>Ga0114912_1000956_pt1 | contig 12893 bp, 2 predicted proteins | sample MalvirDeepMed_51_FD_89713 | JGI IMG/M metagenome (GOLD analysis project Ga0114912, IMG submission 89713) | Marine viral communities from the Global Malaspina Expedition - Malaspina viral metaG DeepMed_51 | ecosystem: Environmental > Aquatic > Marine > Oceanic | place: Mediterranean Sea...
AATCAAAGGATCTGTCTGTTCTAGTGTGATAACTTTGCCATCGATAAATTGGTTGGTGGTCACATCTATACCCCTAACATCTCTTGGATTAAGATTAAATCCAAATTCTTTAGTTTTTAAAACATAATTAGCATTTATGTTTATTTGTGGTATGTTTATCGAGCCACTTGGATAAGTATGTTCATCTTTGGCCGTAGAGGATGTAATTTCGCTTTGCAGGGCGACAACTTTCCATGCTGGTGCCAGGTCCGTATCGCCATCCAAATTGGCATCGCCAATAGCGGAATCAAACCTAAAAATATCCTTTCTCATTCTTCTCTTTGCAGCAAGATCCTGCAAATCAAAGAAATTTACTGTGCCCTCATTAGTTGTATCAGATGATTCAACGCCCTCAAACAATGTCAGGCTTTCAATATATTGTGTCTCGTTCTTGATACGATTGTGAATATCGTTTTGTGGCTCTGCTAATGTGTCAAGAGGGGGGGCAGTTAAACTAGCCGCCCTCGCATTTGCGTATCGAGAATCATATATCACATTATCATCAAAGAAAGCATAATATGCTGGTTTTAAATTACCAACGGATAACAAATATCGACCATATGTTGTCAATCTAATATCAAAAACCTGTTCTTTTTTGTTAATAAATTTGGCCATTAATATGAGCCCCCATCAGTTGTCGCGTCACCACCATTTGTGTCCATAGTGGTAGTGGTGGCTGTGGCAGTAGTGGCGTCACCGGTTGTTGGTTTTCCATTCTTGTACAATACTTCTGCATCTACTTTAATTAGCTCGACGAAAGATAAGTAATCATATGGCCAGTTAAACCCAAGTTTGTATCCACCTGAATCAGTATTGAGATCAAACAAATCCCCATTTGATGCTTGGCCAACTTGCGGAATTGCTAAACTTGTATAGTCAGTCTGGGCCCTTTGCTTAACTTTAAACACCATCCATCGCATATTTTCATTATTTAAAATATTTTCTGCGCTTAAAAGCTCATTATCGCCCAAATTATGCGCAATCGTTTCGGAAGTCATTTTTATTTTTTGATACTCGCGAGGGGCCAAGTTTTGCCAAATATAACTTAAATCGTCCTTATCTAAATAATATTCAAATTCAAAAATATACATTGCTACGGGCTCTAACTCTAGAGTGCTCAAGAAATCAAATTGTGGCGGTAATACATATCGCTGCATCTTCTGACAAAGTTTTCTTATAGATTCGCCGGCGGCGTCTAATGAGTCTCCCTGGGCGCTCCCAATGGCACTATTCAGTGCCGAATCGATTCTTTCTCTGGGTATGTTAAACAGTTTTTTTCTTTGCGCTGATGTTTCGCCAGTGGTGGTGGTTGCATCGGTTACTGTAACGGCTTCTACTATATAGGGTACCGCAACAATTGCTTCTTTAATTGTAAGTTTGTCGGACAATTCGCCCAATCTAACTTTGCTATTATTTGAATTAAAATCAACAATTTTTGACAGAGATCGCATTTTCTTATAAGTGTTTGCCCCGTTTGTGGAAGCATCGCTATCGTTATAGGCACTATTGTTTGTTATTACAGAATAATGGTTTTTTAACCAGTTCGTTGGAATGTCACCAATTTCTAGGAAAATGCCTTTGTCGGCTGTTTCTGGCACCACACCAAACTGGTGCCACATACCCCTAGGAACAGATTCTGATCCAAATAGTGGCAATGTAAGGTTGTCGGCAGCGTTTGTAATCGGATGGACTCCCTCATCATTAAAGTTTAACATGGGAGTTTCCCACTTGGGCTGAATAATCCACTTCGAGCCAACCGTTTCGTTTTCTGACAATATCTGATTCCCAAATTTATCTACTCTTTGTCTGGTTACTCTTTCAATTCCAAAATAATTCAAACTCGATGTTAGTTGCATCGCGTTATCATTAATATTGTTTCCATCATAGATTAGGTCCCCGACACCAGGGTATGTTGCAGAAGAGCTAAACGTTCTGATTATTTGTGTTCCAAAGGCCGCGGCCCCACCGGGCGCGTTGGATGCTGAAATGCCGGAATCTGCTCTCCAACATACAACCTTGGTTTCGGCCAATATCTGTTCCAGATCGTATGCCTTGCCAGATTGTGGCCTGAAGACAAAATCAACCCACGACTCACCGTGATAATAAGGCGGGGTATATGCCCAATTGAATCCGTTAATGCCATCAAGAGGAAAAGTATTATGAGTCACGGGGGCGACAGCATGTGAGCCAGTTGGGCGCCCCGCAATTGGTGGCCCAAACGCGCTTGGGCGACTATACATTGTAAACGTTTCTTTGAAGTTGATATTCTGTCGTGGATCCTGCGGCAGCGGGAAACTGGCAGTACCAAAATTGGTGCCATCATATATTCTACCACCGAAATTAGTATACGCACTGTTGGCGCCGTTAGAGCCAGATTCAAACTCATATGTTCTTGGTCCTTGGGTAGAGCGTCTAATTTTTAATCTGGCGCCGTATACACTACCAGTTTCAAATTGTAAATCACTTGTTACGATACCAGATTCTAATTTAGTGTATCCCTGTTCTTTGAGGAAAAACGAAGCAACTTCACCAAAGAAATTGTTGGCCATCAGAGAATATACGTTGTCCTGCGATTGGGGAATCCAAGATGATGTAACATTCAAAGCTGCGGAGGGGTGTGGTTCCACATCAAAGAATTCCAATCCGGCAAGATATTTTTCTGGCTCAATTGCGGCTTCAAACGGAACCCTAAGATCCCAATATTGGCCACCGTTATAGCCTTCGCCCGGTGTTGCACTTCCGGTGTTTCCGGTTGTTAGCATCCAGTTGTCTGTGTCGAAAGCTGAACCAAACCAATTTCTAGATATTTTTGTTCCATCCGTGGCCAACGGATAGTCAACGGCGATGCCGGCTTTAATTGAGTTGTATATTATACCCGGAGAAAACATTGTTTGAAGAAGCGGCCTAATCGTTCCGTCTCTCTTTTGCACAATCCCTGCAACACCATTGGCCGCAAAGCCATTAGCATATGAGCTTGAGAACTGCTGCATTAAATCGAGAGTTCGCTGTGCGGGATAAAAGCCCTTATATGGATTAAACCTAATCGTTGCACTACATACCAATTTGATTTCTTTTGTATTTAACGATGTATCGTTGTGAATTTTTACGAAGCTCCTCATAAATTCTGAATTTGAATAATCTTTGTAGAAAGAAGAGGTCGTACTGTTTATATCGGTACCGGGAATTTCAAATGTGTTGAGCTTGTTTTTATTAAACAATCCAAATTTAATGTAATCTTCAATATGTTCACTAATTCTAAATTCTGGAACGATTGCAAAATCTTTGGCCATAATTTTCAAATCTGTCTTGAAATCCGAATACTCGTTAAACCATGGCGCTGATGCTGAATTTTCGAATACTGAGGTTGTATCAGATTTAACCACAATCCCTGCTTGTGTGTCCGCTTCCCATTTTGCTTCGCCAGCATACACATCGATAACGTCTGAAATAACCAAACTGGCTGTTTCTGCAATCCTCACACCATTTGGCGAAACAACCGATCTCGGGGAAGACAAAAGGTGTTTTCTGGAATATAGCGCACCGCCAAAAACATTTTTCAAAGCAACGACGGGGCCCGCCGAAATCCCCTGCGCCCCACTGGCGACCATAAGATAGTTGTTTTGAAGCTCGCCGGCTTTGCCCTTTCTGGTAAGCTGGTTGAATGGGGCGCCCGCGTTGTCTATCGCAATGGCGCCAGTTCTTGTGGTAAAGTCTGTTTGGGCATCAAGAGGCCAGCAACTCTGTGAAACTGCAACCGTAAATGAGTTAGCAAAAGTTGCACCAACCGAGACCCTATCAGTAGTGTTCCCTCTCCAGAACTTGTTATCATATCCGGTTCTTTCTAATGAAGAAGAAACATATTCCCGACTTAGAGAGGGGAATAGTGATTCAGAATAATAAACCCAATTTAATGCGTAGTCAGGATTGCCCAATGCTAATTGAACTATTTGATCAAATGCTGTTACTTCGGGTGCCGTATTTGCATATTGTTGGTTTTCTACTTCGGTATTACTAAAATAAATATTTGAATTACCATAAGTTGATTTAATGGTAATGGATTCGCCGGCAATATTAATATTTACACAAATGGGGCGCCCTCTGGACGAAAGTGGAGACAGCCTGCTGGCTGAAATTGGGCTATTTTCAGTGACCAGTGTATTATTACGACGCTGCTTGACTAAGATAGGATGATCCCCATTGCGGGCCCCATTCCAACTCCAACCAAAGTTGGCTTGTCTTCTTGCCATTAACATATTAAAATAACTTGTTTCTTTGGCAATTTCAGTTAGCATACCAAGCTTAGTCACCAAGGTTGTATTAACATATGACTGGTTGGAAGCCGTGGAGGAATAGCCCAACAAATTATCAGTTGTTGGATTTTCGTCTACCGCATCAACAGTCATAATATTTAGATTTGCCATTGGTTGATATAATTGAGCAAATACTGCCCCACGAACGTCACTGCCGGAAACAAAATTAAAGAATGCTGACAGGCCAGATGAACTTGAATAATGTCCCTCTTGTATTCCTTGAGTCGGTGCATATCCATAATAACGAATATCATTACTGCCAGTTGCCAAAGAGCGCGTTACCCACGCATATTGCCTATCTGATCTGGGAATCTGATGTTGGACAAAGAAGTTATCGAATTGAGAGCCTGTAGTTATCACATCCGAAAGATTGACTTTCGGCACCAACATTGTGTTTCTATGAGTTTTTTGGAATGAGGGCAATTCAACCGACGAGGCGCCGGGACTAGATACGAAAATTGAATCTCTACCAAATCTAGCTGAATGTCTAGATAGGTGTGAAAGCAATCCATAATCCTTGCCATGGATATCATATACTCTGATTCCAGTTGTTCCGGCGCCGGTTGCCTCGGAAATACTACCACTTGGGCCCTGTGACCGCTTAATTACTGTTGAATTTCGGTGATTTAGAGAATTATAAACTGAATATTCTGCACTTCTTACGTCTCCATAGCCGGGAGTTTGAATTTCAATACCGCCAGGGGCCCGAAAGCGCCCAATTATAACTGAATCATTATTTGTGCCCGTAAGATAATCAACGGAATATTCAGATACAATTTTGGTATGACCCTGATCTGTTCTGTGAATGTCCATAATAGAGCGTGCTTGCGAAGAAGACATTCGGCCTTGTATGATCTCGGACGGTAATGTAGGCTGATTGTCAACAAAGTGTCTTGGGTTTTCAAATGCGCCAACGGTTTGGACAACTTCCCAATTCTTTTCATAATTCCCCAAAACCGAAGAAGTTGTACTCTGAATATTCCTAAAGTTGACCGGTCTCTTGGCGACAAATCCTCGGTAAAACACAGCTTTTTCAGATCCAGTCGCTGGATAATCATCGGTTATCGGATATGGATAGTCAGCACCAACCATACCCAAGGCACCAGTCACATCGGGGGTTGAAGCAGTTACGGTCCCCAGCAACAACTTCCACGCTTCTGGTCGGTTAGTATGGTTATCGCTACCAGTATTTATTCCTACATGGCGAGATTGGTGGCCACCCACTGAGAAGTTTGTAAAGGCGCCCTGCATTGGAACTTCCATGTCGGGGCCATAAACATCATTATGCAAATTAGTAATTTCAATTCCGCCAGTAACACTACCAGAAACTTCGCTGTTAAATCCAGTTGTTACTGACGAACTCATTATATTGAACGGGAACGCATAAGAAGATTTGACGTTACTATATCCTATTCCGTCTTCATAATCTCTACCATGGACGGTTTTAAAATATCTCTTTGTTTTTTGTAGTTCGTGAGGAATCGTAACATCTACACTATCTTTGAGTGGAATCATCTCGTCGGCAAAGAAAACCAAAACATTCTCTGGCACCTTTGTTGTTGAGGTGGAACCCGTTAAGTGAAATGGGCCAGCGGGGTAAAGAGCATTGTATGTAAAGTGAATATTTTTATTATCAGTAAAGTTGACACCACCTTTATAAACTTGATTTCTAATCGCCTCAAATTTATACGGGCTAGCCAATTTGCGCAATGCATAAGTTGAACCAGTGTATACTGTTTCGTCTTTCGCTATAAGTGTGCTGGCTGTTTGATTGTTGTCGTTAATTAATACTCTGCGCTGGGCCTCTCTTTCAATATTAACCCTAGTGTCGCCAGAAGAAATTACACTATTCTCTTCTCGATCTGCGCGCTCGTTCCACCATCTTGAATTTGTGTTTTCTTTATTTGAAAGCGGCCGGTGGCCCAATCTCCAGTTATAAGTAAGTTTGTTGATCCCCATTGCGGGAGCTTCCGTGCTCTCTTTTTTCTCAATAGTTGGGAATAGGGACTGATACTTATTGCGCTCTAAAACGTGGCTTTCTATTGTATTCAAAACATCGGGAACAAATTCAGAAGATGCGGGAACCAATTGAGAAATTATTTCTGATAATGCGTCATCGAACCACTTGTAATATGTGACGAACTTTTCAACATCGGAAACGGTAGTTACCCTTCTGAAAAATGCTTCTCGCAGTTTTTCCATCGCTTTGTAATTGCTGCGATATCGATTGACTGGCTCGCCAATTATATTATTGAAGTCAATTGCGCCGGCAAAAAATGTCAACATCTCTTCCGAAATCGCATTATACATACTTTTTTCAACAACGTAGAAGAAACTTGGTATATTTTCTGAGGGTCTAAATACCTTGTCATCATCAGAAAGAATCTGAATCATATCAGAGGATACTGGTCTTTCCGGATCAACAAACTTGAATGTGTTTGCCAGTCGTTTTTCAACAACTGCGGTTGTGGATGCTTTAAAGCCGTCGCCTTTGCCAGTATACTGATAACCGGAGGTCCTTCCAAGCCACCCAAATTCATTTCGTTCTGTCAGGGAGCCAGAACTGATATCTTTTACTTCAAAGTTGCCACCGGAATCAGAAGCAGTAACATTACTAAAGTTCCAGTTTAGAGCCAAAGTGTCTCGGTTTATTAAGTTATAGCCGACGTTGTTAGAATCCAGTGCAGATAGATCTTTATATGATCCAGAGACACCAACATTCTCTGGATCAACTGCATGCTGTTTAAGAACATTGTCTTCTATATATTTGGCCCAATATCTAATTCCGGAAAATAGAACATCTGTGTTATCAAGGACCGCTCCTGTAATGTTTGTTTTTCTTGCCCCGACATAAAGCCTCTTGGGCGAAGCTGATGCGCTATTGCCTATGGCCATTGTTATCGATGAAGTAACCTGAAAACTATCTTTAATTGTTCCCAGAGAGGCATTGTAGCCACTGAAAATAGCATCGTAAGTATAATTGGCGGATCCGGGTTCTCCGGAGCCCGTTATATTATCGGTAAAAGGATAATTGGATGGTTTAAGGCGAACAGAAATGTTCCAATCTTCATTGTCATATACATCAAAGAAAACGCTACTTGTTAATTCGGTAAACGGCTTTGGATCAATTGAAGATGACAGTCTGAAATAGGCATCTGTTGAATCGGGCCGCGTGCGGATCGCGTAAACTTGAAAGTTTGCGTCATCTGTCGCTCGAAAAGTTGTATCATTTCTCGCCGCGGCGCCCGTAGTTGCCAGATATGCACCGAACAAAGATGCTGTTTGGGGCCTTTCAACCGGATCTATAATATTATTATAACTTGGGAAAGTTATGTCTGCTTCAACCGTATATCCGTATTTGTTTTCAAATGCTTTTCGGTGTGCGTCTACTCCGCTGCCGGTAATATATTGTAATGCATCCGGGTTTGTCGAGGAACTGAATGAATAAATAACCGCAGTTGCGTTCCCCGTATGATTGAAATTTATATATTTGTTTGTAATTTGTGTTTGTTTCAGATTATTCTCCATTTTATATGTCTGGTTATCTGAATAAACATTTAATTTTATTAGCCTGTCATCTAAATTGAAACATCTAAAGACATTACTAATTGCCTTTTCTGTTCCCTTGCTCTTATAGATGTTGGCAAGGTTGTTGTATAGATTAAGGTAAATTAAGTTCTTGGCCTCATTTAGATCCGATTCAAAAAGTGTTTTTTGATCCCTATTTAAAAATTTCTCCAGCACACTTGAATCAATAAACAATTCAGGCATATACAAGCCGAGAGACTGAGGGAGGTGTTTGGCGAACGGCAACGGCGTGTATGACGCACTAGTATAAGTGGTGCTCTTGAAGGATGGCAGTGCATCAATTTGTAATGATAACTTATCAAAGTATGCACCAGCAATATGAGAAATTTTACGAAGATCTGACAACTGTTCATCTGCTTCTTCAATAACCCAGCTTGGCGCCAAGTTAACAAACATATTATTGTTCCCGGCATCATGGCCCGAGCCGCTATTTAATAAATCACTCTTAAGATTTTGCACGCTATTGTGATAGGAATATATAATTGGATCTCTATATTCCGTCGAAGCTGCCGAAGCTGAAACAATGGCAGAACCAGTATTCCGTGAATTTGAGCTATAGCCGGTCCAAACACCATTGCTGATCCTCCCAGAATAATCTAATACAGTGCTATCTGTGCTGGATGTTAATGTGATACCTTCGTTAAACTTGTAGTAAACCCCAAGGGTTGTATTAGAAATGTCTGTATTGGCGCCACCACGAACCTGATCTAGATAATGCCTTGCAATCTGATTCGAATTTCTTGCAACTTTCCAATATCTAAACTCATCTATGGAGCCACTTAATTTGCCGGATCCGACCGAAGCGCTGGGGGCACCTGGTGAAGCAGGACGAAGCATGCTTGCTGTCAGGAGGGCGCCAATGCGCCCCATCATATCTTTAGAATTTATCTCATTAAGTGTGGTGCTGCTTGCAGTCGCTTGGTTTAAAACACCATCAACATATAATTTTGTTAGGAAAGTGCTTCCGGTATTCTGAAGAACAATCGCATAATGGGCCCAATCAGAAAAAGAAGATGCCGAAAGTCCCAAGCCAAGAGAAGAGGTATATAAACCACTGGCGCCCGATTGTACGGTAAGAACAAGGGGGGATGTTGTGCCGGCGGCGGCGCCAAGAGGTATTGAACTGCTTAATTCAATTGTGACTCTTCCATAATCGGCACTACCGGAAGCAACGTTATTCCACATATCAAAGATAACTTGTTTGTCTGTCAAGGTTCTGGCTAGAGAGCCGGTCTTTATCCAAAATTCAATAGTGACGCCGTTATCGAAATCTGCTTTCAGATTTGAGGTTCTTGAGCCGGTAGCATAATCAGTAGGAAACCCCTCGGTTTGATAAATTGATGTATCGTATATGTTTGAATATTGAAACTTACTATTGTGGGGATTTGGAAAAGCGTCAGCTAAATTGGTGTAAGATGATGTATTTGGGCCACCATAAAATGTGATATATTCTAGTGTAGATGGCAAACCATAACCTTCCGCCTGGCTGCCATCTAGTGTGCCCCAGCCGCCCCCATCAGCTTCACTTATGGTGGCATAACCAGTCGTTCTCGGATAAAGGCCATCAAAAATATACTTTTCAATATCCAATAGGCCATTATAAAATTCATTTATTTCGGCATCAGAACCATCATAGGGATAATAATCATGAATTCTTTCAATAGCACTCTTATAATAAAGATATGCCGAACCATACTTAGCAAAATTCTGTGGTTTTGAATAATCAACTTGAGGAACAAAGGCTTCTTGTTTGGCCCTAATCGCTTCAATATTTCTGCCTGATTCTGCATCTGTAAACGCATCTTTCTCTGTAGTGTCAGAAAGATAGTTTTTTACTTTATCGGTGGAACCAAAAAGCTTTTTAATACTCATAATCTTCTACTCGGAACTTGAATGCTTGACTTTGTTCTTTCCAAGAATTTAACTCTGCATCATAAAATGAGAATTTAAATGCATATGCGTAACCGGGTTCTAACAGATTCATATCAAAATCAAAATAGTTGCCAGAAACATCATATGACAATCCGGTTTGGAAATCAGATCCGGTGCCATATGTCACCGCATCAAAAGCATCCATAATTCTAAAAACCCTATAAGATGCGCTGATAATGGTCATACCTTCGGGAGTTGCATTTGCAACTGTATAAATTGTGGGAGACCAGTTCTTGTTTCTAATAAACAAATTTAGTCTTGCCGTTTCATCTCTACGATATTTGGATCGCAGATTTGTAATATCCAAATAATACGTCGGTTTTGAGATTGTTTGTGCTGCTTTTAATATTATCGGTTCAATTGTGCCTGTCATATATTCTATGCCCCCGCTGTGCCAAATATCGTAAAGCGTGGAAGCTGTAGTTGCCGAGGCGCCAGATATTGCAACAGACGCGGTATAAATACCTGTTGATTTATAGCCACCGGTGATGTTGTTGTTGCCGTCATATAAAGTTAGCTTTGATCCTGATGGAGAGGAATTGTCTCCGGATCCGGAATATAAGCTTACCAGTATATTTCCAGTACTGGCGCCAGGAATATTTGTGAGGCGCCCTCTAACATAGTTATAAAGATAAATTGTGTTTAAATTGTCGGCCGCAGGGGCTAACGAGCTACTGTAATAAAAGTTCCCCCTATCGTCTCTCTTTGTAGAATTCCATCGCGCCTCAATAACTGGTCTTTTGAAAAAGTATTGAGATGTGTGAGAGAAGAAGCGTTTTGTGTAATAAGATTTCGTTGAACCTTCCGTATTATCAATAACGCTTCCACTATTTTCTCCAGTTGAACTTGAAAAATATGCTTCATAGCTGGAAGAAAGACGCACACTGATGCCATTATTGGTATAGGCACTCTCGGCCCACTGTTCTACAAGTGGGGTAATATCAATTTCTAAATCTTCTAATCCGGTGGTAAACGATTGACTATAAAGTGGTTCGCCGGCGCTGGAAAGATAGGTTCCACCTGCTGTCGTCCATTTTGCTGTACTTGATGCGCTCAACCAGTTCGCACCGGTGTTTCCACGAGTAACGTCCTTATAATTTTCTAAATCAAGGCCCACGCCTTCTTCCCATGATTGTGATACTGCTTGAACTATTAATTTATAATCTCGCGGAACTGTTTTAGAATGTTTTGCGTTATACATTCGTAAGTAAAAGCTTACACTACCAGATGCAGGAATCGTTCCATTGGTTCTGTCTGTCGTAATATTGGGTATGGGAAATTCAAGAAGAACTCTAGAAAGTTCTTGAGAACTTGTTGATTGTCTTGCATATATGGAAAATACCTCAAGAACATCGGCGGCGCCCATATTTGCACCAGTACCCCTCGTTTGTAAATCGGGCTGGAACGCATTTACTATTGTTGTATCTTTGCTACTGGTATAATGTTTTAAGCCCATTACCTGATCTTTCCTTTGATATCCGTTGCTGGGAATTTAACTTCTAATATCACATTAGCGGGAGTTATTAAATAACTTCCGTCTGGAGACAAATTTGCATTAATATCAAACTGTGTGCCCGAATATTGAGAACTATTTTTGCTGACGATCTTAACCTTGGACACATCAAGGATCCCTTTCACATCTTTGAGAACTTTATATAAGTCACTGATGTATAGTGGTTCACCAATATAAAATCTTGTTTTAAAATGTTCTTTAAGGGCCATATTGGCAGCATTTAATAAAGAAAATTTGTCAATTCCTTCTGACGGTTTTATTATATATTCGACTCCGATGTTAGCGATAAAGGCATCTAAAATATCAATCGTATCATTAATCATCCTAAAATCATTAAGCCAAGTTTTTAAATTTATTTTAATTGTAGAATTAGTTGTTACAAGTTTGCCAAATCTATTCTCTGAAATTACATACATATTTAGATTTCTTTTTGCAGAATCTGGGTCGCGTTGGACAGAACATCTAGATATGGCGCCAAATTTGGCCGGCATCCTGTATGCAACATTTTCATAATCTGCCTGTGTTACTGCCCGATTCTGTGTGGGGAAAGTATCAAATACTCGTGTCTTCAGTTCGGTCGAAGTTGGGTTTGAAACATTGCCAACTATTGGCTCTTCGTTATTAACCTCCAAAGAGTCGATAACGGAATTAACTGTGGTGCCCGCCAAAGCTTGTCTTTCTTTGAAATTAAATTTACCAGACGAAACCTTAGATACGGCGCCAACACCCGCATTAGAATTGGTTGGATTGGTCACCCTATAAAGAACTGTTAAGGTCGTGTCGGAGGGAACAATCCCAAAGTTCTCATTTTTGGATAGCTGGGTTGGATCAAATGTGGTGCTTGTCACATAATCCTTTCCAAATATGTCCAAAGCGACCTTCTGCGGATCTGCAACCACATTTGATGAACCAGCTTTGCCGCTTCCAAATTGTAAATACGTGTTATTGCGATCTCTATCAACAACAAATTTTCTAGAGACCAAATATGGTTTTAAAATCGATGGGACATTATCGTTCTTAAAATTATTATTAGTTATTTCTTTATATACAATGTCTTGGGATAAATAATCTACTTCAAAATATTCGTTGCCCTGAGAATCAATAACTGAAATGACTTCTGATATGTTGGGGGTCGATAATTTAGTTCTTTTAAATCTTTCGTAAACACCAATTTTAATATCTTCTCTGCCAAATCGCCCAGACACAACATTACCATATGCCTTAATTGCATAATGTGTGGGGGCGCCCGTTGAAGAATTGATCTTTGCAGCAATAACAGCGTTCTTAGGATCTGCAAAATCTACATTTTCAATTAATACAAAATTTAATCCTATACTTGAAGTAAAGCGAGAACCTCTTTTAAGAATAGGAACATAGTTAGTGTCTGGTCCAAGTCCCGCGCTTGAAGCGGGAACCAGAATATAAAGCGCTACCTTTCCATAAGTTGAGGGTCGGCCCGTGTATTTATATCCGAGAGCTTTACCATGTCTTACAATATTATTATATTGATA
>Ga0114912_1000959_pt1 | contig 12886 bp, 15 predicted proteins | sample MalvirDeepMed_51_FD_89713 | JGI IMG/M metagenome (GOLD analysis project Ga0114912, IMG submission 89713) | Marine viral communities from the Global Malaspina Expedition - Malaspina viral metaG DeepMed_51 | ecosystem: Environmental > Aquatic > Marine > Oceanic | place: Mediterranean Sea...
CCTTCAGCTGCCGGGCGCGAATCTGGGCGCCATCTTTGCCAGTCAGGCCAATCGCCTTGCCGCCGCTTTGATTGATCAGGTTGACGATGCTCTTGTTCACCAAGCCGCCCAGTACCATCTCCACGACATCCATGGTTTGCGAGTCAGTGACTCGCATGCCATTCACGAAGCGGGATTCGATATTGAGCTTCTCCAGCAGGCTGCCAATTTGCGGGCCGCCGCCGTGAACCACCACCGGATTAATGCCAACTTCCTTCATCAGCACGATGTTGCGAGCAAATGAGTCGATCAGCGTGTCTTCGGTCATGGCATTGCCGCCATATTTCACGACGACAGTTTTACCGGAAAATTGCTGAATATAGGGAAGCGCTTCTGACAGCACCTCCACAACGACCTGGGGGTCGCGGCTAGCTGAACTCATGACGTTGTCCCTTTGCTCTTTTTAATGTCTGTTGCGTTGCTAGGCGCTTACGCGCCTGGATGACAGCATTTTTTAACACGTCGCGCGTTCTAAGGGCGCGATCATGTCGTTGTGGTGGCCGGTATGGTCAGTGTAGGCGCGACGCCATGTAGCGCTTTTTCAAAGCGCTCGCGGATTCGAGCGAGCGCTGCGCTATCTTTTCCCTCGAAACGCAGTACCAGGGCGGGCGTCGTATTAGAGGCGCGACATAATCCCCAGCCGTCGGTGTAATCAACGCGAATGCCATCCAGCGTGGTTTTGATACCTTCGCCGAAGTCGCCCTCTCTGGCAAGTGTCTCGATAATGGCAAATTTTTCTTCATCGGCAACGCTGACGTTAATTTCTGGCGTACTGACATCTTGGGGGAATTGGTCAAAGAAAGTGTCCGCGTCGCCGGGGAATTGGGCAAGAATCTCCAGCAGCCGTGCGGCTGAGTAGAGGCCGTCATCAAAGCCGTACCAGCGCTCTTTAAAGAAGATATGTCCGCTCATTTCGCCGCCCAGCAGCGCGTCGGTCTCTTTCATACGCGCTTTGATCAGTGAGTGGCCGGTGCGCCACATCTCGGGTTCACCCCCAGCCTCGCTAACCACCTTGGCCAAGTTGCCGGTGCACTTGATATCGAAGACCACCTTGGCACCAGGGTTGCGCGACAGCATATCGGTGGCAAAGTGCATCAACAGGTGGTCAGGGTAAATCATACGCCCACGGGGCGTCACGACGCCCAGGCGGTCACCGTCGCCGTCGAAGGCAAGGCCGATGTCGGCACCGCTCTGTTGGACGTGGTGGATCAGATCCTGCAGGTTTTCCGGCTTGCCGGGGTCGGGGTGATGGTTGGGGAAGCGGCCATCGATCTCGTCAAACAGTGGTGTGGTGGTGACCCCAAGCCGCTGAATAAGCTGCGGGCCAAGCTCTCCGGCCACACCGTTGCCGCAATCCACCACGGCGCTGAGCGGGCGTGTTACCTTCACATCACTCAAGATGCGTTCCAGGTAGCTGGCGCGCAGATCTTGGCTGCTCACGCTGCCCTGGCCCTGGGTGAAATTGCCCGCCTGGATACGCCCAAAGAGCGCAGTAATCGCGTCGCCCGATAAGGTGTCGCCCGCCAGGACGATTTTAAAGCCATTGTAGTCCGGTGGGTTGTGGCTGCCGGTGAGCATCACCCCTGAACGGCTCTCCGGCAGCGTGTGGGTGGCGAAGTAGAGCACCGGCGTGGGCACCATGCCGATATCGATAACGTCCCGCCCGGCGGCCTGAAGGCCGCGAATGAGCGCTGCTTGCAGGCGCGGCCCAGAGGTGCGGCCATCTCGCGCCACAATCACCGTCTGCTCGCCACGAACGGCGGCTTCAGAGCCGACGGCGCGGCCAATCAGCTCGGTGGTGGCTTCGCTTAACGTGTCATCCACGATGCCGCGAATATCGTAAGCACGAAATATCGAAGCGGGTACGGTCATCATCGATCCTTGAAAAACGCTGAAAGGGAGTGGGCTGGCGAACGGGGTTACTGGCGGCCGGTGCTGCCGAAACCGCCGCTGCCGCGAGTAGAGTCGTTAAAGCTATCGACGATATCGAGTTCAGCTTGCACCACGGGGACCAGAACGTACTGGGCGAGCCGCTCGAAGGGCGCAATCGTGAAGCTGTCCTGGCCGCGATTCCATACCGAGATCATTAGCTCGCCCTGGTAGTCGGAGTCGATGAGCCCAACTAGGTTACCCAGCACGATGCCGTGTTTATGGCCTAGGCCAGAGCGCGGCAGAATCATTCCCGCTAAACCCGGATCTTCAATATAGATGGCAAGGCCGGTGCGGACGAGCTGACATTCGCTGGGGGCAAGGATGAGCGGCTCATCCAGCAGGGCGCGTAAGTCCATGCCCGCAGAGCCTGTCGTGGCATAGGTGGGGAGATAGTCGTGCAGGCGCTCATCCAACACATTGCACTGCAGGCGAGGTCGGGGGCTGCTCATGGTTAGGCTCCAGAAGAGGTCAAAGAGAGGTGGGTGAGGGCGTGCCGAACGATCAGCGCGGCCAGCTGCGTTTTAGGCTGTGGCGGTGCAACGAGTCGGTCACTACCGTCGGATGTTCGCCATAGCAGCAGCGCCGCGTTGTCGTCGCTGCCAAATCCCAGCCCCTGTTGGGAAACATCATTAGCGACGATCATATCGAGCCCTTTGCGGGCGAGCTTATCCTGGGCGTAACGCTCGATGTCTTGGGTCTCGGCGGCAAAGCCCACGACAAAGGGGCGCTGGCCGTCCGGTAGCGCCGCCACATCGGCAATGATGTCGGGATTTTTCACCAGCGTGAGCGTTAGGGTGTCCTGGTCGTCGGTTTTTTTCAGCTTGTGCTCGGCCGCGTTGGCGGCGCGGTAGTCGGCCACCGCTGCGCAGCCGATAAACAGCGCCGCCTGGGGCGCTAGCTCAAGCGCTGCTGTATGCATTTGTACGGCGGTTTCGACGTTGAGCCGCTCGACTCCTTGGGGAGTAGGCAAATTCACCGGGCCGCTGATTAGCGTTACTCGTGCGCCTTGCGCGGCCGCCTCGGCCGCCAGGGCATAGCCCATCTTCCCCGAGCTGTGATTCGACAGGTAGCGGACAGGGTCTAGTGCCTCCCGCGTGGGGCCAGCGGTAATCACGACATGGGGGGCGCTGGCCGAAGGGGTAATGGGCGGTGCAAAATGGCGGCTCACGGCCTCCAGAATTTCATCAGGCTCGCTCATGCGCCCTGGGCCGACGTCGCCGCAGGCCTGATCGCCCGCCGCCGGGCCAATCAGCTGCCAGCCATCGGTGGCCAGCTGTTTCACATTGCGCTGAGTGGTTGGGTGGCGCCACATGGCCTGATTCATCGCAGGGGCGATGAGGCGCGGTGCTTCAGAAGCAAGGCATAGAGTGGTCAGTAAGTCATCCGCCATGCCATGGACCAGCCGCGCGATCAAGTCGGCGGTGGCCGGGGCGATGACGATGGCATCCGCCCAGCGGGCCAGCTCGATATGCCCCATGCCAGCTTCCGCTTCAGGGTCGAGTAGCGAGGTACGCACCGGCTCGCCCGAAAGTGCCTGAAGCGTGAGTGGCGTTATAAACGCCTGGGCTCCCTCGGTCATCACTACACGAACCTCGCAGCCAGCCTGTTTTAGCAGCCGCACGATAAGGGCGCTTTTGTAGGCCGCGATGCCAGCGCTAACGCCCAGCAGCAGGCGCTTACCCGCTAGCGACGATAAGGGGGAGTGCGAAAGTGGGGCCATGGTGGGCAGTCCAGTGTGACGATCAACAAGGGGCTTACCATACCATTTGGCTGATTATTTTGGCATGCTCGGCAGATTCGCCATAATGCGAGGTATAGTGAGGCTGGTGGTCATGGCAGTGCGTTAAAAGAACCATTAGGGAGGCGTGGATGGGGATTAATCATTGGCCCGAAGGTGAGCGGCCACGGGAAAAGCTGTTGAATATGGGCGCGCAGGCGCTTTCGGATGCCGAGCTGTTAGCGATTTTTCTGCGAGTAGGCGTGCAGGGGCGCTCGGCGGTAGACTTGGCGCGGGATTTGCTGGCGAACTTTGGGGGGTTAAGGCAGTTGCTTGAGGCGGACCAAACCCAGTTCTGCTCCGCCCGTGGTCTGGGAAGTGCTAAATTTGCCCAGTTGCAGGCCACCCTAGAGCTCTCTCGACGGCATTTGGCCAGCCAACTGGCTCGTGGCAATGCCCTAACGTCGCCTGCGTTGGTGCGCCACTATTTGAGCTCACAGCTGCGTCACTTGGGGCATGAAGAGTTCGCCGTACTTTTTTTGGATACACAGCATCGAATTATTCGCTATGAATCCCTGTTTCGCGGTACCCTAGACAGCGCATCCGTTTACCCCCGCGAAGTTGCCAAGCGTGCGCTTGAGTTACACGCTGGTGCTGTCATCCTGGCCCACAATCACCCATCGGGTGTGGCTGAGCCCAGCGATGCTGATCGACGTATCACTGAACGCTTAAAAGATGCTCTTGCACTCTTTGACGTGCGGGTACTCGATCATTTTGTGGTGGGGGACGGAGAAGTGGTGTCATTTGCCGAGCGTGGCTGGCTATAGCGGTAATTTTCAGCAGCATCAGCAGCAGAAGACGTGTGCTCGACCCTTCGGTCTTTGCCCTTTTTCTAAGTAAATTGTCCAAAAAAGCGCTTTTTTGGGCTTTTTGGGCGGTTTCGCTTGCTGGTAGCTAGGTGCTCTGGTATAAAGTGCCACCTTTGAACTTGGGTTGAATAACGGATTTGGGTACAGCTAGGCGGTTAACTGCGTCGACTCCCTCCCTGCTCCGGTTTGCCCGACAGTTTTGAACAACTCGCCAAGCGGTTGGAGGCTCTCATGTCCAAAGTATGTCAGGTTACCGGCAAGCGTCCGGTAACTGGTAATAACGTTTCTCACTCCCAGCGTAAGACACGTCGTCGTTTCTTGCCGAACCTGCACACCCATCGTTTTTGGGTTGAGTCTGAAAACCGCTTCGTCAAGCTGCGCGTTTCCTCTAAAGGCATGCGCATCATCGACAAGAAAGGTATCGAGACGGTTCTGGCCGATATCCGCAAACGCGGCGACGCTATCTAAGCCAGCTTTTTGCTAAGCACTTTTGGGAGAGTTAAACCATGCGCGATAAGATCAAGCTGGTGTCTAGTGCCGGTACAGGCCACTTCTACACCACTGATAAGAACAAGCGGAACACCCCGGATAAGTTCGAATTCAAGAAATACGACCCGGTGGTCCGTAAGCACGTTATCTACAAGGAAGCCAAGATCAAGTAATCGCGATTACGATGATCGGCTTTCACCGCAGGCGAGCGCCTGTTGAAAAACCCGGCCTAAAGCCGGGTTTTTGCATGTCTGTCGTTAGCGCCTTGGCCGTTAATCGCTGTCACTGTGCTGTCATCATAGGCTTTCATCATGCCCGAACTGCCTGAAGTTGAAACCACGCGACGTGGCATCGCCCCCTATATAGAGGGGCAAGAAATTACCGAAGTGCGGGTGCGCCAGCCGCGCCTGCGGGTACCAGTGCCGGACGACTTGGCCGAACGCTTAATCGGCGCACGAGTGGGCGAGTTGGCCCGACGAGCTAAATACCTGCAGATTCCGCTAGCCACCGCTGATGGCAGTGCCACGCTGCTGTGGCACTTAGGCATGTCGGGCAGCCTGCGTATTGCCCGCCTGGGGGATTTGCCGAAAAAGCACGACCATGTGGATGTGGTGACCGCCAGCGGCTACGTGCTGCGCTACCATGACCCGCGTCGGTTTGGGTTTGTCGACTGGCAGCAGGGCGACGGCAGCCGCGATACCCGCCTTGCCCACCTTGGCCCTGAGCCGCTTAGCGATGCCTTCAACGGCCAGTGGCTCTACCGCCTGTCGCGTAATAAGCGGGTGGCAGTAAAGCCCTTTTTGATGGACAACCGTGTGGTGGTGGGTGCGGGCAATATTTATGCCGCCGAAGCGCTGTTTATGGCAGGCATCGACCCGCGCCGTGCGGCGGGGCGAATTTCCCAAGCGCGCTACGACGCGCTAGCGGCGGCCGTCAAAGAGGTGTTGGCGGCGGCCATTACCCAAGGTGGCACTACGCTGCGCGATTTTGTCAGCGGCCAAGGCGAGCCTGGTTACTTCGCCCAGCGGCTGAATGTTTACGGACGCCACGGGCAGCCTTGCCTACGCTGTGGCAGCGAGCTGAAGCGCATTACCCTGGGTCAACGTGCCAGTGTGTTTTGCCCCGGTTGCCAGCGTTAATCGCCGCCTTGGGCGGTTAACTGTTTTTATGCTTACAGTGCCTAAGTGCACTATAAGCTTGCTCTTTTGGAGATTGTTGTGACCCAACGCCTGCGCTTGAATAAAAACGCCGATCGCCGCTTAAAAGCTGGCCATCTGTGGATCTACTCCAACGAAGTCGATATCAAAGAGACGCCGCTGAAAAACTTTGCGGCGGGCGAGCCTGCGCTGGTAGAGGCGTCCAACGGTAAAACCCTGGGCGTTGCCTACGTGAACCCGCACTCGCTGATCTGCGGCCGCATCATGTCTCGCGACCCTGAAATGCGCCTGGACCGCTCGCTGTTCGTGCATCGCTTTAATCAGGCCCTAGCGCTGCGCCAGCGCCTGTTTGATCAGCCGTTTTATCGCCTGATTCATGGCGAGGGCGACCTGTTGCCTGGCCTGGTGATTGATCGTTTCGGCGATGTGCTGGTGGTGCAGCTCAACACCGCGGGTATGCAGGCACTGGCGGAAGATATCGTTGACGCCCTGGAGAAAGTGGTTAAGCCGAGTGCTATCGTCTTCCGTAACGACACCGGTGGCCGCCGCCAGGAGGGCCTGGAAGCCCACGTGGAAGTCGTCAAAGGTACGCTGCCTGACGAAGTGCTGCTGGTCGAAAATGGCGTCACCTTTGCCGTGCCGGTGCTAAACGGCCAGAAAACCGGCTGGTTCTATGATCACCGTGTGAACCGTGCTTGGCTCAACAGCCAAGTGGCCGGTAAGCGCGTGCTAGACGTATTCAGCTACGTGGGTGGCTGGGGCGTTCAGGCGGCGGCCAGCGGTGCATCAGAAGTGCTCTGCGTGGATGCATCCGGCGCGGCGCTGGAGCAAGTGGCGCGCAACGCCGAGCTGAATGGCGTTCAAGAGCAGGTGGCGATTGGTGAAGGCGATGCTTTTGAAGCCCTGGCGGCGCTAAAGGCAGATGGCGAGCAGTTCGATGTGGTGATTCTCGATCCGCCTGCGTTTATCAAAAAGCGTAAGGATATCCCCAACGGCGAGCGCGCCTACTCGCGCCTGAACCGTGAGGCGATACGCCTGCTGGGCCGCGATGGCCTGCTGCTGTCGGCATCCTGCTCCATGCACCTTGCCCCTGATCGTTTGGTCGATGTGGTGCGCGGTGCAGTGCGCCACCAAGACCGCCAAGGTCAGGTGATCTTCCAGGGCCACCAAGGGCCGGATCACCCGGTGCACCCGGCCATACCGGAGACGTCGTACTTGAAGGCGCTAGGCGTGCGCGTGTTCCGCGACTAAGCACGGCCATTAGCCGATGATGCGCACTTCCTGCCCGGCCTTAACGTTCACAACGGCAAGGTGACCTATCGTGCCGTTGCCGATGCATTTGGGCTAGAAAGCGTTGCCCCGGCCAGCATGGTGAGGTAATCCCACTGCTTTTGGACGGGCAAGAAGCCGCGAGTCGTGGCTTAATAGTGGGGTGGGATATCGTCTTCTGGACGAAAACTGCCTTGGGAGTCGCCCGCCTGGAGCGCCTGATGCTGCTCGCGTAGCCGTTCGCGCATCAAGGCGCTTAGCTGCTCCAGTTTTTCCAAGCGGCGCTCCTGCTGGGTGACCGCTTGATCCAGAGTGTCCAGCCAGTGCTCCTGATAGGCCAGCCGACTCTCCAACGATTCAAGACGTTGAGCGAGCTCAGCAGGCGATAATTCGTTTGTCATGATAACATCGTCACCTTGTGTAGTATGCTCGGTACTGTTAGGAATGGGCCTGGTAGTTCGAGTATTGTCCTTCGTCTGTTACCCATACAACAAGAGAGCTTTTATCATCTATGAACCCAAAAGTTGTTTTTCGCTGTTTCTTTATCAGTGTCTTACTCGCCGCCCCCACGCCGCTTCTTCTGGCAGGGATTGTTCATTTAACCAATGCACCTCTGGCTGAGCAGTGGTTAGCCGAAGCTGCTTTTAGCGTATATGCCGCGGTAGCCTTTGGCTGCTTTATTATGTTGTTTCTCGGCACGTTAGCGGCGGCTGCCCTGGCGCCACCAATGGTTGTGAAGGCAGATGTGGCTCGGATTAAGCCTGCGCCGCGCCAACCCCAAGCACCTGCTCCTACGGTGGAAGATGATGAAGAGGAAGATATCATCGACCCCAACGATGGCCGTGAAGAGGGGGAAGTAAAGTGGTTTAACACCAACAAAGGCTACGGCTTTATTACTCGCGATAACGGAGAAGATGTGTTTGTTCACTTCCGTGCCATTCGTGGCCGTGGCCCGCGTATGCTGGCCGAAGGCCAGATTGTTCGCTATCACGTGATTAAAAATGATCGCGGCCTGCAGGCCGATGACGTCAGCATTATTGAGTAAGCGCCCAGGCGCTGTAGTGATAAATTAGTGCTGAAAGAGAAAACCCCCGCGCTTACGGGGGTTTTTGCATTTAACGGCCTGAGTCCGGCCATTCGATGGCTTTTTCCTGGCCGCCGGGCAGCACCTGCCAAAAGCGGTCTGGGTCGTCGCCAGGGTGCCAGCCCCCCAGCGAACAGCGGACTTCCACCTGCAGCGCTTCAGCGGCGTGCTGGGCGCACTCCTGGTCGGTGTGCCACGGGGTGTGTCCGCTATCGAACCAGAGGCTGGCAAAACCATCCGCGGCGTTATCCACCAGCAGCACCGGTACGCTATCGCCCTGATACTGGCCACGGGTTTTCCACTTGCCTTTTCCTGCTGGGCTAAGGGGCGGTGCACTCAGCACGTCAGCCAGCCAGGCGTTAATGTCATCCAGCGTAACCCGCGCCAGATACACTTCGATATCCGGAAACCGCTCCATCATACGCTTACCTCGTTGGTGGTCAGTAGCGCTTGAAGGGTTGCTTCGTAGATGCGGCTCAGCGCATCCAAATCGCTAGCGCGCACGCGCTCGTTCACCTTGTGAATGGTATCGTTTAACGGGCCCAGCTCGACCACCTGTGCACCCAGTGTGGCAATGAAACGGCCATCCGAGGTGCCGCCGCTGGTAGAAAGCGCTGGGCGTTCGCCAGTCACGGCTTCCACGCCACGAATCGCCGCCTCCACTAGCTCACCTTCGGCCGTCAGGAACGGTTCGCCATTCAGCGTCCAGTCGATGTGATACTCAAGGCCGTGCTGATCCAGAATTGCCTCGGTGCGTGAGCGCAGCTCGTCATGGGTGACTTCCGTGGAGTAGCGGAAGTTGAACACCACCTCTACGTCGCCAGGAATGACGTTAGTCGCCCCTGTACCGGCACGCAGATTAGATATCTGAAAACTGGTCGCAGGGAAGAAGTCGTTGCCTGCATCCCAGTGCTCGTTGACGAGCGCATCCAGGGCGGGCATCGCTTGGTGGATCGGGTTGCGCGCTAAGTGAGGGTAGGCCACATGGCCTTGAATGCCCTTAATATGCAGCACACCGCCCAAAGAGCCACGACGACCGTTTTTGATCACATCGCCTAGGCGAGCAGTAGAGGAGGGCTCGCCAACGATGCAGTAATCCAGGCGGTCATTGCGCTCGCGAAGATGTTCTACCACCGCACGGGTGCCGTCGATGGCCGGGCCTTCCTCATCGGAGGTAATCAAAAACGCAATGCGGCCGTCATGATCAGGATAGCGGGCGACAAAGCGCTCCACCGCGGTGAGCATGGCGGCAAGGCTGCCCTTCATATCAGCCGCGCCGCGCCCGCAGAGCATGCCTTGGTCGTCGATGCAGGGCTCGAAAGGCGGAAATTCCCAGTTAGTGTGTGGCCCGCTGGGCACCACGTCGGTGTGCCCCGCAAACGCCAGCACCGGGCCGTGGTGACCACGAACCGCCCAGAAATTCTTCACATCGCCAAACGGTAGCTGCTCGATATGGAAACCGAGCGCCGTTAAGCGCTCGATCATCAGGTCCTGGCAGCCTTCATCGTCGGGGGTCACCGACGCCCGGCGAAGCAGCTCAAAGGCCAGCTTCAGCGTAGGCGACAGTGAGGCAGGCTCAGTTATGGGCATGCAGCGCCTCGTTCAGCGCAATGGCGCTTTTATTGGTCAGGCACTCGATGCGGCCATTTTGTGAGTTGCGGCGCAGCAGCAGGTCGTCTTGGCCTGCCAGCTCACGGGCAGCCACGGTGTTCACTTCCTGGCCCTGGTCATCCAGCAGCGTCACCTTGGAGCCAGCGGTGATGTAGAGGCCGGCTTCCACGGTGCAGCGGTCGCCCAGCGGAATGCCGATACCGGCGTTGGCGCCGATCAGGCAGCCTTCACCCACCTTGATGATGATGTTGCCACCACCGGAGAGGGTGCCCATGGTGGAGCAGCCGCCGCCCAGGTCAGAGCCTTTGCCGACCATAACGCCTGCGGAAATGCGCCCTTCGATCATGCCGGGGCCTTCGGTGCCTGCGTTGAAGTTAACAAACCCTTCATGCATGACCGTGGTGCCTTCACCCAGGTAAGCGCCCAAGCGCACACGAGCGGTGTCGCCGATGCGGATGCCGGTGGGCACCACGTAATCGGTCATTTTGGGGAATTTGTCCACGCAGTCGACGGACAGCGTACGGCCAGCGAGGCGCGCCTTCAGGCGGCGCGTGGGCAGCTCTTCGATATCGATTGCGCCTTCGTTGGTCCAGGCGATGTTACGCAGCAGGCCGAACATGCCGGTCAGGTCCAGGCCGTGAGGCTTCACTAAGCGATGCGACAGCAGGTGCAGCTTCAGGTACACCTCAGGGGCGGTTTGCGGCGGCTGGTCGCTCTCCAGGAACATCGCCACCAGCGGGCGCTGGCTAGTGGCCAGCGACTCGGCCAGAGCGGCCTGCTCGGAGTGGCCTGCCGCTTCCAGCGCCTTGGCCAAGCGGGTGCAGTCTTCCGGTAAGAAGCTCACCGGGGCATTGCCCGCCGGTGCATCCAGGGCCTCTTTGGCAGCGGCGACCAGGCTCGCGTCCGGGTTGAGCAGCGGGGCCGGGTAGTAGATTCCCAGCCAGTCGCCCTGGGTGGTTTGGGTGCCGATTCCAAGTGCGAAGCTCAGCATAACGCGTATTCCTTAGAGGTTAGTGAGAGAAAGTGGGTGAAAGAAAGTGAGTCAGGGTTAGCCGCTTAGCTTGTCATAGTCGCCGTCACGGTAGCCGATCATGATGGTGCCGTCGTCGAGTTCCAGCAGCGGCCGCTTGAGCAGCGTGGGGTGCTGGAGCAGCAGCTGGCGCGCCGAGTTGGCATCGTAATCTTTCTCTTCGTCAGAAAGATCCCGCCAGGTTTTGCTGCGTTTGTTGATCACCTCAACCAACGGTACGCGATTCAAGATGTGCTCAAGCAGCGCCGCAGAAAGGCCATCTTTACGCAGGTCGTGGGTTTTATACATCAGCGCTTTGTCGTCCAGCGCTTTACGCGCTTTACGGCAGGTGTCGCAGTTATGAATCATGTAGAGCGTTAGCATAGAGCCTCCTTTCGTCGTCTTAAGCGGCGCGGCGCGTTAGCTGCGCTCGATCAGTTGGCGAAGGCGCTTGGCCGCTTCTAAGGTCGGCTCAAGCTCCGCCACTAACGCTAAGCGTAGCCGACCCGCGCCGGGGTTAAGGCCGTTTTGCCCTGGGCGACCCATCAAGCTGCCGGGCAGTACGCTCACGTGCTGTTCGCTGAATAGCCGCTGGGTAAAGGCGATATCGTCGCCACCCGGCACCGCAGGCCAGAGGTAGAAGCTCGCTTCCGGAGTGGGAAAATCCATCACCGGGGCAAGCACATCCGTCACCGCGCTGAATTTTTCGCGGTAGGCGTCGCGGTTGGCGCGCACGTGGACTTCGTCTTGCCAAGCGGCAATGGAGGCGTGCTGTAGTGGCAGCGACATGGCGCAGCCGTGATAGGTGCGGTAGCGCTTGAACGGGGCGAGTAGGTCGGCATCACCTGCCACGAAACCCGAGCGCAGCCCTGGTAGGTTGGAGCGCTTGGAGAGCGAGTGGAAGACCACGCAGCGGCGGTAGTCATCGCGGCCAAGCTCGGCGCAGGCCTGCAAAAGCCCAGGCGGCGGTGTGTTTTCATCCAGGTAGAGTTCGGAGTAACACTCGTCGGAGGCGATGATGAAGTCGTGCTCATCGGCCAGAGCAATCAGCTGTTTGAACTCGGCCAGCGGCGTGACGGCGCCGGTCGGGTTGCCCGGCGAGCAGATAAACACGATCTGCACATCGCGCCAAGTGTCGGCGCTGACCGCTGCAAAATCGGGGCGGAAGCCGTTCTCGGCGGTGCAGTCCAGGTAGAGCGGCTCGCCGCCTGCCAGCAGCGTGGCGCCTTCGTAAATCTGGTAGAAGGGGTTGGGTACGGCCACTTTTGCGGGGCGGGTGCGGTCCAGCGCCGCCTGCACGAAGGCGAAGATGGCTTCGCGAGTGCCGTTCACCGGCAGTACTTGGCGCTCGGCATCCAACCCCGCCAGCTGGAAGCGCTGGGTGGCCCAGGTCGCAATCGCGTCGCGTAGGGCGGGAAGGCCGTTGGTGGCCGGGTAGCGGGCCATCTCTAACTGGTGGGCGATGAGTGCCTCCAGCGCGCCTTGGTAGGGGGCGTGCTGGGGTTCGCCAATCGTCAGCGGAATATGCGCCAGTCCCGCCGGGGGCGTTAGGCTCGCTTTGAGGGCGGCCAGCTTTTCAAACGGATAGGGGTGTAGGGCGTTGAGATCAGGGTTCATGGCGCGTCCGTTGAGAGCTTAAGGGCGGGAACTGTGGGCAAAACCATTTATCGAACCGCCGATTATAGGCAAGCCCTGGTGCAGGCTCAAACC
>Ga0114912_1000966_pt1 | contig 12808 bp, 9 predicted proteins | sample MalvirDeepMed_51_FD_89713 | JGI IMG/M metagenome (GOLD analysis project Ga0114912, IMG submission 89713) | Marine viral communities from the Global Malaspina Expedition - Malaspina viral metaG DeepMed_51 | ecosystem: Environmental > Aquatic > Marine > Oceanic | place: Mediterranean Sea...
GCCCGAGACCTTCGGCGCGATAGCCCGGATCGGACAGATAGGCGGCCATCAGCTGCAATTGCAGTTCGAGGTCGCGCGGCGTTGTGGTTGCGCTGCTGACGAACACCTCGTCGCCCGCGCCGAAGGATGCGCCCACCGATCTCCCGGCGAGGATCGACTGCAATTCGTCGCGGCTATGGCGCCCGAGGCCACCGCCCGACAGCAGCGGCGTCAGTTCGACCGCGAGCGGTTCGGCGCGGCTTTCCAGCAATTTGCCGCCATCGAGCGTCAGGCGCACCATCACGCGATCGTCCGACAGGTCGGTGGGCTTGAGATTGAGCATCGTCCCATTGGCGAAACGCAGCGTGCGGATGCCGAGATCGGGTATCCGCTCGTCCGCGACGATTTCGCCCGGTTCGCCGAAATCGGTGTAGGCGAATGCGGCGACATCGCCATCTTCAGGCGGAACAACGGGCTTTTGAAGGGCCGCCGTCACCACATCGCGGACCGAAGCGATGCCGCCTTCGGGCGAGGTCTTGCCCGAAAAGCGGATCAGCGGATTATCGAGCGCATTCGCATCGGCGCGCATAGCGGCAAGGACGTTTTCCGGCGTGATCTCGGCCTCGTAGCGTTCGTAGAGCGCGAGATCCTCCATGGGGCCGGTGGGAACGCTCTCGCCGCGCGCGATGCGGAACGCTTCTCCGGCGAAGGTCGCATTGCTGCGCGTGCCCGCATTGGCGCGCCCGTTTTCGAAGGCGGTGCGCAGATTGGCGGTCTGTTCGGCCACCTCGCCCGGCGTCGGGCCGTATTCGAGCATCCGCCTGTATTCCTCGATCACGGTCGAGATCGCGCGGGGCCACTGGCCCTCTTCGCTCGCCGCTGCGATCTGCGTGCTGCGTGCCGCTTCGAAGAAGTCCGACGTTCCGGTGGAGACCCCGCGGAACGGAGGATCCTCGCTGCGCTGGAGGCGCTGGAGACGCCGGCCCAGGATACGTCCGCCAACCACGCGCAGCAGGGTGTCCCTGCGCTCCGCGGCAGTATCGGACCGGTCCGACCAGGCGCCGTGGCTCGCGATGGTGATCGTCTCGGTCAGCGCCGGGTCGAGATAGACTGCCTCGCGCCCGGCATCCGCGATTTCGACCGGTCCGGCCGCGGGCTGATCGGGGGAGGGACGCGCCTGCCAATCAGCGAAATGCTTAGCTATCGCCGCTTCCACGATCGCCGGATCGAAATCGCCGACGATCACCAGCACCGTATCGGCGGGCACATATTCCCGCTCCCAGAAGGCGCGCAAGCCTGCGGCATCCGCAGCCGCGAGAGTCTCCTCCGCACCGATCGGCATCCGCTGGGCAGCGCGTGCCTCGGGGAAGAAGAATTCGAGCGAATCCACCGTGTTTCGCAGCGCGTAGGTGTTGCGTGTGCGCCGTTCCGCCAGCACCACGCCGCGCTCGCGCGCCACTGCTTGCTCGTCGAAGGTCAGTTCGCCCGCCGTCTCGCGCATCAGCATCAGGGCCGTGTCGAGCAATTCCGCATCCGCGCGCGGCAGGTCGAGCTTGTATTGCGTGCGCTCCATTCCGGTCGATGCGTTGGTGTCCGCCCCGAAGGCGAGGCCCAGCCGTTCGAGCAATCGGACCATCTCGCCTTCGGGCACATTGGTCGATCCGTTGAAGGCCATGTGCTCGACGAAATGGGCGAAGCCGCGCTCGTCATCGCGCTCGTCGAGCGATCCGGCGGCAATCTCCATGCGGACCAGCGCGGTGTTCTCGGGCCGATCGTTGCGCCGGATGATATAGCGCAGCCCGTTATCGAGCCGCCCGAACCGCCAGGCCGCCTCGGGCGCAAATTCGCTTTCCGTGAGGTCCCACAAGGTGGGATCCCAACTCGGCGCGTTTTGGGCAGCTTCGGTGGGCGGTGCGTCCTGAGCGAGCACGGGCGAAGCGAGGAAGGCGAGGGGAATGAGCGCACGACGCAGAAAGATCATGCCTCGTCCTATCCCCTCACCGCTTTCCGTCACCTGTATCGCCTTCGCGTTCAGCCCTTTTTCGTCGGTTTCCCGCTGCGCAGGCGGCCGCGATGGGCGGACAGGTCGAAGACTTCGCCTGGGCCGCTATCCTCGTCCTTCAAAAGGCCGAGGCGGCGGGCGACTTCGCGATAGGCTTCTTCCTCGCCACCGAGATCGCGGCGGAAGCGGTCCTTGTCGAGCTTTTCGCCGGTGTTGATGTCCCACAACCGGCACCCGTCGGGCGAAATTTCGTCGGCGAGGATGATGCGGCTGTAATCCTGATCCCAGAGGCGCCCGAATTCGAGCTTGAAATCGACGAGGCGGATGTCGATCGCCGCGAACATCCCGCACAGGAAATCGTTGATGCGGATCGCCATGCTGGAGATGTCCTGCATCTCCTCGTTCGACGCCCAGTTGAAGCAGGCGATGTGTTCTTCCGCGATCAGCGGATCGCCCAGCGCATCGTCCTTGTAGTAATATTCGATCAGGGTGTGGGGCAGCGGCTCGCCCTCCTCCAGCCCCAACCGCTTGCAGATCGAGCCGGCGGCGACGTTCCTGACCACGACCTCGATCGGCACGATTTCGACTTGGCGGACCAGCTGTTCACGCATGTTCAACCGGCGGATGAAATGCGTCGGCACGCCGATATGCGACAGGCGGGTGAAGACATATTCGCTCACCCGGTTGTTGATCACGCCCTTGCCGTTGATCGTGCCCTTCTTCTGGGCGTTGAAGGCGGTGGCATCGTCCTTGAAATACTGGATGATGGTGCCCGGTTCGGGGCCTTCATACAGGATCTTGGCCTTGCCTTCGTAGATCTGGCGGCGACGTGCCATAAGCGGATTCCTCGGGACATCGGAAACGACTGGGGAAACGAATGGCCCCGGCGCGGCGGAATCGCGTGCCGGGGCAAGAGCGGTGCCCTTACATCACCCGACCGTGAGAGGCAATCAATCGAGGGGGGAGCGAGTGCCCGCTTCTTCGGCCGACCCCTCGACTGCTTCCGCCCGCTGCCTCTTCAGATGCTCGATCAACCGCCCGAGCGTGGCGCGCTGGATGAGGACACTGAACAGCACCGCCCCGAAGGTCGCCGCCAGGATCAGGTCGCGGACCGGGCCGGGGGGCAGCGACAAAGCGAGCGCGATCGAGATGCCGCCGCGCAGGCCGCCCCACCACAGGACGCGCGCCGCCCCCTGCTGCTGGAGGCGGGCGGCGGGAATCAGCTTGGTCGACAGCGCGACCGCCGCCGCACGCGCCGCCAGAGTCAGCGGAATGGCGGCAAGGGCCATGGTCACCTCGGTAACGCCGGGCACGAGGGCGATCAGTTCGAGGCCGATGAGAAGGAACAGCACGGAGTTGAGCAATTCGTCGACAAGCTCCCAGAACTTGATGACGTAATCGCGCGTCACATCGCTCATCGCGTAAGTCACACCGTGATTGCCGATGAGGAGCCCCGCCACTGCCATCGCCAGCGGGCCGGAGATATGCAGCGCGCTGCACAGGGCATAGGGCAGTTTTTCCTGTTTCGTGATCCAGATGGGGTGGCGGTCACCGATGCAAAACGCAGGATCGGCCCGCCGGCCGATCCTTCAGCTTGTATTTGTTCTGGGGGAGGGGTGTACAGGCGCACTATCTGAACTCGCGCTCAGTCCCAGCATCTCGAGGTGCTCACGCTGCGATGCGGGGTCGTCTGGGTAGAGGATGGCGGCCTGCTCGGTCGGGCTGCGGTCGCGCATTTGGTCCGCTTTCTCCCGCCACGAGCGATCGAGCGCCGAAGCGGCGCTACCGATCATCCCCGCCGTGGCGCGAACGATCCGGCTGGCCAGGCGCTGGTTGCGGTTCGGCACCGGTCCCGATCCTTGTCGGTCGGGCCATTCGAGCGCCTCCGCCTTCTTTTTCGCGAGCAGCTGACGCAGGCGCCGTAGAGCCTCGATCGGAAGGCGGGTCACTTCGAAGAAATAGGCGTTGCTGATCTGGCGTCGTTGGGGGCCGTAGCGATTGTCGGTCGATTCGGTCCTTCGGACCCAGTCAACCAGACCGTAGGCGCGAGCTTTTGACAAAAGGCTTACGACGGTCGGGCGCGCAAAGGTGAGCTGCCGCTCCTTGCCGCCGTACCGGTATTTGAGCCGCCAGCTCTTGTACCCGGTCGGCTTCACGAGAAGATGCAGGCCGCCCGAGTCGAAGAGCTTCTGTTCGCGCCCCTCCACCTTGGCATTCCGGCATTTCATCTCGGTCAGCACAGAATGCCCCCACATTTTCCGTTCCGTGCCCCCAGAATGCCCCCAGATGCCCCCGGAAGGGGTCGGAAAGCAGTGGATGGTGGCGGAAAGGTTTTTCCCCGGTTTCCTGCGGTTTTGCAAGGGTTTCCCGGAAGGGAATGGACGCTGGCGGAAAGGTAAATGGTGCCTCGGGGCGGATTCGAACCACCGACACCACGATTTTCAATCGTGTGCTCTACCAACTGAGCTACCGAGGCTAACACTCTTGCGGCGGCCCTCTATGAGGAACCGGCGAGCGGTTGGAGCGCCGCCCTATGGCGAAGCCATGAAAGCTTGGCAAGGGGTTTTCAGTCCTCTCGCCCTGCTATCACCTCGGCGGCGATTTCCTCGGGCATGGCGGGGCGGCCGGGGACCGCATAGCCATCCCCGAACCATTGCGAGAGATCGCGGTCGCGGCAACGTTCGGAGCAAAAGGGCGCGTGGTCCGGCGTCCTCGGCTTGCGACAGATCGGGCAGGGCTTGGCAGCGTTAGTCATGCGGCACGATCTGGGCGGCGGCGGCTTCCAGCGCAAGTCCGGGGTCGAGGGCGATCCGCGTGGGGCGCCCGGTCCGCCGCTCCAGGTCCGCCAGCCATTCCGGGCGCAATCCGGCCTTGAGAGCCGGATGGACCGTGAGCAGAGTGACGCCCGGCCCTTCGACCCCTTCCGCGCGCCGCAGCGCCAGCCGAGCCGCGGCCCCGGTGCGATCGCGCTGGATGCGCTGGAGCAAGGACAGGCGGGCGAAGCGGGCCACCAATTGGACGAAGCCGAAACCGTTCATCGCGGTGCGCTCATGCGGCCAATCGGAGAGCATCTCGCCCAACGCTATGTCCACCGCTTTGCGGTCGCTCTTCGTGGTGAGAGTCGGAAAGTCGATCCCGATCGATCCGCTTATGTCCAGACGTCGCAAGGCACTGGCGATAGCGGGAACAGCCGCGAGCGCCAGCGGGCGCGGATCGTCCGGCCCGTCCACATCGATCAGCGTCATCGCGCTGGTGTCAAAGAAAGCAAGCTCGCCGCCGTCGAAAGCAGTCGAACCCTGCCACGCTTCGAGCCAGATGTGGTCCCAGTCACCGCTGTCGAAGCGCCGCACCGATCTCGCTGTGAATCCCTCGTCGCGCAATTGCTCGACCAGTCCGGGGGCGGGACGGGGCGGCGCATCGCTGGGCCGCGCATGGGCGAGCTTCGTACGATCGCGCTCGCGGATCGCCTCACGGGTGATCTCGACGCGGAGCGGCGCGCCTTCGACCGCGTCGCGCGGGAGGCGATCGACGAGGGCTTCTTCCCCGCTCGCGAACCGCACCGTGCCGCGTGCGCTGCCTTTCTGGCGCGAGGCGAGCACGGCGTCTTCCACCTGCCCGGCGGCGAGCAGTCCGGGCCAGTAAAGGCGCGCGGCCAGTATCTCGCCATCGTCGAGAAGGATCGCGCGTTCCTCGCCGATTCCTTGCTCGACCAGCCACTCAGCCAAGCGGGAAGCCCGCCGATTGCAGGAGAATGCGCGTTTCATACAGCGGCAGGCCCACGACGCCCGAATGGCTGCCCTGCAACCACGAGACGAGCCCTTCCGCCGCGCCCTGAATGGCATAGCCACCGGCTTTGCCGTCCCATTCCCCGCTCGCGATATAGGCGTCGATCTCCTCGGCGGAGAGGCGCTTGAACTTGACCGCTGTCTCGCTCAATTTCTCGCGCAGCGTCCCGTCCGGCGCGCGCAGGGCGATGGCGGAAAGGACGGTATGGCGGCGGCCCGACAGCAGTTCGAGGCAGCGGCGGGCGGTCGCCTCGTCCTCGGCCTTGGGGAGGATGCGGCGCCCTGCGGCGACCACCGTGTCACCGGCGAGGACATGGGCCGCGTCGCTCGCCGCGGCCAGCGCCTTCTCGCGCGCCATGCGGCGGGCATAGTCGCGCGGCAATTCCGCCTTGAATGGCGTCTCGTCGATGTCGGCAGGAGCGACCGCGTCCGGTGTCACGCCCAGCCGCGCGAGCAATTCGCGGCGGCGCGGGCTGGCGGAAGCGAGGATCAGGCGCGGCGCGGTCATCGCGCGGGATGTCACGATAAGATTATTGCGGCCCCGGACCGCCACGGCCCGGCATGAAGCGATAGGTTATGCGCGCCTTGGTCAGGTCGTAAGGCGTCAATTCGCACAGCACCTCGTCACCCACCAGCACGCGGATGCGGTTCTTGCGCATCTTGCCGGCGGTGTGGCCGAGCACTTCGTGACCGTTTTCGAGCTCTACCCGGAACATCGCGTTCGGGAGCAACTCTACAACCCGGCCGCGCATTTCGAGGAGTTCTTCTTTGGCCATGTGTATCCTTGTCTCGGGAAATATCTCGGATCTGTCCGAGGAATCGGGTGCCGGGCGCTTATGCCCGTCAGGGCGCGCGCTTTAGCCGCGCGCGGCGAAAAAGGGAAGAGGGTCGGCGCAGGTCCGACCAACGCCCGATATGGTTCGACGGGCGTAGAGATCAAGGCGTTTTCGTTATGGCCCGTTCACTCGCCATGCTGCACATGCTCACGAGCCGGGGGGCGGACAGACGTTTATCAAGGTTCAGACATTGCAATCCAGCACTTACGCCTCGACTCTCGCATTGGCAGCCGCCTTAATGGCGGCGATGGGGCCGCAGCCCCTGCTGGCGCAGGATGCCGCTCAGCCCGAGAACGAAGAAGCGGATCGGGCGGAAGGGCAGATCGATATCGATCCCGAGAACCTGATCGTCGTCACCGCCCCGCGCCTTCGCGGTCAGCTCGATGTCGAGCAGCCACCGATCGCGGAATTCAATGCCGAGGATATCGCGGCCTTCGGCGCGGGGTCCATCGCCGACGTTCTTGAAGCGATCGCACCCGCCACGCAGAGCGGAGCGCGCGGCGGGCGGGGCGGTGGCCGTCCGGTGTTCCTCGTCAACGGCATCCGCGTATCGAGCCCGCGCGAATTTTCGAACTATCCCCCCGAAGCGATCGAGAAGGTCGAGGTCTTCCCCGAAGAGGTCGCCCAGCGCTTCGGCTATTCGGCGGACCAGCGCGTCGTCAACATCATCCTCAAGAACAACTTCCAGGCGGTCACCGCCGAGGTCGAATACGAGCAGCCCGACCGGGGCGGCTTCTCGCGCAACGAGCAGGAGGCGACCTATCTGCGGATCGGCGAGAAGGGGCGGCTGAACTTCAATGTGGAGGTCGAGGATACCAGCCTGCTGACCGAAGGCGAGCGCGGCCTGACGATCGCGGGGAGCGAGGACGAGGCCTTCTTCCGCAGCCTGATCGCGGACAGCATGAGCGCCGAGGCGACCGCCAATTACGTCCGCGCCTTCATGGACAGCGGCGCATCCCTGAGCCTAAACGGGGCCTATAATCACAGCGAGAGCCTGAGCCTGTCCGGCCTCGTTCCGGGCACGATCGACCCGATCGAGCGGCGCAGCAACACCGATACGGGCTCGTTCGGCACCACGTTGAGCGGCGTGCTCGGCGACTGGCGATCGACCTTCACGGCCGACGCTGTGGTGGCGGACACCCAGACCGAGATCGACCGGCGCGACGGGACCGGGTTCGACGTGGCGAACAGCCGCACCTGGTCCTTCGTCAACAAGGCGACCTTCATCGGCAATCCGCTCGAACTGCCCGCAGGCGAGGTGACGACGACGCTCGACCTCGGCTTCGACTGGAAGCGGATCGAGAGCAGCGACACGCGCGCCGACAGCGACCTCGGACTGACGCGCAGGCGCCTCAATGGCGGGCTCAACCTCTCGGTCCCGATCGCCGAGCGCGGCGGGTTTCTGGGCGCGATCGGCGGCCTCAGCGCGAACCTCACCGCCGGGATCGAGGACCTGTCCGATTTCGGCGCGCTGACCAATTGGAGCGCGGGGCTGACATGGGCCCCGTTCGACAATCTCACGCTGAGTGCCACGCGCATCAATCGCGAGGTCGCCCCGACCCTGACCGAACTCGGCAGCCCACGCATCGACGAATTCAATGTGCCGGTCTTCGATTATGCGCGTGGAAACACCGAATTCGTGACTTTGATCACCGGCGGCAATCCAAATCTTCGCGCCGAAACGCAGGCCGATTGGAAATTCAGCGCCAATTACGAGCTGCCCTTCTGGGAGAACACCCGCGTCAGCGTGGATTACGGCATCAACCGATCGGACGACGTGACCGCGACGCCGGGCTTCGGCGCCGCGTTCGAACAGGCCTTCCCCGACCGGGTCCAGCGCGATGCCTCAGGAACGCTGCTGGCGATCGACAGAAGGCCGCTGACCCTGTTCGAGACGCGCAGCCGGGTCCTCTCGTTCGGGATTAACACGCGCGGCGAGATCGGCAAGGCGCCCGAACCGCGTGAGGAGCGCGGCGGTCCGCCCGCTGCCGCTGGCGCTGCTGCGGGACAGGCCAGAGGGCAGAATGGTGGCCAAAATGGCGTTCAGGGCGGCGCCATGATCATGATGGACCCGTCGCGGATGGAAGCGATCCGCTCGGCGTTCTGCAATGCGCCCGAAGGCGAGATGCCGGACCTGTCGCAAATCCCCGAACAGTTCCGCGCCCGCCTGATGGGTGCGGACGGCAATCCCGATCCCGAAAAGATCGCCCAGGTGCGTGCGCGGTTCTGCGGGGAGCAGGCGAGCCAGGATAGCGAGCGTTTCGCCGCCATGCGCACTGCGATCTGCGCCGATCCGCCCAATCTCGAAAATCTGCCCGAAGCGATGCAGGCGCGGCTCAAGAACGAGGCGGGCGAGATCGATCCCGAGAGGCTGGCGGCCCTGCGGGCGCGCATGTGCTCGGCGGATGGCGCGCAAGGTGCGGGTCAGGGAGCGGGCCAGAATGCTGATAGGGCATCAGGCCAGCCGGCGGGTCGTGGTGGCGGCGGCAGGCGCGGGATGTTCGGCGGCAATCCCGAAGACACCCGCGCGCGCTATTTCCTCAGCCTCAATCATAATATCACGCTCGAAAACGAAGTGCTGCTGTCGCAGAACGGTCCGCTCTTCGACCAGCTCGACGGGGATGTCCTGTCGGGCGGCGCTATCCCGCAGCACACCGCGCGGCTCGAAGGCGGTATCTTCAAGCAAGGCTATGGGATGCGCCTGTCGGGCAATTACATCGGCGAAGCGCGCCTCAACGGGTCGGGCCTGCCGGGATCGAGCGACCTCTTCTACGGCGACCTCGCGACCTTCGACATCCGCCTCTTCGCCGATCTCGGCCAGGTGCTGAAGAAGGACGATGGCTGGCTCGACGGTCTGCGCGTCTCGTTCCGCGTCGACAATGTCTTCGATTCGCGGCGCAGGGTCGAGGACGAGGACGGCGTGGTGCCCGACGCATTCCAGCCGTTCCGCATCGATCCGACCGGCCGCTATATCGGAGTGGACCTGCGCAAGGCGTTCTAAGCGATCCCAGGCTGAGCGATCCTAGAGCGCGTCGCCCGCCGCGACGCCGCTCGCCCAGGCCCATTGGAAATTGTATCCGCCGAGCCAGCCGGTCACGTCCACCGCCTCGCCGATGGCGTAGAGGCCCGGAACGCGGCGCGCTTCCATCGTCTTCGAGGAAAGCTCGGTCGTGGCGATGCCGCCGACCGTGACCTCCGCCTTGGCGTAGCCTTCGCTGCCATTGGGCGTGAATTGCCAAGCCGCGAGCCTTTTTTCGGCTTCGGCCAGCGCCTTGTCAGGCGCATTGCCCAGTTCGCTCATCAGGCCGATCCGATCGGCGAGGATTTCGGCGAGGCGCTGCGGCAGGCGGTCGCGCAGGATCGCGCGCAGGGTCAGGCGTGGGGTTGTGCGCTTGAGCCCGGTCAACCAGCCGGGCGCTTCCTCGGGCAGGAAATTGACCGTCACCGTCTCCCCCGGGCGCCAGTAGGAACTGGCTTGCAGGATAGCGGGGCCGGACAGGCCGCGATGCGTGAACAGCGCCGCTTCGGGAAAGCTGGCTTGCTTTCCCTTCGGCCCGGCCATGGCGACCACCGGAGCGGAGACGCCCGAAATCTCGCGGAACAGCACCTCTTCGCCGCCCAGCGTCAGCGGGACGAGGGCGGGGCGCGGCTCCACGATCTTGAGCCCGAACTGCCGCGCCAGATCATAGGCGAAGCCACTCGCCCCCATCTTGGGGATCGAGGGGCCGCCCGTCGCGATGACCAGGGCCGGGGCGGTATGGTGCCCGGATTGCGTCGTCACCGCGAAGCCCAGCTCGGAGCCATGCTCAACGGAGTCGATCTCCTCGCCGCAGCGGATCGCGACCTCGCCCCCGAAATCCCGCGCCCGCGCGCATTCCTCCAGCAGCATATCGACGATCTGCTGCGCCGACCCGTCGCAGAACAGCTGGCCCAAGGTCTTTTCGTGCCACGCGATCCCATGGCGTTCGACCATGCCGAGGAAATCGCGCGCCGTGTATCGCGCCAGCGCGGATTTGGCGAAATGCGGGTTGGACGAAAGATAATTGGCGGGACCGGCACCCAGATTGGTGAAATTGCACCGCCCGCCGCCCGAGATCAGGATCTTTTTGCCGACGCGGTCCGCCCGCTCGAGCACGAGCACGCGGCGGCCCCGCTGTCCGGCGCGCGCGGCCGCCATCAATCCGGCGGCGCCCGCGCCGAGGATTATCGCATCGTATCGCTGCGCCTGACCATCCATCACCCGACCGGAAGGGTCGTCTGGGCGTCCTGGCGTCCGGCGACGAAATAGAACACCGTTCCCAGCACCAGCAGGCCAAAGAAGACCAGCACCGCCTGGCTATCGACCTGAAGCGCGACGAACAGGCTGACCAGGATCGCCAGTAAAGCGCAGGCGGCATGAAGCGGATTCACGCGCCCTTCGCGGTGTTCGATCATCGGCAGCGCGGCGGCGCAGATCGTGTAGGTTACCAGGCGGATCAGCGTGCCTGCCACTGCGAGAACCGCGAACCCTTCCCACATCCCGAACGCGATCGACGCGCCGCCGGTGAACAGGATGGCGTTGGCGGGTGTCCCGTATCGTTTCGACACGCCCATGAACCAGCGCGGCAGCATCCCCCGCTGGGCCATGCCGTAGAGAATGCGGGGCTGGGTGGTGGCGCTGTTGAAATTGTTCGCTCCGATGCTGAATGCGGCGGCGATGACGATGGCGAGCGATCCGATCTGTCCCATCGTGTCGAGCGCGGCGGCGGCCAGCGCGTTCTCCTCGTTCGCGACAGTCGGCGCGATGGCGAGATAGGCCCAGATCACCGCCATGTAGAGCGCGGTGACACCCGCCACCATGGTCACGATGGCGCGCGGAATGTCGCGGCGCGGCTCGCGCATCTCGCCCGCCGGTTCCACCACCGCCTCGAAGCCCATGAAGGCATAGAATGTCAGCAAGACCACGGTCTCGACCGCGCTGAATTCGGGCAAGGCAAAGCCGATCGCCGGATTGCCCGCGAACAGGGCGGAGACTACGAGCGCAAACAGCGGAACGACCTTGATGACGGTCATCACGCCCAGCGCGCCGACCGCGCGGCTCATGCCCACCAGATTGACCAGAGTGATGATCGCCAGGATCGTCGCGATGGCGCCCATCTCGATCACCGGATCGGCCATCGCAGGCCACAGGGCAGCCATATAGGCGACCATGACGCTGGTATTGGCCGCTGCGGTCACGATCGCGCTGGCATAGCGCGCCCAGCCAGACTGGAAACCGACGAAGCGCCCGAACGCCGCCTCGCCATACAGCACAGGACCGCCGCTGTTTTCGAACTTGCCCGCCAGCCAGGCATAGCACAGCGCGAGCGGCATGAAGGCGATCCCGCCGAGCAACATCAGCCACGGCGCGAAACTGCCGACGCCTGCGGCGAGCACCGCTGGCAAGGCGAATATCCCCGCCCCGATCATGCCGTTGATCGGAAACAGAGCCGTGCCCCAGAAGCCGATCGTGCGCGGCGGTGCGGGGTCCTTCGAGGTCGAGAGCAGGTCCATCACCGCCGGATGGCGCGAAACGCGGCCCCGCACAAGCGTTTGAGAAAAGCGAGCGGGCGCACTATCTCCCGCTCCATGTCGCGAACGAAGGCCGGTTCCCCCCACGATCCCCGAGGCAGCGAGCGTTTCAACGAGGAACGCGCGACCTATACCGTCGCCAGCGCGCAGCCCGATCTGGAGACCGGCGTGGGCGTGATCCGCGATACGGTGCGCACCCTGAAGCCGCGCCCCGGCGTCTACCGGATGCTCGATACGCGCGGTGACGTCCTCTATGTCGGCAAGGCGCGCAGCCTCAAGGCGCGGGTCGCGAATTACGCGCAGGTGAAGGGGCTTTCCAACCGCCTCAAGCGCATGGTCAGCCAGTGCCGCGCGATGGAGATCGTGGTCACCAATTCGGAGGCCGAGGCGCTGCTGCTCGAAGCGCAGCTCATCAAGCGCTATCGCCCGCCCTTCAACGTGCTGCTGCGCGACGACAAGAGCTTTCCCTTCATCCTGCTGCGCGCCGACCACGCCTTTCCGCGCATTCAGAAGCATCGCGGGGCGCGGCGGGCCAAGGGCGAATATTACGGGCCTTTCGCCAGCGCCGGATCGGTCAACAAGACGTTGAATGCGTTGCAGAAACTGTTCCTGCTGCGCAGTTGTACCGACAGTTTCTTCGCCAATCGCGACCGGCC
>Ga0114912_1000968_pt1 | contig 12805 bp, 17 predicted proteins | sample MalvirDeepMed_51_FD_89713 | JGI IMG/M metagenome (GOLD analysis project Ga0114912, IMG submission 89713) | Marine viral communities from the Global Malaspina Expedition - Malaspina viral metaG DeepMed_51 | ecosystem: Environmental > Aquatic > Marine > Oceanic | place: Mediterranean Sea...
GGATGCATCTTTCTCTTCGTCATTACTTACCTCCTGAGGCCTTCTCAGCCTTCGCGTCAGCGACTTCACCAGCAAATACCTCCTTGGTGTCAGGGGACGAGTGAACGCCTCCCATAGCCTTTCCTAGGCTTGCTACGGCATCGCCAATGCTGACCTTACCATCTAAGGGGAGGACGGCCTTAACGACATTGCCATAATGCTGGCGCTTGCGCTTGAACAACAGGCACAAAACTCCTTCCCAAGCGCCAAGCGCTGGGAAGAACAATTTACCGATTGTCATAAGGTTGGCGACCATAGGATCTACACCTTCCATGCTAGCACCGACACCGCCCGCTGTTGCAGCAGCACCAGTAGCGACATCGGCACCAGACTGAACTAATTCAGCCACTGTGTCCATTACTTGACACCCGCACAAAAACACGAGTGAACCAATAAAACCATAAGTGAGGTAGTTCTTCACTAAAGTGATTCTCCATATAGTACGCGATCAAATGCTTCCGAAAATTTAGGCCCAATGTAGGGAATCCTCGACATCACCTCAGTGAACGCATCTGTCATATCTTGTTTTACGGCATCGGCAAATCCCGGCATTTCCGTAATAACAGGTACAGCGGTGTCAACAACCCATTGAGTTGTGGCACAACCAGCAGTACCAAAAAGTAGCAATAAGCTAACGACTGTGTTTTTTACCATTGTAACATTTTTACCTTTGTATCATTATGATAGTGTGTTTCTGGAGCATTTTCTGCACAATACACGCCCCAAGGACAAATGTCCTTGGTTGTTATCTCTACCCCTGGTGCCCATAATGAGACAAACGGGATAGGAATAACTGGTACTCCGTCAATTGAAATGCAAGAAGGTGCGACAACCAAAGCTGCCGCACCCATTGCTTTATATATAGTACTAAGACTTAAGCCTTTCAAGGTAATCCTCGTCAGAACCAGAATCAGCAGTTTGCGTTTGTGGCGCAGTTCGCGAAACGGGTTCATCATAGGTGAGAGTAGGAAGAATCGTCATAGCAACTTGCTTAACCTCCTCATATTCTTCTACCTTGACCAGACCGTGGATATCATGCAAAGAATCCATCCAAGTAGCGACCTCAGCATCAGTACCAGCGGCCTCAGGCTTGGGGCGAGGGGACGACTGATCATACTTAGGCCATTGGCCTTCCATTGTCTTGATAATCTTAAAATCATGGCCTTCCATCATATCGGTGATATCACCATAATCCTCATCGAGGATGGCATTCACGATCTTTTGGAACAACATGATACCGACAGACAGAATCTTAACTTCGCCAGTGTCACGATCAACCACATTCATGTAAAAACGCGAACGGGGCTTAATTTGACGAGCGGTGTCTTCGTCTGCCTTGTCACTAGTCTTCCACAGACCAAAATACGAGTCACACAAAGGGCATGCCATACTGTGAACCTTTAGGCAGTGAAAATTACGAATCTGACCATCACCACCAGTTATGCGGTGAATTTTGGTTTCAGCGTAGAATTCTGTTTCTTCATCCTTGCCAGGAAGAATCCTAACCAAATTACTTCCCTCTTTAATTTGTAGGAAGTTGTTCAGAAAGGAGCCCCCATCACCAGTACCTTGGCGGGTCATTTCTGCGTGTTTCTCACGCAACTTATCGAGATTAATTGTCATTTTTTGTTTCCGTTATAGTGTTATTTGTTAAGGCCGTAGCCTTTTGTTTATTATAGTTATCTTTACCGTTTTTTTACAAGTTTTTTAAATATTCCCGCCCGCGACTAAGAGTACAGATTGGTTTCTGCTCTGTCGCGAACGGAGAGTTGTACAATGGTGTCTTTGCGTTGTTCCAATGCCTGGGCAATGCTTTTAACTAGCCCAGTCTTAAAGGTAAGTTCGTTGACTTTTTCTTGCAAAGTATGAAACTCTGGGTGGGAACTAACAAAAGACTCAAGATACTTATCAGTAACCTTAAGACCCTTGCTGGTACGGGAATCAAACTCCTCTTTTCTAACCTTAGCAATAAACTGTTCTAACTCGTTTTTTGACCTGTCAAGCTCACGCTTGGCGACCTGTAGCAAACCATTATAATGGGCATACCTCGCGGCCTGTCTTTCAAGTTCGTACATCAGATTATCTCTATCTATCTCAACGATACTGTCAATGATGTCACAATAGATATCCCAATTTAAATCCATCCAAGTAATCAACAATGCATCAGATTTTTTTGTCATGTTATAACTCCGTACAAGTTAAGTAAAGTGTCATCATTCAGTATGGAAAGCCCCCCATTTGAATCCATCATTAAATAATCCCCTGATTCACCAACAATATAACATGAGTTGGAGGGGACCATACTATCAACATAATTAGATATACCAAAAGGAACGAACATTTTCACATACTTCAAACCCCTACTAGAGGTCAGCCAGTTAAACTCCATGTAATCAATGTAGTTGGAAAGCTCATGGGGGGGCTTAAGGACCAAATATTGTGGTTTATAACTCGGCATCTTCGTCCTCCCACTTATCCCCTTCCCTCATTTTAAGGATGGAATAATCTATATCCATAGGCACAATAAACCTTTGATGGCTATTGCGAGACTTCATTACATACGCCCGCATTCTGCCGCTGTCAAACTCTTCCTCTGTTTGATTCAAAGAAATTGCCATGTCGCAGGTTCTAATCTTGCCGTAAGCGTCGGCTAGTTCTGAGTCTGTAATCACTGTAACTTTCCTACCTTCTCTGTTAGTCTGCGTGGCGGTCCATATGAGTATATCATTCTCTACAGCCAAACCGCGAAGTTCTTCAGAGATTCTTTGTTGAGCCTGATACTCAGCCATGCCCTCTCTAGTAGGGCGCAACAATTCTAGGTAGTCCACGATAACAACATCGGGTTCAAACTCCTCGTAGTTGCGAAGCTGAACAAGTAAAGCTCTAATAGTATTTATGGTGGCTTGACCAGTAGGGAACTGTTTAATTACTAACTCACCGTCTGGGAAAGTCTCCTCAAATAGATTTAAACGGTCGTACACAGTTTGCTGCTCAACCTTCAACCGAGATTGGGGAACAAGAGACATAATAGAATCAAACCTTTGAGCGATTCTGTCCTCCCCCATTTCAAGGGACACATAAAGAACCTTTCTACCCTCAATTAAGGAGGCAACTGCTTGATTAACTAGGAATAAAGATTTACCCACCCCAGGGGGGGCCACGACCATAGCCAATTCCTTAGACCCCAGTCCACCATCCATAGCATCATTAAGGGAGGGTAGGAATGTTGAATAGAAGTTCTGATTTGAATCATCAAGTAGCCTTTTCCATCTGGCCTTGACATCTTCAAAATACATCTGCCCTAGATTAACCTCACGGCTAACGGTTAAAGCATTTCTAATGATGGCTTCAGTTTCTTCATACCTGTTATCCCCTAGGAGTACCATACATTCTGCGATAGCCTCCTTCATGGCGGATCTCTTGGCAAATTCTTCTACCAAATCAAGAAGGTATTCTGGATTCTCAACGCATGAGGTATCAAGGTTATTAATGTACAGAATTTCGTCCGTGTAGTCTGAAAGAGACTCGGACTTACCCAAATCCTCACGAACATCTTCAAGGATAAATTCGTCAGTAGGAAGTTTGTGGTACTTCTCGTAATGAGAACTGACCGCGTTAAAGATCTTAGCGTGGGCAGGATATTCGAAATAATCAGGCCTAACTAGATTGGCTATTTGTAGGTAGAAATCGGGGCTTGATTTCAGAAGGTAAAGTACACCCCTCTGAATGTTATCGCTAAATTCATATTTCATGTTAAAGTGTTTGTCGTGAGTTCGTAGGTTTAGTAGGGTCCTTCTTCGCTTTATTATAGACATGTCTTGTAATTTTTTTCATGTTTTCTCGCTTTTTACTGGCTCGAATATCATTATTTCTAGTTATTAAACCTTTTTCTTCCATCTCTTGCGTGTTTGGAATCATAGGAGTATATGGAACCTCTTTTTGTCTAGCCTTTGTTCTTTCCACTAGAGCCTTTTGTTTTCCTAACGCTCTACCCTTATCTCCCCCCGCAATATACTTTTCATGCATATGCTGCCTCTCCCTACTTCCCGCTGGGTAGTTTATATGGGCTACTCCATAATTTCGTACACCCTTTTTTCTACACTTAGGACACATAGATCCTTTGCCTGACTCAGACAGCGGACGAATCTTTTCCCAGTAGATGTTACAAGGCTCACAACTAAACTCGTAATTAGGCACCGCAATCACCTCCAGCCATGGAACAGGCTTGGCCGTCTGCAATATACTCAGGTACTTCATGTACCATATGTGTAGCAAGGTTTTCCACAGTAAGAGGGATGGCTGTAAGGGGTTCATCCCCCTTAGACCCAGCTTTGTACACCGTTAACCCCTTAAGGTCGCCAACATAGTCCAAAGCCCTCATAGCTAAATCACCAGCCTCAAAGGTTTCTGGGAGATTAATTGTTTTGCTTATACAAGAATCAATAAAGCGTTGAGTAGTGGCTTGAACCCTTAAATGTTCAACAGGAGACACATCGTATGCTCCTACAAAATTATCTAACAATTTACCCTCTCTATGCCACTCCTTAAAGAGAGGATCAACAACTAGCTGCTCCTTCCAAACATTACTGTCCCTGTACCTTCTCATATACATTGCAGAAAAGATAGGCTCAATCCCTGAGGATACACCCATCAACATGGAAATAGTACCACAGGGGGGGATAGTGAGCATCACAGCATTTCGTATACCATGCTCTTTAATTAACATCCTAATCCTGGCGGGGAGCGTTCTGGCAAACTCTTCGGACAGGTACTTCTTGTAATCAAACGCGCCAAAAGGACCCTTGTCTCTGGAGGTGTAAATGGATTCCTTATATGCCTCATCACGAATGGTAGCAAATAGTCTCTCCAGAAACTCCAAGCACTTTTCACTACCATAACGAAGACCTAACTTAATAAGCATGTAGTGAAGGCCAGTAACTCCAAGTCCAATTCTGCGTGACCTATGAGCAACCTCCTTACAGTTTTTGGTTGGAAAATGGTTAACAGTTAGAACATTGTCTAGGAAACGAATCCCAGCTCTTACTGTTCGAGCCAGCCGCTTCCAATCTACTTCCCCATCAATTACCATGTTGGATAGGTTAACATTTCCCAGGCAGCAGTTACCATAGGAGGGAAGACTGATCTCCCCGCAGGGATTGGTGGACTCCAAATCCTCAAAATAAGAAACATTCGTATAACTATTTGCTAGATCAATGTTATAAATGCCTGGGTCACCAGACTCCACGGCATTTGTCCAAAGCTTGTCCCAAATTTCTCTAGCTTTTAAATCATATTTTCCCATAACCTCAAAGGAATCTTCGAAAGACTTTTTCCAATGCTGGTCGGCACGGGCTACGGCATCATCTTCATCTAGTGCTACAACATTGATTATTGATGTCTCCCCAGTTTTCGTTGTTCTAGTGACCTCATAAACAAAATACTTCTTGTTATTGAATGTAAAGTACCACTCCTCATCTAACTCACACGCTTCAATGAAGCGATTGGTGATAGCAACAGAGATATTAAAATTGTTAAGCTCCCCCTTGTCCAGTTTAACATGAAGAAACTCAAGAAGATCTGGATGAGTGATATCTAAGATACCCATTAAAGCGGTGCGACGGTTCTTGCCAGCACGAACATGGACACCAATCTCATTGATCATTCTCATAACTGAAATGGAACCAGGGGCAGAGTTTTTAATATTCTGAATGTCATCCCCCTTAGGGCGAATTTTGTGGAAATTAAAGCCTATTCCCCCTCCTGCACAAGAAATCTTGTACATGTCATCAATAGTTTGGCCTATCGAGTGAACAGAATCTTCAGGAATAATAACATAACAATTGAGAAGATTATGCTTGCCACCGTTACGCCCACACCCGTATATAATGCGGCCTCCAGGGATAAAATCGCCAGACGAAATCGCGTCATAAAACCTCTTTTCATATTTCGTCTTTTCATCATCTGCTTCAGCTGACGCAATTGTTCTAGCGATAACCTTGGCTCTTTCTGACCACTTTTTCTCACCGGGATACGCATACCTCTTCTCAAATATTTCTTGACCTAATTCGTTCAGCTTTGTTACCGTCATATTTTTGCTCCAGCTAGTTTGGATATTCCTTTATGCTTAATTATAGTGATCTTCCGCGAATTGTCGAGGAAGGCATTAAGATACTTATTATGAGTTATTAAGAAGATCTTTCTTTCTTTTTTAAGTTCTTGCAATAATATATAGAGCCCCTTAATTCCTTCTTCGTCAAGGTTCTCTGCAACTTCATCGAAAAATACAATATTTGATTGGTCGTTGCTTGTCAAGTCAAGCAAACTCTGCAATGCAAGCATAACGGCCAAATTTATTTTTCTTTTCTCTCCCCCAGACAGAGAAATGTAGTGAGTAATCTTACCACCGTTCGTAATTGATTCCTCTAATTTTTCATTAAAATGAACCAAAAACTGACCATTAGTAAGGTAAGATAAATAGGTGTTACACTTATCATTGAAATAGCTTAAAATATTTCTGATTATGTAACGAATCATACCTTGTTCAGAGAAGGCTTTTTCCCAAAAACGCATAACCTCATAGTTTTTAGCATTTTCAAGCTTCACAGCATCAATTTCAACAATCTTATCATTAACCTCATCTAGAAGTTCAGTAAATGTGCTAGCTTTAGAACACAACTCCTTATACTTTAGATATTCTGAATACTCTTCAGAGGAAATAGGGATATTTATCTTAGAAAGACGCTTTTCTAGGTTTACTGTTTTTTTAGAGATTTTGTCAATTTCTCCCTGCGCGGTGGCGACGGCGGCCCGAACTGGGTCCTTCGCTATAGGAGAATTTGCTCCGCAAGTAGGACAAGAACTAGGATCGGACTTAAGAATCCGTCTAAGATCACTGAGCCTTCCTCTCAGCCTCCTTCTCTCGTGGTGTAGTGATCTGTTTTTGTCCATGAGGTCACGGAGGAGAGCCTCCTTCTCTAGGATCTCATCTAAATTTATTTCCTCATCGGTGTAGATATATTTTGACTTATCTGATTCTATGTCTGCTAGCCTACGCATTAGATCTTCGCGAGTAGCCAAGTGTTCATCAAGCAGAGCGTTCGATGTTTTAATCTCCTGAGTACACCTACTTTTGTGCCCACGAATCCTATCTCTTTTTTGAAAAATATCATCTAGATTAAGAAAATTTCTAACGATGGTTCGTTTATCATCAGGAGAAGCGCCAAGGAAATCAATGTGGTTATGCTGCCCGAAGATAGCACTTGCCATGAAAACTTTATAATTAGTACCCAGTAATTCTTCAAGGCATTCCTGTGTCTGAGCCATGGATTGCTGGGTAATAGATGAGTCATCAACGAGAACCTCTAATCGTGAGGGTTTTCTTCCGCGTGTTACAATAACATTTTCATTAATGCGGATCTTCACCCAACAGTCTCTCTTCTCCCTGTTGTTAATCAACGCCTCCTCGTTGGATTTACGAATTGTTTTTCCGAACAAGGCCCACACTACTGCCTCAAATAGTGCACTCTTGCCAGCCCCGTTGGAGCCTTGGCTGTCATTATTAATACCTTCTACAACAGTTATGCCATTGTAATCATCGAAACTTAATTCAAGATGCTTTATAGAATAAAAATTGTTTATCTCTATACTATGAATCTTCATCTAGTAACCTATATCCTTCCAGTAGATCTTCTTTGGCAATCGCTGTACCACTATGATCAATATACTCATCAACAATAGCTTCGTTCAAGGAGAATAACTTCCTTGAAGGGCGAAAGGTGCTTCCTCCCTCGCTGAAAACAGGATTATATTTAATATCAATCTGGGCAGCATCACATTTTCCAGCAATATCACTGGCTAGGGTTACACTATTATCTTCTGTAAGTTTTTCTACAAAGACTCGTAAATGAGTGAAATAATTTGGGTCATCGACACGCTTTAACACATCTGGAAGCTCGGAAAGATTGCAAACTATATGTCTAGGGCCATGTTTAACCTCGTGAAACGAGGGGTTATCGTCATCATCAAGCAGCATATAGTAGCTATCTTTTTCTGCTTCACCAAAATTTGTGGAATATTGAGTGCCTAATATGGTAACATCTCCAGTCTGCTTGAACCTATGAATATGTCCAAGATAAGTAGTGTTAGGGAACTCCTCAACATCAAGGCCAAAAGGTATTTCATCTAGTCTAACAGTGCCAACGCATCCTATGTATCCAAAGTGCCCAAACACAATGTTATTTTTTGGAGCTGCCTTTAGGTCTTCCCTTATCCTATTCTCATCCTCATAATGAGGGATGAATGTCCACTCATCTTTGGTAGTGGTATGAGTTATAACATGACGGCCCCTATCAGGATCGTGAAACACACTTAGAGCAGTAACCCCATTGTCAGATTTATTTTCTGAATCATGATTGCCTCTCATCACATAAATTTCATCACAATCAGAAGAGTCTAGGAACCTCTTGAACCCCAGAAGAACACTTGGGTTTGGCTTGCGACTCATAAATATGTCTCCCATGATAATCATCTTGGAGGGATTAGCCTCCTCAAATATCTTCTGAAGACACTCAACTTGAGCATCAAGATACCCAGGCCTAGGAGTGTGTAGATGAATGTCAGTAACTACTAAAGTTTTAACCATAGATTTGCAGAGCAACTCACTCCCCATACCATTGCTTATCAACTTCTTTCCAGGCTTCCTGTGAATCTTCCCAATCCTTCTTAGCCCTGTGGTGACCAACTGCTCCACCTATGAGCATGCCACCAAATAAGCAGCCCAAAATTCGGATAGGAAGTAGTATAATATCAATTAGCAGAGTTAACATAATTTCTAATGTCCTCAATATTTTTAATGTTTCCATCACTACCATGTGTAGCTTCTAATCCATCACCAAATGATTTACCAACAACAGTTTCTATCTGGAATGGAACCTCAAATTCCATACCAAATTTCTCCCTGATAACTGGGTAGTTAATCATGTTATTATAAATAATCATACTGCTTTTGTCTAGTTCATCAAGGGGACTAATGATTTCAATGGAGTCGTGAACAGTAGAGACAATCCTAGACTCCAGGCCCGCCTTTTCAAAGTCTCTATTGATACCCAGCAAAGAAAACAGAAGTATATCAGACGCAGTACTCTGAATAACAAAATTGAAACCTTGCCTTAAAGCTCGATGCTTAACAGTGCTATCCCTAGAAGTAATGTCCTCAAGGTTTCTCCTTCTGCCAAAAATAGTGTAGGCATGACCGTTCTTCTGAACAAATCCATGGACATAATCCATAAACCTAAATATCTTAGGGTAAACCTGCTTGTAAGAACTCACAACCCTCTCAGCCTTTCTAAGTGAAACACCTGTGGTTTCAGCAAGATTGAACGGGCCACCGCCGTATACAATAAGAAACGATACCATCTTTGCCAACTGTCGCTCGGTCTTCGTGACACTACTAACATCTTTTCCGAACAGCAAGCTGCCAGTGTACGAATGAAGATCGTCGCCACTCTTGAATGCCTCTATCATCTTAGTTTCTCTGGCTAGGTTAGCCAGTACCCTTAACTCCATAGTACTGTAGTCCACAGTAATGAAGGCGTGATCGTCTGGTGCCACAAACATAGAGCGTATATTACTCTCGGTTCCCCTAGGAAGGGTGTGAAAGGACACTCCCATTGGCTGGTCAGCGGCATACATAGCACAGGACAATCTACCAGTAGCGGTGCCATCAAATCTGTAATCTACAAATACCTTATCAACACCGTTGTAGTCTAACGCGGCCCTGGTCCCATTTATATAAGTCTTCTCAAGCTTAGACAATTTACGAAGGCTTAAAATCTTGTCAAGAAAATCCTTGGACTCCACCAAGTCTTCGGTAGATTTCTGAGACAGGACAGACTCACTAATGTTCTTACTCTCTGTGCGGAACTTCCACTTAGACATCTTTTCTTTTACTCAATTCTTTTCCTATTTGTTCCAACAAAATCTTAAGTGTAGGTGCAGACACAGAAGGCTTGCCTCCCTTAGTTAGGTCTGGCGGATACAATTCATACCCTCCTTCTCTGGTATACAATACAGACATCAAATCATTATTTGAATATATGTTATCTTCTTTTGTGAGCCTAGAGGTTTCATAAATATCGTCCTCTAAATCAATACAATTATACTTTAATTCTCTCCCTACCACACTAAGTTGGTCCCTGGAAACTTCAAGACCAGCCCTCTCCATACCAGCAAATACCTCAGTGACAGGCGAGATTAATTTATCGTAAAGATCGTGAGCCTTAAGGTCAACCAACAGCCCCTCCAATAGGTTAAACAACTTTAGAGTGAAGTAAGTATCAGTAGCGTTACCTTCGGCACAATCACCTAGAGAAATATCACTCCACTTAAATGTCTTGGGATTGTCTACTGTTAACATTACAAATTCTCAAGTTCTGTGGGAAAATAAATCTTAACTAAATCCATTAGGCTCTTAGGAAAATTTTCATTCACTAGGTGGCTCATGATCTTAGTGTCCCAAACATTCACACACCCAACACCATAGTTAAGAAGAAACTTTTGATCAAATTTACTGTTGTGAAACACCTTCTTATTGTTAGGATTGCCAAGAACTAAGCTCAACCATTTCAAAACAGCAAATCTTTCTCCACCCTGTAGCGTGGAATCCTTGTGATCTATGGGAATAACTATATTGTCCGAACCACAACTCAAAGCTATGGTCATAATTTTATCCGTAATAAAATTTAAACCAGTAGTTTCTATATCACACGCCACAGTATCTTCGGTGGTACACAGATAGTTATACGCCCCTAGTTCCTCAAAGGATAGAAGTAACTTATACTCAAACTCTGGTCTGGCGCTGTCCTTCTTTATGTATAAATTATATGCATTACGGATATCCATTTCAAATAAAGCTTTGTGCCGTGGCTCCTTAAGGACTGAGAAGGGATGAAACACCGGGACTACAACACAAGTATGGTCCTGTTCCGAAGTATACTCAAAGGACTTACCTCTCTTGGAGGTTATACCAGACTTTTTAACCAGCATTTTCATGGCTAAGTTACCACAAGCCAAAACCAACTCAGGCTGAACCCTGTCAATTGTCGCCGTCAGGTAGGCCCTGCATAAATTCATATTATTAGGGGACATATCAGCCTCCCTAACATCAGGACACTTAACTGACGCTGCAAAGGTGTACTCGTCCTCATCCATAAAGGATGTAGCAGGGGCAAGCACCTTGTTTATTTCTAAATCAGAGAATGCTGAAAACTTACCGTACTTGTAACGGACAGAATCTGATAGAAATAGGACTCTGGCGGTGTCTAACTCATCATGATCCATGATTGCGTAAGAAGGTTTGTTCTGGTCTAAAATGGAGCACCCCTCACAACCTGACAAAGAATTGCAGGAATCACCCATATAAAGCCTTTCTAGTTGGTCCATGTGATCTATTATAAAACGATGGAAAAGAAATTCTACATAGATAATAAAAGATTCGAAGAGGTGATCAAACTATACCAGAAAGATCCAAAAAAGAATGAGGATGAGCTGGTACGGATGTTTGATTTACTCATAGAGAATATTATCTTTTCCTTTAATTTCAAGTTGGATAGGGATGACGCTAAACAGGAGTGTTTCTTACTGGTGCTTAAGGTTCTTAAAAACTTTGACCCTAACCACGGAAGTGCATTCAATTACTTTACCACAGTTATAGTTAATAATCTAAAACTTATGTTCACAAAAGCTAAAAGATATAATCAAAAGATAAACGCTTACACAGAGAGGGAAAAAGAGAAATCTAAACTAGACAGATAAGTTCTTGTAAATCTGGGGGAGATAGTCTACGGAATGAACGCGATCTTTCCGTAGCTTAACAAGATGGGGAAGCTTTGTGGATCTAAAGATAACAAAAGCGTGAGGCATTCTAAAACTATCTACAATAAATACTTGATGACCCTCGGTGCTGCTCCCATATTTTTCCTTAAGATCCTTAACTAGTCTTCCACACCATTTATCCCACAAGGATACAAATAATATAGAAGCAGAGCTCTTAGTCTTCTTCTGGTTGCGAAGAACCTTATTCAGGTCGTTTTCTTTTTCTAAAAAGGTAAGTTGTATGTCTGACATTATTCTTCAGAATCGTCAACAACCATAACTGAGCCTTCAGATTCAATGTCCCTAAACGAGGCAACATCACCAGAAGTGTCAAAAGAAATACCCGAAGCCGCTAATTCATCTTTGTGCTCTTCAGCATACTGCTTAACTGCTTCAGTAAGCTCTTGGTTTATAGCATCAATGCCATATAAAAATATGCTCTTGAGAAATTGATCGTCAGCGATATCATTCGGCTTTACTGTTTCAGCAAAGGCTTTGAAAGCTTCACTTTCATGTTTGTTTAGTTTAACAATGAGTTTCATTCTGTTTCGTTTCCTTTCTTGTAGTGACAGGCTCCAACTGTCGAAATTAAAATTAATATTGTCGGTCATGGCTACGGCCTATTATAGGGGGATCAAGGATTTATTATGGAAGATAATTACGATTTAAAAAAATTAGTAAACAAAAAGAAAAAGAAGAGAGTAAACAGCAGAAGGAAAGGTAATACTTTTGCTACTAAAATATGTAAGATGTTCAATGAACGCTTTAATACTAAAGAGTTCTGTAAAACACCAGGGTCTGGAGCATTTGCTACTATACATAGTCTACCTAAACACTTACAAATATATGGTGATATAATAACTATAGAAAAATTTAAATATACAATAGAATGTAA
>Ga0114912_1000969_pt1 | contig 12804 bp, 7 predicted proteins | sample MalvirDeepMed_51_FD_89713 | JGI IMG/M metagenome (GOLD analysis project Ga0114912, IMG submission 89713) | Marine viral communities from the Global Malaspina Expedition - Malaspina viral metaG DeepMed_51 | ecosystem: Environmental > Aquatic > Marine > Oceanic | place: Mediterranean Sea...
GATGAAGGTACCGTTATCGCTATATATTTTCTTTAAATAATTGATATTGACATTGACAGACCGTTCTGGTTTCAATTCCTCGGCAATAACCACTTCTCTAGACCCCGTCAGTGCTGCGTGATCTTCCGTAAATAAATTAACTACGCGAAACCCTGTCCCAGCATTTACACGGAAAATATCATTGTCGGAAATCTTCCATTTGTACGCGGCCCTCGGGGTTAGAATATTGCCGTGCCTTTGATCATAATCATACCGCAGGCCTGCCAAAAAAGAATGTTTGGGAGCAAAGGAGTATTCATCCTGTGCAAATACACTGGGAATCCAAATCTTGTCCGCCTCGGTGGTCGCTGGCGTATTGTCATCATAGTAATTATAACGAACCGCGCTCCCAAATAGCAAATCATGGTTCCCAGCAGTCCTGTCCCAGGTCAGTTGGGCAAAACCAATACGCTGGTCGGCCAAGTACTCTGTGTCGCCATATACCGAGTTTTGGTTGTGGTCGTTATAGGAGAAGGAGAGGAGAAACTTTTCCTCAAACGGCAACTGATACTTGCCCAACAGCTCCCAACGTCTTGTATAGATGCTTTCCCCATAAATCTCATCCCCGCCACGATACTCTGGGGTCCATTGCATTTCTCCGCCCCAGCGATCTTCATAAAAAAAGCGCCCAGCCAACGAGAGCAAACGGTTATGCTCTCGTTCAAAATCCCATTTTTGAAATAGCGAAATACGATCTTGCAGGGTAAGATCTGTAAAATTGTCGCCATTGTTGTCCACAGGAACATCGTAATTAAAGTAGTTGATGCCCAAAAGCAGGTTTGTTTTATCACTGACGGATATTTTGCTGCCCACATCCAAATTGTATTCGCCCCAGCCTGTAGCAAAGCCATCAGCAAAGAACTCCGGAGCACTAATGGCTTTTTTTGTGATGATGTTAATCAATCCGCCCACAGCTTCGCTGCCATAAAGTGAAGACGCAGGCCCTTTCACGATTTCAATCTGCGCGATCAGCGAGTTTGGGATGCCAGTGAGTCCGTAGACCGTACCCAAACCACTCACAATGGGCATTCCATCAATAAGAACCAAGGTATAAGGCCCTTCCAATCCGTTGATGTGGATATCGCCCGTGTTGCACACATTGCAATTGATCTGTGGTCGAACCCCGTTCACATTTTGGAGCGCATCAAAAACGCTGGCTGTGGGATTCTTTTTCAAAAAAGCAGGGGAGTAAACCTCTACGGGTACTGGACTTTCCAATCGGCTAACAGGTTTAAGGGTGCCCGTCACCACAGTTTCTTCCAAACTTTGTGCAGAAGCTTCGAGCTGTATGTTGATGGTTTTATGGGCTCCCGCCCCCAAATTGATTTTGGTTTGATAGGGCTGATACCCCAATGATGTCACCAATACCATATAGTCTCCTGCTGGAATGTCGGTCAACTCAAATGCACCATCAATATCCGTAGCGGTACCAATTTCCGTGCCTTTCAATAATACGTTGGCCAAGGGTAAGGGTTCCCCGTTGTCGGTCACCTTTCCGCTCAGGGATGTAGTCTGTGCGAAACAATAACTGCTAGTTAAGGCTATCCATAAAAGGATGCTATGTTTATGAAATGATTTCAATTAGTATAAAATTAAATTTAGACAAATCTAAAAATAGATTTTGTCAAATAAAAATGTATTTTTGAAAAAATATTTTTTGATGACTCGATCAGAGGAGAATTATTTAAAGACAATTTTTCATTTGGGAGGTGGTGACTCCAAGTCCATTACCACCAATGCCATTGCGGAGCAGATGGAGACAAAACCATCTTCGGTAACGGACATGGCCAAGAAATTGTCAGAAAAAGGATTGGTGGACTATGTGCGCTATCAAGGGGTGTCGTTGACAGCTGTGGGAGTGAAAACGGCCTTGTCCATTATCAGAAAACACCGTCTATGGGAAGTTTTTTTGGTAAAGAAGCTAGATTTTACCTGGGATGAGGTGCACGAAGTAGCGGAACAGTTGGAACACATCAAAAGTGAAAAATTGGTTGATAAAATCGATGAGCTTCTGGATTTTCCCAAGTATGATCCGCATGGGGACCCCATTCCCACCAAAGATGGAAAGTTCCAAGAGCGCGATGAAAAATTACTCAGTGAAATGCCCATCAATTCTCAAGGAGTTTGCGTGGGGGTGAAAGACTCCTCCGTACCTTTTTTAAAGTTTTTGGACAAGAACAGAATCGCTTTGGGAAATACCATCAAAGTATTGGACAAGGAAGATTTTGACAATTCTCTTCGTATTCAAATGGATGGAAAGGAAATGCGGATATCACATCAAATTGCAGCTAACCTCTATGTAAAAAAGAACGACTGATGGAACAAGTAATTCAATATTTTCAAGAAATAGACCCCGTATTGGCGGCATTGTACGCAACTCTTTTTACTTGGGGATTGACTGCGGCGGGAGCAGCTCTAGTCTTCTTTTTTAAAGGCATGAACCGTGCATTGCTGGATGGAATGCTCGGATTTACGGGAGGGGTTATGGTAGCCGCAAGTTTTTGGAGTTTGTTGGCTCCTGGAATAGAAATGAGCCCGGGCGATGGTTTTGTAAAGGTAATTCCAGCTGCGGTTGGTTTTTTGCTTGGAGCAGGTTTTATTTTTGGATTGGACAAGATTTTGCCCCACTTACATATCAACTTTAAAATGAGTGAAGCCGAAGGGGTAAAAACCCCTTGGCACCGAACCACTTTGCTCACTTTGGCGATTACCTTGCACAATATTCCCGAAGGATTGGCAGTAGGAGTCTTGTTCGGCGGTGTCGCAGCTGGTTTTGAGGGAGCCTCTATCGGTGGTGCTGTGGCATTGGCCTTGGGTATCGGGCTACAGAATTTCCCCGAAGGGTTTGCAGTGGCCATGCCCTTAAGAAGACAGGGGCTTAGCCGAACAAAAAGCTTTATGTATGGACAGGCGTCCGCACTGGTGGAACCTATCGCTGGAGTATTGGGTGCTTGGGCCGTGTTGACTTTTGAGCCTATTTTACCCTACGCACTTTCTTTTGCTGCGGGTGCGATGATCTTTGTGGTGGTCGAAGAAGTGATTCCAGAAACGCAACAGGACAAATACACCGATATCGCTACAATGGGCTTTATCGGTGGATTTATTATTATGATGACCTTGGACGTGGGACTGGGATAGATTACCCCCCAATCATATCAAAGACACCCTTGGTCAAAAACTGGTCTGTTTCGTTCAGTTCGTTAGATATGATCTCGGTATACCCGTCAAAGGTGCCTCCTTGTTTTACAGCTAGCCTGTCAAAGGTGTAGCTTCCGTCTTTTTTTGCTATCAATTTAAGCACGTAGTGGTTGCCTTCTGATTCGATTATGGCCTCTTCGGGTAAGGACCAAGTTTTGATGGTATCCGTAATGATCATGGCATCCACGAACATTCCTGGCAGAAAATTACCGTCTTCTTGCTCCAAGTGTCCGTGGACTTTTATGGTTCGTTTGGCGTTGTCAATGGAAGTGCCCACCAAATGCACCTCTGCATTAAAGGCCTCTTCGGATGCCTCTGGAATCCTAAACTGAATCTTTTGTCCCTTCTTCACTTTTAGAATGTCCTTTTCAAAGACCGTGAGTTCCAAGTGCACATGTTCGTTGTCGACGATTTCCAATATTTCGGTGGCAGGTGAGACATAGCTTCCCTTGGCCACGTTCATTTTTGTGACGCTGCCCGAAATCGGTGCGTAAATTGAAGCTTGGGATGTGATAATTCCTTTTTCCACATTGCTGGGGGCGAGATGTTGAGCATTCGCAGCTGCTCCCCTAAACCTTGATAGCGGGCTTGGGCCGTTTGGTAATTGCTCTTGGCCTGAAGAAGATTCTTTTGGGAAGCGATCTGTTCATCAAAAAGGGTCTGGTTCCTTTCAAACTCCGCTTTCAAAAAGTCCAGTTGGTTGAATACCTCGAGATATTCCTGTTGCATTTGCACAAATTCCTGGTTTTCCAAGACCACCAAAAGCTGTCCTTTTTTTACTTTGTCCCCGATCAGAAGCGATGTCTTTTTCACAAAACCGCCCATAAAGGCCGAGACACTGGCTCGGTTTTCTGGCGGAACATCTATCATACCAGAGGTTTCCACCATTTTAGGGAAGGTTCTTTTCTCCATCGTACCCATTGTTAGGTTGTTGGTATCGAATTGATCTTGCGAGACCACGATCCCTGTTTCTTCCTCCTGTTCTTCGGAAGCCGATGCTTCACTGTTCTTATTGCCGCAGCCCATCAATAGAAGGAAAACAGCGGCGAATTGAAGTATATGTTTCATGTTTATAATGTTATTGTCAAGTAATTAATGGCGATTACGGTTTGATTGTATTGGTTGAGCACATCCAGATAATTGAGTTGGATGTCGTAAGCGTTTTCCAAACTTTGGATGTACTGGAAAAAGTCGATTTCCCCATTTTGAAAGTTCCCGGAAGCCGCTTTCAAAATTTGATCGGAAAGTTGACCGCCTTCGTCCTCGTAATAGGAAAGTTCCTTGGCCTGTTGCTCCAGTTGTCCCATCAAGGTTTTATAGCGCTGGTCCATGGCAACGGAAATTTCGGTGTTCTCCATCTCCGTGATCTTGGTCTGTATCTTGAATGATTTTAGCTTGCTACTGTGACCAAAGAAGAAAATTGGGACACGGACACCCAATTGAATTCCGTAAAGTGAAGTCCCTAGCCCACTGTTTGTCCCTTGAAAATATTCAAGGTTCAGATCGGGCAACAATTTGTTTTCCTCCAAACTCTTTTTGGCATTGCTCAACTCTTGCCGATGGTCCAAAAAGGAGGTTTCCTCCTCCAACATTCCTTGGACATTCACTACCGTCAACTTTTCTGGTTTTTCATCCACGATTTGCAAGCTGTCCTCACTTTGCACCAAACTCACGATTTGACCATAGGTTGTCAACATCTGTTGCTTTATCTTGGAGTAAGTGTTGGCAATCTGCCGTTGCTTGGCCGTGGCCGTCACTTTTTCCAGATAATTGGTCTCGCCAAGCTCAAAACGCCTGTTGGCCGCATGGGCAAAATTGCTGTAAATACTGTCCAGCGTACTGTAAAGCTTTACTTTTTGATTCAATGTCTGGTATTGATAGTACGCATTGCTCAGCGATTGGTACAGCTGCTTCTTTTGAATCTCAAATGATGATTTCTGAAGTTCATAATTCGATTTTTGAAGCCTGCTCTTGGCCCCGTACACTGTCGGGAACTCAAATTGTTGCTGTGCCCCAAAAACCTTTAATGGCTCCCCATTTAGCGCCAAGTTGTTTTCATCATACTGGTAGTAGATATCTGTTTTGTCAAATTCAAAAGCGGTTCCCTTAAGGGTTTCCGCCTGATCTACCAATAACGATCCAGCTTGGATTCCTTTATTGTTTTCCAAGGAAAGGGCCATCAAATCTTCCAGATCCAATTTGGTTTGAGAGAATCCCGAAGCAGTCACTAAAAGCAACAGCACAGTCAGTGCATTTTTGTTCATTTTGCGTTCTCTTCTTTTTCTCATTCCGCGGAATTTTATGTTGTGGGTATATGCATATAAAACGGGCAAAACCACCAGGGTGAGCATGGTGGCCGTTACCAATCCGCCAATAACTACGGTTGCAAGGGGGCGTTGCACCTCGGCACCTGCATTGGTGGATACGGCCATGGGCAAGAAACCTAAAGCAGCTGCGGAAGCCGTCAACAATACGGCACGTAATCTATCCTTGGTACCTTGCTTGATGAGGTCTTCCATGGAATCAAAATCTTTTCCTTTGAGTTCCTTGAAATGCTCTATCAATACGATTCCGTTCAAAACGGCAATACCGAACAGGGCGATAAACCCAACACCTGCTGATATACTAAAAGGCATATCTCTCACCCAAAGCAAGAGGACACCTCCCACTGCGGAAAGTGGAATTGCGGAAAAAATGAGCAAAGCTTCCTTTACCGAGCCGAAGGCAAAATAAAGCATGATGAAGATGAGAAGCAATGCAATGGGCACGGCAATCATCAATCGGGCTTTGGCATTTTGGAGATTTTCGAACTGGCCGCCGTAGGTAATGGTATAGCCTGGCGGTAACGAGATGTTCTCGTTGACCAATAGTTGCACATCGTCAACAACGGATTGAAGGTCACGATTTCTTACGTTGATACCCACAACAATCCGTCGTTTGGTATCATCCCGAGAAATTTTTGCAGCCCCTTTTTGATAAGTGATCTCGGCAAGTTCGCTCATCGGGATTTTTCCGCCATTGGGAATATCCACATAAAGGTTTCTGAGGTTGGAAATATCCTGACGATTCTCGGCATCCAACCGAACGGCAAGGTCAAATTGCCGCTCGCCCTCAAATATGCTTCCAACGACCTTACCTGCAAAGCCCATCGAGATCATTTCGTTGAGGTCGGCAATGTTAAGCCCGTGACGTGCAATTTTGGCCCGGTCGAAGGACACGTTCATCTGTGGAAGCCCTTCTACTTTTTCAACAATGATGTCAGAGGCACCTTCCACATCTTGGATGAGGTCTTTGATCTCGTTGGCCTTTTTATTCAATGTTTCCAGGTTCTCCCCAAAAATCTTAATGGCAATATCCGCCCGTACTCCCGTGATCAATTCATTGAAGCGCATTTCAATGGGCTGGGTAAATTCTACTTCCATTCCAGGTATCACGGCCAGGGCTTCCTTGAACTTGTCGGCCAGTTCATCCTTGGTTTCCGCAGAGACCCATTCATCTTTAGGTTTTAGGGAAATGATCACATCGCTCTCCTCCATGGACATGGGGTCGGTGGGCACTTCTGCGGCACCGATACGGCTTACCACTTGTTTCACCTCAGGAAATTGGTCTAGGAGGATTTTTTCGATTTTGGTGGTCGTCTCCACGGTCTTTGCCAAGGAAGTCCCCGTTTTTAATACAGGTTGAATCACAAAATCACCCTCGTCCAGGGTAGGCACAAATTCCCCACCCATTAAGGAGAACAGCAAAATGGCTCCGACCAACAAAGCCGCAGCGATGGAGAGCACCAATTTTTTGCTTTTCATGGCCCATTCGATAACGGGCTCGTACTGCTTGTTGATCCAGTTGACCAAACGAACGGAGATGTTCTTGGACGATTCTTTGGTGGGCTTTAAAAATAATGCTGAAGCCACGGGCACGTAGGTAAAGCAGAACAAAACAGCTCCCAAAAGGGCAAAACTGAAGGTAAGTGCCATGGGTTTGAACATTTTACCTTCCACACCGCTGAGTGATAGGATCGGAATGAAAACAATCAAAATAATGAGCTGTCCAAATACGGCGGAGTTCATCATTTTGGTGGCTCCCTCCACAGTTATTTTATCCTTTATGGATTGTGTGGCTTCTTTGTCCAGATTGACAAGTTCGGTTTGCCGTCGGGTAATTTGAAACGCAATGTACTCGACAATGATGACTGCTCCGTCTATAATGATACCAAAGTCGATGGCCCCAAGGCTCAACAAATTGGCATCGACCCCAAAAATGTTCATTAAGGTGAGCGCAAAAAGCAAACATAGTGGTATTACGGAAGCTACAACAAGTCCTGACCGCCAGTTGCCCAAGAGCAACACCACCACAAAAATCACGATCAAGCAACCCAACACCAAGTTCTCTGTAACGGTGAAGGTAGTTCTTCCGATAAGTTCGCTACGGTCCAAAAATGGGTTGATGTAAACCCCTTCGGGGAGCGATGCCGAGATGGCGGCCACTCGTTCTTTGACCGCTTCGATAACGCGTTTGGAATCGGCATCCTTGAGCATCATGATCTGGCCGAGCACTTTTTCGCCCTCTCCATTTCCAGTGATGGCTCCAAAACGGGGGGCGCTTCCAAAACCAACTTTGGCCACATCCTTAATATATATAGGGATGCTGTTTCTTGTGGTCACGACGATATTCTCGATGTCCTTGAGGCTGCTCACCAAACCTTCCCCGCGAATAAAATAGGCTTGGTTTACTTTTTCGATATAACCTCCGCCAGTGACACTGTTATTTTTTTCCAATGCGGTGAAAATCTCCCTTGCGGTTATATTGAAAGCGTTAAGCTTTTGGGTCTGGATGGCCACCTCGTACTGCTTGAGGTGCCCCCCCCAAGTATTAACCTCCACCACACCTGGAATACCCGAAAGCTGACGTTTTACGATCCAATCTTGGATGGTGCGCAGTTCGGTGGAAGAGTACTGGTCTTTATACTTGGGTTCAACATCCAATACGTATTGATAAATCTCTCCCAATCCTGTTGTGATAGGGCCCATTTCGGGGGTTCCAAATCCTTCGGGGATTCGGCTGGATGCGGATTTTATTTTTTCGGCGATGAGCTGTCTTGGTAAAAAGGTGCCCAAATCGTCTTCGAAGACGATAGTGACCACGGACAGGCCAAACTTGGATACCGAACGGATTTCCTTGACACCAGGGAGGTTGGCCATTTCCAGCTCTACGGGATAGGTGACAAATTTTTCCATGTCCTGAGTGGACAAACTCCTCGAGGTGGTTATTACCTGAACTTGGTTGTTGGTGACATCGGGAACGGCACCAATGGGTATTTGTGATAGCGAAAATAACCCAACAAGGGCTATGGCCGCTGTAAACAGTAGAACAATGAACTTGTTCTTTACACTAAAGTTGATAATTTTTGAAAACATGATTCATAGAGTATGATAGCATTATTAAATAGAATAAGGCTTGATAGAAGTGTTCAGCAAAGCTGAAATACTATGAATTATGCGTGTTTGGGCGGTTGAAAAGGGTTGTCTCCCCAAATATGGGAATACGATATTTGATAGTGGAAATTTCCTTTTTCTGTAACTGGAATTTCAGAACGGGAATTGATAAAATTATCCGCTCCAAGAACAAAAACATGCGGTTGCGAACAATGGGATTGATGCTGAAAAGGCAATTTTTCATGCTCTTTTTGCTCTTCTTGGTGCTTTTCGCTGTGCGAAGCTTTGAGTTCTCCGTAGTGTTTGGAAACAAAGACCGTAAAGTCATCACCATATTCCTCATTGTGGAACTGGTAATGCTCAAAAAGTTGCCCAAGTTCCACCAAATCCTTAAAATGAATGTTGGCTCCTTGGAGCAGAATGAGCAGGGATATCCCTATGGTGATAATTTTATTCATCCTGACAACGTAAAATTAAGAATAATACGCGGTACCATAGATGACCAAACTTAATTTAGAATGAGTCTGATTTTTAAAAACCATCAGGCCCTATTGGGCCTTGATGGTTGAAATTCCGTTTTCTTCCAAAACAGCATTCACTTTTGGAAGCTCTTTATCCAATGTGCTGTTCAGTTTGGCCATGTGAGTCTCCAATTCGGCAACAAGTTCATCGTATACCACATAAGCGGCATCCGTTGGTCTGGCATCCCCGTTTTCAATACTTCTCTGCAGGGCATTGAACCTATTGTTCAATTTGATGGGGAAGTTCAATGGGTCTTGTCCCGATTGGTTTTTGGTTTGATAAAGATCATTCTCGATTTCGGTCAAGGTCTCCATGAAATCTTCAGTTAGCTTTGTGAACTTTCTACTGGAAATCCCCTTGCCCAAACTATCCAATTGTTTGCGGATGCTTCTTATTTGAATGACCGCTTCGTTGGCGATGGTCGCTTTCTCGGTGATTTTGGAAGCCAATTCAAATTGCTTTTGAAGGTCTTCCGCTGTAATCCCTTTCAAGTTGGGGTCCATTTCAATTTTAAAAGGATAGCTTTTGATGACTTCAGGGCCCACCTTCATTTGCACGGTATAGGTGCCCAGTGGTGCTTTTGGTCCTGTGGTGGCCGAAGCTCCCCAAATAATGATACCATCAAAAGTAGTGGGTCCAGGATACCTCAAGTTCCAAGTAAAAGTATTGATGCCTTTTGCCGTAGTGGGCTTGGTACTGCTAAAACGGCTCCACCAGGAAGATTCGCCAGAATCTTCATATTTTGGTTTGTTGCCGCCAAACGATTCGATGAGGTTATTGTTAGCATCGAAAATAGAAAAGGTTACCGTATCCACCTCTTTTTCCAAATAGTACTGGAAATTGGCGTTGTAAATACCTCTGATGGCATCGGAGGGTTTGAACAAGACATTTTTTTCACTTTTTAAATCTACTGAATACTCCCTAAAAGGCTGAATGTCGTCCAAGATCCAAAATCCCCTGCCGTGGGAGCCCAGAACAACATCATTGTCCTTGATCACCAAATCCCTGATCGGGGTATCGGGCAAGTTCAATTGAAGCGACTGCCATTCGGCACCATCGTTTATGGAAAAATACACTCCGTGTTCGGTCCCCAAAAACAGTAGTCCTTCTCTTTTATGGTCTTCACGGATTGCCCTGGCAAAGTGACCGTCTTTTATTCCTGTAATGATCTTGGTCCAGGTTTTTCCGTAATCGTGTGTTTTAAAAACGTAGGGCGCCCTGTCATCCACTTGGTATCTGTTGGCCGCCACATATAAAGTTCCAGGATTATGGATGGACTCTTCAATAATGCTCACCCTTGAATATTTTGGTAGATTTTCTGGGGTAATATCCTCCCAGTTTTCACCACCATCCCTAGTAATATGAATTTTTCCATCATCGGAACCTGCCCAAATGGTGTTGATATCGTGATGGGATGGAGCCAAAGCGAATACGGTTGCATAAATCTCTGGTCCGTTCATGTCCATCGTCAAAATACCCCCCGTCTTGCCCAAGGTTTCCGGGTCGGCATAGGTAAGGTCCGGACTTATTTTTTCCCATGTCTGTCCATCATTTGTTGTTTTCCAAACGTGTTGGGAGCAGGTGTACATTACATTGGGGTCTTTGGGAGCGAACATAATGGGGAACGTCCATTGCCAACGCTCGGGAAGGGCACTTGCAGGTTCTCCTGAGAAGAACCTTGGGTACACTTGAATATCCCGCGTTTGGCCATTGCTTCGATCGTATCTAGTGAGAAGAGCTCCTTGGCTTCCTGCATAAAAAATATCGGGATCGGTAGGGCTTTGTGTGATCCAACCACTTTCCCCGCCACCGACTGCGTAGTACCATTCGGAACTTGGCCCCCTAGCTTGCATAAAGTCCCACCCTTCACTGGGCATGGCCAAGGTGGAGTTGTCCTGCTGGGCACCTGCAACGTGATACGGAACATCGCTAGTGGCCATTACATGATAAAACTGTGAGGTTGGATAGTCCTGTTCGGTCCAGGTTTTTCCTCCGTTGATGCTTACCACGCCACCTCCGTCATTGGAACTGATCATTCTATCAGGGTCGTTTGGGTCGATCCACAGATCATGGTTGTCGCTATGTGGGGTGTTAATTTTTTCGTCAAATGTTTTTCCTCCATCGCTAGATTTAAAGAAACCGACATTCAAACCATATACTACGTCTTTGTCTTTGGGGTCGGCGTAGATTCTGGAGTAGTAAAAGGCACGTTGTCTCAGTTTACGTTCGTTGTTGGTGAGTTCCCACGTCTTGCCAGCGTCATCGGAACGGAAAACCCCACCTTCATTGGCCTCTACAATGGCCCAAACCCTGTTAGAATCTGCAGGGGAAACGGTTACCCCAATTTTACCGATCGGGCCTTCGGGCATCCCTGGATTTTCGGTGAGGTCTGTCCAAGTTTCTCCACCATCTGTGGACTTCCAAAGTTTACTATCTGGACCACCGCCCCACATTTTCCATGCTTTACGGTACACTTGCCATGTGCTGGCGTACAATACATCGGGATTATTTCGGTCAATGATCAAATCTGCAGCGCCTGCTTTATCACTGACATAGAGTACTTTTTTCCAATTTTTGCCTCCGTCAACGGATTTAAAAACGCCACGTTCCTCGTTTTCGCCGTAGGGGTGTCCCAAGGCGGCCACGTAGACAATATCTTCGTTCGTTGGGTCCACTCGAACTCTGGAAATGGCTTGGGTTTCTTCCAGCCCTAGATGTTTCCAAGTTTTTCCGCCATCTGTCGTTTTGTAAACACCGTCACCCTGGGTGATGCTTCCACGCAGCTGGGTTTCTCCCATTCCGATATAAACCACATCTGGGTTGGTTTCTGCCACCGCTACGGCGCCTACGGATGAACTGGTAATTTGGCCATCGGTTACACATTTCCATGTATTTCCTCCATCGATGGTCTTCCACAGACCACCTCCAGTGGCTCCAAAATAATATTCGTTGGGTCGGGAAGGACTTCCTGAAGCCCCTAAGCTTCTACCGCCACGGTTCGGGCCAATGTTCCGCCATTCAAAACCGCTGTAAAAGCTGGTGTCAATGGTAATAGGGGGTTCATTTTGTGCGTAAATAAATAAGGTTGAAAAAAACATGAAAAGTAATGTCCATGTCTTCAGGGAGGTTGTTGGCATTCTCATGATGTCAAGGTTGGTTATGAGTAGTTAGAATAAAGTCACAATTTACTCAATATGGATGAGAAAATTTAACCAAATCATCCAAACTCTTGAATATTTTGAGTTTTTTTAGGGAATTTGATGTGTTTTTTTGTGCAATCAAAAATGGAGCTCCTCAAGAATTACCCCATAATCGTATTGCAAGTCTTCATGCAGTAATGGGATTTTCTTTTTGATGTACTCCAATTGACGGTTATACAAATTCATCAATGTGGTATTTCTGTTGATGGAAGGACGGAATGATTTCAACTTTTCACAGAAATACAGCAACAGTTCCACTTCGGTAGCCTTATTCCCCGAATACCGAATATATTTTTTGATGGTCCGAAGTATTTTCCGAACACTTTTTTTGATGTAGAAATAACTGTTCACGTTGATGTCGGAGAACATGGAATCGACCTCCTCTTTTACGGTTTCTATGTATCCTTCCTCGC
>Ga0114912_1000975_pt1 | contig 12759 bp, 5 predicted proteins | sample MalvirDeepMed_51_FD_89713 | JGI IMG/M metagenome (GOLD analysis project Ga0114912, IMG submission 89713) | Marine viral communities from the Global Malaspina Expedition - Malaspina viral metaG DeepMed_51 | ecosystem: Environmental > Aquatic > Marine > Oceanic | place: Mediterranean Sea...
CCCCTATGCCGAGCAGGAAAAACGGTTAGCCGCCCGTGAAGCCGACATCACAGGCGATGCCGAAACCAATAAATGGCTGGCGCTGGCGAAGGCCGGTTTTGAGGCTGCCGGTGGTACGTCTCAGTATGCATTGACCAATATTGGGAAAGGTGGGGTTGCCGGGTTAGCCGACTACGTCGCCGGTGAAAAAGAAATAAGCGCCCGTCAAGACCGTGCTTTCGACGCACGTACCGCGTTGACCTCCGCGAAGATACAACTTGATACCGCCCGTAAATCCGAGGCTGACAAATACGCTCAAGGGCTAATCTCCAAGGAAGAGCGCGATAATAACGTTCGGAAAGCCGAAGCCGACTACCAAATGAACGTATACAAGGTTCAGGAAGCCACCAGACGAGCAGAATTTGAAGCCCGCAGCCTTACAGAAAGCCGTCAATGGGATGCAGACTTGCTGGCACAAGAACGGAAGTATCAACAGGCTACGAAGGAACTTGACTACAAGATTCGGATGCGTCAGCAACTACGTGATGACTTGAGAATCAAATATCAAAACAACATGAGTGCATACACCGATCAAGAGAAGCGGCTCGACAGAGAGTGGAAGAAGGACATTGAATTGTTCAATAATACAAGACGTGACCTCGCTGATGACATGAAACTGGCCTTTGAACAGCGAAAACTGGAAATCACCGAAGAAGGCAAGACCGCACGTACTATTCTGACGGAGGAAGGTGCAACGACTCGCACCCTCATGACTGTCTCCACCGAAAGTGCCGCCGTCAAGACAGCGAGAGCGGCAATGGATGACCCGGCCCTGAAATCAACGTTGATTGATTTGGGCGTCGGTCCAAAACTTAAGAAGGCGGCTAACACTGCCGCCCTTAATGCTTGGAAGGCCGTCCTCAAGCCCTACATTTCAAGCGAGGTCCTCCCCACGGAGAAAGAGTGGCTTACCGTCAGAGAGATGTTTATTGCCCAACTGGCAGGGACTCATGGCATAGGTGATGATGCGGCGGCGGCTTACGCCGATAGTTTCATCAGGAGGGCCACCGGTAGGGTGGGTGCAGCTACGAATCTAGCCGATAAGTGGGAAATAGGGCCTGATGGCGTAAGACGTCTCAAAAAATAGGGGGCTTCCTTGCCGCAAGTTTACGAAATCCCCGGAGTTGGCGTATTTGAATTCGCAGATGACCGCGATCCCGAAGACATTGCCCTTGAAATTGAAAACGAGATAATCCCCAACGCAGGGGACCCTGACCCTGCCGTCGTTGCCGCACGTCCCGACCTCTTCCCCGACATAGACCGTGGATCGTTCTTTGCTGGTCTTGAGAGCGGTGTCGAACGTATAGGCCGCATTCCAGAAGCTATCGGTGCGGCCTTTGGTAGTGAAGAAGACCTTGCGTCTCTTCGGGAGCAAACCGAAGAGGAACGACAGAAACATAGTTATCGGGCGACACTTGATGACGCTCTAGCCCAATATGACCGTGGGGATTATCTAGGAGCCGCTTCCACATACTTCGGTGATGTTATCCCGCAGGTATTTGGTGAAAGCGTTATCGAAATGGGTGCGGCCATTGGTGCTGGTTTTGCGACTGCCGCCGCCCTCCCCGCTTCAATTCCAGCAGGGTTGAGTTCATTAGCCGCCTTTGGAGCCGCCACGGCACTACGTGCGGCACCTGCTGTCGCTGGCGGCGCTGTCCTTGCGCCAACATTCTTTGGTCAGAACATTGAACGGCAAATAGAGGCAAGAGACATTACAGACCCGGAGGGGCTGGAACCCGGAAAGGCCGCTGGAGCGGCTATCGTCCAAGGCATGACGGAAGCCGCTGTTTATAGGATTCTTGGTTTCATTCCAGGGGCAGGAGCGTTTACCAAGCCCTTCAGAGAAAAACTTGTATCCGATATCGTGGCGGGCGGTACTCGCTTGTTGACTACTAAAGAAGGGGCAAGAATTGTTGGTAGCTATGCCCTTAGGGGTGGTTTGGCCGAAGGTGGTGAAGAAGTGGCGCAACAAGCCCTTGAACGATTACAGGCCGGGCTTCCAGTATCCACCGAAGACGAAGGCGCTCTCAAGGAGTACATCGAAAGTTTTGTTATTGGTGCAACCCTTGGTGTTGGATTGGGTTCTGTTGCCGGTGGGTATAGGGCATACCAACGAAGCAAAGACATACCCAAGGCAGCAGAAGAACTCGACTCCCTCCGCGCCGATTTAGAAGCCAGACAGGCGGCGGCAGAGCGCGAAGTCGCCATAGGCGTGGGAGCGATCCCCGATCCCGATGCGCCCCTTGGCCGTGATGATGAAGGCAGGCCAATAGCAGGCTTGATACCCATGCGTCCAGAGGGTGTTGGACTGTCGCCTGTCGAGGGGACCCATCAGGAAAACGTTACAGATGCGGTGGAGGACAAAGTCAACCGCGATACGGAAACTTTCATAGATGACCGTGACCAGCGACAGGTCGATGATGCCCGAAAACGCCCTGATCTTGAGCCGAAGCAAGCCGCCGCCATCAGCATTGCCACCACCGCCAGAGAGAGCCTGAACGAACGGCGGTTTACTCTTGCCAACATGGAAGAAACCGGTGCCTCAAAATTAGCGAAGGCGGTCATGGAACGGGACGCTGGGCGCGGTGAGGTCACCGTCGAACAGGATAGTTTCTCCATCGAAGAATTGGAGAAGGTGGGCAGGGTCACCGGCCTCACCCCCAATGAGATCGTAGACGAATTGCAGGTTCTCCGTGGTCAACGCCGCCCGGAAGCCGAGCGCGTAAACAATGTCACCGAACCGGAAATCATAGCCCTCGCCAAGTCCAAAAACATCGAAACCGGCACCAGATCGTTCGATCTATTGGTGCGGTATATCACGGGTGTGGATAGGCTCTCCAAGGCCGACCCCTTCCGCTTGGCGTTGATGAAGGAGATGCTGGAGAATATCGAGGCGTTCGACAATCCGAGGCCCCTATTTGATGTCCGGGAGGAAAATTATTCCCACGAACAATTCAATCGGGCCGTTCAGGTTGTTCTCAAAAATACACAGGCCAAGGGTAAAAAACCGAAGTTCAACAAAACTGAACTAAGGCGGGAATTCCCGGACCTAAAGCCTATGGATATCGAAGATATCCGCCAGGAGATGATCCGTATTGGTCTTGTCAGAAAGAGCGACGGCAAAGTCACCCATGAACTTATGCGTCAGGAATTCGTGCCACCCGTTGATCCTATCCCAGATGCCGCCCCCGTAGTCACCCCTAAGAGAAATGTGGACTACGAAGTGCGCCCAACACCCAGCGGGCGGCATATTGTCGTTGCTAGAGAGCGTGTTCCTGATCCTCGCACAACAGAAACTTTCCCGGAACTTGACGAGGATAAACAGCTTGTCGGGGGGGCGACCTTCCCGGTCGCGTTTGAAGAGGTTGTCAGCACCCATGAAACGGAAGATGAGGCCCTCCTGTCAGCGCATAAGTATCGCAGGGGCTTATCGCAGATCAATCCTGATGGCACTATCAAGAAACGTCAGGACGACAGGGAACTGACCGGTGCTGATTTGCGTTCCACCGCCGCCACCGAACCTGAAGTCGCTGCATACAAAGCATGGAAGGACCGCGCCCTGCGGGCCGGTGTACGTACTGACGGAGAAGTTTTTGAAAGCGTTAGGAAGGGACTCGAAGATACTCCGACACAACGAATGTTGACTAATGCTGGTGTAGGAATAGAGGTCGTAAACAAAATCATAAATGGTCTTGAGGCGTCCGTGGGTGAAGGACAGGTCATTGAAGGTGAATGGGACCCCACCAAAAAAACCATTGCTCTAGCATGGGACCCGGCCAGAGAAGCTGTTCTCTTGGCGCTTGACGCCGCTGTCGAAGGCATCCCTAGTTCAATCCCTTCTGACCTGTTCAATCAGGAAGTCATGGAGAACCTCGCAAGGGTTCTATCACATGAGCAAATCCATGCTCTCAAGGACTTGGGAATTATAAGTCCCGATGATTTCAGAGTCTTGTCCAGATATGTGGCCAATAAGGTGCGGGAAACGCCCCGGCATCTTGGTATGCCCGGTATCAATAGGGGCATGACGTATCTGGAAGAGGCGCGGGTCATCTATAAGGACGAAGTCGCCCGGCGCAAACAGGCCGGTCAGAGCGCTGCCGCTATCGAAGAATTCCTGTCCGAGGAAGCTGTGGCAGAGGCGTTTCGGGATTGGACTGACAATAAGGCAAGCGTGACGGGCCGTCCTGCAAGTATTTTCCAACGAATAGTGAACTTCATCAAGACCCTTGGCGGGTTCTTGCATAGCAACGGCGTTCGTTCTGCCGAGGACATTTTCAACTTGATCGAAACCGGTCAACTGGGCGAACCTACTGCCGTCCCGGACATCGATCAGGCAACCAAGTATTCCGTTGGGGATACCGTAGCCACCTACTACCACAGCACCGACATCGACATTGAAGAATTAATTGGAACCGGCGGCACTCCGTTGCCGGGGCGTCAGTTTGAAATGCATTTTGGCACCAAACAGGCGGCTTACGACAGGGCATTGACCCACCGCAGGACCGCTGAGTATTTTGGACTGCCCAGATTACAGGAACGAGAACTTTCAGAGCGTGTTTATAAAATAAACGTTACACCCAGAAACCCCCTTGGAACACCCCAGGAACCTATGGATGAGGGTAAGATTGGGGAAGGCGACAACTGGCTTATCTATGTTCCGAGGGACCTCGCGACACGGGGCCACGATGCGGTCTTCTACACGAACACAGTCGAGGACCCCGGTTCCATTAGTGTAATGGTAGTGGACCCCGATATCATCGACATTCAGGACATACACGAAGGCCCCGTCGATGAAATGGACCCCAAATTCTCCTTCGCCGCCACCCCCGCCCAGCCAGCGCGGATGGATATGCCAGTGGAAACGATTAATTACATCATCGACAAATGGGGCGGGGATACGGAAGCCGATGTCCGCGCCCACTTCGCCCGTGCGGACATCAACGCATTCTTGGACCTGACCACCACGGTTGACGATGTTGGTTATGGGACAAGCCGTTCCGAGATTGAGACCGATCCTTTTACCACATCGAACATACAACCGGACTATCAAACAATAACACAGGATTTTGACCCACGCGAAGTGGATAGACCAAGGCAACAAAACGCCATTCCTTATATAACTATAGTGTCGGAGAGCGGTAGGGTTACGGCCCATGAGGGACGTCATCGTGCGGCGTCTCTCAAGCGTGGTGGGGCGAAGACCATGCCTATTATCATAAAAACGAAGGCTGGTGTCCCCCTGCCGATAACCCTAACGGGTCAGTTCGACACAACCATTGGACGCCCAATGTTTGAGACCATCCCCGCCGTCGAGGGCAACCAAGAGGCTATCAAAGCCTTGGTGGGCGAAGGGTCCGGTGAATTCGCAGAAGCCCAAAGGATGCGGTATGGCATTGTCGTGCGGCGTCCTGGCAAGAAATCCATCACCCGTTACGTATTTGCCACCAGCAATGTCGAGGCCCGTAATATCGTGGCTAACTCTTCAGCCATACGGCGTGGCGCATCAGAGGTTGGCCAACCGTTCTTGGATGACCCGGCCTTTGATGCTGCCGGTCCCAAACGGTCTGTCCGAAATCACAAGAAGAAGCGCAAGGCCGAAGGCAAGATGGACCTCTACGATGAGGAAACCACTTTCATAGGGAGTGACCGGGACATTGGTATCGATATACCGGGAGCCGAGGGGGCTATTGGATATGCATATATCGGGCATGAACCGTTTCCGATTGCCTTGATGAAGGGATATGTAAACCCAAAGCATCCCGAGAGCGGGTTTGGTTATGCTCACATGCTTGAAAAGTCCAAGCGATTCGACAAGAAAAATCCCGAGAACGCCAAGAAGGTGATGGACCGGAGGTTCTATGAATTTCTTGATGCGTCCCGTCAGCGCGGTAATCAGAACATCAGGGTGCGTCCCTTCAAGCGCCCTGACGAACCCGTCAACAAACTAGACTGGACCATTACGTGGAAATCCCCAGAAGGCACGATCTTTGCTCTGGGGGTAGAAAAGTGGATTTCAGATAAAGATGGTCACACGTATCTAGCGGTCAACACCTTCTTCCCGGACGACCTATCTACCTATGCGGAACGTGCGCGTCGGGCCACCGACGAAGACATTCTTGAGTTCCGTGAACGCACACAAAGCACCGAGCGCAAGCGGGATAGGAAGCGCCTCAAGGAAGAAAAGAAGCGTCGCCGAGAAGCATCCAAGATTATGAAGTTCAGGTCCGGGCGGCTTCGCGCTAGGCAGAAACGATCTATCGGCGTTGACGGGTTTTCCATTCCTAATGATGCGGTGGCGGTGGATGACGTTTCAAGGACGAATGATGGGCGATATTACGGTGGCCCGACAAAAATGATGACGCCCCGGCAGGTTCGCACCTTGATTGACCGGTTAACTAGAATGGCGCTGTCTGCCAGAGCCGTCCCTGACGAAAGCAGGTTCTGGTATGAAAACGCCGGGACGGTCATCAAGTCCCTGTCACAGGGTGATCTGCAAATCATGGAGGACACGATTCGGATTGTCGCTCTGTTGTCGAAAGATAACCAACTTGGTGCAAATATTTCCGGGTCAATAGACATAGCGTATGACGTTGCCAAGAATGGCAAGCCGACAATAGGCCGAGGGCGTTACCCAAATGAACTTCTAAAAGAACTAGGCCCCGCCCTTGCCGCCGATCAGTTCGACAGCCGCCTAGACGGTGTCAGTAACAAAGTAATGTCCTTCTACAGGAATATGCGCGATACCGCATACGGCACCAAAGATTTCGAGGGCGAAAGCGCCCTTGATGTTTGGATGTATCGGGCCTTCGGATACACAGCCATTAAGGAGGAGTTTGTAGACGCTAAATATCCATTTGGCAGAATGGTAATGCAACGGGTTGCGGCAAAACTCTCCGATCAACTTGGAACACCGATTTTACCCAGACAGGCACAAGCTATGATCTGGACGGCCCAGCGCAACATCGACGTTGAACCGGTTGATGCCACGATGGTCGGGTTTGAGCATTACTTTGATCGTCATGACGCAGTGGTCACCTGGGAAGCGAACCCTTCGGTCAAAACTAATATTTTCCCGGAAATTTTCGACCAGCCAATGGAGGTTCAGCGACAGTTTGCCAAGGAGGCGCGTGAATTAACAACGTCTAATGGACAGGATATTCTTCTTCATATGATGGGCGTCCCGTTAACAGTCACCTTCCCCGGCGAGGGGACATACGAAGCTAGACGTGCGCCCAATCTGATAACCCATATTATTTTACCGCGCACCGAGGACAAGACATACGACACCTCAATCGCCAATTTTTACGCGCAAACTATGGGGTACATACAAACACAGGACATGACGCCGTGGCACAGGGCTGACCCAACCCTTACAATAAAGGAGTCAAACCCCGGCGTTGCCGCAGTGGTCGAAGCTGGCACCGTGGACAACACGGCATTATACAGATTTGCCAGAACCCATTTCCCGTCATCCGATTTTTCGTTGGTCACCCGACTCGACGGGGTAGAGGAATATCGCTTTATCGATTACGAAGGGGGGATGAAACCGGAAGCGTATACTAGCGCCATCAAAACCATCCTCGCCAATTTCGACGCAGACGTTCAGTTCGGGGCTTATGATTTTAAATCCACCGGACCTGAATATGATGACATGACAAATGACTGGAAGGAAAATCCCAATGGCGAAAGTTATAGACAGAGGACCAGCAAAGCCGGGCGACCCGATATACAAAAATGGGCTTATAATAGGCGGCAAGCGTTTCTCAAACTCGTTGCGGTCTGGAAAACAAAAATCGACCCCAATGCAGGACACGGCAGACAGCGTGGAGAAGGGCTTGCAAGCCCAACTGGAGAAATACTTACAATCCCGCCGATAGAACCTGACGGCACCGTTATTTCTCACCATTGGAGCGAGAATAGTAAGATCAAGAATACCCTGCCTCACAGGTACGGCACTGGTATTCCAGGTGATGAAATACGCCGCAAACGCACCTATAGGGACCTATGGAAGGACCGGACTTATTTTGGCGTAGGGGTGGGCCGTGACGGCGGTTACCTGAAAGAACGTGCGCTTGGGGACCATCTTTACGAGGCCCGCATACCTTACGAAAAACTTTTTGATTTTCGACGCCAAGACCCCAACGATCCAAATAATTTCTGGAAGATAGCCAGAAATAAATGGGGCAATGACCGTGGTGCCGTGACGACGGAGGTCGAAAAATTAATCCAAGAGGCGGGATATGTTGGATATTGGACCACATCCCCACAGGGATTGGCGATAGCGGCATTCAAGAAGGTCCCTGTCAAGAAAGTTGACCCGGAACCAAGCACCACTAAAAAGTCCTATGGCCCCCCGCTCCCCAGTCAAGTAGGACTGCGCGTCAATCAGTTAGCCTTTGAGAACGATGCCAGACAGCTTGCCGAGGATGAAAATATATCGTTTGAAGAAGCCGTTCGTCGCATGGAAACGGACGAAGAATTGGCCATATCAGGCAGAGGCCTTGAACCAAAGTATTCCGTTGCCCCTCCCCGTCCCGAGGACGGGATATATGAACGACTGATTGAAGGTGATAAAACGATCTGGGACCGCGCTGGGCGCTGGTTACGCAAGCAATTCGCTCCAGGTGGGATGCTTTCGGCTTTAGCGGAGGGCAGGGTATTTGAAGAGAAAATCACCCGCGACAGTGAATTCCGCGCCAACGATAACGAAATTGAATTTCTGGTAAGAAGCCTCGACAAAGCCGTCATGAAAAACTTCGGGACCCGGTGGAACAAACTGTCGGAAGGCCACAAACAGGAGATAAACGCCCTCCTCGCAGGAGCCGCCACAAGCACCCTTCCCACCCCGATCAAACAGGTGGTGTTTGCCATGCGTCAGTATATCGACAGGGGGTCTGGTGAATACTCTGGCATCTTACGTGATCAAGCGGCGGCGTTGGTGACTAAAGCCAGGGCAACCGGCGACCAGCGGCTTATAGCTGATGCAGAGGGTAAGAAGCGATTGATCGATATCCTTGCCGACAACATGGGTGAATATGTTCACCGTTCTTATAAAGTGTTTGACGATCCCAGGTGGCATGAAAAAGTCTCCCACCCGGTTTTTGACCGCGCCATGAACTACCTGATGAGTACAGGGCAATATACCTCTCAGGATGATGCCGCCACTACGATTGCCAAGCTAATCAAAGGTGAAGCCACCGCCTTCACGAACATGGAAGCCTACATCAAAGAAAGCACCCTTGGCGCAAAAGACCTGACGGCACTCAAGAAGCGAAACGAAATCGCTCCTGAAATTCGCGAACTCATGGGCGAGTACGATGACGCCAGGATCAATTTCTCCAGGACCTCTACAAAGATTAACCGGTTAATATTTAACCAAAAGTTCCTCGATAGTGTGCTTGGAATAGGTGAGGGCGTCTTCCTGTTCCACGAACCCAACCAAACAGCCACCCACAAAATCGCCGCCGCCGGGTCGGAAACGATGTCACCGCTCAACGGTATGTGGGCTTCCCCGGAAACCATACAGGCGTTTAAGGATGCCTTGGGTAAATCCGAAAGTCAGCAATGGTTGCGTAACATCTACGCCGCCAACGCCGCCATCAAGGTCGGCAAGACGCTCTATTCACCCATCACCCAGATGAGAAACTTCCAGAGCGCTTATATGTTCACTATTGCCAACGGACATTTTGACTTCACGCACATGGCCCAGGCATGGCGCACCATGAAGGACTACGTCGGGACGTTACCCGGCGAAACACGCGATTACCACACGGAACTGGTGCGACAGGGGGTTCTTTATAACAACCCCCATGCAGGGGTCCTGATGGACTTGTTGAAGGACAGCAAGGAAAGTCAACTTATCGACAAGGTCTTCTTCCAGGAAGGAGGAACCATCAAAGAGAAAATACGCGACATCGGTAAGGTCGTGCAGAAATTATATATGGCAGGAGATGATTTCTGGAAAATCGTCGGCTTTGAGAATGAACTGGCCTACGTCATGAAAGCCAAGGGCTGGACCCGAGAAGAGGCCACACCATTTGTTGCCAAGCGCATCCGGGATACATACCCGACGTATTCGATGGTCGGTAGTTTGCTCGTCAAACTTCGTAAGTTCCCGCTGGCTGGCACGTTCGTTTCTTTTCCTGCCGAGGTCATCAGGACCAATATAAACATTGTACGACTAATAAAGTCAGACCTTGCTGACCCAGATATGAGAAGTATGGCGCGTAGGCGCATGGCTGGTATGGCTATCGCCCATTCATGGGCTGGGGCAGTGGCGGCGGTGTCAGCTACGGCAATGGGTCTGACGGACGACGAGGAAGAGGCCCTGCGACTTATGGGGTCGCCGTGGGCAGAGAATTCCAGTTTTCTGTTCTGGGGTAGAGACAGGGACGGCAATGTCAAGATGCAGGACCTCTCGTTCACCGATCCATACAACCTCTTACATCGTCCCTTCACAGCCATGATGCGTGATCTTCCGTGGGAGGAGAAAGCAGTCAGTGCGTTTACAGATTTGTTATCCCCGTTCCTTGGGGCGGATATCGCATTCGGGGCGCTCTACGAAATCGTCAGGAACGAGAAAACGTCGGGTGGCCGGGTGTTTAATCCCGACGAAGGATCGCTCGAACAAACATTAAGCATATCAAGTCACCTGATTGACAGGCTCCAGCCCGGCGTCACGACCCAGGTAGGCCGTATGTTAAAGGCGGTCCAAGGAAAGAAAAGTCCCAGCGGCAGGGCCTATGACCGTCAGGACGAATTGATGGCTTGGTTCTGGTTCCGCATCAGCACGTGCGACCCCAGGCTGTCACTCTATTATCGCTCGTTTGCATTCACCGAGAGCCTTGGTAACGCCCGATCAATACTGTCCAACGCTGCTAAGGACGTAAACGTCGTATCCAACGACGAACTGGTAGCCGCCTTTGAAACCGCCAATGACTCCAGGCTCAAGGCATACAAGAAAATGCGCCGATTCGTTAATGGGGCGAGGTCTTCCGGTGTAAACAACTCGACTTTAAGGAGAATTCTTCGCACTTCGGGGGTATCGGCCCAATACGCCAATCACCTTGTCAAGGGCAAACCCGCACCTAAGTGGCGTATCGGTAAGACGTTCCTCAAGGGGGCTGTCAAACGGGCCAGATTACTTATCGACAGGGAAACCGCCAAAGAAATTAAGCGTCGGGGACAGTTTGTCAGGAGTGCGGCAAGGGCGCTTCAATGATCCCACGGCATCAAGTCCTTGCGTTTAAAAATTCTTGCTTTCCGTCCGCTGCGGTTAATGTGCAGTCTCCCGGTGTCTTCAATGAACCCTGCGGCTTCCAGTTCATTCATTCTTCGCCAAATAGACTCCCCAATCCTGTCTTCTATTTGTTCTGGGGCTAAGGGGGCTGTTCCCAGGGTGTCGAGAATCAGCCTGTGTTGACGGTTGATGTTTTCTTTGGTGAACGAACATGCCGCCTTGACGCTGGTTCTGGGGTCAGTATTGCGAACCAGCTTGTGTTGTTCAAAAGGAAGTTCTGGTTCGTCGTTCATCCAACCAAGTCCTTTAATATTCGCTGGGCAATATCCTCGCCCATCGTGTTACCGTTGGACATTTTCAGAGCCAGCCGTGAGTTTTTAGCCACCTTCGCGCAAGCATCAGCGACACCATCAGCGTAACCTTCGCCACCAGCAATTTTATTGACAGACGCAGGTATGCCAGTTGGCAGGGAGAGAGCCTCCTCAACCGCCCCCCTGACAAAAGTAGCCGGTGAGATTTGCGTGTCATCAGCGAATTTCCTTAATGCGTCGAGGGTGCTGGTTTGGAAAACCACGTTATACGTCTGGGTTTCGCCTTCAAGCTTTCTTGGGCGATGCTTGGACGGTGGCATTAAAGTTCCTTTCTTCGTGACGTTTGAGGTAGTACATAATTTCAACCATTATGACGTGGCCTAAGTCGCGGTCTATTGAAAAATCCAAAAATTTACCATCCACGCCGACAACCTTGGTGTGACAGATATAATCAGGGTTGTCCGATTGATGGAAGACCATGCTTGGTTGAAGAGATGTGTTGAATTCACGCCTCATGATCTATGCTCCTATTAAATCTGTCACGGATATCGAGGAAGGCGTCCCGCGCCTCATGGTTTTCCTTCATCTCAGTGCGGCTACTGATCCCCAAGATTTCGCACAGAGCCTTGACGCACATTTCGTTATCGGCAATATACGTCCCGGCTTCTCCTGTTAGCCAGTTCTGAAATGCCGGGTCGCGACACAGGATGCCAGCCTGTTGGATGGTCCTCTTGGCGGCAGTGGCGGTATTTGTTGATACTGGTTGTTCTGCATCATCCATGCCAACCATGACAACCATGTATCGTTGACCAGTCCATGTCTCCCATAAGGGAGCAATGTTTGCGGTGTCGGACGGGTGGACCACCAAGGTAACCACGGTGCCTTCCTTGGATTGCTTGAGAGCGATCTTCTTAGCTTCAAACTTGATAGTCGCGTCTTCGATCTCAGCCATTAACCCGTCCCTTCATCTTATCGATAAACGGTTGGGTAAACCCCTTGTACGCCATGTCCTTGCCGCCCTTATCGTTGCACATAGCGTTGTAGATTTCTACCAAAGCCAGCCCCCTATCTGGGATTTCCCCATTAGCCGGTAAAAACAATTGAAGTCCGTCCTCTTCGGTCAGAACCAGGGCGGTGTCGTTGGGGTCAAGGGTAGTGGAGGAAGTCCTC
>Ga0114912_1000978_pt1 | contig 12737 bp, 7 predicted proteins | sample MalvirDeepMed_51_FD_89713 | JGI IMG/M metagenome (GOLD analysis project Ga0114912, IMG submission 89713) | Marine viral communities from the Global Malaspina Expedition - Malaspina viral metaG DeepMed_51 | ecosystem: Environmental > Aquatic > Marine > Oceanic | place: Mediterranean Sea...
ATGCACACTCATACCCCTCAGCGTCGGGTTCAACGCCATAGTTCGTCTCGTGACACTTGGTACAAATACCTCCCCAATCATCGTCTTGACACAACGCTATTACCGTGTCGAGTATTTCGTTCTTATCCATTTCCTTAGCTTTCGTGTGTCGGCCAGCATGTACCGTAGTCATGTCCTAGACATCGGCAGCATACAAACCTGCTATTTTGTGAGTGGATTTCCTGACGACTCTTGAAAGCCGCCCAACAAACCGCACATTTTATTGTGGGGTGTGTGGCATCCATCTACTTAGACTCAGGCTGGCTAATCTGTACTTCCTGACCGGTCGGGGTGAGGGATAGCGACACTTCAATAAGATTAGCCCCGCTCTCCGAAACTACCCGAACATCGGAGTTAACACCTTTCAGTGCGAGTCTTAAATCCTTGACGGTCTGTACTGCTAGCATTTTGTATCCTTTCGATTCTAGCTATGGCGCAGATAGCACCATGGAATAGGTAACGATTCGAGAATCGTCCCATTCCGCCGTGCTATTCAGTCTTAAATCTTTCTATCTATCCAGAACCATACCCGTCCCGCAACCGATGCTCCGGACAGCAAGATTGAATCGGATTCGGGGCACCATTGAATAATCAACGGGCCGACTTGCATTTCCCAACATACGTTGCCCTTGAATGGGCGGATAAGTTTCCAATTCATGTGCTATTTATCCCTAGTCTAATTCTACTTTCCAGAATTTGTTTCTTATACCTTCGTTTAGATCACCCAAGGATATATTAATATGTGTTCCCGACGATTCGTTCTCAACATCGGACACCCAACAATAGAGTTGAATCGTATCCGAAAGACTACGCAAACGGTTTGGGTGATCTAACACTGGGTGGGTATCCGGGTTTTGATCCCAGTGATCGAACGCTAGGGCAATTTGCCCCATATTAATTTTTACTGTGAGCATATATCCTAGTCCTCCTCCTCATAATCCACACACGCTTCCACCTCACACTCCCCGCCGGCCCCATAGCAACTGTGACAGTCGGGGCAATGGGTGTCGAAAGGTAGATCGCAATCTCTACACATTGGCAATCCTTGTCACTTGTTGACGTCCCCGCAGCAGGATGGCTGCCAATTACCCGGCTCTCTCAGCTTGCAAACGTGCGTACTCGACGCTGGTGTTATTGTGGTCAAGGAGAGGCTGTAATCAACGGCCATCCTATTGCGGGAAAGTTAACCCAATTCTCGCTATTTAACGTCTAACGGCGGGACGTTATTCAGTTGTACGACTCGACCTAAACCGTAGGCGGTGTTCCTATGTTCCGACGTTCGACACCGTAGACCGGGCCGTCTGACCGTAAGGGTTTCGTCACCCGTTCACGTTGCGGTTTCGTGCGGTTCTGATTGAACAAGCCTAATTCCCGCACGCGCTCGCATTCTTCGTGGTCGATCATGCCCCGGCATCGGCGCAGTCGCACGTACTCGTCTGCGACCTCGCAGTATCCGAACCATGGTTTTCCACGGTATGCGGTAGCTTTAATGTGCATAGCCATATCAATAGGCAATCCTCTCAGTTTAAGGTACTGGCGACCTATCCGATTTAGTCATCGGGCGGGCTCACCCACGTGGGCCGCTTTACGGTCACCCCCTTGGGGGTAGGTATCCCGCGGGTGAGGCCCCGCTCAATCGACTTGGGGCAATTGTACCCCATCACAGCCCGGTTGGCAAACTTCCCAAATCCCCGATTTCCAACGGTATTCGTCACGGCTGGCCACGAACCCGACGGATTTCGTAACGATTGCCAAACTTCTCGACGGATTCCCTACATGATTACGGATTCAGTGGTTATCCACAACCAAACCCGACGGATTCCGTAGGCCGGCGCGACGGATTTCGTAACGCCCCCTTCTTTTAGAATTTAAGTGGCGAAACTGTTGCTCCAAATTGTTTCTCGAAATTGTTTCTTGAGATTGTTTTTGGAAACTATTTCTCCGAATTGTTTTTGGAAACTAAACCTTGACCCCTACCCTCTAAATTGTTTTTAGAAATTATTTGATGAAATTGTTTCTCGAAATTGTTCGTCGAAAATAGGGGATGAAAATGAATGATGAAAATAGTGGGTGAAAATGCTCCTCGAATTTAATAAGGGTAAAATACTCCTCGAATTTAATATGTGAAAATACTTTTCGAAAATAGGGGTGGACTACCCCGGGGGGTCTTAGTTTTAGAATTTAGCTTTATAATAGGTGGTAAAAGGGTGTCATAAATATTTTTTAGAAAAAATCGATATTTCAACTCAATTACAAAACTGCAATGAAATCCCAAAATCCTTACACTGAGCCGCCGATGTGCCGTGAGTTATCCCCCGGCTTGGGAACGAAAAGAAACTGTCCGTGCGTATTCTGAATTCGTATGCCGCCCGAACCTTACCGGGGTGGTAGAATGCAGGTAGGGATCGGCCATGCTGTCGTCAATCAGCACAGGTGGTCGGTTCCTGCCCTCCTCCCTCCGTCCGGGGACGCTCGGCCCCGGCGGGGGGTTTAAGTCCCACAGGCAATCAGTCTCACTGAGAATGCCTATATAGGGGGCATGGGACTAATCTTGGGAATCTAAGGGGCGGCCTTCATGTGGGTGACTGGAGATGACGGGTAACCCCCGCTTTTTCAGATGGGAAAGCGTGAGACTGTCTCAGGGGAGTCCCACGAGGTCGTAGCTATTCCCACGGAACAGTCCCAAAGGGGGTCAGCCATCAAATTGCCTGTTGAAGGCCCGTTTCAGATAGGAAATGTCCCTTCAGGCTCCTTGAAATCCCGATTCCCAACGGATTCCGAGTCCCATGGGACTCCTCAGCTTCGACACGCTTTCACCCTTGCAAGGTATGCCGACGATTTTCGTAATAATATGCGTCTAAATAGGAGGTTTGAAGACACATGGTCATAACTGGGGGAGCGAACGCCCCGTCGAGTCCCAACGGAGTCTCAACCGAAGACTACTTCGAGCTTGTTAAGAGCGCCGCTATGGGGGATTCCCGCCCCTTCATAGAAAAAATGCTTCGAGTCCGGACTAAACAGGGCCGGTTAGCCCCGTTCCACTTTAAACCGGCGCAAGCTCTCTACTGGGACAAGCGAACCGAGAACGACATCATCCTTAAAGCCGCCCAGATGGGATTCACTACCTTATTCCAAGCCGAGTTCTTCATCGACGCTATGGTTGTGCCGGGAATTGAAATCTTGCTACTGGCCCAGTTGGATGACACGGCAGTCAAGTTGTTCCGAGCCACGGAAGTCTTCAGGGAGTCGCTCCCAGAGGGCATTCGCCCTAAGCTCTCTGCGTCAACCCAGCATTCGATTGAGTTTGATCACTCGGCGGTGGAGGCGGGGCTGAAATCTACCATCACCGTTGGGTCGGCTCAGAGCAAAACCTTCGGTCGTGGTCTACCGACACATCGACTCCTTGCGACAGAGGTCGCCTTCTATGACGACAACGCCCTAAACGTCTTAGCCGGTATCATCGCTCGTATGCCAACCGGAATATCCCGGCGCATCGAAGAATCCACGGCGGATGGGCAGCAAGGCTACTTCTTCGAGAACTGGATGAAAGCCACCGAAGCTGATGAGGGCGCACAGACCCCACACTTCTTCCCGTGGTTCCTCGACCCGGATTACCAAATTCCTTTTGACCCCCAAACTCGCTGGGGCCAGCACGTCGGCCAAGATAATCTAACCGATCACGAGCAGTATCTAGTCTCGGAGCATCTCCTTAGTAATGACCAGATTAGATGGCGGCGATGGAAGACCAGTGATCTTCCTGACCTCTTTAAACAGGAGTTCCCCGAAAACCCAGACGAGGCGTTCTTGCCGATTGGAGCATCGGTGTTCGAGCTAGGAGTGATTGACCGGGCCGCTTTGTCCGTTAGAAGCCCGGTACACGAATCCGATGGAACGCTCGTGTGGGCGGGGCCACAACTTGGCCGGTCTTACGAAGTTGTAATCGATCAAGCTTCCGGGGAGCAACGTGATCCTAATGAGCGGCCCCTTGACTTCCAGTGTATTACGGTCTGGGACTCTGTAACGCTCGAACAGATGGCGACATACCGACGGCGAGAAGTCACCGCCCGTGTCTTGGCTAAGATTGCGGCTGACTTTGCTGAACAGTATCACGACGCTCTGGTCATCCCAGAGTCGAACCTCGCCAAGTTCGGCTTCATGGAATGGCTTCGAGAGTTTGGCGTTAAGAACATCTACGTTCATCGCCGTCTCGGAAAGCAGTCTCATATCGGCTACTCGGAAGGGTTCCCCACGACTGCTGCCACCAAACCCATTGTTATCTCCAATTACCGGGACATTCTAAAAGTAGAAGGGGGGACGACGGTGCATTCTTCTAACCTGATTAGGGAGCTACGAAATTATAGGTATCAGCGTGGAGGGCATTCAAGTAGAATGGGTGCAGCCCCCGGCGGTAACGACGACGAGCTAATCACCGCAATGATCGCAGCGATGCCCGAAGTTCGAGAGCAAGCATATCTCTATCGCTCAGGGGGTGAATCGACTACCGGCGAGCGAACCCGATCAATCAGCGTGAGTATCTAATGCCTGAACAAGACAACATCCTCAGACGGATGAACAACCTTCGAGAACGCCACGCCGACCGAAGGGAGCGACAGAACACCGCCGTCTTACTGGCTAGAGGAATCGATCCCCGCTCTGCGCCAAGTAACGCTTACTGGAATTATGGCCGTGATTCCGAAGAGCGTAATCGGAAACTCCACACTAACGACCCTCAGACATATCTCGGCCTAGCAATGCACTTGCTTGCTGGACGGCCTGTGTCGTACAAGATGCCATCTTGGGAGGGTATCTCCAATGATGAGGCCGTGGCCCATGGTAAAGCCGAACGCTTTGTCAATGCGATTATGGGCATTAACACAGAGCGCCTGATCGATAAGGGGATGCCGCGATTTAGTCGGGCCATTGTCGATTCGGCAATCCGCATGGGCATGGTAGCTATCTATCGTCATGCCGCTGAGGTTGACGGCAACACGACTTTCATTATGGAGCCGTGGAACCCGATGCAAATTTCCGAAAGGATGGACGATCAAGGACTCGGCGAGTTAGTCCGTGATTACGAAGCCGATCCTGAAGACTTTAAGATGCAGGTTGCCGGGTTGCCGGGATGGGATCACCAGAACATTAACCGGGTAGCCGACGCTAACCAAGTTCTCCGTATTGGCGAGTACTGGTCACGGGAGTATGTTATCCAGTCGGGCGGAATCCGAGGAGAATCCAGAGTATTCCACACCGTCTACCATCAGGACGGAACAATCCTTAAGCAGGTGGCGGTTGAAGAGGGCCAAACCTCGATCCCTGTCGAAGTCGTGTTGGTAAACGGGGAGAGCTTCCCCGGCGAGAAGTTTGAATACCAAGCACGGTCGATCTTGGAAGACAATATCCAGATGTACCTTGACGACCATGACAATCTCAGCATGATCCAGATGCAAGCACGCAAAGCTGCTACTGGAAACTACCAAGAGGGAACGGCGGGCGGTCGGCCTGTTGCTGATATCAGGAAGATGCTTGATCCTCGGCGTGGCCCAGCCATTCAGTCTTACGATGTGATGCGGGGCGAAACCGGGCTAACTCCAGTTGGCATTCATCAGCTCGACCCGGCAATCCAAATCTTCAATAACCGGCTTTCTGGATTCATACAGAGAGGTTCAGTTCCCCATGCGTTGCACGGTGCGCTCGACTTTGTGCTTTCGGGGTTTGCGATCTCCCAGATTCTGGAAGCGGCGCTCTCTTCCGTTGAAGAGGCACAATTTGTCCTTCAGCTACTTCATGCTCGATTGGGGCGATGGATTCTGGACACGGCTAAAGAGGGAGCCGTCCCTAAGATGGAGATGTACGGATTACTTCCCGGTCAGGGGGAGCCGCAGTTCTTCTTAGAGGATATCAACCCTTCGAGCGACCTCCCCGCAACCACCCGGATCAACGCCTTAATTAACTTGGCCCAGCCTAGCGACTTAATCGAGCGGATCAATATGATGGCCGTGGCAAATCCGGGGCGGCAGCAACTGTTCTCTCTGAGGACTATCTACGAGAAGCTGGCATACGATCTAGTCGAAGACCCGATAGCTGAAGAGAAAGCAGTTGACCGGGCCGAGATCATGCAACTCCCCGCGATGCAGATGCTTCAGGCGAGACGGGAACTCTTGCGGCTGGCTCAGGAAACTAGTGATCCATTCGAGCAGCAGATTTACCAAGAAGAGGCCGATAAGTTAATGCAGGCGATTTCAGGTAGTGGACAGGAAGGCGCACCAACCCGGCGAGGAAGCGGCGTTCCTGATCCCCGTACCCTCTCTACTCCTGCGCGTGAGCGGGGCGTTCCGGGGGCTAATGGGCGAGAACCTGCTCCGCAGAGGGCCGTCTAATGGCTAATGGAGACGGTCTCGATCAGCTTATTAAGAGTCTTATTAAATCGGCGGGCGGGACTCCGGGGATATACGGGCCGGAAATCGAGTATCTCGTATCCGATAGATACACTAGTAGCTTCTATACCTTTTTAGCGGCGTTCTTTACGCGGTACCCAACCGTAGCCAGTGAACCCGATCTCCATAAGATTCTAACCAATCCGATATTTCAAGCTCAAGTAGATGAATTTCTCGGATTACTGGTCATTAGGGAAGAAATCCTTTTGACACTAGACCCATCAGAGCGCGAAGAGCTTGTAAAAGCACTAACCCTAAGAACTGTTAATGAGAGCGAAGTTTATGTCGAAGCTTTTACAGCGGTAATAAATCCTAATCGGGGGCAGCCTTCAAACGAAAAGACAGACGTAGAGGCCGTAGATACAACTCAAGCTGATACCATCACGATAGATGGCGAAGTTTGGACTAATATCCAAGCAACGTTAATGAATGATGACGATATACCGCCCGAGGCTTTTGATTGGATAGATCAAAATCGCCAATCGATTATCAATGCTTACAAAGAGGCGCGTCACTCAGGACTCGTCGGTTCTACGCGTACCTTTCAAGATTGGGTGGTAAACATCTATGCCGCTGATCAACTGGCCCTCGCCGTCGAGCGAAGCAGGTCGGTAAGAGAGAACGGGCATGACCCGATTATCGATCCTCTGATTACTTCGATGTTTGCAGCAAGTAACCTTGGCGGCTCTGAGATAGACACGGTTCTTAGGAAAGTATTAAAGGAAAGTATCAACGAGGCTATCACTAGAGGAGATTTTGCAGGGGCGAATAAAGAAATATTATTTGATCGAATGGGGCCGGATGCCCACAAGAATACAATCACATCGACGCTGGAGATTTTCTTTAAGCAAGCCGAAGGTGGAGAAGCATTCATTGAAGCCTTAGAAGGTCGAGGCATCACGTTAGGAAGTCTTATATTTGACCCGACTTGGGCAACGGAGGTACCCGATGACCTGTCAGGTATCCCGGCTTATCCCGATGCGTTTGATAGCCTCACCGATTTCATAGAAGCCGTAAATACATGGGCGACTACTACATACCCAGACATCCCCAGTGTGCTAGAACCGCCGGATGTCAAACGTCTCGATGAAACAAAGTTTATTCTCGACGAGTTTAAAGGATTGGCGGGATTCCCCGCCTACATCCGAGACATAACTGTAGGTATCATACAGAACTCATTACAAACATCAGGATTAGAGCTTCTTACCGTCGAGAATGCTGCCGATGTTTCGAGTTGGCTTAATGATCAGGGCGGACTCGATGCGTTTTTGTCGGAGGCCGTCATCGTTGCATTGGGAACAGTTGATGGTGGGGATCGGCTGCTCTCGCAGTTACAGGCTAAAGGAGGCCAAGCTCTTGGGGATGCCTTTATTGACTATTGGACTAGAAATATGCCCCCTAGCGCGACAGCGTTTACACAGGTCGGGTTCAGCAACGCACTCATTCACAATGATCTAATTCCGCCTGAGCCTGAAGACCCTGACGATGCTCTCGAAAAGATGATTAACTCTGATTTTGCTGGCATAGTGAGGCCGCTCGTCTCAGGATTACCATCCGCGCTTAGGTCCACTCTTATCCATGAGGCCGAAAGCTACTTCCGTGATGAAATAACCCTTGGGGGCGGAATGGAAGCTGACCAAGTTATGGATCAAGAGGGATTTGAACCCGGTTTAGAAATCATACTTGACTCCGTAGTCTCGAACTACTTTGGCAACGACGAGCTGACCGGAGTCTTTATCGAAGGGCTTGAGGGTGGGGTTAGAGAGTTCTTTAAGATATTCCCAGGTCTGACCGAGGTTCCTCCTCAAGAGATCATTCGACAGATGCATGATGGCGAGATTCGTCCTACCCCTGAGGTATCTATGGAGACTGCGGCAGACTTTAATGAAATGTTAGCAGACGAGAAAGCTGATATAGCTCTTGAAGAGAGATTCAAGGACGTAGCAGAAGGGCTAGCCGAGGTAGATTTAATTGCCGACGAACAAGTACTGGATTGGCTTGAAAAAGACCCCAAAGGTATAGAAGTTGCTGAGGCGCTAGCTGCGGGCCGAATAACCGACCTCATGCAACAAGCAGAGGACTTAGCAACGGCGGCTGACCAGAAAGGTATTCGGGATAGTGCGGATCAAATAGAATTTGAAAACTTAAAGAGAGCTGTTAGTTGGCTAACTTCTACCGACGCCCTTCCCTTTGGGGATGACACTATAACGGGGCAGGAATACAGTAAAGAAAGATTTACCGTAGATCAGCAGCAAAAACTTCTTGACTTGAGAGAAGATTTAGTTGCTCTGCCGGAACGAGAGAGGATGGTCACGTTCTGGGAAAGTCCGCAAGGGAAGGCTATATTAGCCGCGGAAACTGCACAAGACATACAGGACATAATTGATGAGTCCGCGCGCCGAGCAACTGAAAGCGAAGCGGCTCGACAAGAATTCGATCAATTACAGCGAGCCGTAGAATACTTTAAGACATCTGAGGGACAGCAACTTATAGAAGATGAATTTGCGGGGGAGATACAGCTCAGACTACAAAAGGTTTCGCAGCTCACCGACCAACTCGACTTTCAGCGACTTGAGTTCGAGTTAAAAAAACTTGATAAACCCCGAGTGGAATATCAACTAGGAATTGCAGGAACACGAGTCGGCCAAGCATTAGGACTTGCCGAGGAAGAGCAAGCTTTCCGCGGGCGGCTTGAGAGCTTATTCATGCCTGAGCTTCAACGGGTGGCCGAGCAGCAATTCGGACGCGCCCAAGCAGCCGATGTATTACGGACACTCCCACAGGACCAGTTTCAGCGGTTCTTTTCAGAAATACAGCAAGAAGTTGAACGGGAGCAACTAACCGGGCTTAAGCGATTTGATCCAGACGTAATCATGCATCCTGAAGGACGACTTCTTGGGCCTGAAGAGAAGATCGATTACTATACTCCTGAAGCTTTTGTATCTCGTGTCTTTGAGCAACCAGAAGTGGTTGAAAAAGCAAGACGAGCCGGACGGCTTGAACGATTACGTCCATTCAGGGCACCTGTAGCAGGACGACAACGACGGCGTTTACTAGGTGGGAGAAGAAGTTTTGCAAGAGCGGGAAGACCGATACCTGCGTGATTCGCTGAAGATTTCCTCGGGTAGGCCTCCTGATGAGGAACCTCCCGATGATGCTGCGGCACCTCTAACCGCCACTCAACAGGCGGTAAGAAATTTTATTAATCAATCCGCGTCAACGCCCGGTAGAGTTGCGGCGGCATTGGGAACTTCGACTCCTGTCTCGCCCCAAGAGATAGCAGATAAGCGGCATAGTACTAACTGGATGAGTCGGACGTTCTTCGGTGGAACTAAATGGGGGGTAATTGATACTCCCGGCCCTAACTTTCTTGTTAATCCCCTTAAAACGATTTGGTCAGGGCTTGAATGGACACAGGAAAATCTCGCCGCGCCTATAGCTGGAATAGTTGTGGGCGGCGGGGCAATGGCTGTAGATAATACCCTCGGAAAATTGTATAACGTTCGAGGAAAGAAGTGGGCCGATGAAGCCCGACAAACTTTTGGGCAGCGTCGCCCCGGCTTCTCAGGATTTTGGGAGGCCGCGGGTAATTTCAACGAAGAGAGAGACGGCTTATTCTTTGGTGAGAAGTTTGTCTCCTCCATCGTTTTCGATCCGACAACTTATTTTGGACTTGGTCTATTAGGCAGAGCGCCGGTTGTTGGGAAGACTGGCCTTTCATTAGTCCGGGGGAAGGGCGCAGTTACACGATTCGTCCCCCAAGTTGCCCGCTACAAACAAGTCCCTGAGACAGGCCGCTATGTTCGTGTAGGCAGAGGCCCACAGTTTACACGGCGAGAAGGTGTCGAACTATCACTTGGCGCGTTGGATTCAGGTTTCCGGCAAGTTACAGATATGCCGTTTAGGGCGCTTGCAAAATTTGCTCGGCAAATCCCTAAGACTCGGGTTGGAAAGGCTAGAGTTGCAGGTAATCATGCGGCACAAGTTGTCCGGCTAGCCATTCAAACAGGAGCCGATAGCTACCGGCTTGAGCGAGCGAGCAGAACCCACACGATGGAAGTTCTTGCCCAAGCTCTCGACGTAAGAATACCCGGAGGAAAACTTGTACCTGAGATCAGAAAATTACGGGAGGAGCTTTTTGAGGAGGCGGTATTTACTCCAAAACAAGCACAAAAAATAGCCAAGAAGCTTGAGAGTGTTCGGACTGCCGGGGGTCCGAGATGGTTTGAAACTGCTAAGAGGAAGTTGGCCCCTGAAATCGAAGGGATGTCCGACCAGCAGATTCACAGGTTGCATGGGCATAATGTCGGGCAGTTACTTCGGGCTGTCCAAGCTACAACGTCTCGGTTCTTTCCCACTACAGAGGTACTGCCAGAAGCAGGAGTACGACTTGCCGGGGACTTCCGTACTTACGAAGACCTTCGTCACATCTCGGATGATTCCTTAGTTGAAGAACTTCGTCAGATTAGAAAAACTCGTGTGTCCGGTATAGGTATGGGCCAGAACGAGTTTGCTGGCACGTACCTCTCAACAGAGGCCGGGAATCGTTACATGCAGTCGGGGCGAACGCTTCACGAAGCGTCGGCTAATATTAGTCGCCCTCGCATATTCCGAAATCCAATAGACTACGCCGCATTCCGAGAGCAGTTCTTGCCCCCCGGTATAAATATCGATGATGCAAGTCCTGAACAAATACTCAAGTCTGGTCAGGACGCAACAGAGGCTTTAAAACGGCAGGGATTTGATTCGGTCTACCTGCCGGAGTCACGGGCTGCCGAAGGCATCTTGGTTGTATTTGATAAGGCGAACGTTACCCTCCATAACCCTCGACGTATTACCAAGAAATTAATCGAGGCTGAGACGGAGGCCGTTAAAGGGCTTCGAGGTATGACTGGGGCGTACATGCGGGGAGCGCAGAGGTTCCCTACCGAGACATTTGCTGAAAATATCGACTTCGGAGATGTTCTTATTCCGCAGCCCGTGGATAAGGCATCAGCAATAGCCCAACTAAAGAAGCAATTAGATATTCCTGCCAAAGAGCTCGCCGCAAAGTACAGGCGAAGTTACACTAACAAAGGCGTACAGGGACTCCGAACAAGCGAACTAGCCCACCTCACTCGGATGTTCGAGAAGGCTACAACAGGCCGGGAATCTCTTGAGAGGGTCGCCGAAGAGGTAGTCACGTTATTCAATGCTACCCCGTCGAGGAAAAATATCGACGCTATGAAGGAGCTATTAACTACACACGCCACTGATCGAATCACTGGTTTAAGGTCTGAGTTACTGCCGCTCTCGCCAACTCAACTACGGGATAAAGTTCGTCGGATGGCACAAGTCCGAGAAACAGCTAACTTTAACAACGCAGATACCATCGTTGGGCTTTATCGTCAGGGAGCTATGGGAGCCATCGTCTCCGCGCTCGACCCGATACAAGTAAAGTGGTATCAACATGGGCTACGTCGGTACATGATAAGGCCGCTATCAGCTTCGGTTCTCATGTTCCCCGGCTTCCCCGTCCAGAACGTTCTCGAAGATATGTGGCGATCAGTTCAAGGGCTATCTTCAGTTGGATTTAGGACAGCGGCTGAAGGTTCTAGGGCTATGTCTCGCTATGGGTTAAAAGGCTTGGGTATATATGATGAAGGCGTGGGGGCTGTAAACCGATACCAAGCGGCCTTAGAGCCAGAAGGTTATGGGCTGTCGGAGCTTATCTATGATAAATTCAGATTAGATAAAGTTCCGGGTAAGGCGAAGTCTGTTTTTAACGCATTAAACCCTGCGTGGTTCCCACGTATAGGAGGCTCCATATCCACGGCGATTCGGAGACACTATCATATAAAGCGTTCACAAATGCGGATAATCGAAATCCTTGAACGAGAGCAGCCATCGCTTGTTAATACTATAGATCAAGCCCCCAAAAATTGGATACTCGGAAGACATCTATTAAAGCTCCAAGAAGATTTGACTCTAGCAGTAATGCAGGGTCCAGACGCTGTTCGGGAGTTGGCGTTAGATTATTCTGCGGAAGGGGTACACCCCAAAGAGATAGGTCGGATTATTGACAACTACTTTGGGGCAAGCAGCGACATTACCGCCGATAGTTTAGACCAACTTCATCGATGGGCTGAAACGGGTGGGGCGATTCCCGATCTGGAGCGGATTGTTATAGGCACTGCGGAAGACCAGCGGCCACGCCCGATTGGGTTTACACCTGAAGCTGTTCCAGTCCCTCCCCATTCCGCCGCAGATGCCGCTGCATTTAAG
>Ga0114912_1000981_pt1 | contig 12726 bp, 12 predicted proteins | sample MalvirDeepMed_51_FD_89713 | JGI IMG/M metagenome (GOLD analysis project Ga0114912, IMG submission 89713) | Marine viral communities from the Global Malaspina Expedition - Malaspina viral metaG DeepMed_51 | ecosystem: Environmental > Aquatic > Marine > Oceanic | place: Mediterranean Sea...
GGCCATGGATCCAGAGTTTTGAACAAAGAGTCCGTATGCTCCACCTTCAGTGTCAGTGCCATTTCCGGCGCCTGAGCCGGCAATTTTATGATCAGTGTCCCAACCAGCTTTACCAGCAGGAAGAGCCTGACTGTGCTGATGGCCGTTAAGTCGAACAACCGTAATAGGAGAACTATTTCTCAACCAAGCTTGGGTAGCATATGCCGCGTATGTCGGAGCAGTGTAATTTCCTTCTCTCCAAACATCTCCACCTTTTCCACCAGGAATTGGCAGTCCAAAAACATCGACAAACTCAGAAAATGAGTTTACCATTGTGGGGCGCATTGCTGGGCCTCTTTCGAATCTACCGATAACTACAGGACCAACAGGTGGTGCTACACCTGGAAGTTGAGAGTTATCAATCTCATCAATAAAAACTCCGGGTGATACAAATTTAAACTTTTTAACTCCCATTGATTTAGTTCTCCTTATCTATGATATCCATCTGTCTAACTTTGTACTTTGTTTTTAATATACACGTTAGTTCTTTTCTTAAGTAAATAGTATTAAGAAATTGAAAAAGAATAATTTACTCCCTATAAAACCCTTCATCATCAATATGCTCAGGGATGTCTCCAAATACTGTTCTCTCTCTGTTGAAACCAATTTCTGCCGCTGATTCGCGCATAACAATCTTTGGTTGTTTTTGGTTTTTATCTGCTCCAATTAAATATCCCAACACTTTTATACTAATTGATGTCTCATATTTCCTTTCATCTACTTGCATTGAAGCAACATTATTCTGTGGAGAAAAGTCAGCATCAAAAAAAGCTTCATATTGATGATGGTCGCTGCTAATATAAAAATGTTTAATATTTCCACTATAAACAGCAAATGGAGTAAGTATCTCATTCATCTGTTCTTGATATTCTGTGCGAATTCCCACCCTATATCCGATCTCAACAAAAACTGGCTGTGGAACTGTAATGGTCTCGTAAACAATTTTATTATTTACTGCCAACCCACGAGCAAATAAAACATTTGGTTTATTTCTATTCTTGATTGGAAAATTCTCTTGTTTAAAATCATAATTTGATTCGGCATTTTGAAAATTTGCTGTTTTATCTTGTTTTATTCTGGATTTAATTATGTAAGAACCACCTTTCGCATCTGCTTCTGGATTTAAATTTCCAAAAGGTGCTCTACTAGCATTCTTTGTTACAGATACTCTTTCCAATGTGATCATTGGTAAAATTATGGTTCCAGAATTGTCTCTTAGATCACGACTTCTCTTGATTTGATAAGCTCTTTCAGCAGAAACCCAAATAACAGGTACTTTTTTCCATCCCTTGTTGGTATTGCTATTGATATCAATCTGATTATCAATCCACTCCAAGATTGTTCTATCAATGATTTCTAAAGTTGATGGTTCTAATGGAAATTCTTTATGAGCCATCGAATAATCCCTCTCTTGCACGGACACATTTGGCTGAAATTTCAAATCTATGGTCAACTTGTCCAAATAATTCTCGTGGTTCATTTAAAGACATAATTTCATAATAATTGTTTCCATATAATATAAAATCACCTTCTCGCACAAACAAATCTTGGTCTTCTGTTAACCTTCTCTTATGAAAGTGAACTGTTAATTGTGCCATTTTATCTAAGCCATATGTTTGCATATCTGTTTCAATACCTTCCCAGCTAATAAGAGCATAAACACGAATAGGGGGTAAAAAGTTCTTTTTTATTGCTTCTCCGTATAAAGAATGAAAATTTGTAGAATTTAAATCAATAGGATAATAGGCAACTTGTTGACCAATAACCCTCTCAATCAATTCATCATTAACTTGCTTAACCAGATCGCGCTCTTTTTTACCTAGAAATAAGGGCGGTGGAGGCGCATCTGGTTGTGACCATTTATTGGACATTGCTTACCCCCTTTATCCCATGTATATGCCGCCCATGGGCACCTTGGCTTGTGTTCTGTTCGTTGCATCCATCATTGTGGCGTCAGTTTCTACTAATTTGGCGTAAGTAAGTTCATCAAGAGTTACCTTTAATTCTTCTCTTAATGCGCCTTGTTCTTCTTTACCCTGAGATATCAATTCGGCGCCATTTAAGCTAACCGATTCACCGGGGATTGGAATTGTGGCAAATTTACTTCTAATTAAGCCAAGCATTTCTTTACATAAAGCTAAAGTAAATCTTCGAATCCATTGTTTACCAATTGAGTTAATGTTTACATAAGGTACATTTTCAAATGGTAATGTGTTCATGTTGTTGACACCTTCTGCTCCGTCTGTGCCATTTGATTGTTCGTCCCACATATCTGTTTGAACTGTAAACTCAACCCACATTTTATCTGGGTGAACAGTTGAAGGGGGCGGAAATAACCTTAAATTGTTGTTTTTAATTTCATATGCGAAGTGAGATAATCTTGTATTAATCGCATCTTCAAAAGCAATTGCTTGAGCTTTATTTTGCCAAACCGGGACTACCTGGAATGTAGAGTCATCCATCCACTGGCCATATGTGGATAAATTTCCAATAACATTTATTCCCCCATAATATCCAAAGAATCTCCACATTGCTTGGGGAGTTTTATAAAAAACTTTTCTAATTGTTACTCTTTTGCTATCTATTTTATTATAAAAAGGAGAAGTACTATCATCACCCGTTGTTTCTATAATTGTTTGTAAATCATAATCCTGTTTATCACTAACTGTATTAAAAGAGGCAGAATATATATATTCACTGCCCCCAATACCGGCTTCGGTGGAAACCCTATCACCAATTCTTTTTGTATAGGCAAATTCATAACGAGGATAGCGTAAACTTACATTTTTGTCTGTTGGGCCTGTTAATAAAGATCCTGTATGATCAAACGTTCCAGTTGTATCGCCCAAGACATTGGGTAATATATTCTTTGCTTGGTGTATATTAACCAAATAGGAATATTCTAAGGTGGCCTCTTCATAAGCAGCATATACTTGTCCCTTGGTAAGCTCAATATCCAGTACGTCACCTCCAAGCTTCTTATAAGTAAAAGAAACCTGTTTTACTGCACCAGTGAGAAATTCTTGGCTTGTATATACACCAAATGGCAAAGCATCCGTAATCGTTGATGCCGAATCGACACTAGAAGAGGGTAGCGTAATTGCACTAGTTGTGCTTGCCGGTGTTAAAGTTGGTCTGGCCATTCATATAATCTCCTATCTCTGTAATTAGTTGAGAAAGAGATTAAAAACCCTAGCTTTCACAAGCAATTACTTTTTGTTTGAAGACTTCTTTTCTTTAGCGGATTCTGCAACAGTAGTAGCCTCTACAGATTCTTCTGCTGGGGTAAATGCAGCTACTGCTTGTGTAATTACAGCAGCCTCTTGAAGAGAGTAAACGCCCTTAGATTGGGCAAGATTTACTGCTTGTACAAGCACATTTAAAGCATCGTTTTGTTCCATGACAACCTCCATTTCTGTTTATATACTATATCAAAACTTATATTTAATGTTAATAAAAAAATCCCACCTTAGCAAAAATACTAAGATGGGATATAACACTATACTGTCAAATTGTTATTAACCATTAAAGTCTTGAATAACAACGAGACCGTACAAGTCGGGTCGAACCATCTTCTTCCCATAGCGAGTCATAACTCCCTTACGGGGTACGAAATCTTCCGTACCAAAGATGGTGGGAGTGACCTGTAGTGGCACATAAGGTGCGTATACATAGCCGCTCTCTAGGAAGCTTCCCCCCTTTCGTCCAACCAGAACAACATTGCGAAGGAAGTAGGGATCAACATATACATCCCACTTTCTACTCAAGTTACCAGCCCTTACAGCACCAACACTACCCTTATCATCGTCATGAGTAATGTTTGCGCGGAATCCAGAGGTAAACTCAAGAATATTCGCAGTTTCAGGTGAACAAACTAGGAAGTTAGCTCCACCACGAAGCGTCTTACGGTGAATCTGAGCAGAAACATCGTTGATTGTCTCAACAAGCGTTTCATACCATTCAGAAACCGTACCAGTGAAATCAGCACCGAGAAGACTCTCGTTGGAGTAATCACTGATTGCGCTACCAGAAGCACGATCCAAGAATCGGCCCGGGCGACGTGACCAGTGATAAGTTCCAGCGGTTGCACCCTGAACGAGATCATTCAAGATTTCTCTATCGATCTCAAGTGCAATCTGCTCAGAAAGAATACTAGTAAGCTCAACCTCTGCATCGAGATTGTGATAAGCTTGCAGATCCTGTCCAAGTTCCGGAGACCACTTAGCCTTGAGCTTCTTGGTAATTGCGGTAATGGCGACACTATCGACTTTGATGTCAATTTCTTGAATCTCGTTCTTTGAATCGTTATCACCATAATTTCCAGTTCCACCCTGCGGTTCTTCAAGACCCCAAACAGGATCTCCGACAACAGAACCCAAACCTGAACCCGCAATGAAGTCATCCTTCAATGCAAATTTAAGTAAGGGTGAGCCTGCTGCGATTTCAGGAGTTCCACCTGTTGCTCCCACAATATAGAGAGAGATCCATGGCTGCGCAACGTTGTCATCAGTGTTGGCCACAAGCTCACCGCTGGCATTCTTATAGCCAAAGTGAGTCAGGCGGCGAACAATAGTAAATGAACCCAACGCATCTACAGCGTTACCGTTGAAAAGTTCAAGCGAACCCAACGCATCCTTGTTCATGGTGTCAACATTGGCCTTCGTTGTCCTGGCCACAATGCATCCAACAAGATCAGACTGAGTACCACCTAGAATATCAGGGTCGTAACGAATTGCCTTTTTCTGACCTTCAGTAAGAGCGCTAACTGCAGTACCAGTCCCTAGAGCAGCGCCTGTGACAATATCACAAACCTGTCCCGCAGCAATACTGCCAACAGCAGTACTGCCGACTTCGGTGAGGCCGAGAGAACCAGTTGGTGAAGAGTAAAAGTTAGCTAGATTGTAGAAACCACCACCGTCTTCAGTGATGTCAGTAACACCACCGGTGAGTTCCTGACCAACCACTCCACCACCATAAATTGAATCATCAGCATCAACACCGCCACTAAGTCCTTCATAGGTGAAATCCATGAAAAAGATCAGACCAGAGGGTAAACTCATGGGCTGAACTGAGACCAGATCATTTGCGATTAATCCACCGAATACTCGGCGGACAATCGGGAAAGCAACGGCAGCGAAGCCTTCGACATCGCCGGCTGCCATAGATGAAGCTTCTCGAAGAAGCTCCTTTGCTTGATTTTCAAGCAATACGGACATAGTGTCCTTGGTACGTCCATCGAGACCTTCCAAAAGACCGGTTTTCTCCCATTTATCCATGAGAGCAGCACCTTCTTTTTGGAGGTTTCGATTAACAATGCCTTCTGTTAGTTTTTGTAATACAGACATAACTTTTTTTCCTCCTATTAGTTGTTGTTAGTTATACCAGCTAATTTTTTCCATCTATCCGAAACCGGATTGACAGGTTTGACATCAGCCCTATTGGGTAATGTCGTTGAAGAGTTTCGACTAACCGCTTCGCTTAGTGATTTTGGCTTACGTTTGGTAACTTCGCCCACTGCGCTTTGAAGAGTTTCATACATAATCTTTGCCCCTTCGATGGAATCAGCCTTGGTTAGTGCTTCGACAATTTTAGTCTTTTGTCGCTCATTCAGGGAGTTGCTTCCCAAAACACGATTCATATAAAGCAACTTAGCATTTGACAGATTAACTTCATCTAATCTATCTTTCATCTGCATAAGGATGCTTTTTACTTTGCCATTTTCTTCTTTAAGGGAAGAATTTGACTCGTTTAGTTGTGCAACGACTTCTTGTAGTTGCCCATTTGAGTTAGAAGACTTCTTTAAATTTTCTTCTAACTCTTCATATTGTTGTGTTGATGTATTTATTTTTGGATCGTTGGCCACAGCCAACACCTCATCTTCGTATTCCTCGGCCAAGGCGCTATTGCCGCCTAAAGGCGCTTGGTTATTAGGTCTTATATCAACTGTAAGCTCTTCTAAAATACTTAAAAGAGAAGCTTCGTCCAAATTAATCTCTTCCTGTTCAGCCAACATTTCTTCTGCGAATTCTTCGCGATCTGTCATATCTTCCATTGTTGGCCCTTCATCGTTTTGTTCTTCTTCTGCTAAAGCTTCACCGATGGCGCTGAGATCAATAGTTAAAACTTCTTGTTCTTCAGGACATGGGCAGATACTTTCTCCATCACCATGAGCTGGTGGAACTGCAGTTAGTAACCCACCCTCTTCGGTAGGCATTGCAGGCATTACCATTCCAGCAGCGGCTGGTGGGGCTCCTCCCAATCCCAATAGCTCCATAGCAGCAGGATCCATTGCAGGTTGTTCTAGAAGTTTTTCTATTGTGTTTTTTACTTCAGAAGAGTATTTTTCAATAACGGCCTGTTCTGCATTCTTGAGAGCAGCTTCTTTTAATGCTTCAGCATCTATAATTGCTTCTTCTAATAGTTCGGACATTAAGATACCTCGTAAAATTTTACTTAATCACAAGTAATTAGTACCTTAAATGAGTAAATTCCCTTAAATATTTGAGTTCATATTATGTAAATTTAATCAGTTAATTTCTGTTCTAATTCAATGATTCTGGCTGTTAGATCTTGATTATTTTGACTAAGTTCTTGAACGGCTTTTACGAGAACAGGAATAAGCTCTCCCTTCGCAACACTTTTAACAGGGAAATCATAATTTTCATGAGGATGCTCAGTAACCATATCTGGATAAACCTGTTCACAATTTTGTGCCCTAAAGCCAATTTTGTTCAAGGTTTGTTTGCTGCAAAAATCTGGATTCCAATTAAATTGAATCAACTCTAAACCATTAATGATATTCAATCCCTCAATCTGTGTTGAGGCAATGTTGGTTTTAACTCTTTCGTCCGAGCCATTAAAAAATTCAGGATTTGCTGCTGTTGAGCCATTTGTAACTCCGCCGGCGGCGCCGGCATTGCCATCTGCAAACAGTAAGTAATCACACTCTCCTGCGCTCGGGGTATCAACGCCACATTGAATGTAGACTCCGGTGCGGTTGGCGTTATTACCATCATTGATAACTCGGGCGGCATATGAGTCAATATTTCCGAAAATATGTAACTGGCCGCCGGAGGTGGTGGAGGTGCCTAGCGTCACATCTCCCGCTGCTGCAACAAGGGCATAATTACTGTCGGCCCCAGAAACATTAACATTAAGACCAGTGTTAATAGTTGTTCCATCTCCAGCATTGGCGGAAGTTATGTCCATATCAATACCGGTCATATATGACGTACCGGCGTTGTTGGCAGAATCATCCATATCAAAGTTAATGCCATTAAATAATACTTGTTGGCCGCTAGCGATAATACCAGACTTATCAAAGTCGATTTTCATGGCGTCAACAAAGCCAAAGCCGCCGCCTTCATATGTTGAAGTTGCTTCAGTGGTGGTGGTGCTATTGTTAACATCTATAAGAAAACTTATACCGGCAGAATCTTGCTGTAAACTCAGGCACCGAGCGGCCTTGGATGCAGTATTGTCGTTTATTATTGTAGCCAAGGATCTGGTAGAGGTAGAACTTGAATCGCTTACAAGATTGAGAATTCCACCAGTCGTTAAAGCATCTGCAGTTACGTCCATTACGATTCCTGTTGTTACAGCATCCGCAGTAATCTGAAGTACATCTTTTGTAGTTTGGGATGCTGTAATAGTAACTGCTTCTACTGCGGTTGTTGCTCCAGAAGTGATTGTCAAACCGCCGGCAGTAGTAGTGAGGCCGATTGCGGCTGCACTTGTTCCAGCTACATTAGCTATTGTTAAAAGTTCGCTGCCGGCAGTACTATGTGGTGCAATTACAATAGAACAATGACTGGTTTTACCCAATGTAAGTGTTTTGGTGTCTGCAATAGTAAACGTTCCGTTTCCGGCCGATACAGCGATATCAAAGTCTCCGGCGGAAGCAATGTCAAGTCCTGTTCCGCCATCATGTGTAAATGTAACATCGTTTCCAGCACCAAAATTGAGAACAGCGGAATCAGAAGATAGAGAAACATCGTCTCCTATTTTTAAGTCGCCGGCTAAATCGCTTGGTGATGGTTTGAAATCAGACATATATTAATAATTCCTATCAACCAGATTAATCTGGATTTGTTAAACCAGAGCCATCGCTCTTTCGGGTTCCACTTAAGCCGGAACCAGTTAGTACGTACATATTTCCAGTTGGAATACTGGTTAGTTCTGCATAAAGTTGAAAACCAGATGCCACCGAACCACCTGTCACATTCCTAATATAAATTTCTTTACACTTCACATGAAAAGTCATGGACTCTTCATCATTATCCAATTCGAAATAGTGATTGGCGGCTGTAACTGCTAAATCGGTGGTATCAATCTGTGTTCTAAAAGAAACCCTAAGAATGCCGGCTGCTGTGCCAGAAGCGGCCACAACAATCCGTTTTGCTACAAAAGGAAAAGCCACCTTAAATTCTTTGCCATCGGCCAGCGTTGAGGAGGTCATGTATGGGTGGCCTGCAACCAAATAGGCTGGCATGTGGCCTAAGCCGCTTTGTTGTCTATATCTTGACGGGCCAGCCGCGTCATCATTTCGATCATAAAACCCGCCGCCTGTGTGATCTTTTGCCATTTTCTATCTCCAATATAAAAACTTACTATCTTTAATTAGTTTGTTTATTCCTTTCTACCTGAAGTTCCTGCATGATTTTCTTTCTACGCAGCTTCTTTCTTTTCTTAATTATAGAAGGTTTTTCATAATATGTTCTAGCTCTATATTCTTCTATAATTTTTTCTTTCTTACACTTTTTTATAAAGCGCCTGATTAATCGTTCTGTTGTTTCTCGATCTCTTAATTCTACTTCTACGTTTATTGGCCCTGCCATAAAACCCTCACTTATTTCCCTTTGCTAGTCTTCCCCAGTTTTTTCCAACGCTTCCCAATAAACCATCAATATTTACACCAGAATCATTGGCACTGCGGCCCGATAAAGGTGAGGTGGGAGCAATTGATTCTCCAGGTGCTGGTGCTGATGAAATAGGTTCTGTATTTTCAAACAAATTGACCCCATTATAGGTATTTTTACCAATAGCATCTAGCATTTTCTTTTTGGTTTCGTTTAGTTTTTGAGTATAATAAATCTCATCTTGTTGTTGTTCCTGTTCTTGTTCTTGCTGTTGTTTTTCAACAATCTGAGGTTGTCTATTGTCCTCAACGATTGTTTGTGTTGGAGAAAATCCTCTAATAACTTCTGCTATAACCCCAGATAAAAGACCACCTTCTAAAAGTGATTCTTGTATACATTCTTTAACTATTGGTTTTAACATTTTCTTAAGATCAGATTTGGTTAATTTATTCGACATTTTTTCCCTATTGTGCCTCTGGTGTTTTTTGCTGCTCATCCCAAAATATTTTTGAAGCTTCTTTAACGGCCTTTTCTGGTTGCGGAGGTGTTTCTTCCTGCATCATTAATTCTACCACTTGTTGTAGTGTTCCGTTAACAACTTCTGCTGCTCCCTCAATATTTCCTACTTCAATTGCATCATTATATGCCCCGACGCCACCTTTAATAACCTCATCGATCATTGCAGGAATGTTCAACTGTGGATTTTCAGTTGCGACGGCGGGGATGGCCTCTTTTAAAAATTGAATTTCTTCTAGTATAATTCTATCTAAATTGTGTCTCGTCCATTCTTCAAATATATCTGGATCAATTTTGATACCTGATGGTTCAGACGGCCAGTGCGATGCAGATTTTCCTCTGTGTTTTCCGGACAGTATCTTTTCCATCTTTTTTAATATTGCTGATTGTGTTCCGCGAGGCTTCGTCCAAAATTCTCTCGTAATCAATTTCCTTAACGGACCAAGGGGCAAATAATCTAAAAGATCTTTTTCGCCTGCTTTTATGGTCCTTCCATATATAGCGTGCATCAGGTCGAGTGCCTCTTCTCTAGTTAAAGCTTCAACTCCCTCTTCTACAAATTCTTTCTTAGCTTTTGCTCCACCCAGCTTTAAAGCATATTCTGCGGCGTCATCTACTATTTTTTGTTCTTTTGCCATGACCTGAGCCAATGCTTGAGGTCCACCTTCAAACCATGCAGCTTCGGCTTCGGGTGAAAATTTCGACGAGGGGACTGCAGTTTCTCCACTCTCTACGCTGATTTTTTTTCCTCCTATTCTTGGACCCAAAGCATTACTGGCTAGTTCCTCGAAATGCCGAGTAGTATCCGAAGGGAGAGCTTTCATAAGTTCGTCTACTTGTCCTTGTGGCAAGTTATCCATGTTATTCAGAACCTTTGTAGATACACCCGCATGTTCTAAAGCTTCTCGACTGATTTTTTCCAAGGTTTCCTCACCCAGTTCCCTCACAAGGTGTTGACCAATTTTTGATGCACTCCAAATAAGAGGTACCGAAGCCACTTTCACTGCTAAAAGAGGAAAGGCAACAACATCTTCAGCGCCGAGCCAGTGTGATTCTACACCCGGTTCTCCAATGTATGGTCGATGTTCTCCCTCCGAAGCCGCTTTCCATGGCTGTTGTAGCAAGTTTTCTTCGCCCGACTTGATGTCGCCGCCGCCAGATAAACGTTGTACAACAGATGTAAGTCCCAAATCTTCAGGTCTAGCTTCATTTTCACGAGACCATATGGGAGTTCCTGCGTGGTGTACCCCACCTTCTCGTGTTTGAGCCCAACCTTCATGCCACGAACGTGAATGAGGCTCTCTGCCAGTTACTAACTCAGCAAACCAGTCTGGTATCAAAGATGGGGCAGTTGATGAGGGGTTAATCAATTTTGTTTCTCCGGTCAAAACATTGCCATAAGCATCAGTATCACGTCTTTCTCTGGCGTCTCTTCTAGCTTTTTCCTCGGCTTCTATATCTTCTTCTCTTTCTGCTTGCTTAGGAGTTATTGTTACTGTTGGTTTGGGATCTGACATAAAAGACGTATCTCGTTCCATTAAAAATTTATATGTTTCATCTTGAATAATATCATTAATTTTTTGTTTTGTTTTATTTTCATATAGGTCTTCTAAGCCCGGTATAATTGGCCATTCATCTTCGGATTCTGATTCTATGTCTTTTAGTAGAGGCCCTCTTTCAGAACCATAACTTGGAACTGTTGTTGACTCCATTGCTCTCTTTCTCTTTTTTGCTTCTATTTCTAAATCTCTTTCTGTCTCTTCAAAGCTCTTGCCAGCTTCCAATCCTTTAATTAAATCTTGATAGTATTTTTCGGCTCCTGGGCCTTGATATAAATCTTCATAATCAGCCGTTTTTAAGCTCTCTAAATCTTTTGGTATATGTGTCGCAGGTGTATATTCAAGTTCTGTCACAGGATCATCATATGCTGTCTCAAACCAGCCGCCACTACCTCCGAGCCATTCTGGTGCAAGCAAATCATATGGGCCGGTACCCTCAATTGATGCTGGGCCTTCGCCTTCTTTGGCAATGGGCATGGTCACTCCGCTTTCGAAGTATCTTGTGCTTGTTAATTCATCAACAAGATTTTTTGCTCGTTTTTCTGCTCTTTCTATTTCTTCTTTTTGTCTAGGATCTTCCCTAAGTCCGTCCAAAACTGTATCTCTATCTGTTTGGGTCGGACCAACAATTTGGATATTCAAATCATCTTCTATTATTTTTTGAACAACTCTATTTCTAAGCTTATTCATTATTATACTATCATATTTTTCTTCGTTTCTTCCTGCCTCTTTTCTTGCTTCTTCTGCAAGATCTTCCATTTCCTCTAAACCCATATCGTGAATTGCACCCATTAGAAATAAAGTATTTATCTCTCTGCCGGGGCTGTGAAGTACATCGTGGCGATGAGTTGGTGATAAATTTGATATTACATCAGGATCATATCGAAATAGACGAGGCTTTCCTTCTTCACTAGTTGAAACATATCTTAATGGATCCTCACCAGGAGTTGGTCGAGCTTGCATGTTGCGTATAATATTTTGAATTTCTGCGTTGGTTTTTAGTTTATATTTGGCTGCCCCTGATGTACCACCATATCTTCCCCTTAAAGCGGATATTTCTGCTGGACTTCCTGAAGCAGCCCAGTCAGCATATGGGTTGAAAATTTCCCGACCAACAAAATCTGTGGTTTGATCCCACCAACCTTTTTCTTCCTGCTCTTCTTGTTCTCTAAGAAACTTTCTTTTTTCTTCTATCAAAATCTTGTCTATTTTATTCTTTTTCATTCAAAATAAGTCCCTGATTGGCTAGTTAAACCCAAGTCTTCTTTAATGCTGCGTAATACAGCGTGAAAAACTTCTTCTCTCATTTCTGAATCATTTTGTAAAGTAGTACCCCATGCTTCACTTTGTGTTAAAACCTGCCAAAGCTTCTCAAAATCAAGCATAAAATCCTCTAAAGGAGACGGCTCTTTTAGGCCAGTTAGTTGGTTGACTTCTTCAACAATGATATTTCTAAGCTCTTTTTTTGTAAGCTTCATTATTTATTCTCCCTCTAATATAGAATTTAAAGCGCGATTAATTCTATCGGCCCTGGTGAACACTTTGTGTGTTTTTGTTTCTTTAATCATGAAAGCTCCAGTTGTAGAAGGTTCTGATACAAAGTCAAAACACACCAACTGGAAATCGTCTTGTACCATTGTTTTGCCGCTAGATTCTTTTGTAGATCCAAGACCTCTTGAAGAAATTCCAAGTTTAACGCCACTTTCTACTAATGATTGAAGGATTTTTCCTGCAGGTGTGTTTAGTACTTCTAC
>Ga0114912_1000985_pt1 | contig 12699 bp, 11 predicted proteins | sample MalvirDeepMed_51_FD_89713 | JGI IMG/M metagenome (GOLD analysis project Ga0114912, IMG submission 89713) | Marine viral communities from the Global Malaspina Expedition - Malaspina viral metaG DeepMed_51 | ecosystem: Environmental > Aquatic > Marine > Oceanic | place: Mediterranean Sea...
ATCCTGTCCTTCGCGCGGCACGCGCTCGACCGGGCAGAGGCGAGCCCGGCCAATGCTGCCACGCGCAGCGCGCTATTGGCTTCGCCCGGCGCGCTCGAAACCGATCGCGCGGCCTGCCGCGAACGTCCGGCGATGGTCCTGATCGATCTCGATCCCGGACGTGACGCCTTCGACCCGCTCGCCGCCAGCCAGGCCGACCCCGCTCTGGTGGAGGCGCTGGCGACCCTGCGCGACAGGGACGTCATGATCGCCTGGCAGACGCGGCTGGGCGAGAATTTCGCCGACGTGGTCCGCAGCGCGCTCGCCCGGACCGGCCTCGACCCCACGGGCCAGGATCGCCTCGAAGTGCTCGGCTCGCTCGACGAGCGCAAGCAGACCCGGCGCGACGCTCTGGCGAAGACCCATTGCATCGTCGCCATCCTGGGCGACGAGCGCGCCGATTTCGACGAACTCTATCTCTATCTGAAGGACCGGGACGCGGTCGTGCCGCCCGATGCGATCATCGGCAACGGGTGGTTCCTGGCGTCCCCGATCACGAACGAAGGATGACGATGCGGCCTCTCCTCACAGTGTGTCTTGGCGCCATGGCGCTCGCCGCGTCCGCTTGCGCGCCGAGCGTGGCGACCACCGCGCCCCCAGTCGGCGCGGCGCCCGTCTCCGGCCTCGACAGCGACGCGCCGGATTCGATGCGCTGGCTCTATGCATCGGGCGAAGCGGCGGGCGTCTCGATCCAGACCTGGCGGATGCTGGCCGATTACGCCGAGAAAATGGCTCGAGGCCCCGCGCCCGCCCGGTCGGTGATGATGGGCCTTGCCGGGGAAGGATCGGCGGACCCGATCGGCACCGCGTCCTGCCGCCGCCCGGATGGGAGCGCGAAGCCGCTCGCCGTGGTCTTCGATGTCGACGAGACGGTGATCCTCAACGAAGGCTACGAATATTTCCTCGCCACCGGCCACAGCTACAGCCGCGAGACGTGGGAAGCATGGGAGCGTAGCGGCGCGGCCGCGGTCTCCCCCGTGCCCGGCGCCGTCACCGGCCTGCGCCGCCTGCGCGCCGCCGGCGTCACCCCGGTCTTCAACACCAATCGCCAATACAGCCCCGAAGGCGCCGCGCGCGCGATCGCCATGGCGGGCCTCGGCGAGGCGGTGCATCGCGACACCCTGTTCCTGCGCGGTGACGATGGCGCCAACAGCAGCGGCAAGGATGGTCGCCGCGCCCTGATCGCCGAACGCTATTGCGTGATCGCGCTGGCGGGCGACAATCTCGGCGATTTCGCGGATGTCTTCAACGACGATGCACGGGGCATCCAGGCGCGCCGCACCCTCGCCGCGCGTGGCGATTTCGCGCAATTATGGGGGCAAGGCTGGTTCGCCTTCCCCAACCCCGTCTACGGCGATTCCATCAAGGGCACGATCGGCGAGGTCTTTTCCGAAAACCGCCGCTGGAAACCCGGCACGCCGCGCTCCGACGCGCCCGCAATCATGAATGAAGGCCAATGAGATGACCGATACGACTGCCAAGGGCTGGGACCGCAACCAGATGGCCGCCCGCGCCGCCAGGGAGCTGGAAGACGGCTATTACGTCAATCTGGGCATCGGCATCCCGACGCTGGTGGCCAACCACATCCCCGAAGGGATGCACGTCACGCTCCAGAGCGAGAACGGGATGCTCGGCATCGGCCCCTTCCCCTATGAGGGCGAAGAGGACGCGGACCTCATCAATGCGGGCAAGCAGACGATCAGCGAACTGCCGCACAGCGCTTATTTCGACAGCGCGACCAGCTTCGCCATGATCCGCGGCGGCCATATCGACCTGACCGTATTGGGCGCGATGGAGGTGGCCGAGAACGGCGACATCGCCAACTGGATGATCCCGGGCAAGATGATCAAGGGGATGGGCGGCGCGATGGATTTGGTCGCAGGCGTCAAGAAGATCATCGTCGTCATGGATCATACCGCCAAGGACGGCTCGCCCAAGTTCCTGCCCGAATGCTCGCTGCCGCTGACGGGGACGGGCGTGGTCGATATGGTCATCACCAATCTCGGCGTGTTCCAGCGACCCGATCACGACAGCCCCTTCCGGCTGACCGAACTCGCGCCGGGCGTCAGCGAGGCGGATATCGCGGCCAGCACGACGGCGCATTACGAAACCGCGCTTTGATCCGACCCGGATCGTGACCGGCTGGCTCGACAATTCCCGCAATCCGAACGCGCCGCTGGCGGGCCTCAAGGTGCTCGAACTGGCGCGCGTTCTCGCTGGGCCGTTCGCGGGACAGATCCTCGCCGATCTGGGTGCGGACGTGATCAAGGTCGAAAGCCCGGAAGGGGACAATACGAGGATCTGGGGTCCGCCCTGGATCGAGCATGATGGCGAGCGGACCGCCGCCTATTACCATGCCTGCAATCGCGGCAAACGCTCGCTGGTGGCCGATTTTCGCAATGCGGAGGATCTCGCCCGCGTGAAGGGGCTCGCCGCCGGGGCCGATGTCGTTCTCGAGAATTTCAAGCCCGGTGCACTCGCGAAGTTCGGCCTTGATTACGAGAGCCTGTCCGCCGCCAATCCGGCGCTCGTCTATTGCTCCATCACCGGCTTCGGCCAGACCGGGCCGAGGCGGAACGAGCCGGGCTATGATTTCGTGATCCAGGCGATGAGCGGGATGATGGCGCTGACCGGCGAGCCGGATGGCGACCCGATGAAGCATGGGCTGTCGATCAGCGATCTGTCCTGCGGATTGTGGTCCGCCAATGCGGTGCAGGCGGCGCTCCTGATGCGGCAGCGGACCGGGAGCGGCCAGTGGATCGACATGAGCCTGCTGGATTGCTCGGTGGGCCTGCTCGCCAATCAGGCGATGACCTATTTCGCGACGCAGGCGAACCCGCCGCGCATGGGCAATGCCCACGCCCAGGTCAGCGCCTATGGCGTCTTCCCTACGCAGGGCGGCCCGGTCGTGCTGGCGCCCGCCAATGACGGGTTGTTCCGCAAATTGCTCACCCTGCTCGGGCGGGACGATCTGCTGGGCGATCAGCGCTTCGCCAGCAATGAAGGCCGCATCGCGCACCGCGCCGAAATCGACGCGCTGATCGCGGGCGAGACGGCGAAGTGGGATCGCGAAACCCTGCTCGCGGCCTGCGCCAAGGCGGGCGTACCTGCCGGACCGATCAACGATCTCGAAACCGTCTTCGCCGATCCGCAAGTCGCGGCGCGCGGCATGGCGATCGAGGCGGACGGCGTACCCGGCCTCCGCAGTCCCTTCCGGTTTTCCGATGCCGAACTGGCCCTCGACCGTCCAAGCCCGCGCCAGGGTAATCTCAACCTCGATTGAGTTCTCTTGTGCGGCAAACCATTCTCGACGGCACCGCGCCGGAGACGCTCGCGCAGACGATCACCTTCCTGTCGAGCAAGATCGGTCTCGTCGTGGTGGTGCTTGGCGCCATGCACTTCTTCAACATGAACGCGATCGCCAAATTCGGTCGGAAGGTCGGCCAATGGCTGCGCGAGGACGGCGCCTACGCCTGAAGACCCATCCTCCAAACGAAAAAGGGCGGCTCCTTGGGGGCCGCCCTTCTCATATCCGGGGTCGCGCGATCAGCCCACCGCCGCCTTGAGGTCATCGACCAGATCGGTGCGTTCCCAGGGGAAGTAATCCCCGGTGACATCGCGGCCGAAATGTCCGTAGGCGGCGCTCTTGCGATAGATCGGCTTGTTGAGGCCGAGATGGGTGCGGATGCCGCGCGGGGTCAGACCGCCGAGCTTGTCGATCCCGCGGATCGCGCTTTCCAGCCCCTCGTCGGTCACCCCGTCCTGCGCGGTGCCGTGCGTGTCGACATACAGGGACAGCGGCTCGCTGACACCGATGGCGTAGGCGAGCTGGATCGTGCAGCGCCGCGCGAGGCCCGCGGCGACGATGTTCTTGGCGAGATAGCGCGTTATATAGGCCGCCGAGCGGTCCACCTTGGTCGGGTCCTTACCGCTGAAGGCACCGCCCCCATGCGGCGCCGCGCCGCCATAGGTGTCGACGATGATCTTGCGGCCCGTCAGACCCGCATCGCCGTCCGGCCCGCCGATCTCGAAGGCACCGGTCGGGTTGATGTGCCAGACGGTCTTGTCGGTCAGCCAGCCATCGGGGAGAATGTCCGCGACGGTCTTTTTGACGTAGGCCTTGAGTTCGGCCTCCTGATCACCCTTGTCATAGCCGCGCGCGTGCTGGGTCGAGACGACCAGCGCGGTGCATTCGACCGGCTTGTTCTTCTCGTAACGCAGCGTGACCTGGCTTTTCGCATCGGGTTCGAGGAAGGGCGCCGCGCCGCTCTTGCGGTCTTCCGCCATGCGGGCGAGGATCTTGTGGCTGTAATCGAGCGTCGCCGGCATCAGGTCGGGCGTTTCGTCGCAGGCGAAACCGAACATGATCCCCTGATCGCCCGCACCTTCGTCCTTGTTGGACCCGTCGGCCCCGGCATCGACGCCCTGCGCGATCTCGACCGACTGGCCGTGGAGATGGTTTTCGAAGGTCAGCGTTTCCCAGTGGAAGCCGTCCTGCTCGTATCCGATCTCGCGCACCGTCCGGCGCACGACATTCTCGATTTCCTCTTCCGCGCCTTCGGCCCAGTCACCATTCTCGAACACGCCCTTGCAGCGGATTTCCCCGGACAGGATCACCCGCTGCGTGGTGGTCATGGTTTCGCAAGCGACGCGCGCTTCCGGGTCCTTCGACAGGAACAGATCGACGATGGCGTCGGAGATCTGGTCGGAGACCTTGTCGGGATGGCCTTCCGAGACGCTTTCGGAGGTGAAAAGGTAGTCGCTGCGCATTGGATCTCCGATGGGTCGGGATATTCCGATATAAAGAAAGCTTTATGTCTCGCTTCCTTAGCGCCTGAAACGCCGTGCCGCAACCGGCGAAAACAGAACGAATCCAAGTGCCCAGATGGCCGTCAGCCAATGGCCCAGCCGCGCGAACAGGGTCGGCGGCAGAGCCTGCGGCACGTAGCCGTCGATGCGGGCCGCCCGATGCATCCCGATATGGTCGCGGACCACGCCCTTCGCGTCGATCACCGCGCTGATCCCGGTGGTGGTGGAGCGCAGCACCGGCAGCCCCTCCTCGATCGCACGCATCCGCGCCTGGCCGAGATGCTGGGGCGGCCCCCACGCGCCGAACCAGCCATCGTTGGAGGGATTGAAGATGTAATCGGGCCGGTTGTCGCGATCCACGACCTCGCCCGAAAACACGATCTCGTAACAGATCTGCATCCCGGCCTTGCCCCAGCGCCCCAGATCGAGCGTGCGCGGGCCGGGGCCGGGGATGAAATCGATCGACCCGGCGACAAGCCGAGTCATGCCGAGCGGTTCGAGGAGCGAACGCATCGGCAGATATTCGCCGTAAGGGACCAGATGGGCCTTCGAATACCGCTCCCCGATCGTGCCGTCCGCCGCGATCGGGGCGATGGCGTTATAAGCGCCGACTGCCTTTTCGTATCCGTCGACCTCGCCAATTTCGAGATCGACCATGCCGGTCAAAAGCAGGCTGTCCGCGCCGATGGCATATCCGATCCGGCGACGGGCGAAGAGGGGATCGCCCGCGACGGTCATGCGGTCATAATAGCGCTGGGGATAGCCGGGGCGCAGATAGTCGGGCACCGCCGATTCGGGCCAGAGCACCAGACGCCGGTCGAACTCGCGGTCTGGCTGCGACAGGCGGTGCAGGGTGAGGAATTGCTGTTCGAAATTGCTCGGGTCGTCGAGCACTTCCTGGCGCAGATCGGGCTGAACCAGCGTCATGGCGAGATCGGAGGATCGCGCGGCAGGCTGGGGAAGATACATGCCAAGCGCCATTAGGGCCGTCGCCCCGCCCAGCACGGCATAGCGCCGCTCCCGCACCAGCCAGAGCGCCAGCCCGCTTGCCAGCGCCACCACGCCCGACAGCGCATAGGTCCCGAACCAAGGCAGCAGCAGCGCGAGGCCCGGCCGCGCGAACGGGCCGACCCACATCAGCGAAAGCGGCCCCCAGACATAGCCGGTGAAGACCCAGCTTCGCAGCCACTCGGTGACGATCCAGGTGCCCGCGAAGGCGAGCGACCAGACCGGAATCGACCTGTTCCGCGCGAGCAGATGCGCGCCCATCACGGCGAGCGCCGGATAGAGTGCGAGATAGACCGAAAGAAGAGGCACCGCCGCCCAACCCAATATGGCGGGCATTTCGGCCTGATAGGTGAAGGCCGTGGCGATCCAGTTATTGGTGAGCGTGAAATGGGCGAACCCGAACAGCCACCCGCGCAGCAGCGCTTCGCGCCAGCTACCGGCGCCCATGCCCAGCCAGACCAAACCGGCCAGCCCCGCCATGGCGAGCGGCCATATTTGCAAGGGCTGGAACCCGGTCGCGGCGACAAGGCCGAAACCGAGGGCGGCGAGCCGGGGATGAGCCACCAGCACGCTGCCCACGCGGTTCGCTAGAGCCTGCATCGCGATCGCAATCCGCAGCCAGTCCGCCGGTTCAGCCCGCCCAGTCAGCCTGCGACGCTTACCTTGTCGTCATCCTGCGGCTGCGGCTTGCGAGCGCGCGGTGCACGCTTGGCCTTCGGCTTGGCGCTCCCCTCGTCGCTGTCGGAGCTTCCGATCGACGGCGGCAAGGCGGCCACGTCGATTTCGGCCGAAGCTTCCGCATCCACCTTGCGCTTGCGCGGCGCGCGCTTCTTCGGTTGCTCGTCCGCCTCGGCGTCGGCGCGGTTATCGGCTCGGGCGTCACGCAAGAAGGGATTGTCCTCCTGTTCGAAGCGATCGTCGCCTCCTTGCGCATCGCGATCGGTCTTGCGCGGACGGCCGCGCGCGGCGCGCTTCGGCGCATCCTCGCCCCTGGAGTCGGACCGATCATCGGCACGCTCGGGCTGGCGATCGCCGCCGCGCTCGTTCTGGCGCCCGCCGCGTTCGCGCCGCGAGGGTTTGCGCCCGTCGTTACGCCCATCATTGCGATCATCGGCGTTAGTGTCGCCGCGCGTATCCTCGTCATCGTCAGAATCGCGATCGTCGCGATCCTGCCGATTGCCGCCCCGCGCCTCGTCCTGGCGCGCCTTGTTGTCGGCGATCACGCGGAAATAGTGATCGGCGAACTGGAGGTAATATTCCGCCTGCACCCGGTCGCCATTATGCTGCGCGTCCTGGGCAAGCTTCTTGTACTTGTCCAGAAGCTGCGGCGCATTGCCCCGCGCGCGGCTGTCGATCCGGTTGCCCGAATTCGCGCCGCCCTGATTACGATTACCGCGACCGCGACGGCGGTTATTGTTGTTGTTGCGATTGTTGTTCAAGGAATAACGTCCTCATTCATGGCGCGGCGCGGACTGTGTCCACTCTAAGCCGCGTGACCCCTCATGCGCCGAAACCGCGATCGCAGGACTTGCCAGATTGCAAACCTGGCAGTCGCGAGACCTGGGCGCGGGCCGCATTTTCCGATCTTTCTGCACGGTCCGCGAAGCAAAGCGCTTCACACCAGAACTGCATATGTCGGAGCCGGGCCAGCGGGACGAGCGCGTCGCACTCCGTTGGCCTGTGCCCCAAGGGGTAGTGCCTCCCGCCCGGTTTGCCAAGCCCTTATCGGTTTAATCCCCGCGTCATCACCAGCGCCCGCGCGCGCCCGGCGAGATCGCGGCGGAGCGTGGCCGAATAGCCCTCCGCCTCCGCCAGCGCAGTGACCGCATCGGCCTGTCTAGTCCCGATCTCGAATACCGCCGCTCCGCCATCTTCCAGCAGCGCATCGATCTGCGGCAGCAGAATGCGGTAATCGTCTAACCCCTCCGGTCCCGAAAAGAGGGCAGAATGGGGCTCGTGATCGCGCACCGAGGGATCGAGCGGTGCGCCCTCCTCGACATAAGGCGGATTGGCGAGAATCAGGTCGAACGTGCCCAGATCGTCCGCCCACCCCGCCTGGGTCCAGTCGCGCCGCAAGAGGTGCGCGCGCTCCGCCACTCCCAGCGCCTGCGCATTTTCCTGCGCGACGAGAAGTGCGGCCTTGCTAGCGTCCACCCCCACCCCCTCGGCCTCCCCTTCCGCCAGCACGGTCAGAAGCAACGCGCCCGTGCCGGTCCCGCAATCGAGCACGCGCCGCGCATCGGGCCTGATAGCGAGCGCGGCCTCGATCAGCGTCTCGCTGTCACCGCGCGGGATCAGCGTGTCGGGGGTGACGCGGAACCGCCGCCCGTAAAATTCCGCCTCGCCGAGGATGTAGGCGACCGGCTCGTGTGCCAGACGGCGTTGCAGCAGCGGCGCGAAGGCGGTGGGGACCGGATCACGCAAATGGCGCAGCAACAGGTCCGACCGCGAAACACCCAAGGCATGGGCCATCAGCAGCTCGGCGTCGAAGCGGCCCCACTCGACCGCCAGCCTTTCGGCCGCTTCGCGCAGTGCCCCGCCCACGGTCACGCCCCCGGTTGCACTCACGGGTCCTATTCCGCCAGTGCCGCCAGCCGCTTCGCCTCGTCTTCCGCGATCAGCGCGTCGATCAATTCGGCAAGACCCGGTCCGGCGACGATTTCCGGCAATTTGTGAAGCGTCAACCCGATGCGATGGTCGGTCACGCGGCCTTGCGGGTAATTATAGGTGCGGATGCGCTCCGACCGGTCGCCCGACCCGACCATGGCCTTGCGCGCTTCGGCTTCCGCGCCTTGGGTCGCCTCGCGCTGCGCTTCGTAGAGGCGGGCGCGCAGAACCTGCATGGCCTTTTCGCGGTTCTTGTGCTGGCTGCGCCCGTCCTGGCAGGTGACGACCGTTCCGGTCGGCAGATGCGTGATGCGGATCGCGCTGTCCGTGGTGTTGACGTGCTGCCCGCCCGCGCCGGACGCGCGATAGGTGTCGATCTTCAGCTCGGTCGGATCGATCTGGACGTCGACCGCGTCGGGTTCGGGCAGGACGGCGACCGTCGCGGCGCTGGTATGGATGCGCCCGCCGCTCTCGGTTTCGGGCACGCGCTGGACACGGTGGACGCCGCTTTCGAATTTGAGCTTCGCGAAGACGCCCGTGCCGGTGACGTTGGCGACGATTTCCTTGAAGCCGCCGACTTCCGATGCGCTCATGCTGACGGGCTCGACTGTCCAGCCGCGCTCGGCGGCGTAGCGCTCATACATCCGATAGAGATCGCCCGCGAACAGCGCCGCCTCGTCTCCGCCGGTCCCGGCGCGGATTTCGAGCATGGCGGGTTTCGCATCGGCGCTGTCGCGCGGCAGCATGGCGATGGCGAGCTGGCGTTCGGCCTCGGGCAGCTTCGCGCGGATCGCGACAAGCTCCTCCTCCGCCATCGCCTTCATCTCGGGATCGGCGAGCATGGCTTCCAGTTCGGGCATTTCGGCGCGCATCGCCTTAACCTCGGCGGCGATTTTCGCCACCGGCTCCAGCTCGGCATAGTCGCGGCTCGCCTGGACGAAGGCGTCGCCCTCGAGCGTCCCCGACGCCATGCGCGCCTCGAGCTCGGCGAAGCGATGGGTAATCTGGTCGAGGCGTTCGGCGGGGATGGTCACGATGGTCTCTTCATTCGTCATCCCGGCCTTGAGCCGGGATCGGGCTTACGCGCGGTGCAGCGGGAAAGGAAGCTGGACCCCGGATCAAGTCCGGGGTGACGCCTCATTTATGTTCTTCAAGAGACTGTCTCTTACCTCACCGAGAATTCGATCTCCGGTCTCATCTACAGCTTTCATACCAACGTCTTCGACACCATCGACGATATTGAGCGTAACCACCACGCTGGGAGACAGCTTCATTGCCTTGTCATAACGCTTTCGCGGCGACCCGCTCGCAAAAATCTCCGACGCAAACCCATCGGCTCTGAAAGATGCTAGGAGGGACTGGGCAGTCGAGATCATGCGATCGTCTTCGACTACGAAACTTACCAGCGCCTCTTTCCTATCTCTCTCGCCAACCAACATCGCCAGCCGCTCGATCCCCGCCGCCCAGCCGACCGCAGGCGTGGCCGCGCCGCCGAGCGATTCCATCAACCCGTCATAGCGCCCGCCGCCCAGCACCGTGCTCTGGCTGCCCAGTTTCGAGGCGGCGTCCGATCCCTCGTCGGGGATGAACTCGAACGCGGTGTGGCGATAATAATCGAGGCCGCGCACGAGGCTTTCGGCGCGCTGCCATTTGACGCCCGCCGCATCGAGGCCGCTGGTCACCGCGTCGAAGAAGGCGCGCGCCTCGTCCGACAGGAACGCGTCGATCTTCGGCGCATCGGCGACGAATTGCCGGTCCCTGCGATCCTTGCTGTCGAGGATGCGCAGCGGGTTCTTCCCCAACCGCTCCTGCGACTCCTCGCTGAGCTCATCCTTCACGGCGCGGAAATGCTCGACCAGCGCGGCGCGCCAGGCCTCGCGCGTGTCGGCATCGCCGAGCGTATTCAAATGCAGCGTGACGCCCTCGATCCCGAGTTCCCTCAACAGCTGGTCCGCCATCGCGAGCAGCTCGACATCGGCCTGAGGCTCTGCGGCCCCGACGATCTCGGCGTCGATCTGGTGGAACTGACGATAGCGGCCCTTTTGCGGGCGTTCGTAGCGGAAGATCGGCCCGTGGGTCGCCAGCTTGACCGGCGCGTGCTGCTGCCAGCCATTCGTCAGGAAGGCGCGCGCGATCCCGGCGGTAAATTCGGGGCGCAGCGTCAGCGAATCGCCGCCGCGATCCTCGAACGTGTACATCTCCTTCGAAACGATATCGGTCGTCTCGCCGATGGAACGGGCGAACACTTCGGTCTTTTCGAACACCGGCATTTCGACCCGGCGGAAGCGATAGAGCTTGCGCACGCGCTCGAAGGTTTCGACCACGAAGGCGAAAGCGTCGGCATCGGGGCCGAAAATGTCCTGTGTCCCGCGGATCGCCTGCGGGGTTTTCTGGGAAGATTTGCTCATGCCCGCGACCCTAGCGCGTTCGCGACACGCGGAAAAGGCGCAGCGCGAGGACAGAGGGCGAGCCTTTGACGAGGACCCGCAAAGGGTCCGGGTGGCTTGCAGCCGCACGGGTCACGCCGTATGGGCGCGCGCGACCTCTCGCGTGAACCGGCCCGGCAAGCGCCCCCATTCAAAAGGTATCCTGAAGCCCATGCGCATCGACCTGATCCCGACCGGCGACAATCCGCCCGAAAGCCTCAACGTCATCATCGAAGTCCCCACCGGGGGCGAGCCGGTGAAGTATGAATTCGACAAGGAAAGCGGCGCGCTGTTCGTCGACCGCATCCTCCACACGCCGATGCGTTATCCGGCCAATTACGGCTTCGTGCCGCACACCCTGTCGCCCGATGGCGATCCGCTCGACGCGCTGGTGATCAGCCGCAGCCCCTTCATTCCCGGCTGCGTGGTGCGCGCCCGCCCGATCGGCGTGCTGAACCTCGAAGACGAGCATGGCGGCGATGAAAAGCTGGTCTGCGTGCCGATCGACACGACCTTCCCCTATTATTCGGATGTCGCCGAAACCAAGGATCTGCCGAGCATCATCTTCGCGCAGATCGAACACTTCTTCACCCACTACAAGGATCTCGAAAAGGAGAAGTGGGTGCGGATCGGCAATTGGGGCGATACGGCGGAAGCCAAGCGCGTCATCCTCGAATCGATCGAGCGCGAGAAGCAGGCGAAGGGCTAAGCCCTCCTCAGGATCATTCCACCGGGCGCGAGTGGTCGAGCAGGTCCTTTTCCTGCCCGCTGCCGCCCGCCCGGCGTTCCTCTTCAACCATTTCCGAAATCTCGCTCACCGGGCGCACATCCTCGTCCGCTTCGGTGACGGTGATCTGTCGCACCCGCCTGGGTTCGGGCGCGGACGCCTCGGCTGGCGCTTCGCCTTGTCGTTCGGCGATATTCTCGAAGGGTAGCGAGGCGCTGCGCGGGTCGAAGCGCAGGCGGTAGATCGGTTCGGGCAGGCCGAAGCCCGCCTCTTCCAGCGCCGTCTTCACCGCGGGGATGGCCCGGCTCTGCGCCTTCCACCAATCCGCCTCGCGCTGGTCGATCCAGGCGAGGAAGCGGATCACGACATTGGAATCGCCGACCTCAATGATGCGCGCCTCGGCGGGCGGATCGTCGAGCACGAAGTCGAGGGCACCCAGAGTCTCGCGTCCCAATTTGCGCGCCGCCTGCGCATCGTCGTCCGCATCGACGCCCAGATCGAACTGGAAGCGGCGCTGGGGATTGGTGGTGAAATTGGTGATCACCGCCTTGAACACCTGCGCATTGGGAATGCGCAAATGGTTGCCTTCCAGCGTCATCAGGATCGTCGCGCGGCTGGTGAGGCGGATCACCCTCCCCTCGAGATCGTCGATCAAGACCAGATCATTGGCGCGAAACGGCTGGCGCAGGCTCAACATCAGCGAGGCGACGTAGTTCTCGATCGTGTCGCGCATCGCGAAGCCCAGCGCGATGCCGATCACGCCCGCCCCGCCCAGCACCGCGCCCAACAGGGCGCTCGCCCCGATCATGTCGAGCGCCACGACCACGCCGCCGACCACGAAGGCGAAGCGGATGGCCGAGGCGATCAGTTCGGCAAGGAAGGAATTGGGCGCGAGCCGGTGCCAGACCCCGGTCAGCCCGGCGATGAGATAGCCGATCCCGCCGATGACCAGCGCGACGACGATCGCGAGCCCCATTAGCGGCAGCAGGGCCAGAAAATCGTCGATCTGGCTCTGAAGATTGCCGAGCCCGCCCGCGCTGCCGACCGACACGTCGCGCTCGATCGCGTTTTCGACAGTGACCA
>Ga0114912_1000987_pt1 | contig 12674 bp, 16 predicted proteins | sample MalvirDeepMed_51_FD_89713 | JGI IMG/M metagenome (GOLD analysis project Ga0114912, IMG submission 89713) | Marine viral communities from the Global Malaspina Expedition - Malaspina viral metaG DeepMed_51 | ecosystem: Environmental > Aquatic > Marine > Oceanic | place: Mediterranean Sea...
CATTTATCTCTCAAGCAGGTGGGCGGTTCTCAGTTAATGTCTGCTAAAAAAGGCGAAGCGTTGTCTACATTCAGAGCAGCAATATCATATATGGATGGACATGCACCAGCCGAAGCAGACAAATTAGCAAAAAGAATATCTAAGTTCATGAAAGAGATTGCTATGCCAAAGGGTGGGCCCACAATTGGGGAATTCACAAAAGCAGTCAAAACAAACAAATCGATAGGCAAAGCACTCAACTCTCTTGCTGAACAATACCTGAAAGCGGCCGAAGTACGGAAAAAAATGACAATAGAATTAAATGACTTCTTCTCAGCAAATGAGGAGTTTAGCCGTTGGTTTACATACGAGGTGGCCACAGGTGAAACTAAGTTTGGTCCTGAACAACTTGCGACGGCAAATTGGGTGTTAAAATTCTCCACCAATGGTTCGGTGGAGGAATTAGAACCATTGAGTGTAGGTAGTAAACCATCAAAATATATCGATAAACTATCTAAGAAGGTTCATTATAGATTCAGTTGGAAGACACCATCAAGCCGAGGAACAAAAACATACATGTCACTACGAGGTGACATACGAGAAGCAAAAACACTCGATGAATTAATAGAACATGAATGTCATAACCATTCACTCTCATATCTTGATGAAGGTATTATGGATAATATAAAAGGTGCATGGGAAAAAGCAAAGAAATTCTTTAGGAACTTGCTTGATAAAATATTAACGGCACTTTTAAATGTTGCTTCAAAAGGATTATCGCAACTGTTGACGTTCTTAGGTATGCAAATAACAAAAATTAGTATAGTGGGGTTAACATATTAAATGAAACTTGATTGGAATAAAATAGTATCAAATGCAGTTACCGTATTGGTAGCAACTGTATTCATGGGCGCAGCATTGCAACTATGGAATGGTGTGCAGACAATTGACTCTCGTATTGATGCAAACCTAGTGGATATCAAAGCAACTCAAAGTGTACTAGCACCAAAGGTAGACTCAATCGAACAACGCCTTGCAGAGATACTTGAACACTTAGATCATGGTGACGAGATCAATTTTGATGTACCAGAAAAAGGTTCTCTTGAATTAATTGATGATGAGAGATTTAGCAACCAAATGATACAACAGCAGCAAAGAACACCAAGAAGATAATATGTACGAATACAAAGCAAAGTTAGTAAGAGTAATAGATGGTGATACTATTGATTGTTACATAGACTTAGGATTCAATATCCATATAAAAGAACGTGTGAGGTTGCGAGGGATCGACACACCAGAGACAAGGACAAGAGATCTAGATGAGAAGAAGCGAGGTATAGCAGCGAAAGAAAGAGTAATTGAATTATTCGAAGGTGTGAATGAGTTTGTAATACAAACAGAGATACACAAAGGGAAGTATGGAAGAACAATAGGAGAAGTGATACTACCACTTCATAACAAATCACTCAACCAGATATTATTGGATGAAGGACATGCGGAGATATATTGGAAATGAAATCATTCAAACAATATCTTGAAGAAGTTATTAAGGTTCCAATCAAGATTGGAGATGTTGTCTTGGGTGGAAAATTCAAAAACAAAAAGATCACCGTCAAGTCTATAGGGAAGAATGAGAAGGGTGATATCACGATCAACGGTAAACCTCTATTGAAGTATAGAATAATATGAAGTCATTTAGCACATACATCACGGAAGCATTTGAGAAGCCATACAATTGGAGATTGATGTCAGATAAGGATGACAGGGTGAGATATATGTGGACTACTGACAGTGGCCTCATTTATGATGCATCCGCAACAAAATATTTAAATAAGGATGCATGGGATTTTAATTTTTATGCTCATGTACCAGTGAAGAAGAAAGGAAAAGAGTATACACAAGTAACAACAGGAGAGACAGAAACTGGTGATGCTTTTAGAGTGTTTGCTACTGCTGTATCTGTCCTCAAAGATTTCATAAAAAGAAAAGACCCAGTTCAGTTTGAATTTACTGCATTCAAGTCAAAAGAAGAATATCTTGGCACAAAGAAAAAAACAAGCAGAGCCAGTTTGTATAAAAAGATGGTGACTAGGTTTGCAAGAGGTGTTAGGTATACAGTAGAGTATGGTTGGGGTGAGCGTGGTGATACATGGACATTTACAACAACAGATTCAAGAAAATTTGATATAGATAAAAAACCTGTAATCTCGATAGGAAGATTGAGATGAAGTTTAATTGGGACAGGACAGACATCGGAACTATCTTTATTTGGTTATTCAGAATGTTCAAGGGTATATTCAAGAGAAGGAAATGATATCATTTAAGCGACATATTTTCGAAGCATCGATAGATGAGATATTACCCCGTAATATCCGTAGTGCTATTACTAGAGGTGGTGGTAAGATATATCAAATTGGTGGTGCAGTACGAGATGAACTGATCGGAGAAGTTTCTAAGGATCTAGACCTATTGGTTACTGGTGTGGAATTGTCTGACTTAGAAAAAAGATTAACACCATTTGGTAAGGTAGATGTTGTCGGAAAATCATTTGGTATCCTCAAGTTCAAGGGAGAGGGTACAGACGAATATATTGACATATCAGTTCCAAGGGTAGACTCCAAAAGTACGGGTAAGGGACATAAGGAGTTTGAAATCAAACTTGGTAAGGGTATCAGTCTAGAGCAGGATCAATTGCGTAGAGATTTCTGGATGAATGCTATTGCTAAGGACATCGAGACAGGAGAACTAACGGATGTAGGGGGACAGGGGAAGTTAGATATAGAGAATAAACAAGTAAGGATGATCAACCCCAAAGCATTTCAAGAAGACCCTCTAAGGATGCTAAGAGCAATTCAATTTGCAGCAAGGTTTGGATTCAAGATAGAACCAAAGACACTGAAAGAGATAGAGAGGAATTCTAAACTAGTAACAACAGTAGCACCAGAGAGAATCCAAGAAGAACTTCGAAAGATGTTCGAAAAGGGTAAAGTTCCAAGTAGGGGTGTAAGTTACATGTGGTCTACAGGAATATTAAAGCACCTATTCCCCAAAGCACCTAGAGGGATAGACACCAAGACAATAAACAAACTAGACAAGTCAGCATTTCCAGCATTCATAGCAATATTGTTATATAACTATGGTTCAGAAGCAGGTTCAGTTGCAAAAACTGGACTGAACCTTTCTAACAGCGATACGAAAGCAGTAGATGCTGTAATAAAATTTGATGATAAAGGAATTCGTATGGATGACTTTTCTTTGATTCAATTCACTGCAAAGAAGCCACAAAACATTATGGATAATCTTGATGCATATGCAATCGCTAGTGGAGATAAAAAATTTGCCCCCTCTACTAGATTAGCAAATATAAAGAGACAGGGAAAACCCATCAACCTGAAACAACTGAAAGTGGGTGGTAGAGATTTGACTTCGATTGGATTGAAAGGTAAAAATGTTGGTAATGCACTACAATACTTACTTCGATATGCAGTGAAAACAGGGAGAACTGCTAAGGTTGACTTGATCAAAAAAGCAAAACAAAGATATCAAATTAGAGAAATGTTATCATTCATTCAATACATCACAGAAGCAGATACAGTTGGTCATACACTTTGGATTGATCCGAAGGGTAAGATATATGATATGGGTAGCATTGAAGGTAATACTCATTTTAACTGGATGTATAAAAATTGGAAAAAGCACATGAAGAGTCCTATACCTGATAGAACTAATAAAAAAGATGTAAGAAGAGTATATGATGAACCATTTGAAAAAGGATGGGTACGAGTCAGAAACTTTTATAACTCTTTAGATGTTGAAGGTACACCACAAGCATTAAGACGAAATAGAAGTGTAGGAAAAACGGTCATGGGTCTAGTTGATGATGGAATGGTGCGTCCAGATAAACCTTTTGTTTATTTTGATGTATGGGAGAAGGACAAGACGGATAGAAAGAAAGATAAGATGTTTCGATTACCAGATGAGTACGATGATGCAAAGAAGTACGCAGCATGAAGTCATTTAAGCATTACATCACAGAAGCAAAGGCATGGACATTGAATATGCTCAAGGTTGGGGATGTTGTTGAAATGGGTAAAGGTGTTGCTACCATCACAAAGATAGAATATGTGACAAGAGAAAAAGATATGATCATAGTTGATTTTAAATATGATGACCCCAAGTACGGTAAAGGTACTTTTAGAAAAGAACAGATACTGCCAGGTAAACTATATGGTAAACAAAAGATTATTAAGGTAGTTCGTAAAGGTAAGACACTACGACCATGAAATCATTTAAACAATACATCACGGAAGATTTTCATACCAAATGGAAACACAAAGAACCTAAAAAAGCAGTTGAACAATATGTAAAGGTATTTGGAACACCAGACGAAACTGGTAAGGATTTTGCAAAATGGAACAACATAGCAAATATTGGTGGCCCTACAATTATTAAGGACGAAGAAATTTCTCATAAAGAACCAGTAAAACACATTGATTTTATTTACTCTACAAGGGCAATAAGAGTTCCTGCTGATAAAGTCGGTGTCCTAGCAAAATCATCTGGATCAATTATGGTAGATCAATTGAAGGGTGAAGTAACAGCGAGATGTCACTATTTGATAAAGAATGCAGTAACATTAGGATTTGTTGATGATGTAGTGGCTGATAAAATTCCAGATGACAAAGCACGAAATGAATATGCAAAAAGAATCAAAAATAATATTACCCCTGATTGGTTTGATGATCCCCTAGACGAATATAAAAAAACTCTTTCTGTTGATGTAGCACATCATTTAGAGATTAACAAATGAAATCATTTAAACAATACATCACGGAAGCAAAAAAACCAGAGGTAAAGGGATATGTAAACAAATCTGGTAAGATGGTTATGTGGAGGTTTGGTAAAGATCTTAGACCATATCATATTGAAGGTGTTATTAAAAACGCAAGAAAATTTAAATTAGATGAACACGATATCAAGTTCATCATGGCACAGGCTTGGGGATTCGATCCTGATGACGATGAAGTTGAAAATGCATATGATGATTTAAAAAATGGAGAGGTTGATTATAATAAAGATATTGAAAGATATCTAAATGATAAAGGATGGGCGAGAGTGGTGATTGGAACCTATAGTAGTATTGAAATGAGAGAATCAGAAGACTCTAGAAGTTTACATGCAGTAGCAAAAGCACTCGATAAAAAGTATGGAGAGTCGTATATCTTTCCTTTAATCGGTTACAACACTATAACTATTGGTAAATTTGGATTCAATATTAGCAATAAGTTTGATTGGCGTCAATATATCAAGACAGGAAAGGAGCCAGGTAAGGGACGAACGGAAATCGGTAGGACAATGGCACAATTCCGTGATCATGTTGAACATCCTAGCGTGAAATCATTTACTAAATATATTATATGAAATCATTTACTAAATATATTATAGAACAATCCTCTAAATACGAATTCGTATGTGGACAGTGTTTTAAATATACATTCGAATGGAACCTAGAGCATATTCCCTCAAAGGAACAAGTTAAAAAGGGTGCGAAAGAAACACATAAGGTAGTTCATGGACTAGTTACAAATGCTTTGGATAAAACATTTGCTCATGCATGGATAGAAGATAAGGGTATGGTGTATGATAATAATATTGGAAACAAGGGTTGGCCAATAAAGAAGTATTATAAAGCGTTCAATCCACAAAAGACAAAGAAGTATACTTCAATAGAAGCACTACAAAACATGTTTAAACACAGGAATCACGGACCATGGCACAAACTATGAAATCATTTAAGCAATACATTTCAGAAACTCTTATAATAGCAGGAGGAGGTAAGAGGAATGGTCAAGTCATCATGTTGGCTGGAGGTTCTGGTAGTGGAAAATCGTTTGCTGTAACACAATTTATAGATTCTAATAATTATAAAATATTGAATCCTGATGATGTTCTAACAATGGCTGTAAAATTGGCCAATCAAGGAAAAGCATTTGATGAGTTAAAAGGAAAAGATTTAACAAAACCCGAAGATTTGGAGGTTGCATATAATATTGTAACAAAGAAAAAGAAACTTGCAGTAAGAAGGAGAGAAATATTTCTTCAAAATCAAAAACCAGGCAGATTACCAAACATCATCTTAGATAGGACATTCTCGAAGAAAGGTCAGTTTAAGACATGGGCGCATAGACTTAGGACTGCGGGATATAAACCAGAAAATATTCATGTGATATGGGTGCTAACTGATTTAGAAATTGCACTCGCACAAAATATTAGAAGAGGAAAAGCGGGAGAAAGAAATGTCCCTGCGAAAATAATTATTGGATCACATCAAGGTGCTAAAGAAGAGATGAGAGATCTGATGTTTAAACGGTTGAAGGGTGCTGCCATCAATGGTGACATTTTTGTTATCTTTGGTGGAGTAAAAAATACAATCTTCTATGGTACTCCAGAAGGAGAGTTACCATCAGGAGACACGCCAGTGGCAGTCAAAGATTTTCGTTACATAAAAGTAAAATCATCGGGGAAGAAATTCGATACAGCAGGAAACATAGCAAAAAAAATGGGATTCATTTTTAGGGATTTACAAAAGAAACAAAGTACAACTGATGATGTCGTTTAAACAATACATTGTAGAAGCAAAAAATGTACATTTGGTACACGCTGCTGATTTGTCTTTTGAAGGCACTGCAAGGATAAATCAAGCCATTAATTTTATAGAATCATTAATTGAGATGCTTAGGGGTACTTCTGGTTCAAAACTAAATGTTACTCGTAAATGGGACGGCGCACCTGCAATTATCTGTGGAAATCATCCAGAGACTGGGAAGTTTTTTGTCGGTACAAAAAGTGTATTTAATATAACACCTAAAATTAACTACACAAATGCTGACATAGATAAAAATCACGGTGGAGGTCTTGCTGACAAACTCAAGATTGCTCTAAAACATTTACCTAGTTTATCCATCACTGAAGTTTTACAGGGAGATTTCTTATTTGATTCTGGTGATTTATCAGATAAGACAATAGATGGTGAGAAATATTTAACATTTACTCCTAATGTTATAACTTATGCAGTAGAGAAGGGTGATTTACAAGATAAGATAAAAGGATCAAAGATGGGAATAGTTTTCCATACCAAGTACACAGGAAAACAATTAACCGATATGAAAGTTTCTTATAGTGTCACTGAAGCAGACTTTGGAAAATCTTCTTCTGTTTGGGCTATTGATGCTGGATATAAAGATGTTTCTGGTAAATCATCTTTCACTGAAAAAGAACATAACGCAATTATGAAACTGATACAAAAAGCAAAGACAGGTGCTACAAGGGCAAAGAAAGGATCTAGTTTAATAGCAACTAATCCTGCAATTTCTACGTTGATAAACATTTATGTAAATATGAAAGTAAAAGAAGGTAAATATTCTTTTTCTGTTAGAGAATTTATAGCATTTGTAAATGATAGAATGGAAGCACAGATAAATGCTCTAAAGATGGAAAAAGCAAAAGACCGAAGACGAAAGATACAACAGATAATGATCAAAACTTTGAGGTCTAGGTCTAATGATATTGCAAAGGTATTTCAGTTGAATAAGACTTTACAAAAATGTGTTGTGATTATCCTTAGAAAACTAGAAGAGGTAAAATCATTGAGGACATTTGTGAAGACTTCAAGTGGTTACAGAGTAACAGGTGATGAAGGGTTTGTCGCCAGTGATAAACTTGGTAAAGCAGTTAAGTTAGTTGATCGCTTAGAGTTTTCAAAAACTAACTTCACTACACCCAAGAATTGGGTAAGGGGGTAAATTATGAAAATAGAAGACGTAAACAAACCACATAGCAATACATGGACAAGGATCAACGATGATTCTAAAAAGGGTAATTGGAGAAAAAAGTTCTTAGAAGAATTTGGTGGAGAATTTATACCCAAAAAGCGTGGTATAGTAGAATGGAAAGAAAGTGAACCGCAAGAGATTCCACAAGAGATCCCTGTGGTTAAACCACGGGAAAGAATATTTTCTATAATAAACCCCAAAGGGGATATCGATGAAGTAAAAAACTTTACTAAATATTGTAGAGAAAACAAGTTAAGCAGGTCTGCTATGTACGAGGTGATGAAGGGAACGAGAAAACAACATAAGGGTTATACAGCAAAGGGAGACTAACATGAATTCATTAGCATCTATTAGTTCAGCATTTGGCACTATTTGGTTTACAATCCTAGTTTTTATTGCAGGGACCCTTATAGGTACACCACTTTGGAATTATCTTCGTAAATTTCTTCCTTGGAATAAACAGTAATTTAAAATCCTACTGCTTTCCAACGGATTATGGTAAATTTACGGAGGAGGTGATCCAAAAAGACCGATTTTAAGAGAAAGCAGTAGGCTTTCTAGAGAGCCCGCAATTGCGGGCTTTCTTTATTTATTATACATATTATATGTAATAAGGGATAATTATGGCTAAAGCAATATTTACGTTTGGAAGGTTTAATCCACCCACAAATGGTCATGGTGTATTAGCAGATAAACTAAAATCTGTTGCTAAGAGGTCTGGTGGTAAGGCTTTCATATTTACTGGTCAAAGTCACGATTCTGAGAGGAACCCTTTAGATTATAAATCAAAAATCAAATATATGTCAAAAGCATTTAAAGGAGTTACAGTTGTAAATAACTCTAGTATAAGGACATTATTTGAAGTTTTAGAATATTTAGATGGTAAATATGATGAAGTCATATTAGTTGTAGGATCTGACAGAGTTTCTGAGTTTAGAACATTAATTAATAAATACCTTGGAGATTATAATTTTAAAAACTTTGAAGTTATGTCAGCAGGGGAAAGAGATCCAGATGCAGAAGGGGCTAGAGGTATGTCTGCTTCTAAGATGAGAGCAGCAGCAGCAAGGGACGATTATGATGCATTTCTTATTGGTTGTCCAAAGAGGTTATCAAAAAGAGATTGCAAACAGATGTTTGAAGACGTAAAGAAAGGAATGGGAGTGAGTGAGTCTAAGATAAATGAAGAATTGTGGTTTAACTACGAAGAATTTGATCAGTTCTGCGAGAGAGTAGTCTCTTTACAAACTAGAAGGAAGATGGCTAGAGTTGCTAGGAAAACTTCAAAAAAGAGAGCAAGGTCAAAGGAAAGAAAAAAGAAGTTTAAGAAAAGTACTGAAACCCTAAAAGCAATATCACGCAAAAAGGCTAAAATGTTGTTAAGAAAGAAATTGACAGGTGACAAGCAATGGGGTCAAATGTCTATAGCAGCAAGACAAAAAATAGATGACATGTTACAGAAGAAACAAAAAGCAGTTGCAAAAATAGCAAAGAAGTTATATCCCAAGGTTAAAAAAGCAGAAAAAGAAAGGCTTCAAAGAGTAAGGAACCCTGAAAAAGAAACTCAAAAGGAAGAAATAATGCAAGAGAGAGAAGAAGGACCCCTGATCAAGTGGATGGAAACATTTAGGTCTGAATTGAAAAAGGCAGGATCATCTTATAAGAATATAGATCCTGTTGATGCATTGAAGTTATATTATAAGAAAGTTGACCCTAAAAAGGCTGCAAAGAAACTAAAAGAATCCGTTGAACTGGATGAAGCAGATATTACCGTTGTTGTGGATAAAAAGACTAGGAAGGTTGTGTTCGGTCCAACTGGTATAGGACAAGCACAACTTTGGGTGAAAGAACATGGTGGTGGTAAGAAATATACTGTTATGCAAAAGAAGGGTGCAAAGAAGGGGTCCAAGATTCCTGTTTGGGAATCACTAGGCCGATGTAGACTAGATGAAATGACGTTTAAGTTTCCTGATGAACGAAAAGCAAAACAGTTTGAATATGATATTTCAAATTCTGGTGTTGCTACAGGAAAAATTGTTGGAAAAACTGTAGAGGTAACAGTGGACCGAGGAGGAAGGCAAGTACACCAAGCAGTTTCAAAATACATGAGGAAGAATAAAGGTAAATTGGTAAAAGAATCAGTTGAACTGGGTGAAAGTAAGATGTCTGAATTACATATGCACATTACGGATGGAAAAACTGCTGAACAGATTGCTAAGATTATGAAAATTGACCCCAAGACCGTTAAGATTTTAATGAAGGGCATGAAAGAATTCGTTGAACTGGATGAAGCAGAGATGACCCCTGCTCAGAAAAAGAAACGAGAAGAGGTTGTAATGAAGTTAAAGAAAGGTGCTGCTGATTTCAAGAAGCAATATGGTGATCGGGCGACAGATGTAATGTATGCTATTGCTACTAAACAGGCAATGGAGGAGGTTGAAATAGGTGAATCACATCTATTAGGTAAAACTGTTATTGTAGCAGGTAGAAAGGGAACTGTTACAAAGTTTTTGGGTAGTGAATATGGAATAGAAATGTATAAAGTGAAATTAGATGATGGTTCAGAGATTACTTCTCCTGCTGTAGAAATAGAATCTCTACCAGAATCCACTGAACTGGATGAAGACAATACCGCCGCAGTTGCAAAGCAAGTAAAGCAAGCAGCAAAGAAATATACAACAGGTAAACTTATTGTCCGTTCAAAGGGTGGTAAGAGTCGTTTCATTATGGTATCCGCAGGGAACATTGACAACGCACTTCGTAAGAAGGTTTTGGATGCGATGTATCCAAAGGGTGTAAATGTTCGTGATATGGATAATATCTCTTATGGTAATATCAGCAGTAACATCATCAGTGCAAGTGTTGATGCTTGGGTAAAGGCACTTGGTCTGAAAGAATCTATTAATGAAGCAGACACAACTAAGGGTGTAAGAAAAACTTCTATACCCCCAAGTCCACATGTGAAGAAGCATATTCTACAAACGAAGAAATCAGAGTTTGCTTGGTCTGCTGACTCCGTTCTTGGAGGTAACAGTCTGTTCGTTGTGATTCCTATAAAACGCGGCATAAACAAGGACGAAGATAGTGTCGTAATGGCAATCATCAGCGACCCTGACCGTGGCCGTGTCAAGATATTCTCTTACCACGGAACACATAGAAATGTTGCTGGCGCACAGAAGTTTGCAAAGAACAACAAACTTATCATGAAAGAATCCGTTGAACTGGATGAAGGAAAAGAGGTTAAGTTTTCTAGTGATAACCAAGCAAAGCAGTTTGCTCTTGATGTTAAAAATAGTTCAGCAGGGATTGCTCATAGGGATGGAAAAACTGTTTTTGTCCAAATTTCACAACAAAGGGGAAAGACAAGACCAGCGGCTTTTGGACTTGGTAATGTCCGACTTTTGGATGCAATAATAAAAAGAAACAAAGGAAAATTAGTAGCATCTAATGCATATCTTCCAGGCAAGCCAGGGAAAAGATTCCCGTGGAGCGAAGTTGAGTCTGTAGAATTTGATGAGAAGGTTTGGGCACTCCAAAAAAAGAGATATGACCCAAAGACTGGTAAGGGATACCGTGCGGGTGATGCAATCGTTCGTCCAAAAAAAGGAAAGGAAAAGAAACGATCAGGTAGACCTGGCCGTGTTCGTGCAGCATATTCAGGTACTGGTTTTAAGGAATTTGAGGAACGAGATTATAAAAAAGAATATGCTAATTTTCATGGAAAACCAGAGCAAAGGGCTATGCGTTCTAAGAGAGTCCTTGCAAGAAGAAAACTTGAAAAAGAGGGTAGGGTAAAAAAAGGTGATGGAAAAGATGTTGATCATAGGGATGGAAATGCAAACAACAACTCTGATTCTAATTTACGAGTTATGAATAGACATACTAACAGAAGTAGAAATAACAATAAGTAAAAGGTTTATTGGGTTGAATGAAGTAAATGACATCAATGTTTTCGGTTCTTGGATTGAGGTCGGGATGGTTACTGCTGCAATAATTGGTGGTGTCTTAACCCTATTCCTCCCTACAATATTTCGATTGCGGAAAAAAGGTCTAAAGCGATGTCTAAATTTAGATTACCCTAAAAATTTTAACTGGGATATTCACACTACGGTACATGAAATACTTACAGAACTTCGAGTAAATGCTGATTGTGCTAGAAGTCAGATTGTTCAATTCCATAACAGTGGTGAATTCCTTGATGGAATCTCTATGAAAAAACTAACTTGTACTCATGAGTCTATTAACAGTGGAGTCTCTGGAGAGGGAGATAGAAAGAAAGATTTAATAATTACTATGTTCCTCCCTCTGATGAATCTAATTAAAGAAAATGAAGCAAAAGTTCACATTGTGAGTACATTCCCTGATACTTATTGTAAAAAGTTCATGGAAACCTCTGCTGTTGTGGCCTTTAGTGCATTACCTATCAGAAATAATAACAACATTGTTGGGTATTTAATGACTGAATGGTGTAGTTGGAATAAGGTTGATGGTGTTGATGAAATTTCTATAGAAAACGAAATGGAAGCATCAAGAAATCAAATAGAAATATATCTCGGGCAGCAATTAAAAAAATCATAAATAGTAATACATTACAAGGAGAATTGATATGGCAGTAAGAAATACTTATGGAAAACTAGTAGACAGGGAAAACTATGTAAAAGAACATGGTGGATTCTTTAAAAGGGCCAGAAGCGGCAGGTACTCTGGTATGTGGAAATGGTTCGAAGGAGAATCCCCAACTGTTGTACCTGAACCTGTTCAAGAAGTTGCACCTGAACCAGAACCTGTTCAAGAAGTTGCACCAGAACCTGAACCAGTTGTTGTTGCCACTGTTGAAACCACAGAAACAGAAGGAGAGGTAGA
>Ga0114912_1001006_pt1 | contig 12549 bp, 18 predicted proteins | sample MalvirDeepMed_51_FD_89713 | JGI IMG/M metagenome (GOLD analysis project Ga0114912, IMG submission 89713) | Marine viral communities from the Global Malaspina Expedition - Malaspina viral metaG DeepMed_51 | ecosystem: Environmental > Aquatic > Marine > Oceanic | place: Mediterranean Sea...
CCTTACAGCCCCCACCCCAACCCCTCCCCTGAAGGGGAGGGGCTTAGGAGAGAGATACTATGCCACTCTATCACGACGAAGATCAGGCGATGCTCGCCGAAACCGCGCAGCAGTTCATGGCCGAACAGGGCGCGATCAAGGACCAGCTGCGCCATTGGCGCGACCGCAATTGCAAGGACGGCTTCGGCCATGCGCTGTGGAAGCAGTTCGCCGAGATGGGCTTCACCGGCATCCTCGTGGGCGAGGATAACGGTGGGCTCGATATGGGCCATGTCGAAGCCGGGATCGTGCTGGAGGAGATCGGGCGCAATCTGACGCCGTCGCCTTTCCTCTCGTCCTCCGTGCTCGCGGCGACCGCGCTCAAGCTTGGGAGCGACGATGTGAAAGGCCGCTGGCTTCCCGACATGGTCGCGGGCGAGAAGGTCTATGCCGTCGCCATCGACGAGGGCCCCAAGCACCGCCCCGAGCGGATCGCCTGCAAGGCCGAGAAATCGGGCAATGGCTTCCGCCTGTCGGGCAAGAAGGATTTCGTCGTCTATGGCGCCAGCGCCGAGATGATCGTGGTCGCCGCGCGCACTGCGGGCAGCGATAGCGACGAAGACGGTCTGACGCTGTTCGCCGTCCCCCAAGATGCCAATGGCATGAGCCATGACAGCGTGCGCCTGGTCGACAGCTCGATGGCGAGCCACATCACGTTCGACGGTGTCGAACTGGATGGCGATGCCGTGATCGGCGAAGTCGATGGCGGGCGCGCGGTCCTCAACGCGATGCTCACCGCAGGGCGCGTCGGCGCGGCGGCCGAAGGCGTCGGCGTGGCGCGCGGAGCGATGGACATGACCGTCGATTACCTCAAGCAGCGCAAGCAGTTCGGCAAATTGATCGGCGAATTCCAGGCGCTCCAGCATCGCGCCGCGCATCTCTATTCCGAAGTCGAGATCGCGCGCGCCGTCACCATCAAGGCGGCGCAGCTGCTCGACGGCGGCAGCGAACAGGCCGAGCTCATGTCCAGCGTCGCCAAGGCCAAGGTCGCCAAGGCTGCGGGCCTCGCGGTGCGCGAGGGCGTGCAGATGCATGGCGGCATCGGCATGACCGACGAATACGATATCGGCCTCTACATGAAACGCGACCGCGCGCTGCAGGAGTTCCTCGGCGATCAGTATTACCACGCCAACCGCGTCGCGGAACTGAGCGGATACTAAAGAGACAGGCCCCGCCCGACGGGGCAAGGAGACAGTACATGACCCTCGAAGACCTATTCAGCCTCAAGGGGCGCATCGCGCTCGTCACCGGGGGAAGCCGCGGGATCGGACGCATGATCGTCGAAGGCTTTCTCGCCGCCGGGATCGAGCGAGTCTATATCACCGCGCGCAAGGGCGGCGAATTGCACGAAACCGCCGAGGAGTTGGGCGACCGGGTCGTGCCGATCCAGGGCGATATCTCCACGATGGAAGGTATCGACGAATTGGTGGCGGAATTGGCGTCGAAGGAGGATCGGCTCGATATCCTCGTCAACAATGCGGGCGCCGCCTGGGGCGCGGATTATGTTGAGTTTCCCGAAGCCGGCTGGGACAAGGTCATGGATTTGAACGTCAAGACGCCGTTCTTCCTGACGCAGAAGCTCCACCCCCTGCTCACCGCCGCCGCCAGCGCGGATCGTCCGGCCAAGGTCATCAACATCACCTCGATCGACGGGCAGCGCGTCAATCCGTGGGAGACTTACAGCTATCAGGCCTCGAAAGCCGCGCTGATCCACCTGACGCGGCGTGTGGCGGCGCGGCTGGTGAGCGATCACATCTACGTCACCAGCCTTGCCCCCGGCGCGTTCCCGTCGAACATGAACAAGGTTGCGCGCGATATGGAGGAGCAGAGCGCCAAGGGCATTCCGAGCAAGCGCGTGGGCGATAAACTGGATATGGGCGGCACCGCGGTCTATCTCGCCAGCCGGGCGGGCGATTACACGATCGGCGAGACGCTGACGGTGGATGGCGGCATCGTCAACGCCCACCTTCCGACTCATTTCGCAGATCCTTCAGGGGGGCGGTGACCCCCGCATACCAACACCTGGCGCCTGTCGTTTGGGCGTGACGTTACCTTTCGAGAATTCCCCGCCCCGATTCGAGGACGATCCCTAGCAAGGGGTTGCGATTCGCTCACGCAGGCGAGAGGTGCGTTCGCGCGCAAGAACGAGCGCCGAAACATCGCTTCCCAGTCCGTCCTCCCCCAAAGCGGCATCGAGATGGCTGCTCACGTCCAGGAGGAACCGGATCAGGAATTCGTTGATCTGTTCCAGATTGCGGAGCCGATGAAGCATTTCCTTCTCGGACATAGTGACGATCGCATCAGGCATCATAATGGTCCGCCCCTCTCTCCAGAATAGACCTTATTGATCTCTCTATGCCTTTTCCGGGACCGAAGATAGCCTAATAATTTGGTTAAGGCGCAATTTGCGTCAATTTCGGATTGGCGCTGGAGCGGTTCGCGTAAATGTGGTAAGTTTGCACCATGCCCGACACGATGTCTCACCAGCAATTGATCAAACTGGTCTCAGGCGCGGCGGCTGCGGTGTTCGAGACGGATGCGAGCGGCCATATCACACGCCTGTCGGGCTGGGAGGAAATGACCGGCCAGACCTCGCATGCGGCGCAGGGGGCGGGATGGCTCGAAGTGATCCACCCTGACGATGTGCAACGCGCAGGCGAAGCCTGGAAGAACGCGCTCGATCACGGCATCGAATACAACACCGAATTCCGCGTAAAGATGCAGGATGGTTCATACCGTTGGTATAATGCGCGTGGGGTCCCCGAATTCGACGGCGAGGGCAATGTCAGCGCCTGGATCGGGATGATCCTGCGCATGACCCATCGGATGCGGCCAAACGCCATCGCCCCGGTTTCGCGGGACGATGCCTCGGCTGCGGTCGTCGCGATCCGTCCGGCGGCTCTGCGGGCGGCCAGGGCGATGCTCGGCTGGTCGGCGGAAGATCTGGCGCGGGAGGCCGGCTTGTCGCGATCGACCGTCCGGCGGATGGAGACCGATGACGCGAAGAAATCGACCCAGCGCTCGACCATGCAACGCCTTATCCGCACGCTCTCCAACGCACGACTCGAACTGCTGAGCGAAGACGGCACCGTCAACGGCGTGCGCTGGCTGCCCTATGAGGAGCAGAGTTCGACCGTCCTGCCATTCCCGGATCGCGCCAATCGCGCCTGACATGGGGCAGGATCGCGCAGCGCCGCGATCGGCTTCATCACCTTCATCAAACGAAAGCGGGCCGCAGGCTGATCGCCTCCGGCCCGCGATACTTTATCGGACGCTCTTTCAGCGAATGAAGTAGCCGACCACGCCCCAACGGCCATTGTCCTTTGCCATCACGAAGGTTTCGATGCGGCCCGATGCGTTCGAGAAATCTGTGGCGAAGGAAATCAAGCGGTAATCACCGCGCGGGACGCCGGGCAATTCGGTCTGGCTCTCGATCGATTTTTCCGTCCGGCTGACCACACTTCCCAAGGGTGCGCGGATCGGCGCCACCTGGGCGGCCCATGCATCGGCGGTCACCGCCAGTTTGAACATCGGCCCCGCTTCTGCCCAGCTCGCGGTGTAATCGCCCGCATCGACTTGACGCGCGAAGGAGCGCGCGGCGTCCACGGCGAGGGCGTTTTCCCGTACGGTGGCTTCCATCTGTTTTTCTCCCCCGGATGTTGGCTTGGCAGACACGACCTCATTGGTCGCGCCCGAATCCGAAGGTGCGAAAGTGGTCAGAGCGAGAGCGGCGGCGATTGCGGCTGTCAACATTATGAAACCTCCAATGATCCAGGGGCGATAGGATCGCGCTCCCGGTGTTGCTGATGGCTTCGCATGATCGTCTTCCCGTGTGGCCGCGCCTATCCCGATTTCGTCGGGCGCGCGGTTTTGGGGGGCGTCCCTATCCTGCTCCCCCAAGATTCTTGCGGCCTCCCGGCTGCTAGATACCCCAAGTTTCCTGCGGGTTTCGCGCAGGTAGTCGTTGACCGTATGGACCGACAGATCGAGTTCGGTGGCGGCGGACTTCGCGGTGTGGCCGGCGAGCAGCAGGTGCAACACTTCCCGCTCGCGATCGGTCAGGGCGTCGATCCGGCTGTCGGTCCCAGCGCTCATCGGATCAGGTCATCAATTCGCGAACGAAGGGAATGAGGCCGGTCTGGCGCTGGCGTTTCATCCGTTCGGCATGGAGGATTTCGCGCACCTTGGCGAAGCAGCTGTCGACATCGTCGTTGATGACGACGTAATCATAGGCGTCCCAATGGCTGATCTCGCTGCGGGCACGATCCATGCGGGCATCGATCGTGCCCATATCGTCGGTGGCGCGGCCCTCCAGGCGACGGCGCAGCTCGGCAATGCTGGGGGGGAGGATGAAGACGCGGACCACGTCCTGCTGGTCCTTCTGATAGAGCTGCTGCGTGCCCTGCCAGTCGATATCGAATAGGAAATCCTGGCCCTGTTTCAGCGCGGAGCGGATGCGGCCCTTGGGGGTGCCGTAACGGTGACCGAAGACCGGGGCCCATTCGTAGAAATCGTCCTCTTCGATCATGGCATCGAATTCGGCGTCGCTGACGAAATGGTAATGGACGCCCTCGATCTCCCCCGGACGCGGCTGGCGTGTGGTCACGCTGACCGAGAGGCGGATTTCCTCGTCCGCGTCGAGCAGCATCCGGCTGATCGTCGTCTTGCCTGCCCCGCTGGGCGAGGACAGGATGAACATCAGCCCGCGCCGATGGAGGTCGGCGTCGGGTTCGAGAGAAGGTGTGGAAGCAGATTCGGCCATGCGGGCCTATGAAACGCCAAGCGCACGCGAATCAAGTCAGAGTATGTCGATAAGCCCAAGGCTCGCGCCCGATCAGTCGTTGCGATGCGCCTGTTCGATCAATTCGCGGTCGCCTTCGCGGCGCTGGCGGCCCCGGCTCTTGCGCCGATCGTAAAGGGTTTTGACCAGGGCGCCGCCGCCCACGATAACCGCGCCGGGTAAGTTCTTCGTCGCGAGCTTGGCAAGGCCGAAGCTGACGAGCGATTGGCCAAGCGTCTTGTTCTGGACGATATTCTTCGCGACATCCTTGCCGTAGCGGCCGCGCAATATCCCCTTTTTGATCGCGCGGCGCGCGACATAGGATCCGGCGCGGATCACCACATCAGCCATCATGAGATTGGTGGCGGGATTGTCCGTCGGGCCGGGCATTCCGTCGGTCTTGCCGGGGGTTTTCGCCCGTGCCTTGTCGATCGCCTTGGCCCCGTATGCGCTGACGTGTTTTACCATGCTACTGCCCCTGTATGGCGCAGACTGCGTGCGCCCTATTTCTTGCGACCGAAATCGACCGTGACGACGTTCGATCCGTCTTCGCTTTCAACAACGGGCGGGCCATCGCCCTGTTCCGCCCCGTCATTTTCGGGATCGTCGGTCTCGGTCGGCTCCAACCCTTCGACCGTGGCCTGGAACTGGAGCCCGAAATCGACGGCCGGATCGACGAATTGGGTGATCGCGGCGTAGGGGATCACGAGTTCGGCGGGGATCTGGTTGAAGCTGAGGCCGACGCTGAACCGGTCCTCTTCCACCTTCAGGTCCCAGAACTTGTTCTGAAGCACGATCGTCATCTCGTCAGGGAAGCGTTCTCGCAAGGAGGGCGGGACGCTGACGCCCGCTGCGTGAGTCTTGAACGTGATGTAGAAATGGTGCGCGCCGGGCAATTCGCTGCCGCCCGCGACGATTTCGCCGAGCACGCGGCCGACCACGGCACGCAGGGCCTCCTGCACGATGGCGTCATAGGGGATCAGGCTGTCGGGCGGATCGTCGCTCATGGCGCGCTAGGTGGAGCGGCGTCGCGCGCCGGTCAAGCCGGAATGCTTGCGAAGCCGTGCACAGCTTCTATAGCGCGCCCCATGCGCACCGGCCGGATAGAGCGGAATACCGCGGAAACGAAGATCCTCGTCGAGGTCGATCTCGACGGGACGGGACAATACGACATCGCGACTGGGATCGGATTTCTCGATCACATGGTCGAACAGGTAAGCCGCCATTCGCTGATCGACGTGACGATGAAGGTCGACGGGGATCTCCATGTCGATCAGCACCACACGACCGAGGACAGCGCGTTGGCTTTGGGCCAGGCGATCAATCAGGCGCTGGGCGACAAGGGCGGGATCGCGCGGTACGGCACCGCCTATTCCCCGATGGACGAAACGCTGGCGCGCGTGTCGCTGGACATATCGGGCCGTCCGTGGCTCGTCTGGAAGGCGGGGTTCACCCAGACAAAGCTCGGCGAGTGGGACACCGAGCTTATCGAGCACTGGTTCCACTCGGTCGCGCAGACGGCGGGGATCACGCTGCATTGCGAGCTGATTTACGGTAGCAACAACCACCACATCTGCGAAGCGATGTACAAGGGCTTCGCGCGCGCCATGCGCCAGGCGGTCGAGATCGACCCACGCAAGGGCGGCGCGATTCCCAGCACCAAGGGGCAGCTCGGTGGTTAGGCCGATCCGATCGGCTGCGCAGCAGCCGCAAGGCCGACCGGCCGCCCGCAGCGCCGCAAGGCGCGAGGACATCGCGCGCCCGGAGGGGCGTGCGGAGACGAAAAATGGGTGAGACGGTAGCTCTCGTCGATTACGGCGCGGGCAATCTCCATTCGGTCGAGAATGCGCTGCGCAAGGTCGGGGCACAGGTGATCGTCACTGCCGATCCTGACGTATTGCGCAGCGCCGATCGCATCGTGCTGCCCGGCGTCGGCTCGTTCAAGGCCTGCGCCGAAGGCTTGCGGGCGCAGAACGGCGCGATCGAGGCGATGGCCGAGCGGGTTCGCGTGGGCGGCGCGCCCTTTCTCGGCATCTGCGTCGGTATGCAATTGCTCGCGACGCGCGGGCTCGAACATGGCGTCACGGCGGGCCTCGACTGGATCGCCGGCGAAGTGCGCGCAATCGAGCCGATCGATGTCAGCGTGAAGGTGCCGCATATGGGCTGGAACGATGTCGCCACGACGCCCCATGCAAAGGGCGATCCGGTGATCGAAACCGGAGAGGCCTATTTTCTCCATTCCTACCATTTCCACGCGGATAGCGGGCGCGACGTGATCGCGATGACCGATCACGGCGGCGGCCTTGTCGCGGCGGTCGGGCGCGACAATCTGCTGGGTGTCCAGTTCCATCCCGAAAAGAGCCAGGCCTATGGGCTGGCATTACTCGAAAGGTTCCTCGCATGGCGGCCGTAACCGCATGATCGTCTTTCCTGCCATCGATCTGAAGAACGGCCAGGTGGTGCGCCTCGCCGAAGGCGATATGGACCGCGCGACCGTCTATGGTGACGATCCCGCCGCACAGGCGCTACTGTTCGCGGAGGCAGGCGCCGAGCATCTCCATGTCGTCGATCTCGACGGAGCCTTCGCGGGCGAGAGCCGCAATCGCGAAGCGGTCGAGCGGATCGTCGAGGCCTTTCCTGGCCATGTCCAATTGGGTGGCGGGATCCGCAAACCTTCCGATGTCGAGGGCTGGTTCGCTCTGGGCGTATCGCGACTGGTGATCGGATCGGCGGCCCTCAAGGACCCGCAATTCGTCAAGGACATGGCGAAGGAATGGGAAAACGGCATCGTCGTCGCGGTCGATGCGCGCGACGGGATGGTGGCGACCGAGGGCTGGGCGGAAGTCTCCGACGTGCCCGTCCACGACATGGCACGCCGGTTCGAGGATGCGGGCGTTGCCTCGCTCCTGTTCACCGATATCGGGCGCGACGGGCTGCTGAAGGGCTGCAATATCGACGCCACGCTCGATCTAGCGCGCCGGACCAGTCTTCCGGTGATCGCCAGCGGCGGGGTGAAGGGGCTGGACGATATCCACGTCCTGTCGCTGCACGCTCACGAGGGGATCGAGGGGGTCATCACCGGGCGCGCGCTGTATGATGGGCGGCTCGACCTCGGCGCGGCCCTTGCGATGGCGCGGAGAGGCGAAGGGCGCGGGTGATGGTTTTCACGCGGAGACGCGGAGACGCGGAGCAAGAGAAGGGAATTCCGCTCACAGAGGCACAGAGGCACAGAGCACGTTTCCCTTGGCGGCGAAGCCGCAATGTCATTTCGCCGCTTTCGTCACAGACAAGGGTCGCCTGCGGCGCAGAGAATATCTCTCTGTGCCTCTGTGCCTCTGTGAGCGCCCAAAAAAATCTCCGCGTTTCCGCGTCTCCGCGCGAACAATTGGGATGGACCGCATGACCGTCCGCGTGCGCGTGATCCCCTGTCTCGATGTGGCCGACGGCCGCGTCGTCAAGGGCGTCAATTTCGTCGATTTGAAGGATGCCGGCGATCCGGTCGAGCAGGCGCAGGCCTATGATGCGGCGGGCGCAGACGAATTGTGCTTCCTCGACATCTCCGCCAGCCATGAGGGGCGGGGGACTTTGCTCGATATTGTCCGGCGCACGGCGGCGGTCTGCTTCATGCCGCTGACCGTGGGGGGCGGAGTGCGCAGCGCCGAGGATGCGCGCGCGCTGCTTCTCGCCGGGGCTGACAAGGTCGCGGTCAACAGCGCGGCGGTCGAACGGCCCGAACTGGTCGCCGAAATCGCCGAGCGCTTCGGAAGCCAGTGCGTGGTTGCCAGCGTGGATGCGCGGGCCACCGGCGGGGGCTGGGAAATCTTTACCCATGGCGGACGCCGCGCGACCGGGATCGACGCGGTCGAACACGCCGTGCGCCTGGCGGAGCTTGGCGCGGGCGAATTGCTCGTCACCTCGATGGATGGGGATGGGACGAAGCGGGGCTACGACCTCGAATTGACCCGCACGATCGCCGATGCGGTGCGTGTGCCCGTGATCGCCAGCGGCGGCGTCGGGACGCTGGACCACCTCGTCGCGGGCGTGGCGGAGGGTCATGCGAGTGCGGTTCTTGCCGCATCGATCTTTCATTTCGGCGAGCACTCGATTGCCGAGGCGCATGACGCCCTGCGCGCCGCGGGCCTGCCGGTGCGCGTCTAGGCCCTTTCGCGAAATCTGTCGCCCCAGTCTCGCAAAGGGACAGCCCTTCGCGCGGCACCCTTGCTCCCGACATCCTATGATACGAGCATCGCATGACGAATCACCTCGCCGCTTTTGCTACCCAGGTCGCGGGCCTGCCGTTCGTGCGGACCGTGACGAACGCAGTCGGCGAACCGAGCGCGCTCGCCGTGATCCTGACTGCGTGCGGCGCGCTGGTGGCCGGGCGGCTGATCGGGATTCGATCGGGCGCACCGAGCGAGGATTGAGCGGAGACGCACCTCCACAGCATTGATTTCGTCCACGCCGCGCCGCATGGATAAGCGATCATGGACACGCTCACTCGCCTGGAAGACACGATCGCCCAACGCCGCCGGGCGGACCCCGAAACCAGCTATGTCGCCAGCCTCTCGGCGCGCGGCCTGCCGGTGATCGCGCGCAAATTCGGCGAGGAAGCGGTCGAGGCGGTGGTCGCCGCGCTTGCGGAAGACCGCCAGGAACTGGTCGGAGAAGCGGCCGACGTTCTGTTCCACCTGCTGGTCATGCTGGCGGAAAAGGATGTAAACCTTGCCGACGTGATGGCCGAACTCGATCGCCGCGAAGGCGTTTCGGGTCTCGAGGAAAAAGCGAACAGGACCAGCTGATGCCGATCGACGCGACAAAGCCCTATGATGACGCGAATATCTTCGCCAAAATCCTGCGCGGCGAGATTCCTTCGACCAAGGTTTATGAAAACGATTGGGCTTACGCCTTCGAGGATATCAACGCGCAGGCCGAAATCCACACGCTGGTCGTCCCCAAGGGCCGTTATGTGAGTTGGGACGATTTTTCGCAGCACGCCTCGGACGAGGAAATCGGCGGTTTCGTTCGGGCGGTCGGAACAGTGGCGCGACAGAAGGGGCTGGTCGAACCCGGCTATCGCCTGCTCGCAAATGTCGGGCCGCATGGGGGGCAGGAGGTTCCGCATCTCCATGTCCACCTCTTCGGCGGCGAACCGCTCGGACCAATGATTGCGCGGCGATAAGACCGAGCATCCATCGCCTCTCGCCAACGCTTCGTCGGTTTCGATTGCCGGGGGAGTCCGGCTTCGGCTAACGCGCCGGTGATGGCTCGACCCTCCTTTCCCGATGGCACGATAGACGGTGCGGCGCATTTCTATGCCGTGCGCGTCTATTACGAGGATACCGACCTGTCGGGCATCACCTATCACGCCAATTACCTGCGCTGGTTCGAACGGGCCCGGTCCGATCTCTTGCGCCGCCTCGACATCGACCAGCGCGCTGCGATCGAAGCGGGCGAGGGTGCCTATGCCGTTTCCGAAGTGCGCCTGAAATATCTGCGCCCCGCCAAGCTCGACGATGACGTCATGATCGAGACGCGCTGCACCGAAATGCGCGCCGCGAGCTGTCGGATGCACCAGACAGCGCGCCGCGGCGACGAGGTGCTGGCGGAAGCAGAATTGCGCGTCGGCTTCGTCGCGCCCGATGGCCGTCCGCGTCGCCAGCCCGAAGAATGGCGTGCCGCCTTTGACCGTTTCATGGAAAGCCAGGACCTTAGATGACCACGTTTCCCCTTCTTGCCGTCGCGGCTTCTGCGGCGCCGACCCGGCTCGATCCGGTTGAGCTGTTTCTCGATGCCGACATCGTCGTCCAGCTCGTGATGGCGGGGCTCCTGCTCGCCAGTATCTGGGTCTGGATGATCATTGTCGGCTTCGGCCTCAGGATGGGCCGCCTGAACGGCAAGACCAAATCCTACGAAGAGGATTTCTGGCAGGCGGAGAATTTCGACCGCTTCATGTCCGAACGCGGGCGCAAGGATCTGCCGCCCGCGCGCGTCGCCAATGCGGGCGTGGCCGAATGGCGCCGTTCGACGCGCGACGGGGTGAAGGATCGCGACGGTGTCCGGCAGCGGCTCGCCTCCGCGATGGAAAGCCAGGTCGCCAACGAGGCGGACATTCTCGCGGATCGGCTGAACTTCCTCGCCACGGTCGGATCGGTCGCGCCTTTCGTCGGCCTGTTCGGGACGGTCTGGGGGATCATGAACAGCTTCTTCCAGATCGGCGCGCAAGAAAATTCCTCGTTGGCCGTGGTCGCGCCGGGTATTTCCGAAGCGCTGTTCGCCACCGCGATCGGACTCTTCGCCGCCATCCCGGCGGTGATCGCATATAACCGCTTCAGCCACTCAGTGAATCGCTACGAAGCGCGGCTGACGCGGTTTTCCGATCGGCTGCATTCCAGCTTCAGCCGCCAGCTGGAGCTTAAATAATGGCGATGTCGCTCGGCTCGTCCTCCAGCCGGAGGCGGCGCGGCGGATCGCGGCGGGCGCCGATGGCGGAGATCAACGTCACGCCCTTCGTCGACGTCATGCTGGTGCTGCTCATCATCTTCATGGTGACCGCGCCGCTCTTGAATTCGGGCGTCCCCCTGGACCTTCCCGACAGCCGCGCCAACGCCATGGATAACGAGGCGCAGTCGATTACCATCAGCCTCGATGCTCAGGGTAACGCCTTTATCGACGACACGCCGGTGCCCGCTGGTGGCTTCGCCCAAGCCCTCGAAGGAATCGAGCAGACAGGAGACGGCCCCGATGTCGTGCTGCGCGCCGATCGCGCGCTCGATTACGGCCGCGTGATGGCGATCATGGGCGAATTGAACCGCGCCGGACTGAACCGCATCTCGCTGGTCACCGGTCGTTCATCGGACGCGCCATAGCCGCGTGATGATGGAGAGAACGGGTCTTGTAGGGGAAGAGCGCGTCGGCCTGTTCGTGGCCATCGCGCTGCATATCCTGCTGCTGATCGTGCTACTGATCCAGCCGACCAAGCGCGAGGCGGTGCAGCCGATCGAGCGCATGACCGTCAATCTGACGGACGAGGTCGGCCTGACGTCGACCGCGCACGATCCGGTCAGCGAGAGTGCCGCCTCGATGGCGCCCGTCCTGAGCGACACGCCCGCGCCGCTGTCCGAAATCCTGCCCGCGCCAGTCGAGCGACCGGTGGAACGGCCCGTCGAAAGACCGGTCGAGCGGCCCGTAGCCCGCCCGGTCGAACGCCCGGCACCGCGTCCGGTAGAGCGACCGGCGCCGCGCCAGACCGAGCGCGCGCGCACGCCTGCGCCAGCCCCTTCGCGCCGCGCGGAAACGCCCCGGCGCACGGAAGCGCCCGCCAGAGCTGCCGAGCGCCCGGCGCAGCCCGCCGCGCGGAGTGGCGGCGCATCGCGCATTGGCGACAATTTCCTCGCCGGAGCGGGCGACAGCGCGACCAGCACCGAAACCCGCACCCCCGCCTCGCAGATCGGGGCGAGCGCCAAGGCCTCGATCGCATCCGCCGTCGCGCGCCAGATCAAGCCGCACTGGCAGCCGCCCAACGGGCCGGAGGTCGAAAAGATCGTTACCTATGTGCGCTTCCAGCTGAGCCCGGATGGGAAATTGCAGGGCCGCCCCACCGTGGCGCGCCAGACCGGCGTCAACGACACCAATCGCGCCCAGGCCGACCGCCATGCCGAACAGGCGATCCGCGCCGTGCAACTGGCCGCGCCGTTCGACCTGCCGGAAGAATATTACGAGGCCTGGAAGAC
>Ga0114912_1001011_pt1 | contig 12513 bp, 12 predicted proteins | sample MalvirDeepMed_51_FD_89713 | JGI IMG/M metagenome (GOLD analysis project Ga0114912, IMG submission 89713) | Marine viral communities from the Global Malaspina Expedition - Malaspina viral metaG DeepMed_51 | ecosystem: Environmental > Aquatic > Marine > Oceanic | place: Mediterranean Sea...
ACAGACAAGGAAGTCGCATGTTTCTGGAGAAAATCAAAACCCCCGGTCTCTCACACCTTTCCTACATCATCGGCTCGGGCGGAAAGGCAGCGGTCATCGATCCGCGCCGGGACTGCGAGGTCTATGTCGAAAAGGCCCGGGCCGAAGGGCTGGAGATAACGCATATCTTCGAAACCCATCGCAATGAGGATCTGCTCAGCGGCTCGCCGATCTTGGCCAATTTGACAGGAGCCACGGTCTATCACGGGCCCAACGCGGCAGGCGAAGTCATCTTTGCCAGGACCGCGCGCGAAGGCGATTGTTTCGAGCTGGGTCAATTGAAGATCGAAGTGCTTGAAACACCTGGACACACCGACGATCATCTCGCTTTCGTCATCCATGACAGCGAATATTCCGAGGGACCGGTCGGCGTCTTTACCGGCGATGCCCTGTTCGTCGGCGATGTCGGACGCACCGATTTCTATCCCGAGCGCAAGGAAGAAGTCGCGGGCCTTCTTTTCGACTCCCTGCAGAAACTTTGCGGCCTCGGCGATCAGGCGATTATCTACCCGGCGCATGGTGCGGGCTCGGTCTGCGGGTCGGGAATGGCTGAACGGGAATTCTCGACAATCGGCCACGAGCGGCGCAACAACCCGCGCCTGCGCATCTCCGACCGTGACGAGTTCATCAACGCGAAGGTAGGAGAGCACCATTACCAGCCGCCCTATTTCCGGCTGATGGAGCGGCTCAACCTTGAAGGGTCCGATGCCGCGCCGCGCGTCATGCGGCCAAGGCGTCTGGGGCTGGAAGACCTTAGCGAGAGCGGCGCTGATCACCTAGTCGATGTGCGCGAGCCGCTCGCTTACGCTGCCGGCCATCTGCCGGGTGCCATGTGCCTTCCGGTGGGAATGATACCGGCGTTTGCGGGATGGTTCCTCGGTAAAGGCGACAGGATCGCCCTCGTCGCTTCCGACGAAGACCAGCTAGCCCAGGCCATGACCCATCTGGTGCGCATCGGTCTCGATAATGTTGTGGGCGGCTATGTCGGCGTGGTTCCAGCCGCCGCACAGGGCAAAGCGATGCGCAGCATTCCCATGATCGGCACCGAGGAAGTCGCGCGCAGGCTCGGTCAGGACAGCGGCGAGTGGATCCTGCTCGACGTGCGCGACGCGGACGAACGACGAGAAGCAAGTATTGACGGCTCAGAACATATCTATGTCGGTGAGCTCAACACGCAGTGGGAAGAGCTCGACCGCGGCCGCCACTACACGCTGATGTGCGCGAGCGGTATGCGGGCGAGCGTTGCTGCGGGCTGGCTGGCAAGTCGCGGTTTCGACAAGATCGATATCTATCTTGGCTCGATGGGCGCTTGGAAGCAGCAAAGTTCATAGACGATCACAGCGTTCATGCTTCTTTCAATCCCATATTTCCCCGAAGCTCCGCTGTCGGCGAGCCGTGATTTTCCAAAGTCACAGGCTTGGCATGTACGGCATGCATTGGCCGTGATAGCGTCGATTGTCGGCCGGGACTGGCTCAGGCTAGAAAGTGGCAAATGGCCGAGGCAATGGTTGCGCCTTTTTCCTCAAGCACATGCATTCTTGTCGGTAAGCCGCAAAGTCTCTAGGGTTCCGAAGATGGTTCGGTTGCGTTCCTTTTTGCTGACATTGCTTTGCATTGGTTTCGTGATCCAATCACCCGTGCAGGCGATGCCTACGCCCGAAGCGGAGAAGATGCTCGCTTCCGATTGTGCTGAAATGATGCACCACTCTGAAGGCGATGGGCCCATACACAGCCATCACGGCAGTCCTGATGCACCTTGTGAAGACATGTCGGCCGATTGCTTGCTTGCCACAAACGCGGTTTCTCCTGTCTGGGTAGGCAGCAGTTCATCGCTGTCTGGCGCCAAGCCGTTCATTGAGGGCCCATTGTATTTGTCGAGCATTTCTCCCCCACTCATCAGCCGCGTTTCTACGCCCGACTGTCCACCTCCACGAACCTGACTTGATTGCACGAACTGAGGGCGAATTCTGCCTTCTGAATGCGTGGTCTTAACGCTGCAATGCACCGCCATTGCCGCCGGACCTCGGCACGCAAATCAAGTGAGATTTTTCCATGAAATGGTCCATAGGCGGTATCCTTGCCGCCGCCCTGATGCCGGCGCAGGTCGTGCTCGCGCAGCCGGTTGGCTACGAAGAAGCCTTGCAGGCAGCGCGCGAGGATCAGCCGCTGCTCCAGGCCGCGCAATTGCGTATCGACGGCACGCGAGATGCCTCGGATGCCGCAGATGAGCTGCCCGATCCTATCTTGCGTGGCGGGATTGCAAACCTGCCAATCACGGGGCCTGTAGCGTTCGAGTTTGATCGCCAGCTTCCAACGCAGATTGCTGTTGGCATTGAGCAACCAATCCCGAACCTTGCACGGCGCAGAGCCCGTAGAGGCGTAGCGGGCGCAGATGTAGCCGTCGCTCAGATGCGGCTTGGAGTTGCTCAGCAGCGGATCGATATCGCCACATCAGCGGCCTGGATCGACTTGTACTATGCCGAAGAGAAGCTCGCCTTCGCCCATACGGCGCTGAGCGATCTGCGCAGGCTTCAGCCGGTGGCAAACAGCGCTGTCGCGTCGGGGGCAGCCCGTCCGGCCGAAAGCCTTGCCATTCGCCGCGAGCTCCTTGTGATCGAAGATGCAATCACAAGAATTGAAGCCGAAAGAGATGCCGCGCGCGCCATGCTCTCGAGCTACATTCACACAGACGACCCTACTATCGCGGGTAATGCGCCAGCGGCCGATGTCGACAGCGGCAGCCTCGAACAAGCTCTGGACCTTAACCCCGTCATCCGTCTTGCCGATGCTGCCACCGGACGCGCAGAAGCGAACGCCGACCTCGCGCGCGCCGACTTGCGCCCCGACTTCGGAGTGAGCGTAAACTATGGCCGACGCGACCCTGCCTTCGGAGACGCATTCTCTGTCATGGGATCGGTTACCCTGCCCATCTTCACCGATCAACGTCAAAAGCCCCGCATTCGTGCCGCCGAGGCAGAGGCTGCCGCTACGCAGGCTGAGCGCGATGATCGGTTGCGGGCACTGCGTGTGCAATTCGAATCCGATCTCGCCACGTGGCGCAGTGCGAAGCGCCAATGGGAACGCGCCCACGATGAATTGCTGCCGCTGGCCCGCCAAAGGGTTGAGCTGGAGACGGCGAGCTTTGCTGCCGGAAACGCAGACCTGATCGATGTGATTGCAGCAAAGGCGGATTTGGCCTTGCTCGATCTTGAAATCTTTGAACGCGAAGCTGCGACCGTGGAATGGGCCGAGATGCTTCGCTTGACTTACGGGGAGCAGCAGCCATGAGCAATACAGTCGACAGCTCGGGCCCTACGAAGCGAACCTATGCAATCATGGCAGGCGTCGCGCTTGTCAGCCTCGGCGCGGGATATGCGCTCTCGCTTATAGGCGGTGAGAGCGAGGGTGGGATCTCCGGTTCCGATGCGGCAGAATGCGAAGAGGTGCTTTACTGGTACGATCCGATGGTGCCCGGACAGCGCTTTGACGAGCCTGGCAAATCGCCCTTCATGGACATGATGCTGGTTCCCAAGTGCGCGGGAGAAGCTGCGGAAGCGGGCGTCCGGATTGATCCGGGCCTGGTCCAGAATTTCGGCATTCGCACCGCAGCGGCAGAGTTCGGAGTTCTCGAGCCAGAAATTACCGTAACGGGCGTCCTGGCCTACAACAGCCGAGATGTTGCCATCGTCCAGCCAAGAGCGGGCGGTTATGTTCAACGAACCTACGGACTTGCCAAGGACGATGTGGTGGGTCGAGGCACTCCGATAGTCGACATTCTCGTCCCTGATTGGGGCGGCGCGCAGCGCGAGTACATTGCTGTGCTCGATACTGGCGATAAGGCGCTGGCAGATGCGATGCGGCAGCGAATGCGATTGCTCGGCATGACAAACGCGATGATCGCATCCGTTGAACGCACACACCGCGTCCAGAACACGTTTACAGTCACCGCACCTGTTGGCGGCGCTGTAACAATGCTCGGGGTGCGTCCAGGCATGACCGTGATGGAAGGTCAGACACTCGCGGAGATTACAGGCTTCTCGCCGATATGGCTGGAAGCCTCAGTGCCCGAAACACAGGCCGCAAATATCCGGCAGGGCCAGCCCATCAGTGCGACCCTGGCAGCGTATCCGGATCAGCGATTTGCGGGACGGATTGTTGCCATCCTTCCTAGCGCCGATGCAGCAAGCCGGACGATCACCGTCCGGGCTGAGTTGCCAAACCCGCGCGGCAGGCTGAAGCCGGGCATGTTCGCGCAGGTGTCGCTTTCACCCGACACACGGCGAGCCTTGCTGGTACCGTCGGAGGCGGTCATTCGAACCGGACGCCGAAATCTCGTGATGCTCAAGCAGGATGAAGGCGCGTTCCTGCCTGCCGAGGTCGAAATCGGGCGCGAAGCGAATGGCAAGACAGAGATACTCGCAGGCGTTGCGGAGGGCGAGCAGGTCGTCACTTCAGGTCAGTTCCTGATCGACTCCGAAGCAAGTCTTGGCGGGATCGACGTCAGGTCGATCGATGGGACCATGAGCATGGCGTCGGACGGCTCGCCAAAGATGAGGGCATACACCGCTACGGGAAGAGTGACGAAAATCGCTGGTGCTTCGATCACTCTCAACCACGCGCCGGTTCCCGCCCTCGAATGGCCAAGCATGGTCATGCCCTTCGCCCTCGCCGACGCCGCTCTAGTTGACGGTATTGAACCGGGCGACAAGGTCGAGTTTACCTTCTCGCAGCACGACACCGGTCCGCGCATCGAATCCATTCGGAAGACCGACCAATGATCGCGCGCATAATCGATGCCTCGATCGCCAATCGGTTTTTCATCGTTCTGGCGGCCTTCGCGGTCACGCTCGCCGGCTTCTGGGCGGTGCGCGCAACGCCGGTCGATGCGATCCCCGATCTGTCTGATGTCCAGGTCGTGGTGCGGTCTAATTATCCGGGCCAAGCTCCGCGCATCGTTGAGGATCAGGTCACATACCCGCTCGCAACGACGATGCTCTCGGTGCCGGGCGCGGAAACAGTGCGCGGGTATTCGATGTTCGGCGACAGCTTCGTCTATGTGATCTTCGAGGATGGGACGGACCTCTACTGGGCGCGTTCGCGCGTGCTCGAATATCTCAACCAGGTGCAAAACGAATTGCCCGAAGGTGTGACCAGCTCGCTCGGGCCGGACGCGACGGGCGTGGGCTGGATTTACGAATATGCGTTGGTTGACCGAACTGGGAACAGCGACCTTGCTGGGCTCAGAAGCCTTCAGGACTGGTTCCTGCGCTATGAGCTTCAGACCATTCCGGGCATCGCAGAGGTCGCCAGCGTGGGCGGCATGGTCAAGCAGTACCAGGTCGTGCTGGAACCCTACCGGATGGCTTCGCTTGGCGTCACTTACAGCGATGTCGTGCGCGCCATACAAGCTTCCAATCAGGAGGCTGGCGGATCGGTGGTTGAAATGGGTGAGGCCGAGTTTATGGTCCGCGCTTCAGGCTATCTCACGTCTCTCGACGACTTCCGGCAGATCCCTCTCAAATCAGTCGGGAACGGTATACCGGTTACTCTATCCGATATCGCCACGATCCAGCTTGGCCCCGAAATGCGGCGAGGAATCGCCGAACTCAATGGCGAAGGCGAAGTCGCAGGCGGTATTGTTGTGCTTAGACAAGGCGAGGATGCGCGGGCAACGATCGCGGCTGTCGAAGAGAAGCTCGACGTGCTCCAGGCCAGTCTTCCTGAAGGGGTCGAGATTGTCACGACCTATGATCGTTCGAAGCTGATCGACGCCTCGATCGAAAACCTGACCGGAAAACTCATCGCCGAATTTATCATCGTCGCGATCGTTTGCGCACTGTTCCTGTGGCATGTGCGATCAGCATTGGTGGCGATCGTCACGCTTCCATTGGGGGTGCTGGCGGCCTTTATCGTGATGCGGTTCCAGGGGGTCGATGCGAACATCATGTCCTTGGGCGGCATCGCCATCGCAATCGGCGCGATGGTCGACGCTGCCATCGTCATGATCGAGAACGCGCACAAGCATATCGAGCATTGGGAAGAGGACCATCCCGACGAGAAGATGTCCAACGATGAGCGCTGGAAACTGATTGCGGACGCATCGAAAGAGGTGGGGCCAGCGCTGTTTTTCAGCCTCCTGATCATAACCCTATCGTTCCTGCCGGTGTTTACTCTGCAGGCGCAGGAAGGGCGGCTCTTCTCCCCACTGGCCTTTACCAAGACCTATGCCATGGCGGCGGCCGCCATTCTGTCGGTGACGCTGGTTCCCGTTCTGATGGGCTGGCTGATCCGCGGGAAGATACCCAAGGAGGACACCAACGTCCTCAATCGCTTGCTGACCAACGCCTACCGGCCCGGTCTTGATTGGGTACTGCGCCGACCGAAAACCACTTTGGTTGTGGCAGGCCTCGTATTCCTTACAGCGCTGGTCCCGTTCACCCGCCTTGGAGGAGAATTCCTGCCGCCGCTCGACGAAGGCGACTTGCTTTATATGCCAAGCGCGTTGCCTGGTCTGTCTCCTGGTGAAGCGTCGGCATTGCTTCAGCGGACTGATCGACTGATCAAATCCGTACCCGAAGTCGACACCGTGTTCGGCAAGGCAGGACGCGCGGATACCGCAACAGACCCGGCGCCGCTCACGATGTTCGAGACGACCATCCGGTTCAAACCTCGAGAAGAGTGGCGACCCGGAATGACGCCGGAGAAGCTCGTCGAAGAGCTTGATCGTGCGGTGCAGGTGCCGGGGCTCGCCAATGTCTGGGTGCCCCCGATCCGCAATCGCATCGACATGCTCGCGACCGGTATCAAGAGCCCGATAGGCGTGAAAGTGTCTGGCGAGAACCTTGGCGAGATCGAGCGCGTGGCGTTGCAGGTCGAGAATGTCGCAAAACAGGTTCCCGGCGTCAGCTCCGCTTTGGCAGAGCGTCTTTCGGGAGGCCGCTATGTCGATGTGGACATCGACCGGGTCGCTGCGGCGCGTTTCGGGCTGAATATCGCCGATGTTCAGCAGATTGTGTCAGGCGCGATCGGCGGCGCGAATATCGGCAGAACGGTCGAAGGATTGGCGCGATATCCCATCAATGTGCGCTATCCGCGCGAGATCCGCGACAGCCTCGCAGAACTGCACGCGCTGCCTTTGCTAACCCCCTCTGGCCAGCAAATTACGCTCGGCACCGTAGCGCAGGTGAGCGTCAGCGATGGCCCCCCGATGCTCAAGAATGAGCAAGGCCGTCTCATCAGCGTGGTCTATGTCGATACGCGCGGGCGCGATTTGACCTCGGTCGTAAGCGATCTTCAGGCGGCAGTTTCAGAGGGCGTCGATCTGCCTGCCGGTGTAAGCATTTCCTACGCGGGCCAGTTTGAATATCTCACCCGCGCCAATGAGCGGTTGCAGGTCGTCGTTCCCGCGACGCTCGGCATCATTTTCGTTTTGCTGTACCTGATCTTCCGCCGCTTCGACGAAGCGCTACTTGTTATGGGCACGCTGCCCTTTGCCCTCACCGGCGGCTTCTGGCTGCTCTATCTGATGGGCTACAACCAGTCTGTTGCGACATCGGTGGGTTTCATTGCCCTTGCCGGGGTATCGGCGGAGTTCGGCGTTATCATGCTGATCTACCTCAAGTCTGCGCTGGCCCGGCGCAGCGGTGCCCTCGATGCGGACGGCGTGGGCGAAGCCATCAGGGAGGGCGCTCTTCTGCGCGTGCGTCCCAAGGCAATGACCGTGGCCGTCATTCTTGCCGGTCTCTTCCCGATCCTCATTGGAACCGGCGCAGGATCGGAGGTCATGAGCCGCATCGCCGCGCCGATGGTGGGCGGCATGATCACCGCGCCGCTGCTTTCGATGTTCGTTATCCCCGCCGCATATTTGTTGATGCGGCGCCCCCGGCCCGAACGGCCAACCCAACCCCAAGGAGAAGAAGAATGCGTACCACAACCCTCATGAGCCTACTGGCCCTCCCGCTGGCGCTGGCGGCCTGCGATTCTGGCCAGGACACTGCGGAGATGAACGACATGCCGATGGCAGAGAATGAAATGATCATGGACGGCGAAGAGATGCCGATGATGGACGCCGGCAGCATAATGCAGACCGCGAGTGCGCAAGGCACCGTCACCGCCATCGACGCCGAAGCGGGCACGATCACCGTCGACCACGGCCCGGTCCCAGCGATCGAATGGCCGGCGATGACGATGGCGTTCGAAGCCGATGAGCAATTGCGCAGCGAAGTAAGCGTCGGTGAGGGAATTGCCTTTGAATTTCGTACTGGTTCTGAAGGCAGTGTGATCACGTCGATCACGAAGGAGTAAATCGGTTGGGCGGTGCCAGGCAAATCTGGTGCCGCCCATCGCGAAACAGGAGGAGCATGATCCGGACACCCCCCATCACCCAAGCATTCCCCGTGGACCGCCGCACACTGATCAAAAGCGCTGGTTTTGCTGCTGCAGGCTTTGCCGCGTTCCCGCTTGCGGGATGCAAAGCGCAAGACGCATCGATGCTGGACAGCACTGACGGGTCCAATCCGCTCGCCATACCGCCCTTGCAGAGTGGCGAGATGGAGCAGGGCGCGCGGGTTTTCCGCTTGTCTTTGACCCCAGGCCAGAAGGAATTCGTCCCCGGTGTTGCTTCGCCCACCATCGGCATCGACGCACCCTATCTGGGACCGACGCTGGAAATGCGCCGGGGCGAGTGGGTGCAGTTCCATATCGACAACAAGCTGGCCGAAGGCGCTACGGTCCATTGGCATGGTTTCGAACTTCCTGCCGCAGCCGATGGCGGACCGCATCAGTTGATCCGTCCCGGCGAACGCTGGAGCCCCTCTTTCGAAGTTCGCCAGCGGGCTTCGCTCTACTGGTGTCATTCGCATTTGGAACGCGAAGCTGGGCCGCAGGTCTATGCCGGGCTTGCCGCGCCGATTTATGTTCGCGATGACGAGGAAGAGCGCCTCGACTTGCCGAGCGACTATGGTGTCGACGACATTCCGCTGATCGTTCAGGACCGCGTCATCGATGGATCTGGCCGGTTGGTGTACCCGCTGAGCATGCACACGCGGATGATGGGCGTGCGCGGGAACCGGATATTCGTCAACGGTACTGAAAACGCCGTGTTCGACGCACAGACAGGCCAATTGCGTCTGCGCATCCTCAACGGATCGAACGCCCGCTTTTACGATTTTTCGCTCGAAGGTGATCGTTCGATGCAACTGATCGCGAGTGATGGCGGCTTGCTCGATCGTCCGCACATCGTCCGCTCGGTGAGGCTCGCCCCGGGGGAGCGCGCGCAGGTCATCATCGATCTCTCGGAAGGACGCCCGCTTCGCCTTCTTGCCACCAGTCCTGAAAGCACCATGGGCATGATGGGCGGACGCGGACGCGGAATGATGGGCGGCGGGATGATGGGTCGCGGCAATAGCGGCGATGCTTCCGGAGACGTGTTTCAAATCCTCGATATCAGGCCGGCAAGGTCGGCTCAGCCAGCCAGGGTGCCGACACAGCTGGCATCGCTTGCCCCACCTGACCCGTCGTCAGCCGTCCGAACCCGGCGTTTCGTTCTCGACATGGGCATGATGGGCGGCGGAATGTCCATTAACGGTGCTGCGATGGACATGAATGTGATCAACGAACGTGTGCCGGTCGGCCAATGGGAAATCTGGGAGATCGCCAACGCTTCGATGATGGCCCATCCGTTTCATATCCATAACGCCCAGTTTCGTGTGATCGACCGCGATGGGCGAGCACCCCCACCACTGGAAACCGGTTTGAAGGATACCGTTATCGTCAATCCGCGCGAGCAGGTGCGCCTTCTCTTGCGTTTTGAAGAACACACCGATCCGGACCTGCCCTACATGTATCATTGCCACATTCTCGAACACGAGGATGCAGGCATGATGGGGCAGTTCGTAGTCGTGAAGAGCTAGGAAGGACAGGCGATGAGCAAGGACAAGAGCGTGATCGAGGGTACCGCGATCGACCCGGTATGCGGCATGATCGTTGCAATCGACGGGGCCGAGCATAGCGCGACGCATGAGGGCGCGACACACTATTTCTGTTCGCCGCGCTGTCACGACAAGTTCGTCGCCGATCCCGAGCTCTATCTTTCGGGTGCGCATCTCGACGCGGTCGAGGATGTGCCTGAAGGCACGATCTACACCTGTCCGATGCACCCTGAACGCGTTACTAAGTCAATCAGGCTCGACGTGCGCGAAGCGGACCAGAAGGATGGTTAGCGCGGGCACGATCGTCCACATCGCGATTGGTATCAGCGCCAGGCCCGTCACTGGCTCGTGCGGCATCAACTCGCTGTAGCGCCAGCTCAGGAAACTGTTTGCCGGAAGCGATGTGGCGATCATTTCGACGGCGATCGCGACGACAAGCCCGAAGCCGAAATAGATCGCATAAGGCATTTTTGCGGCTTGCCAGAGCCACGCGCGCCCGCCGCGCAATGCTGCAAGGCTGTAGGCTGTGAGCAGGATCACGCCATCGCCCAGGCTTGCAATGCCGCAGCGAATGGTCCGCTCGAAGGGTTCGAGATCACCCGGTTCGAAGAATGGCATCTGGAAAATCTCCCAGACGAACGCGATCAGGCTCCCGCAAATAAGGATCAGCCAATGGGTTCTGGTCATGCTGCAGGTACGCCGGAATAATCTGCGCCAGCAAATAGCAAGCGGCCGGATTTCCACTTCCTGCATAGCGCCTTCGCTGCCCCAAAGCCCGGATCAGTCATGATTTTCGCGGCCCTCCGACTCGGCCATGCGAGCAGCGCGTTTGAGAAATTTCCGCATGTCACCTGCTGCCAGTTCGGTAAGCGGATGTCGGCTCGCCTCAGGGCGCGGTTCGATCATGTCCGCTCGTTTCCTGATCTGTTCGATCTGTTCATCGCTCGCCCCGGACAAGAGGCCAAGAACTATGTTCTCGAGAGTAATGAGGCGAATGCGCATTTGCACCAGATCGGCATGATCGGGCTCCGGGATATCCCAGCTGCCGTTCTCATTGACCGTGCTCACGACTGCTTCTCCGACGGCTCTGCTGGCACCATGATACTCCCCATTCGTCGTTATCGGCTTCTCTCAAAAAGGTGGCCGAAAAACAGCACCGCTGCAACCGGCCGTGCTTCGGCCCACCAGCCCCACCGCTGCTGCGGATTGTTTGAGGGGAAGAGATGGCGGCTGCGTAAAGAGGATGACTGCACACAGCATCCACCGCAAGACCGACGAAAGGAAATCGACCATGAAACGGACAGTTCTAGCTTTCGCGCTCGCCACCGGCCTGGCAACCACCCCGGCAATGGCCCGGCAACAGCATGACCACGGGGATCAAGCGGCGGCGCAGCAGCAGTCACACGCTGGCCATATGATGCAGGATTCGGCGGCCATGACGGCCCACCGCGAGAAGATGGCTGAAATGCGCGCGCTGATGCAGCAGGCCCACGCGGCGAGCGATCCTGCCGAACGCCAAAGGCTTATGGCCGAACATCGTGCAAAAATGCAGGAACACATGGCGGGCATGATGCAGGGGGACAACGCCGATATGATGGCGGCCTGTCACCAGCACATGATGATGATGCATGACATGATGGAGCAGATGGCGGCTCACGAGAACATGGCGCAAGACGATTAGGAGGCGGTGGCCGGGCTCTCGCTTTGTGCCTGAGCCTGGCCACACTCTTACCAGGGCGCGGTGCAAGGCAGGAGGTCCGACCATCTCGTGAGTAAAATTTGAACCCTCACGCGTCGACGATCGCCGCGCTCTATCACCGCAAGAGATGAAGGTTCGCAGAGCATTACAGACACAATAGGTTGCACGACCATCGCCAAGACCGGAGCCCGTAGAGAATGAAACGAATACAATTCATGGCTATTGTGGCCGCCAGTCTGCTCTGGATAAGTCCGGCCCAGGCCCATGGCGACGAGGAACATGGCGAAGCGGCCAGTGCTGTCGTCTCCGATGCGGCGTCAAAAGATATCCAGGCTGCGCAGGGACACGGCGACACGGCTGCTGATCATGACGGGGCGAAGGGACAAGATGCAGACGAAGGCGACAAGGGCGTGGTCGGTGTGCTCAAGTCGCTGCATCCCGCCACCGTACACTTTCCGATCGCCTTGTTCTTTATGGCCGCTCTCACCGAGCTATTCGTCATCGCACGGAAGGGCACAGGCCTAGAGTCGGCAGTGCGCGTACTTGTTTATGGCGGTGCCGCCGGGGCGGTCGTGGCGGCCATATTCGGTTGGATCCATACCGGTCTCTGGTTCGGCGGAGATACTGCGATGCAGGTTCATCGCTGGAACGGAATGCTGATCGCGGTTCTCGGTCTGGCGATGGCCTATCTGGCGAGCCGTGCTTCCGCGAGCCGGACCGCGTTTCGCGCCGCAATCTTTGCCATGGCCGCTCTAGTGCTGGTGCAGGGATTTCTGGGCGGCGAGCTTGCGCACGGTGCCAATCATCTTGGTATCTCCTGGCTTTGAAGGATAGAATGATGCGCAG
>Ga0114912_1001023_pt1 | contig 12443 bp, 11 predicted proteins | sample MalvirDeepMed_51_FD_89713 | JGI IMG/M metagenome (GOLD analysis project Ga0114912, IMG submission 89713) | Marine viral communities from the Global Malaspina Expedition - Malaspina viral metaG DeepMed_51 | ecosystem: Environmental > Aquatic > Marine > Oceanic | place: Mediterranean Sea...
GAATAGGCGGCGGCCATCGGCCAGGCAATGGCCATGAGGATCGCGGAAATCGCACAGGCGCGCAGGAGATTAAGCGTCCAGGCGGAATGATAATCATCATCTTCAGGATCGTCGAACTGGACCAGCGCCTGTGTCAGCGACAATTCCGACACGGAACCCACCACGGCGGCAGCGGCCATGGCGATCGCGACGAGGCCGAAATCATCGGGCGAAAGCAAGCGCGCCAGCACGATCGTGCTGATAAAGCCGCTTAAATTCACGACTATGCGCCCCGCCCCCATCCAGGCTGCGCCTTTCAGCACCTTGCGGCCGCTCTGATTATTCATGGCATGGCTTCATATTGCAGTGCACAATGATAGGCTCTAGAAGCCGCTCTGCATAGCCTCTTGCATTGCTGCCCTGTGCCGCAGGCGCGCGACAGGGACTGTAAGAGGCCAGAACACCACGGCGGCGAGAGCATTCGTCATGGAAATCAAACTTGGTCGCGATGAGTATTGTCAGTTCGCTCGCCGCCAGCAACTTTATCGATTGTCCGGTCGGGACATGGCTCGCCCTGCGTTACTCGGCCACCAAGCGCGTCGCGACAGGGGCTTGAAAAGGCTCTCAATTCGCGGCGAAATCGGTGCGATTGGCACCTAGGGAATGAAAGGCTTGGGCACATGAGGATACCTGGCCTCTGGCGGATGAAGAATCTGATCTCCGGGCTGCGGCGAAAGGTTCGAACGACCCGAGCCTTGAAAGCCGTGAGGCAGTTCCCGCGAATTTCGGCGAAATGTCCGCACGGCCTCGACAGACCGCTGGTTATCACGCTGACGTCCTATCCGCCGCGTTTCTCCCATCTCGGCAAGACACTTCGCAGCCTGCTCGACCAGACTGTGGAGACTGACGGTGTCGTTCTATGGCTCGCCCATGGGGATGTCGCTTCGCTGCCGCAGGATGTGCGTACGCTCGAAGCCCATGGTCTTGAGATCAGGACGTGCGATGATGTGCGCTCATACAAGAAGCTGGTTCCCGCATTGGCAGAGGACATGAACCGCTACTACGTTACGGCCGATGACGACATTTACTATCCGCCCGACTGGCTTCGGGGCCTTGTCGACACCGCAAAGGACCATCCTGGTGCCATCACGGCCTGGCGTGCCCGGCTGGCTTACCTCACGGATACGAACGAATTCGCCCCCTATCGCGATTGGCCCCTGGCTTCCCTACCTTCGCAGCCGGGCGATCGCCGCGCGAAACTCTTTCCGACGGGAATGGGCGGCGTTCTTTATCCGCCCCACGCATTCGACGCGCGGGTGACCGATCAGGACCTCTTTCTCGAACTCGCTCCCAAGGGAGACGATATCTGGTTCTACTGGATGGCCCGGCTCGCAGGCACCCGCCATGAACTCGTAGGCAGCGGGTCCGATCTCCTGGAATGGCCGACCGCGCAGGCATCCGCCCTCTATTTCGACAACGCTCTTGGCGAAGGGAACGACCGGCAGATATCGGCAATGCAACGGCATTTCGGGGCGGTGCCATAGCTTCCCGCTATCTAACCACCTTCCGATAGTGCGATCTTGGACAGTGCGATCACAGGGCTTTGCCTCGGGCGGGTAAGCTTGCCGCAGAGCGCCGACCGCCTGCCTATCGATGCGTCATTGGTGACTATATAGCCCTCTATGCCAATGATAGCCCCAGAAAGCGCGCTTGGAACCTGCGAGCATACGCAGTTTCAAAAGCCCCAATTTCAGAGCTGATCGTATCCTTGGGAAGCGACCGAGTGCTATGCTGTTTCGCAGCGCGTATCCGCGCCCATGCCGGAACGCGCGCCCCGCGACGAAGCCGATCTTGGTCTGATGAGGGCGGATCTGGTGTTCGACCATCGGCGCCGAGCTGAACCGGGATACGAGATTGCACTCTTTTTCGGCTCGGACGCAAAATTCGGTTTCGCTGCCCATGGGATAGTTCGAATCGTCCGAACTCGGTCCGATCCCCTCATTGAAGCGCAAACCAGCGGCAAAGACCGATCGCCTTACGCCCATATTGGGACCGAAGATGTCCGACGCCTCTATGATCCCGTCTTCGCGATCGTTAATCGCGTAAAGCACGTCGAACTCATCCTCGAACGCATCCAGCCATTCCGGTTTTCCCTCAAGAAAATAAGGCTTTATCTTACCGGCAAACAACGCCGCATCGGAATATGTCTCGCTGACGATCTCCCAGGCGCGCATGAAATCAGGTTGCGGGATGGCATCATCATCGGTCAGAATGACGAAGTCGTCTTCGTCACCAAGTGTTCCGAGCGCCCTGTTCAGGGCGACGTTTTTGCCAGGCTTCTCGACAAAAATCGTCGTCAAGGGCAGAAACTCTTCGAAATACTCGAGAATTTCGGCGGTATCGTCCGAGCTGTTGTTGTTCGCTATAACGATCCGCCACTTACGTTTCGGCGGCTCAAGGTGACGATACGCTTCGAGCGTTCGTCGCAACACTTCACCTCCGTTGAAGGTGGATAATATGACTACTAGGCCTGGCTCTGAAGACATTATACCCCCCGTTATTCGCAATCACGGACGGTCTAATCCACCGTCTGGATCGTTCCGGCTTCGTCGGCTGTAGAGCCGCTGGCAAAGGTGTATGGCGCGAAACTGGCCGGGATCGTTCTGCCGATGAATCCCACCCGTTTTCGCCTCGCGATGGCGATCAATGTTGCTGCTTTACGGGGTAAGAGACCCGACCACAGGCCAGCAAGAATCCCACGAGCTTTTCCCGCTTCGGGCAATTCCCGAATATGGAACCGCAGCAAGGACGCTCTGGCTTGTCTGCAATCCTGCGTGCAGCCCGGATCGTGCCGCTCGAGGCATACTCGGTTTATGAGCCGCTTCGAACAGGCGGCGATTATCACGGCCACCGACCGGTCCGGGGTCATGCCCGATCCTTCGGGCGAGAAAGGCGGCGCTGTCGCATCGACACTCCTCCAATAACGGCGAAGGATCGCCATCCGCCTCTCTTTACCGAATCTGTTTCCTTCGGCAACACGGCACACACATGCATATCGGCTATCTCGTCCACAATCTGAACGACCCTGCCGTGGAACGGCGCTGCGCCATGCTGGAGCGTGGCGGCGCGAAGGTGAAGCTGGCCGGATTCTGCCGGGATGCGCAATTGTCCGACGCGATCGCGCAGAGGCGCCCGTTCCTGCTGGGCCGGACGCAGGATTCCGCCATGGTCCAGCGTATTCTGGGCACTCTGCGCGCGGCCGCGTTCCATGGCGATCTCGCGCAATATCTCGGCGAATGCGATGGTCTGGTGGCCCGCAATCTCGAACAATTGGGTGTGGCGCGCGCGGTGGTGGGCGATCGGCCGCTGGTCTATGAATGTCTCGACATCCACCACACGCTGGTGGGCCACGGGCCGCTTGCGAAACTGGTGCGCGCCGTCGAAGCGCGCATGCTGCCCCGCGTCGACCTGCTCTGGACCTCCTCGATGGTCTTCGTCGATAACCATTTCGCCCACACCGCGCTCGATTGCCCGATCGAACTGGTGGAGAACAAGCGGCTGGTCGACAGCGTGGAGGATTTTCCCGCCATCCCGCAGCCCGATCCCCACGGCAGGATCTGCATCGGTTGGTTCGGAATGCTGCGATGCCGCAAGACCCTCGCAGTGCTGACCGGCCTCGCCGCCGCCATGCCCGATCGGCTCGAAGTGCTGATCGCCGGAAAACCGTCGCCGGCGGAGTTCACCGATTTCGAAGGGCAGGTCGCCCGCGCGGACGGCGTCACCTATCACGGCCCCTATCGATATGGCGATCTTCCGGACCTTTATGGCCGCTGCCATTTCGCCTGGACGATCGACTGGTTCGAGGAAGGTTTGAACAGCAGCTGGCTGCTCCCCAATCGCATCTACGAATCGCTCGCGCATGGCAGCGTGCCGATCGCGCTGGCCGATATCGCTGTCGGGCGCTGGTTGCGCCGCCACGACGCCGGAATGGTGATCGCCGACCCGGACGAGATCGCCGCAAGACTCGCCAGCCTGACCCCCCAGGACATCGCCGCCCACCAGGCGCGGGTGCGTGCAATTCCCCGCCGCGCGGTGCTGGCGGACGATCGGGACTGCCGCGACCTCGTGGACACCATCAAGGCACTGGTCCCCGCATGAGCCTGCTCGCTGTCATCCCCTGCCTCAACGAAGAGGCGCATCTGCCGCAGCTCCTCGCGCAGATGCTCGGCGATCCTGCCATCGACCTGCTCGTCGTGGCGGATGGAGGCAGCACGGATCGAAGCCGCCAGATCGTGTCCGAATACATAGAGACCGGACGTGTCGTCCTGCTCGACAATCCGGCCCGCATCCAGAGCGCGGGCGTCAATCTGGCGGTGCGCGAATATGGCGAAGGGCACGAATGGCTGCTGCGGATCGATGCGCATTGCCTTTACCCGGACGATTACGCGTCCCTGCTGCTCGATGCGGCGCGGGAGCACGATGCCTCCGCCGTGGTGGTGCCGATGGAAACGGTCGGGCGGCAGGGGTTTCAGAAAGCCGCCGCCGCCGCGCAGAACAGTATCCTCGGCACGGGCGGCTCCGCGCACCGGCATCTGGGTGAGGGGCGTTTCGTGGAACACGGCCATCACGCGCTGATGACGACCGATCTTTTCCGGCGGATCGGCGGATATTGCGAGGCCATGCCCTGCAACGAGGATGCCGAGCTCGACCATCGCCAGATCGCGGCGGGCGGGCGCATCTGGCTCGAACCAGCGGCGGCGCTCACCTATTTCCCGCGGAGCAGCGTTTCCGCCCTGTGGAGGCAGTATCGCCGCTACGGACAGGGCCGCGCGCGCAATCTGCGGCGGCACCGCATGACGCCGCGCCTGCGCCAGCTCGTGCCGCTCGCCGTGCCCGCCGCGCTCGCTTTGATGCCGCTTGCGTTCATCCATCCGATCTTCGCCCTGCCTGCGCTGGCCTGGGCGGTGCTGTGCCTCGGTTTCGGGTTCCTCGTCGGGTTGCGCGCCGGAGGGGGCTTCGCGCTCCTCGCCGGGGTGGCGGCGATGACGATGCAAGTGAGTTGGGCGGTCGGGTTCCTGGTGGAATGGATCGGCAATCCGCGCTCAGCCGCGCCGCGCTACGGTCTGGCCGATACCGCCGCGCTCTGACACGCGTTTTCGGCGGAAATAAACCGTCCGGCTTTACTCGAAATTAGGATCGTTCGCTCAGATTCGGTTGAGCCGAATCCCTGTGCGTGGAGGTCCCGATGCGTCGTTCCCTCGTGGCTGTCATGGCCGCTTCCGTTACAGTATCAGGATGCGGGGCCGACGGTTCCAAACCCGCGCCGCAAGTCTCGGTGGCCCAGCCCGTCGCCGTCGCTCCCGCCCCGGCGCCCACTCCGACACCGACGCCCACGCCGACACCGACCGCGACAACCGCGCCGGACAGCGTGACGACGGCGGGTGTCAAGCAGGGCCTCCCCCCGCTCGACCTGTCCGAGATGCGCCTGTGGAATTATGCGGCCAAATGGCACGCCTCGCAGTGGAACAACGATTTCGGTGCCCATCCCTGGCGGTTCGATCATGTGCGCCCGCGCAAGAACGGCAAAGTCGATTTCGTCCTCGATTCGATCGCTGCGCCCGAACTTATCGGCCAGCAATCCAATGGGTTTTACGATAGCGGCTTATGGGAGGCGGACGTCACCATTCCCGAACTGCGCGAAGGCATAGTGGTCGCGCCGCTCTGGCTCTACAATAATAACACGCGCGAGGAATTCGATTTCGAATTCGCCGGAACGCGCGGGCTGGATGTGACGATCCACGCCTATCCGGGCGGCCAGCACAAGACGCTCACCAAACGAGTCTCCACCGGCGAAGGCTGGGCGGGCCGCCGCGCCCGCTTCGGGATCCGAGTCGACCAGAAGGCGGGTTGGACGGAAATGCTGATCGACGGCAAGATCGTGCACCGGTTCACGCGCGAGGATCTCGGTTATTTCGCGACCGACAAGTTCAAGCCGATATTCTCGGTCTGGGCGACGCGGCCGGGACACGCCAGCCTGGAAGCCTGGACCGGGCGCTGGATGGGCCTCGAGCCCGGCCAGGAGGTCACGATGACGGTGCACGGTTACAGATACACGCCTCTTTAGCCTCGGACCGAGCGCGCCCGCGCCGCGCTCAGGGGCTGTAGGCTGGCCCGAGGCTCGTCGTCCCCAGGACATCGCGCAGCTTGGCGTAATAGGTCTGCGGGTCGGCATAGATCCCGCCCGGTGCCCCGGCGAGATAGGCATAGCCGAGCGACGAAGGATGCAGGCCATCGGGATAGAGCGTCGTGTCGCCCTCATTGCCGTTCCCCATCGTCGGGTTCGCGGTCAGATCGAGAACCGCGTCCGCCGTCGCCGCATTTCCGCGCACCGCGTTGTTATACTCCACCCGCCGCGCTTCGGCTGCCGCATCCCAGCTTCCGCCCGTGCGCGGCAGGATCGTGGCGACGACGACCTTGAAACCGAGCGACTTGAGGTAGGCGACGAGAGGCGAGGTCGTGTTGGAGTAAAGCGCCGCTCCCGCCGTTCCGCCAGCGAGGTCGTTGGTGCCGCCCGAGATAAAGGCGACGTTCGGAATCCCCGCCCGAAATTGACTGCCGAAGCGGCCCGCCCGATTGGTGTAATCGTCTGCCAGCACCTGCCCATGAATACCCGCATTGGTCATCAGGGCCCTGGTGTTGAGGCGCATGGAACGGGCGGTGTTGAGCAAATTGCGCGATCCCGTCCCCTCGGTGATGCTGTCGCCGATAAAGAGGACATGGTAATCGAAGGCGCCCGGCTTTCCGATCGCCGTGTTGAGGCTGTCCCGGACCGTCGCGCCTGTCGTTTGGGAAAGGGCCATGTCGTACAGGGCGAAGCCGAACAGGGCTATCATGGCCGGTTTGCCGGCCCCGTTGCGTCCAACTCGCAACCGCGTGGCGGTCGTCGCGGCATTGCTGGCGGACTGGTTCAGCACCGCGCCTTGCGAGAAATACAGGCGGTTGGACGCCGAAAGCGCAAAGCCCATGGTGTCGGGGCTGGAATCCACCCCTCTCGCCTGGCCGTTGATGTTGGAGCCGAGCGTATTGACTGCCGAAACGCTCGGCGCGTCCAGCCCCACATTGTCGCCACCAGCGTTGTTCTCGAAGGCAAACGGCGTCGAGGTATTGAACGAGACTTGCGATTGGGCCGCGACGAAAGCCGTCATGTTCGCGCGGCTGAAGGACAGGCCGTTCGCTTCGAGAAAACGCTCGCGGTTCGGGTTCTGTGGCGATGCGCTGCGGCTGTAGCCGTCGAACAGGATCGGGCAGGCATTCCCGAACCGCTGGGCGGTGTCGTAACCGGGCTGGTTGGCGACATTCGCCTGTTGCAAATGGCGCCCCTTGCCCGACTGGTCGTGCAATTTGGCGATCGTCGGGATGGCCGATCCCGCCCATGCGTCGATCGCGGCGTAATCCGGGTAGTCGCCGCCTGCCTGCGGCGCCACGTCCATCGTCGCACCGTCCGCGCGGCGGAGCGTGAACAGCGGGCCGGAATATCCCGACACGACACGCTGCGCGCCATAGGCGGCATAGGGCGCGATCGCGTCGGCGAGATAGCCGGGCGCCGTGGGTGCGGCCACGGCTACGGGCGGCAGCAACGGCAGGACCGCGCCATGGCGGTGCGCGAGGTGAAGGCCGAGCGAGAACTCCATCAGAACAGCCCGACCAGATCGGTGGCGCTCGTCCCGTCCGACAGGATATGGGCGGCGCGGACCGGCAGAATGGACCCCGAGGGGATGTTGCGGAACAGGACGGGCGCGTCATCATCCGTGCATCGCAACCGGATATCACCTCCCGACCCGACGAACAGCGCTTTCGGAATCTGGGCGAGAGGCTCAGCATCGGAGGGGATGACGGGGGCGGCGCGGCGCGCCGGATCGGAAACGCAATCGCCAAAATTCTCGAATCGGTCCATGAGTGTCTCCAGTTCTGCTATGAGCGAACCATGGCGGTTACACATGCGTGTAGGAAAGTTGTTTTTTGACCAGATCGGTTAAAATAGCTCTGCTGCTATCGCTGCTCGTCGCGCTGTCGGCGGCGGCGCTTCTCACCTATTCGGTTCGCGAAGCGTCGAAACCCATCGAACGGCCCCAGCGCGCCGCTGCCGCGCGTGAGGCTTTGCCCGCCCTCCCCACCATCGGCCTGCCCGGCGCCGTCGCGCCGGAGGACGAATTGCTGGAGGTGACGCCGCAGACCGCGCAGGAAATCAACAAGAGCCGCCCCTTCGTCGCGGGCGAGTTCCCCCCAGCGACCGCCTTCCGCTCCCGCCTCGACGGGGCGGACCGAGAGCGGGCGATCGCCTGTCTGGCGACGGCCGGGCTTTATGAGGCGGGTGGTCGCAGCGGCGATCAGAGTGCGGTCATGCAGGTCGTCCTCAACCGGGTGCGGCACCCGGCCTTTCCCAACACGATCTGCGGCGTGGTCTTCCAAGGGTCGGAGCGCAGCACCGGGTGCCAGTTCTCCTTCACCTGCGACGGCTCGATGCGGCGCAGGCAGCCCGGCGCCGCCGCCTGGCGATCCGCGCAAGGGCTGGCCATGGCGATGCTCGACGATACGGTCGACGAGCGAGTCGGCCTCGCGACCCATTTCCATACCGATTGGGTGATTCCGTACTGGAGCGCGAGCCTCGACAAGCTGACCGAGGTGCGCACGCATTTGTTCTTTCGCTGGAAGGGCTATTGGGGCACGCGCCCGGCTTTCCGGCGACCGCCCGCCACGAAAGAACCGATCGTCCCCGCGCTGGCAGGCCTGTTTCCCGCACATCAGCTGGTCGATAGCGAGGCGGTGGAGGAGGCCCTGGCCGAAGCGGCGGATGACGGGCTCGGCACCGACGCCGACACAAACGCCCGATCGGCTGGACAGGGTCTCACCCGCACCGCCCAGCTCCCAGCCACCCCGCCGGTCGTCCGCCAGCTGGCCCCGACGAGCGGGATGGCCGCCGGTCGCTGGGCGATCGATGCGCTGGCCGTGTGCAAGGGGCAGCCGGTGTGCCGGGTCGTCGGGTGGAGCGACCCTTCGGCCGTTCCGGCGACGATAACCCGCGCGACGCTCGTGGACTCGCCGCCGGACCTCGTCTTCGTGCAGATCTCGCGCGACAGGACGCAGCAAGCCTATTGGAATTGTTCGCGCTGGCCCCGCGCCTCGACCAGCCGCTGCCTCGGCAGCGCGGAGGCGACCGCGGCCCTGGTGACTGAGTGAAGTTACGCAGTGAGCGGATCAGGTATGGAGCGTTTCCCGCTCGGTCCCGTCGAAACAGACGCAGGACAATCGCTCGCTCGCGAAGGCCCCGGTGTCGATAGCGATCCTGTTGGGATGGAACTCGACCTCCTCCACGATCGAGTGGCCGTGAACGATCATCGCGCCATGGTCGCGGTCCGACCGGGTGAAATCCTCCCTGATGAACAAGAGGTCCTGTTCGTCCTGCCGGTCGATGGCGATGCCGGGGCGCACCCCGGCATGGACGAAGAGATAGTCCCCGCTGCGAAAGGTCAGCGGCGCGGCGCGCAGCATGGCGACCAGATGGTCCGGCAAAGCCCCGCCCAGCCGCTCGCCGAAATCGAAGCTGTCCTCGTCCGGGCGCGGCGGGGCGATCCCGAAGCTTTCGAGGAAGGCGAGGCCGCCATGGTCGAGCCAGATATCCTGCGCGATGGCGCTGCCGTCGATGGTGTTCAGCAGCAGATCCTCGTGATTGCCCTTGAGAAGCCGCACGCCGGATTCAGTCACGAGCTTGTTGGCCATCATCAGGCAGGCCGCGCTGTCGGCACCGCGATCGATGATATCGCCGAGAAGGACGAGTTGGACCGTCTCGGCTTCGCGTGGTCCGCTCTCCCAATGCGCGATGATTTTCCTCACCAGGCTCTGAAACAGATCGTGACGTCCGTGAATATCCCCGATAGCGTAGACGCGCTCCCCAGCAGCTGTGCTGGCCGTTCTGCCGTCTTTGCGAAAATGCCACACCATCCCGCCAGTATGGCCCAAGGTTCGTGCAATGTCAGGTGATACCTCGCCCACTCCGCCCGCGACCGGAGGCCCGCCCGGCCAGCCGATCGACGTCAGCTTCGCCGTCGCCTGCTACAATGCGGGCGCCTATCTCGAACCGGCGGTCCGCTCCGCCCTCGCGCAGCAGGACGTCACGCTCGAAGTGCTGATCGTCGATGACGGCAGCAGCGATGGCAGCCGGGAAGTCGCCCGGCGGCTGGCGGAGGAGGATTCGCGGGTGATCGCCCTCAATACGCCGCGCAATAGCGGCCCGGCAGGCGCCCGCAATGTCGCGCTGAAGGCCATGCGCGGGCGATGGTATGCGATCCTCGATGCGGACGATCTCCTCCTGCCCGATCGCAGCCGGAAATTGCTGGACCTCGCCGCGAAACGCTCGGCCGACATGGTGGCCGACAACCCGACCGAATTCGGCGAGGGGATTTCGGAAAGCCCCATGTTCGACCTCGCCCCGAAAGAAGGCGACGCGCTGCTCGATCTCGACCGCTATTTCCTCGATTCCCGCCTGTTCGGCCCCAGGCCCGGTCCGGGATATCTGAAACCGATGATCCGGCGCGACGCGATGCTGCGCGCAGGTCTGTCCTACAACGAAGAACTCCAGATCGGCGAGGACGACGAGTTGGTGATCCGCGCCCTGATCGCCGGGCTTCGCTACGCCGTCGTCGATTATTCGGGCTACCGCTATCGCAAGCACGCCAGTTCGATTTCACACCGGCTGTCGCTCGACCATCTCAACAGGATGATCGCCGCCGAAGAAACCATCGCCACCCTGCTCCCGGACGACGTGCGCGCATCCCCGGCCTATCGCGGCCGCCGATCGGCCCTGCGCCGCGCCGCGGCATTCACCCGGTCGATCGAGGCGCTCAAGCGCAGGGCGCCCCTGGCGGCGGCTTGCGAGATCGCCCGCCATCCCGCTGCGCTGACGCTCTATTCCCTGCCGCTGAAGGCGCGGTTGCGCAGGATGCTGGCGGCCCGATAGGAGGTTGTCGATATTGGCGCCGTTCTTTATGCAGGTCCGGCATCCCAACTCCTATCCAGGACGACCCATGCCCGGCCACAGAAGCGTCTTTCGCGCCCTTTTCGCAACGCTCCTGCTCACCATCGTGAGCGCATGTGCCGGCACCAACGCCGCGCCGGGATCGGCGGCCTACCAGCCGACGGTCTATCGCCTCGCCGCGGGCGACCAATTGTCGATCACGGTGTTCGGCGAAGAGAACCTGAGCCGCGAATATTCGGTGACGCCGCAGGGCGATCTCGCCTTCCCGCTGCTGGGCGATATTCCGGTGGCGAACCAGACCGTTGGCGACTTGCAGCAGCTGCTGCGCGATCGCCTGTCCGAAGGATATCTGAACGATCCGCGCGTCACGGTCGAAGTGCTCAATTACCGGCCCTTCTACATCCTCGGCGAAGTCAACAATGCGGGCGAATATCCGTTCAAGAACGGGCTGACCGTCGTCCAGGCGGTCGCGCAGGCCGGTGGCTTCACCTACCGTGCGGACAAGGACACCGTGTATATCCTGCGTCCGGGCCAGACGGCGGAAGAAAGCTACGATATCGATTCGGGCCGACCGGTCTATGTGGCGCCCGGAGACACGATCCGGGTTGGCGAGCGGTATTTCTAGCCCGGCGAAAATGACCATGCGATCCCGCGGTTCCGGCGATCGGCCCTTTTCGGACATTCTCCGGTCAAAAAGCTCTGCTGGTGTGATGCCATGACGTCTTCAGAGCGGCCTGTCGCGACGATCGTGTCGAAGCAAAGACTTTTGGGCTCGACCAACGGCAGTTCGACCTACCTGCTTTCGATCGCACGCTCGATCGAACAGGCTGGCTATGAAATCCATCTGATCCAGCCCTCTCCCGCCATCGCGGGGCGAACGCCTCTCATGCGGTTTCTCCCCGAGATGCGTGTCTTTGCCGAACACAAGATCAGGGGCGCGGTGAAGACCGGTTCACGAGCGCTCTTCCTGTCGCCGAAGGTTTGGACAGGCTTCATGGGGGGTGCAGCACGGTTGCTGCTGAGAAAAATCGGCATTCGGGGGAGCCTGGTAGCTGACCGGAAGGCGCCCTATGCTGTCGCGAGCGAATGGTCGTCGGAAGACATCGCCTTTCTCGCATCCGCGATATCCCCACGAACCCGCCTGATTGTCGCGGATTACATTTTCTGCACTCCGGCCTTCGAATTGGGTCCACCAGACGCCTCCAGCGCGACCGTCATGCACGACCTTTTTCACAGCCGAGCCGGAGGCGGCGCGGATTCCGTAGCCATCATCTCCCGCGACCGGGAAATCGCCTTACTGGCCGAAGCCGACGCGATTTTCGCCATCCAGGAAGCAGAGGCGGCCTTCTGCCGGGAGACCGTGACGGATACCGAAACCGTTCCCGTCCCCATGCCCGCCGACCCCGTCGAAAGCGTTCAGGAAGGGTCGGAC
>Ga0114912_1001030_pt1 | contig 12407 bp, 14 predicted proteins | sample MalvirDeepMed_51_FD_89713 | JGI IMG/M metagenome (GOLD analysis project Ga0114912, IMG submission 89713) | Marine viral communities from the Global Malaspina Expedition - Malaspina viral metaG DeepMed_51 | ecosystem: Environmental > Aquatic > Marine > Oceanic | place: Mediterranean Sea...
AATATATATTACGAAGCCCGCAACCAGCCAATAAGCGGTCAAGTAGCGGTGGCTCATGTAGTCTTAACTAGAGTAGCAGACCCCCGTTTCCCGAATGATCCTTGCAAGGTCATAAAAGAAGGCCCGGTGCGTAATGGGTTGCCGGTGATAAACAGGTGCCAGTTTTCCTGGTACTGCGATGGGCGCTCAGACACACCTAAAGACACCGATGCTTACAGGTGGGCTGTTTACCTTGCGACAGTCGTGGCCGAAGGAAAATATGACGACCCTACAGGGGGAGCTACCCACTACCACGCGGATCATATCAGTCCGGGTTGGTCGTTTGCCGGGAACCCGGTAGCCACAATCGGTAACCACATATTTTATAGATGGGGGGCGAAGACGCGATCGGCCCTGGAAAAAGAGGTGAAGAGATGAGTCGCCATGCTCAGATCGAGTACGAACCTGACGGCGATGTCCTTTGCGATTTTCATGAGGACAATAGTTTCGTCCGCATCCTCCTCGGCCCGTTAGGGAGCGCCAAGACCACCGCATGCGTTATGGAGATATATCTCAGGGCTTGCGCCCAAAAGCCAGCCGCCAATGGTATTCGATATACCCGGTGGCTGTGTCTCCGGTCGACATATCCCGAGCTTGAGACAACCACCATCAAGTCCTGGTACGGCATCTTCGGCGAAGAGTTTGGTCGGTTCACCTGGGGTCATCCGCCTCGTCATCACATGAAGTTCGGACTTTCCGATGGTACTAAGGTCGACGCCGAAGTCATCTTCTTGGCCCTCGACGGACCCAACGCGGAGGACGCGCTCCGTGGCATGGAGTTGACCGGCGTTTGGCCGAACGAGATAAACGAGATCAGGAAGCCGATCCTTGATATGGCGCGGGGCCGGATCGGACGATATCCTGGTATGAAGGATGGCGGGCCGACGTGGTACGGCATGTTTGGCGACACCAACATGCCCGACGAGGATCATTGGGTCTATAAACTGGCCGAGGAGAGCAATCCCGAAGGCTGGCGGTTTTTCCGGCAACCCGGTGGTGTGGTCAAGATCGGTGACGACTGGGTCGTCAATCCCCGCGCCGAGAACCTTCATAACCTCCCTGACGGTTATTACCTGAACCAGTTGGGCGGCAACTCCGAGGATTGGATTAGGGTCTATCTCGCCGCCGAGTATGGATTCGTTCGCGACGGGCGCCCGGTGTATGGCGAGTATATGGACAGTGTTCATTGTCGCGAGGTCGAGGGTATAGAACATTTACCGATTGAGATTGGCGCCGACTTCGGCCTCACCCCGGCGGCGGTGGTCGGCCAGGAAGCGCCAAACGGCCAGATCAGGTGGCTGGATGAACTGGTTATGGAGGACGCCGGGGCGGTGCGGTTCGCAGAGGCGTTGACCGAGAAGCTGAACAGGGATTGGTCGGGTTACAAGATATCGAACATGACCGGCGATCCGTCCGGTAATACCAGGGCCGAAACGGATGAGGATACTGTATTTAATGTTATGTCGGCCAACGGCCACGATTTTGTCCCTGCCGAGACAAACGTATTCACCCCCCGGCGGGAAGCTGTGGCTGTGCCGCTGTCGCGGCTCATAGATGGTGAGCCGGGTTTGATCATGTCACCCAGGTGCAAGCAACTCCGCAAAGCGATGGCGGGCGGGTATGCATTCCGGCGGATGCGGATCGCGGGCGAGGAGAGGTTCACCGACAAGCCCGACAAGAATCATTACAGCCATATCGCCGAGGCAGGGCAGTATTTGAACCTGGGGTTCGGCAAGGGAAGGATGATTATCCAGCGTACCGATGCTCATCGCAAGAGGTACGCCCATTACGGTCAGAAGCCGCAAATGGATCGCTCCGATAGGAGAGATTTTTGAAACGCTTCAAGGACGCGATCCGCATCCCCCTGTTAGACGTTCCCAAGAACTGGCTCGACGATCTCGATCCCCAAGACTATGACCGGCTCTACAAGATCACGCTGTATGTCTATCGTGAACAGCATCCTAGCAAGCCTGATCCATCGCCGCTGGTAATTAACGGTATGATCAACGAGGTCGGCCAGAAAGTTGCGCTCGACCTATTGAAACGTGCGGTTGACCAGAAGTTTGTTTCTTAGTCATTTTATTGACCATCTAACGAACTGGTGCGTATACTCCCCACATGGGATTTAGCGCACCAGCACCGCCACCAGCACCGGCTCCTTTGCCTCCGACTCCGGCACCGGTTCCGATTCCGGCGGCGGTACCAACTGCACCGTCTACTCGTTCGGCGGAGGACGCCAAGAAACGTCGGGCGGGGCGAGGTGCCATTTTGACCCAGACTGGGTTGGGTGGTGGTATATCAACGCCCAGTTTATCGGCTGGCACAACACTTGGAGGTTAAATCATGGGCTTTCTTATGCCCAAAGCGCCTTCAATACCTCCACCTCCACCCCCGCCTCCACCTCCGCCGACACCTGATGACCCGGCGATCGAGGCCCAGCGTAAAGCTGTTCAGGCGGCAGAGAGACGACGCAAGGGACGTGCGGCGTCTGTTATTACAGGTGGGGCGGGCGTGACTGAACCGGCGCTCATCTCTCAACCGGCTCTCTCGGCGGGAGAGGATACTTTAGGAGGTTAAATGGCACAGATACTCACGGTTAACAGCAACATGGCCGACCACCCCGACGAAGCTATTGATGTCAAGTCGACGGCTGTGACGTCGACGATGGTCAATGGTGATTGCCGTTTGCGGTCGATCACCCAAACATCTGCCGGTACAGCGGGTACAGTGGTGTGGAACGACGAGAACGGCAACAAGTTCACGACTTACAGTGCGACGAATAGTCAGAACGTCACTAAGTTTCCATTCCCCGGTTTGCGGTTTAAGGGCCATCTGAAGGCCACTCTCGCCAATGTCACCGGGTTGACGATTAGCTTTCATTAAATGCCTAGTCATGTAAAAACCAAGACCCTGCAAGCTGGGGTCAAGGGGCCGAAGGCCAAGGTCCGTCGACGCGGTTCGTCCGCGAAGCGCGGACCCCGAGCCAAGAACCGAAAAAAGAAATAATGACTATCCGCAAAGTTAAGGGTGGTTTCAGAGTGGTGTCTAAGTCAGGCAAGAATTTGGGAACATCTAAGACCAGAGCGAGGGCGAAGAATAGAGAACGTCAGGTGCAGTTTTTCAAGCATCGAAAGAAACGGTAATGGCAAGTGAATTCGACAAACTGTTTACGCGATACGATCATGCGACGAAGAATCGGGGTGTTTGGGACGACCATTGGCAACGCTTAGGTGAGCTTATGCTCCCCAAGCGGGCCGACTTCACTGTTACTGAAGAGCCGGGTTCTCGGCGCCAAGGTGGTACCGTGCGCTATGACGGCACTCCTATCTTAGCCGCGCGTAATCTCGCCGCCGCGCTGGATGGTTTGCTCAAGCCGAAATCGGAGCGGTGGTTCCAGGTCAAGGCGGAAGAGGATGATCTGAACGATCTAGACGCTGTTAAACTATGGCTGGCCGATACCGAGGATAGGATATTCTCTGCTATCTATAACCGACGCGCTCGATTCCTCCAGTCGACGGGTGAGGTTGATCTCGATTTGGTCGTGTTCGGTACCGGTGTCTTGTTTACAGGTGTTAACGCTAATATCGACAAGCTCCTATTCCGGTCGTTCCACCTTAAGAATTCCTATATCCAGCGTAATAGCGAGGGCGATGTTGATACCATTTTCATCCGCCAAATGTTCACTGCACGCCAAGCTATTCAGGAATTCGGCGAGGAGAATGTCGGCCAGCCTGTCAAGGACAACATGAAGGCTGGGAAATCGGAAGAGAAACACGAATTCGCTTGGATGGTGATGCCGCGCGAGGATCGCGATCCTCGCATGATCGATAATCGCAACATGCCGGTGGCGTCTATTTGGCTCGACATTGATGGCGAGAGGAAGGTCGCCGAGAGTGGTTTCTCGAAATTCCCGTTCCAGGTACCGACTTGGGATAATGCCGCCGACGAAGATTATGGCCGGTCGCCGGGAATGGTGGCACTTAGTGACGCGAACACTTCCAATGCTATGGGCAAGACAATGCTTCGTGCCGCTGAGAAGGTCACCGATCCTCCGCTAGTGATTGCCAATGATACCGTCCTGGGCCGCGTCCAGATGTTCGCGGGCGGGGTTAATTACTTCGATTTGGAGGCGGCGCGGCGCCTCGGTCAGATACCGATCAAGGCTCTCGATACCGGCGGCAATCTCCCGGTCGGGCGTGAGATGCAGAACGATACCCGTGAGCAAATTTGGCAAGCGTTTTTCCGTAATGTCCTCCAGCTTCCCGTTGACCGTCCTCAGATGACCGCTACAGAGGTACTTGAAAGAAAAGAAGAATTTATACGCACAATTGGCCCAGTTTTTGGCCGGTTGGAGAGTGATTATACCGGAGCAATCATTGATCGAGTTTTCGATATTATGAATGATTTGAACGCGTTCGCCGAGCCTCCCGAGGAGTTGCGCGGCAAGAATCTCCGGTTCGAGTACACCTCACCCGTACAGCGCGCCAGGGAACAGATACAAGCCGCCGCCGCCGCGCGCGCCGCCGAGGTGTTGATACCATACATCCAGGCCGACCCATCGGTTATGGATAACTTCGATGGCGATCAGATTAGTCGCGATGTGGGTGTGGCGTCCGGCATGCCGCCTAAATGGCTTCGCCCGGTTGAGGCGATCACTCAGATCAGGCAGACCCGCGAACAACAACTTCAACAGCAACAGGAGTTGGCGACTGCTGGGATGGTGGCCGATGTGGCGGCGAAGGCGTCCCAGTCGGGGCTGATCGATAAGGCGCAAGAACTTATAGGCAACGGGGAAGAACCAGAGGCGGCATAATGAGGTTTATGAACGGCTTTCGATTGCCACGGCTGGTATGGGGGAATTCACCGTCGTCACTGACCCCTGATCCTATAGCGTTTTTGGAATTCGTCCGACGCGGGGCGGTTCCAGTAGACTATAAGGTCAGGGAACAACATTCTGATTTTATGAGGGCGTTTGAAGGTCCGTCAGGGCAACGCGTTCTTTTTCAAATTTTTGACTGGGGTGGCGTGTTCGCCACTGCCGGTTCCGCGTCCAACGAACAACTCCAGCGCCTGGAAGGACGTCGAGAGCTTTGTTGGGCGATCATGGCGGCACTGAAGGCGGAGGTTCCCGCGTTAATCGGCCCGCATCCATCCGAGGAAATCAAACAGGAGAGTGGTGATGGCTGAAGAAGATATAGAAGAAACAGAAGAAATTGAAAGCGTCGAAAGTGAAGGCACTGAAAGCACCGAAAGCGAAAACACCGAAAATATCGAAGGCACTGAAGATAAAGGCGCCAAAGATAAAGGAGAAGCAGATAAAGGCGAAGCTTTCGCCGACGCTCCGGCATCTCCGGCATTCTATGATGACTTCACGGACGACGACGTAAAGAAATTCGCCGCTCGGTATACAACGCCGGAGGAGATGGCGAAGGCTGGATTTGGATTGCGTCAGCAACTCTCGACGGCGATCACGCCGTTGCCGGAAGACGCGTCTCCTGAACAGACAGCCGAACATCGTCACAAAATGGGTGTTCCCGAAAAACCGGAAGGCTATGAGCTTATCGCTATGGAGGGTAAGGAGGCTGATGCCAACTTTATCGGCGCTATGTCTGGCCTCTTCCACGAAGCCAACATATCCAGCGAACAGGCTAAGGTGTTGAATACGGGCTGGAACAAGTACGAGGAAGCGATTATCACGGCTCATAAGACCGCTGATGATGAGTTCGCCAAAGAAAGCGAGGCTGTACTTCGATCCAAATGGGGCGAAAATTATGACCGTAATAAAGCGGCGGCGGTTCAGTTTTCCAATAACGAGGAAATTTGGGGGGATAATATGGACGCTGCGAAGTCTCTGGAACTATCGGGTGGACGCTTCTTGCTCGACCACCCCGTGATCCTCGAAGCATTCAGCAAAGCCGGTTTGCGTTTGGTTGCTGACCCATTGAGAACAGGTATGACCGAACAACAGACGGGATCGCTTGAGAAGGAACTGGATAACCTCATGAAAACACCTGACTACTGGCAGAATGAGGCTACCCAAAAACGCGTCGCCGAGATCAATGAAGTTCTCCACGGTAACGAGCCTATCGTCGGTGAAGATTTGAGGCGCGTCTAAAAAGTTGACTAAGTCAGATTGAGGCGTGTAAGGTGGTCGCAGAATTAGCGGCCACCCGCGTCTCGCGCCCCGCTCGTTTACGTTAGAGCCGGAAGCCCCGATACAGGGATATTAAGCGGCCCCGAAAGGCCACCCCGCTCCTCCCCCGATAAATCGGCCACCCTGCCGAGTTCTGCACTGAACCCTTTGTATTAACTATGGTTTGGAGTAGAAATCATGTCCACATCCGTTAACTCATCGTTCGTCAAACAATACGAGCGTGAGGTTAAGGAAGCCTTCCAGCGGAAGACTTCCAAGCTGATCAATACGGTCAGACGTAAGCCGAATGTGGTGGGTTCCACGACTACCTTCCAGAAGATTGGTAAGGGTGTAGCGACGACCAAATCTCGCCACGGTCTCATAACTCCCATGAATCAGAGTCACACACCCATTGAGGTCACACTCTCTGATTTTTACGCCGGAGATTACGTCGATAAGCTAGATGAGGCCAAGATCAACCACGATGAGCGCAGGGTCATCGCCGAAGGCGGTGCCGCCGCTCTGGCTCGGAAGATCGACGAGCAACTCGCTACCACTCTTGATACGACCACGAACATCGAAGTTCACGCTTCCGCCGCTCTCGCTAAGGGTAAAATCCAGTCGGCTATGGAAACCCTCGGCGACAACGACGTGTTCGAGGAAGGTAAAATGTGGGCCACACTTGGCTGGAATGCCTGGAACGACATGCTGAACATTTCCGAGTTCGCTAATTCCGACTTTGTCGGAAACATGCACCCGTGGCTTGACGGGACAGAGGCGAAGCGGTGGATGGGTTCGGTATGGGTTCCGTCGTCCGTCACCAACTTTGTGAAGTCCGGTTCGACTTACCTGTCGTTCTTGTATCATGAAGACACGATGGGCTACGGGATGGCGCCGGGTATTACCGCAGACATCACCTGGGTCGGTGAAAGAGCCGCCCATTTCATCAACCACGCCATGTCAGGCGGCAGTGCGATGATCGACGATCAAGGTGTCGTCGAAATTCAGCACCAGTAAGCGGGAGAAAACGAAATGGCATACGATATTTCCAACCTCGCGCTAGTCGCGCACGGCAACAACAACAAGGTCTATCGGTACACGACCACCGCCGACACGTTGGCGACGGTCTTGGCGTCCGGTTACTTCGGGAAAGATAGCACCACTCTTCAGCAGTCTTCGGATATGCTGGATGCCGGTGACATCCTCCTCGTCAGCGCCTCCGATGGACTTGCAAACCTCCGCGTCGATACCGTCTCGGGTACGACTGTTACCACCGAGATGGGGTCTGGGGAAACCCAGTGGCTTGTAACCGACATCGAGAACCTTTTTGTGGCGGCGGCAAAATATATAGCCGCTCCGTTCGATGGTGTTATCCGTCGAGCGAAGGTGATCACCAACGGTGAAGTGCAGACCACAGTTGGCGCGATCCGGGTTCTTAAAGGCGGAACTCTCGTCACCGGCCTTTCCTTCAGCATTGACCAGTCCGGTCAAGGTGCGGGTGAGGTCTATCAGTCCACGGCTACCGGCGCCAATACGGTATCGGAAGGCGATGCGGTCCAGATCGCATGGGATAAGATGGGTGACGCCGAGATCAATGCGAACGAAGCAGACGCTTGCGTCATGATCGAGTTCGTACCGGCTTAAACGACCTCCCTGTTGGCTTCCTCGCCAACTCCCCTGAAAGGGCTAGTTCTTAATTGAACTAGCCCTTTCTTTTTATTGGTGTTAAGAATGTTCGCGGCATCGCGATCACGCGGCCCGCAGTGGGAGAATGGGATGTTCAAGAGATTAGGTTTTATCGGAGCGGGTAAACAGGCCCGCGAACACGCTCGGGCCGCCCAAGCTCTCGGGGCCGAGGTTATTCTCACCGCCGTCACCAGCAAGACCTCTGAAAACATCGAGGGGTTCCCATCGAAAGACGGCTTTCTCTACAACAATAACAGCGCCAATGGCTGGGAGCTTCTCCTGAAGGAGAGCGATCTGGACGCTATTATTGTTTGCGCGCCGTGGAACGTGATACCGAAGATGATGCCGGAGCTTATGGCTTGTGATTTGCCGATGCTGATTGAGAAACCAGTGTTTTTGGATGACGTTATCGATATTAGCTGGAGTAATAAATACGTCGCCATGAATCGCCGTTTTTACGGGTCTGTCGCGGAACTTAAGAAACAGATCACCGGGCATGAAATCGTCTCGGTCGAGGCGGTATGGTCCGATGCGACGGAAGACCTGGAAATCCGGCACAAGGGTATCACGCCGTACCTTATGGAGATGTATAGTATACACATGATTGATCTTCTCTATTATCTGTTCGGTGAAATGGAGATCGAATATAAGCAGAACTACTCACACTGGGGGTCATTCGACGCCGTACTAAGCCCTAATCAACAACATCTGAAAACTTTCCCCATTCATCTTTCCATCACTCAGAACAACCCCCAGAAATCAGGTATCACCATCAGGACGCGCCACGGCGGATGTATAATGCTATCACCGCTGGAGGAATTGAATGTCTACCGGCGGATGGAGATTATCGAGAGTGGCGGCTTTCGGCGCTACCAGCCTCAATACTCGATGCGGCGCTACGAAAGCCCTGGCGGGTTGAAACCCGGTATTCGCGACCAGATGGAGGCATTTTTAAAACAGGATACGAAGAAGCTGGCGACTATAGGTGACGCGATTTATATTCACAACTTGATCAATGAATTGAGGTATTGATGTTCGAGATACCGAAAATCTGTCAGGTCAAAGAGGTCTGGATGCGGGCCGCGACGTTTAATGAAGATTTCGTTAATAGTATTATCGATATTGGACGAGCGGCTAAACAAGTTGAAGGCCAGGAGATAAAAGCTTATGGAGGTCGAAAGGGAAATATTGCTTGGATCAACGACCAGGAGATGATGCAAAAAATAGCGAATGTTGTCGCGACGACCAACGCCGCGTATTTTCATTATGACCTCACTGCGTTCTTCGATGCCTTTCAGTATGCTGAATATGGAGAAGGTGATTTCTTCGACTGGCATATCGACAGGGCGGGGTCACCGGAACATGCCCCACGCAAACTTTCTTTCACTGTTAATCTTTCAGACCCTAGCGAATACGAGGGCGGGCAGTTTGAGGTTATGTACGCACCCAAGCCGGAAGTCATCGATCTAGCGCGTGGCGAGATGATCATCTTCGATGCCATGATGTGCCACCGGATCACGTTGGTCACGCGCGGCGCTAGAAAATCCCTGGTTGGTTGGGCCTGTGGACCGGAGTTGAGATAATGGCTGATCGTACTCGCCCGCCTGGGGCAAAGACTTTTCTCGACCACCGCCTACGCCAGGAAGACGCCCATATCGGTAAGACCAAATGGAACAACGACCCGATGTCAAGCTTGGTGTCGGTTGAGGTCAACATCATTGACGGGTGTAACCGGAAGTGCCACTTCTGTCCTCACGCCAAACCGAAGATTTACCCTAATCGCTATGATTGGAAGATGAGCAATCAAATAGTGTCGATCATCGGCGCGCAACTCCGGCAGATCGATTACCGGGGCCGCATCTCCATGAGTGGCTACGGGGAGCCGATGCTGAATAAGGAGGTTGCGGGCCACATTAGTAATTTTCGTAGTTGGCTCCCTAATAATATCATCGAAATGAACACCAACGGCGACCCGTTGACAGTCGCCAATATTCAGCGGGTCTTCGAGGCTGGACTGACTGAGATGTACGTCAATTTATATGACAACAAGCGCCAGATCAGCCATTTCATTAAAATGTTCAGAGAAGCGGGGCGCCATAATTATATCCTTCGCCCGCACTTCGATCCCGATGATAACTACGGTCTGATTATCAACAATCGTTCCGGCATTATGAACCCTAAGAAGAAGGCGTTGGAGAAGCGATGCCATTACACTTTTTATAAGATGTTCATCGATTGGAATGGCGACGTTCTCTTTTGCGCTAACGACTGGGGCCGCAACCTTATCGTCGGTAATATCTGCCACTCACATATCAAGGATATTTGGATGAGCGACCAGATGAAAAAGATTAGGCTCCCCTTGGCGGAAGGCGATCGTTCGATGCACCCCTGCTCCCAGTGCAATGTTAACGGCACTTTGCACGGCAAATCCTCATTCGATACGTTGATGAAACATTATGGTAAACATCCCTCCTGAACTCCGTAAGCATGAGCCACCTGTAAAGGTGGAATTTAAGAAGACGTACTGTATCGTTACCGGTATGGGGCAATCGTTGATGGATGACTTTATGCGGGCCAGGAACAAAGTCATGCAGACGGGGAAGATGTTCAACGTCATGGGCGCTAACCGTTCCTCTCAGTTCATCAAGACTGACATGAACTTCTCTCTCGACAGGGACAACATCCAGTATTGGCGGGATATCGCCATGAGCGACGCTCCTTGGCATAGCGGCCAGCCGGGTGCGACCAGAAGCAAAGAAGATTATCCGTGGGTAGATTATTGGTGGCCGATGGTGATGGGGTCCGGTTCCTCAGCTTGGGGTGCGGCGAAGGTTGCTCTCCTGATGGGATATGAGCGGGTTGTCCTGTGCGGCGCCCCGCTGGAGCCGGGACCATACGCTGATGGCATTTATGCGACTACATTTCAGGACAATATGAACACGCTCGGCGTGATGCGAGGGGTGATTGAGAAAGATAAATGGATGCATCCTTATGTCAGTTCTATGAGTGGCTGGACGAAGAAGATTCTTGGTGGGCCGTAGTGTAATTATCTTGGCCGAGCGGTGGCCCTTGAAACGATTTGAAATGTTTCGTGATGGGTTCCTGAAGCTCGGCTATACCGTCAATCACAAGCCGGTGATGGCCGATATGCTGGTGATTTGGAACCGCTATCGAGAAGGCGGAAAATTGGCTGATGAATTTGAGGCTGAGATGAACGGCGTCCTTGTAGCCGAGAACGCCTACATCAGTCCCGATAGCGCGGGTCGGAAGTACACGGCGCTATCCCGCACCGGCCACAACGGTTCCGGTTACACGCCCTATGGTGGGCCTGAGCGGTGGGCGAGGATGGAGGTCGACCTCCACTCATGGCGCAAGACCGGCGACTGGATACTTCTTTGCGCTCAACGCGGCCTGGGAGCGCCTGGAATGGCGATGCCACCGGAGTTCATGGAGGGAATGCGGGATATGCTGATGAAGACGACGGGGTGCCATATCGAAATGCGTGATCCTCCTTCCCGCCATCAGAACCAGAGGGCGTTGGAGGAACTTTGGCCGCTCTTGAAGGGCGTGGTGGTCTGGACATCCAATATGGCGACCAGGGCGCTTTTAGAGGGCGTTCCGGCTTATTACATGGGGCCGCATCACATCATGGCCGGGGCCGCGATCAATGGCGTCGATAAAATCTTGGAGCCGACCCATACAGACCGGGAGGCCGCTTTCCGGCGACTGGCGTGGGCGCAGTGGACGAGGGAAGAGATCGAGAGCGGGGGGGCGTTGAAGTGGCTCGGTTGTTGATCGACATCTATACCAGAACCGACACTCGATCCAAGGTGCTTGGGGCGGCAATAGCTCGCGGTATCAAGACCGCAGGAGACAGCCCAGTGATTTCGCCGACGCCGATCTACAACCGCCCGATTGGTGATGTTGCTCTCTTCTACGCCTTCAAGGGCCGGTGCAAGGAGATCATGGCCGACTACCTGAAGGCGGGGAAGCATGTCATCTATATTGATAGGGGCTACTTCGGTCACCGACCTCCCGGCACCGATCACTATAATGGCTATCACCGTTTTGCCATCAACGGCCTCCACCCAACGCCGGACGATGTAATGAGGGAGGGCCACAAGGTTGATCGGTGGAAGCATCACCGCATCGATCCACAGAAACACTACAAAGGATCGCACATCTTGCTGGCGGGCATGTCGCCCAATCAAGCCCGCAAGGCCGGGCTGAAGGCCAACGAGTGGGAGATCAGGACGGCCAAGGAATTGAGACGGGTTACCAAGCGGACGATCCTGTGTAAGCCCAAGCCAAGCTGGGACGATGCGCCCAGTGTGCCGGGTTGCGTTGACGCAAGGGAGAAGACCCTCGGCCAGTGCCTGTGGGGGTGTCACCTGACGGTCAGCCACCATAGCAATGTTGCCATCGACGGCCTGATCGCCGGGGTGCCGGGCATGGTCACCGATGGGCCGTGCCAGAACATCTGCCCAGAAGGCGGTCTGATCGAGAAGCCGTTCTTCCCCAGCAAGACCTTCCTGGCCCAGTTTCTTTC
>Ga0114912_1001032_pt1 | contig 12388 bp, 11 predicted proteins | sample MalvirDeepMed_51_FD_89713 | JGI IMG/M metagenome (GOLD analysis project Ga0114912, IMG submission 89713) | Marine viral communities from the Global Malaspina Expedition - Malaspina viral metaG DeepMed_51 | ecosystem: Environmental > Aquatic > Marine > Oceanic | place: Mediterranean Sea...
GCCATATAATGTACCTTGTTATTGTGTCCCCAATACACACGGTACTTATCATATGCCGATGTTACGTGCATGGAATCCAGTCCCTTACCTGATGTGCTGGATAGCCATTTCGTTTCCCACCCCATGTCATTGTATCCAAGTATGGAGCTATATCCTGTATCCGGGGCTATAACAGGTGAGCCTTGGGTGCTATGCCACTGGTACGGAATAGATGTTGATGAAATAGTGGACGGAGCTGTGGTCGCATCCACCCCTGCAAGCAATTCATTGTGCGTTCCTGAAAGTAAATGGATTCCACCACGCTTATCTGACGGCAATCCGTCATCACGATCTGGTCCAACCACGCTTATGACTGCGGCATTGTTGCCGTTGATATACTTGTATATAGCATTCCCTGAAGGAATGTACACGGAATCACGCCATGTTGCTGTTCCTTTCCCATTGTTTGGGTGTGTGGGAAATGTCATCTGCGTAGCCTCAAACATGGCATTGTCAGCGTTATGCATAAACAATCCTTCCTTGGTCGCTGCATAGATAACAGGTAGCCCCATAGCATTTCTTGCTACGAACAGCTTGGTTACGGTTCCGTCCGGGGTTGGAAGCATGGCATCCAAAACCTCGGAGTTGTCCACGCTGCTGTCAGTGTCCAGATCCCCTGCTATATACCACAACTGCCCAGCATTTGTGATAGCCCATAATCTTTCATCCCATACTGTGACGAACTGAGCACCTCGGTTAGTATCTGTTTTCCAAGTAGACCCATTACTGCTGTACGTGATGCCGCTTCCATTCGTATCATAATGAGCAAATACCAGATAGCTTGTTCCTGATGGAGCTGTGTATATAACGCTATCTGTTACTTGATCTGCTGCACTTTGTGTTAATTCAGAACCCCAGCTATCACTGGCGTTGGCAAACTTGTACAGCTTCGGGGATTCCGATACTGACCCGTTCCAGAACGCATACACATCGCCATCCAGCGTGTTGATTGCCCCAATAGTAGCATCAGTAAGGCTATGCGAAGGGGCTGATGTCTCTGTTACCAAACCAGGAAGGACAAGATGGTTCTTATAACGGAGCTGGCACTGACTGAACCACGCACGGTTGACATCACCTGCACCTTCCATGCGGTTGATTCCTATGCCGCCACGCCAGTCAGACCACGCCACGATGGATGACCGTAGCTGTGAATCCTTACTGGTATCACCTATGACTATTTTTGCCGGATAAATAGAAGCAAGTGTTGACCGTACTGGCCGTGTTGTTGGATAGTACACACCGTTTAGGTACACCTCATTTTCTTCTACAACAGAGTTCGCCATCAGTCCACGACCCTTACATTAGCCAGCATAGGGAATGCCCTGCGTGCCTTTGTAGCCTGCTCTGCCCAGTATGCGGAGAGCTGTCTCTTTGAATCAGGATCTGTGCCTGGTCCCCCGGATGAGGATAACAAAGCAAAGGTGATTGCCTGGTTTATCACGTACTCTTCGGGTATCTCCGTGGTATCTGAATCCGCTGTCATCAATGCAGGCTTATCACCGCCTGTGATTTTCATCAGGGAATAGGCAACTGCCTTATGACCGTCACGCACTAGGATGAGATCCCGTGCTTCCTTGTCGATCTTCCAGTTACGCCTGTCGAGGGTAGTCCACTCAGCTGTATCACTGGCTACAGCAACGATATCGTCTATCCAGACAGTAACGGCTCCGATGTCGGAGTCATACTCAAGACCTACAGATATGATAGCCGTGTCAGTCTCCGGATTTGCCATAGACATCCGTACAAATGTCCATGTATCCGCACTGAGGGCTGGGACACTAAGTGTTTCCAATGGGGATGCACAGGATGCGGTGTCATCAAGAAGCAGCTTGAGGTTCCCTGCACTGGTTGCCACGGTACTCTTAACCCACATCTCTATGGTATCGTACTTGGAAAGGTTGAGAGAGGTAATAGAATCTGAAAGAAATTCACCAGCAGATGCTCCTGCCGCTATCACCAGCTTCAGTGCCTGACTGCCTTGCTTCCTGTCATTGGTGTCAAGTGATTGAGTGTAGTAATTTGGATCAGCAGCATACGCAGTAGTCGCTTCGTCAAAGGTTGTACCACAGGCATGGATACGCACCCTACTGACCTTCTCCCTGTACTCGATCTTGGATATCATGGAGATACCGCTTGGGATATCGAACCGTGTCTGGTGCCCATCACCATGCAAGGTTATATCTTCAATGGGATCATAGACCCATCCTGTAGAGGAAATAATAGCTTGGTTGATGAAGTCATCTATATCATCAGGGTTGTAGGCACTATCCCATAGTTCGTAGGATTCCGATGCCGTGGATGCTGTTGCTACCGGCATGAAGGTTGAAGTGGTGACATTGCTACTAATGGATGAATCTGTAATCCTTCTTGTAAGCGTATCATTGCTACCGCTTGTGAAGCGTATCCATTTGCCTATCTGGTTATCAGCTCCCCCAAGCACCAGTGTGTTATCAAGAAGCGTAGATGTGCTTCCACTTGACGTAGCAGCAGAAACATACACAGCCCCTAAAGCACGGCCTATGTGCTGTCGTAATTGTTCACGGGTTCTCCCTTGTATAGCTGGCATATCACTTCCTTCTCACCTGTTTAGCAGTTCTTTTTATAGGATTTTGCTTTGGTTTTGCAGCCTGTAACGGTCTCGTTGCCCGTAGTGATAAAGCAAACTTGGGATCCTTTAGCTGTTGTTTTTGTTTTTCAGTAAATTTTGCTGCCATACTAATACCTCTTACCCATCTTTTTCTTTTTCTTAGCTATACGGGCAGCCCTCTTGCCTTTGTCTGTATATGGAAAAGATTTTCCGCCAACTTTAGGCATAGTCATTTCTCCTTTTTACCGTTCTTGAGTTTCTCCAACTCATCAGTAAGCCGTTTGTTTTCTTCTTCCAGCTCACCAAGGGATCTCCTTAGTGCTTGATTCTCTACCTGTAAAGTCATCTGAGGATTACCTGCCATTACAGCCTGGATATCCTCGGTCTTAACCTGTACTTCCATTTCCTTATTCCTCACACTTTCTGATAGTACCGTACCGAATTGGTACGGCCTCTACGCTTAGTAGCACTGACCCTGAACGCTTCCAGAGCCTGTGCTATCTGTTTCCTTTCATCCTGTGTAGGCGGTCGCTTGGTATACTTCGTCCGTACTTCTTCCATGAAACTCTCGGCTGCATTGCCCATCATTTCTTCGATCTGGTTCTGACTGGTATCTTCATCGGCAAGGATCTCGACCCTTGTCTTATGTTCCCGTCCGAACCTGTCCTTGGCTCTCAGCATGAACTTATGCCTGACTATGCTACCACCTGTTTCTGCGTTCCTTCCGAGAGGGGCTACACCTGAATAGTTAGCCCCTTTCGGAGTCCATAATTCCTGTATCATATTCTATTACACCTAGTATCGAATGGTTAACATACACGCTTGCTTGTCAGTGTCTACTGACGGGATACCAATTGCTGTTCCTATGGATTGGATATCATCTTCACCGGAAAGGTCATAGAGTTCTGCTCGTCCAGATTCACCAGATGCCTGGGAAATCTGAAGACCATCTCCAACGACTCCAACCGCAGCACCGATAGCAACGCTGCCGATACCAGCAGTCTGTATCCAGCCATAGTAATTGGCTGTCATAGGTATAGTTGTTACACCCAACGCACCGGTTTCCATAGTTCCGTCACCATCAATGATTTTCACCGCTGAATAAGGATTTACAAATATACCAAAAAGCGATGATGTCGTAGTAGCGGTCCTTAATCCGTCAGGCTCATCAATTGTGATGCTGACCGTATTATCGTCAGACGCATCATGGGCTGGGTGAGACTTGATTCGATACACCTCACCTTCTCCTGGTCCATCATTAAAGATCAGATACCCATCTGCATACTGGTTTTTCGTCAAGTCAGTAGTAGGAACTTCAACACTTACGGCTGTTGTGCCTACAGCATTGGCGTTAGCAGGAACATCCATGTCATGTGCAGCTATAGCAAAAGCGGCAGCCGCATCAACAATCATACCTGCGGTAGTGATAGCAGCAGCCCCACATCTAGCATAGTAGAACACTCTTCCGTCAGGAAGCTGTGCTCGTGTTCCGAGTTTCTGCTTCTGTTCTTCAGTCTCAACCTTTTCCTGTCCATAACTTAAAAAAATACTATTCGGAAATGCCATAATAATTCTCCTTAACAGGCTCTACGTCCTGCGAATGCCGTTGGTAATATATCGCTAGGCACGGCAATCTTTACACCTAACTAGATGTGAAACGAGGGGTTGTTATCCTCGTTCCCCGTCTTAAACTTACGGCAGGTTTCTCCTGCGTTTCCGAGGTATCAGGGGTCACAGCTTTGTTCCTATCCGCACACCATCTACAGGTACACGAATCTGTCGGAGGCCACTGCAATAACCCCTGTCTCGCCTTTCTCGTTATATAATCAGGATTCCCTGGCAATCCTTCGACCTTCGTACCAGCCTCGCTCACCACTTCACCTTTAGGGTTTTTCATTTCCCTATGGCGGTACAGCGTGACCTTCGGCTGCCACTCGTCAATATAGTTCCAGGAGTACCCCTGACCAACCAATTCCTCTCGTAATTCAGTACGTTCCTTAGTAGTCATTGCCATACTGTTTCACCTATTCCTAATTAAGATGTTGCAGGTGTAGCTGCGTCCAATGTTAATGCGACACCCTTGGAGTCATCAAGTTCAAACACACCGTAGTCAGCGGTGATCACTACCTCGGTTGCCCGAAGGGAAGCGTCACGCTGTCGCTCAGTTCTGGTGTCCACGCTCTTGAGTACGGCTAATGCCGTTTTGTCTGCACAGACTCCGATAGCGTCATCGCTTGAGTCAATCGAAATGTTCCCGTCTTCAAAGATAGCTACCCCATTGATTGGGCGTAAACCGCTGAAGAAGTTACCCAGTAGGTCCTCAGACCATCCGTGTGGTACCGGGTAGGTAGCAGAAGCTGTGACTGCCGTATTGGCAATGTCCCATACAGCAAACGGGTGCTGTACGATATAGACCTGTGATCCGAACTTGTTACCCTTGGCATATGCCACGGTTGCGGATACGTTGGCAAGGCTCATACTTCTGCCTGCGGCTCCGATATCTGTACTGAAACCGCTGTAGAGTGCGAGAACGTCTTTGTCCTTTTTCCTTGCCATGCCATCACCTAACTGACGGCCTATGATGGAGAAGACATTCTCTGCACTTTGCCGTGCGAGTTTGTCTGTAATGATGATCTTAGCCCCAACTTCCGCTGCGGTTAAGTCCACCGTGGTCATCCCGATATCTTCCTCATCGATGATGTCTTGACCATCAACGAGATCGGACATATCCATTGAGGCCACTTTCGGGACTGTGACCTGTTTTGAACCCTTCGGCAATGTGAATTGCTCGATGAGGTTCATGGCTGGAGCGTTATGCTCCTCTGTATACCTGGCTGATGAAATAATGATTCTCTGGGCATTTTCCAGATTACCAGTAGTAGCTGTTTGTGCCATCTAGCACCTCCTTTTAGCTGCCTGTAGCGACTCTCTTGGCGGCCTTTACAGCCGCTTCGGACCTATCGCCATTAATATATGCTTCTAATAAACGATCTTGGTTACTTGTTACTTCCGCTGCCCCTTGACTGTTATCGAAAGACTGTGGGGACACCCGACCCTGCTTCAACCGTGCGTTCTCTGCTATTAACTCACGTTCTCGTTTCATTCGTTTTGCTTCCCGTTCCATTTCATCCGGGGTTTGGGATGACTGAAGTGCTGCAAAATCTTCAAGCATCTGCTTGTTAGCAAGACCGTTCTGTTTCATGAAATGGATTGCCGCTGCTTGTTTTCCCTGCATCATCCCTACGGCTTCATAGGAATCCTGTTCCTGTTTTCTGAATTTTGTCTCCTGCTGTACATATCTCCTAGCCTGATCCCGTGCTTGTTCCGGCATATACCCGGCTTGCTGTAACTGCTGTTCGTATGATCTGGCTGTCCTTGCCACACGATCTCTCCATGCACGGTTCTGATCTTCAGCTCTCCGATTGTTTAGCTCATCAATTTCCCTTTGGTCAAACTGAGGTACTCTCTGAGGTGCAGGCTCCGGGGCTGGAGCTGACTCTGGAACTGGAGCTGCCTGTTCAGACTGCGTTTCCCCGGAAGATACCTGTGTTTCCCCCGTAGTCGTAGCCTGAGTATCAGGTGCTTCCTGTTCAGGTGCAGGTTCCTGCCCCCCTGTATCAGTCGTTTCCGGTGCTATAATTTCGATTGATTCATCATTTTCCTGTGGTTCCTGTGTTGTTACCATATTATCCTCCTTATTCCTTCTATATATGATACTTCAATTAGTCAATACTACTACATATAGTAGCACCCTATGCTGCCTGCCGTACTGCTGACTGGGTTATCGACTGCCTGTACAATGCCTCGTAGTCATATGTGGGTAATTCCCCTCCACCTGACAGATGGTCGAAGAGATTTTGGTTAATCTTTTTGCTTCCCTGATAGCTGTAATCTGCGTGCATCATAGCCATGACCCACTCATTAGAAGCATTATTGACGAACTCCCTTCTCATCTGCCACAGTATCCCTTTCTTAGCTTCAGCCTTTGCAAGTGCCTTTGCCATTGTCTTTGCCGGATCCTGCTTTGCAGCGGCATCCCTTTCATACTTCGACAGGTTGATAAACTGCCTCACCGTTTCCTCGTCTACCCCTGTAAGACCTGTTATATACTGGAGCACCATAGGATGGGTTTTCAGGTCATAGTAGTTTCCTGTCTGACCTTGGATGTTTACCTTGTACTGGCCTGCATACCTGCCTGCATAAAGCATATTCCTTACCGGCTGTGGATACTGGTCCTCTATGACCCGTATGTTATCCAGTAATTCATTTGCCTGTTCAGGAGTCAGGCTTGACCAGAACATTGACAGCTCTTCATCAAGTGCATCCCAGTCAAGGTTTCCACTGCCTGTCTTTGTTGCCTTGTCAAACACCTCGTAGTACCTGTTTATTATGTCTTCTCTGGTACCTGCTTCAGGTTCTGGCATTTCCTTATCCCTGTTATAGAGATCCTCGTGAACTCCGCCTACAGTCCTCTGCTTCTCCTTGTCCCAATGGCCGAAGAGCTTCTCTATCCGCTCTTCCCGGAGATCATCAAGACCAATCATATCGAGTTCAGGAGATCCTTTCCGTGCAAGTTTCGGACTCCACTTCGCACTCTGCATAGGAGCCGTCAGGAACTGATCGGATATCTGTGTGACACCCTTTATGAAATCTTCCTCGATTTTATCAGCCTTCTCGTACAGCGGACCTTTCCTTCCCCTGTACTCTTCACCGTGCCGTTCTTTCACGATAAGGTCTATGCGTGCCTTGACCCTCATATTCTGGTTTTCGTAGTCAGCGTATCCAAGCTCCCTTGCCACTTCCTCGGCTTGCTGTGTCCTTCCGAGAGGATATGCCCTAAGTCCGAAGAACTCTCCCACTCCTCGTGTTGCCTTCTCTGATAATGTGCCTCCTTCCAGCATGACTGACTGTATCCATATAGGCATGATATCAGGAAGCACGATTTCCTTTGCTGTTTGGCCTACATTGGTTACGAGGTCATCATCAAGGTTATCGAAGAACCCAGTGGGTTCCCCTATGTAATTATGTCCTGTGAGCATATCCACAGCGTCAGAAACCAAAGGTGATGCTTGGCCACGGAGGAAGTTTGTAAAGGGGTTGTGCCCCGCTTCATCACTGAACGGATTCATCGATGAAAAATCTGTAATTCCCTTTGCTGCGAACCGTACCAGTGACCGTACCTTTGTACCGGGACCTACATTTGTCCCGTTGATTTCCCATGTAAAGAACCGTGGCGATGTAGGGTTGACTTTATCCGTAAGAAAATCTATCAGCCCTTCCTGTGTAGGATTTTCTGACTTCTGCATATACTCAGCTATGGAAAAAGCCAGGTTAATTGACATAAGGGCAACTACTGCTTGTCCCATAGTCCTTCTTGTATATCGTGCCCGTAACCCTCGATCTTTTATATTCACAGTATCCCACATCAATGCGGCTATTGCCCGTGTGTACCGTGGTGCCAGGAGCATAGCACTTTCCAGTGCACGGTGCTTGGGTTTTACACCAAGGCTTGCACTGCTTGCCAATCCCCGGAGGTTATTGATATAGGAATCAAGGTCACGAAGCCTAGTAGCTCTTTCTACTGAACCCCTTCTTGTTCCTTTTATAACAGATTGCTCCATAGCTTTTGCCATTCCCAGACCAGCCGAATCCATAGCTGCGTTAAATCCCCTGACAAACGGAGACAGTGCTGTTCCCACAGGCTTGAATACGCCCCAGTTCAGCAACCCTCCCCTCGATGCAGCTTCTACCAGTTCTGTACCCCCTGGTCGTGATGCCAGGATAAGGTTCGGATGATCCCTGATCACCCTCCTGCTATTAAATGTTAGGTTTGCATGATATTTGGGATCAAACATACCGTTCACAAATCCTCGTACTGCCTGTCCCCATACCCGTGGGTTTTGTCCTGCTAGGAATAGGAGCTGTATCATAAACGGGCTTGCGTCACCGTTCAGCACCATGAACCTTCCCACTGCGTTGAACTTATTCACCGCTGTAAGGGCACCTGAAATATTCGGATCCAGTGCATCGGACACTTTCTTGGCGAGTACCTTGTGCTCATCCCCTACAAAGACAGCCTGTTTGCTGAGTTGTGGGAAATTATGGATCTTTGAATATGATCCACCAATAGCCTTCTTCCCTTTCTTGGGTATTTTTACCAAGTTATCTGAATTCTTTACAAGCCAGTTTGCGACTCTTGTCCTAGCAGCATGGTTGTACGCAGCAGTCACGTTAGCACTGAGTGCCTCGTCTGCATTCATGGGTCTGAACCCGTCACGAGATGCCTCTCGCTGGCTTCCATATATCCGTTCCTTAAAGGCACTTGGCTTTGCTGCTACCTTCTTCTTGCCTGCTACAATCTCTGCTATCTCTTCCAGTTCGCCATCAACATTGAACTTTCCTGCCAACTGCCTTCTTCCGAAATATGTACCACCATCAACAAAATTAAGCCTTTTGAAATCTATTTCGTTACGGTCAAGAAACCTCCCTTTGGCATTTGTTATCTTAAATGCTTCGTTGATCCAGTTTCTCCTTTTCAGAGACAAACCCTGGATGATTCTCCCGTTCTGATCCCTCACTGATCCCTTAAATAGTGATTTTATTGGAACTTTCTTCCCTCGTAGCGGCACCATATAATTTTTCTTGTTAATGTTCTGTATAACGTCATAAAGGTATTGACCCCTAAGAGGATCCGTTTCACTCATTCCCATCAGCCTTCCCATCTCATCCGTCTTACCGAAAAGCTGGTCGTGGTTTCCAATTCGTGTGAGCCTTGACATAACCAATCCTGACTTCCTCTGGCCTTCTTCCATCATATTGCCGAGTATAACCAGACCTCTTTCCTCTACAGACTTCGCTGTAGCGGATGGGTTGATGCGGCTTACGATGTTTCTCATTACTGCCGTATTGGCTATTTTCCTTCCCAAGTCGCCCCTAAACAATGTTTGTGCCAACAGCCCTTCATTTGTAAGATCAGGCATAACCTGTTTGTAAAATGATTTTCTAGGCTCTTGCTCCCATCTAGCCAGTGCTTCTGCCTCTGGAGGAGGAGGGGGCTTCTTGCCCTTTCCACCTGCTTCTACTACCTCTTTTGCTGCTTTTGCTATTGGAATCGCTTCCCCAGTGACTGTAGGCGTTATAGGACTAATTGGTTCTTCTGTTGCTTCTTTTACTACTTTCTCCATATCAAACAATGCAGGTTGTCCATCAACTTGTTGGGCTGCTGTTACTGTTGGTACACCCGTTGCCGGTTGTGGTGTTGCTTGCTGAATCGTTTCCATCCACCTATGATCAATCAACATATTGGCACTATGGGCTTTGGATGGTATATCCCTTAATGGGTGCTCATTCTCATCCATCCACCGATTCAGTTCAACCTTGCTATCTTTATCCATAAAAGACGAAGGTTTCTTTTTTGTTACTGGTATTCCTGCTTTTATCAGACCCGTATCTATAAAAGCATTTGGAGCTATTTGTCCAAAGGGTATCGTGTTTATCAGTGCGTCTTTATCCTGCAAGCTGAGATCGTTCCACACATCGTCAAGCAATCCCCTGTCTCCACGACTTTGAATACCTGTTCCACCGATTTCGGCATTAGGATATGCATTTTTTATCCAATCCCTAATGGACATCGGTCCAGCATCTGTTTGCACAGTCCATTTCTTGCCTACTTGCGTAAGCCCTGTTACAGCCATTGGTACTGCTGCTGTTGGTACCGCTGTTCCTGTTGGAACTGCTGCACCTGTAGGTATATCTGTTTTAACAGGAGGAGGAATTACTTTCTTTGGTGCTACGGTTTTCTGTGTCTTGAGAATAGTATTCGTTATATCATCAACAACATCATATACATCAAGATCTCTGGGAATTTGGTACCGTTGCAACCCTGTTGTTTCTTCTAATTGAAGAAGAACTTTATCTGCCTTTTCCGGTTGTGATAGTTTAGCCCATCCACTTCCGAAGTTTTGCTCTGCTGTTCTTGAAGCTCCTTCAATATCGGAATACAGTGAATTCAGTTGTCTTACTTGAGGGTACTTGGTTTTCAATTGTGCAAGCGGATCACCTGCTGCACCAGCCATAGGTGTGAATTTACGGAGCTGTCGACCACCAAGTCTTTCTGGTAATCCTCTTCCTACCGGAGTTTGAGCTGCTCTCCCAAGTGCTGCCGCCCCCGGTCTGCTGAACGCTGCTGCTCTTACCCCTGCCTTGACAGGACGTAGTGCCTGACGGGTAGCATACTCTTCAGCCCTCCACGGTACCCGAAGCGTCTGTCCTGCTCCCCTGACTGCTGTTTCTACTCCACGCTGTACAGCAGGCCGTGCCACCCTGGGTGCAACCCGTGCGACAGTGGAAGCAAGTTTCGGTGCGGCTTTCAGTAATCCAAGTCCTGCGAGTGCAGGTCCACCTGTGGGAATAAATGCACCAAGTGCTTCTGCTCCGCCCCAGAAGTATTTACCTGCTTCAAGCTCATCCTGGTATGCCTTGATCGCTGCATCCCAGTCACCTGCTTTCTGCAATTCCCTGAATGCCCTGAATGCTTCGGGGGTTTGTCCTACGTCAGGAACCCAGTCACGGACTCCCGGTATAAGGTTGAGAGGAGCCATGACCCCTGATGCTGCTGTACCTACGCCAAGACCAGCCAGCCGGGTGACCCTGTCAATATAACGGAGCCAATCCATGACACTTCCACCACCTGCTGTTACAGGTGCTGCTACGGGTGCCCTTACTGTAGGTTGTACTGGTCGTGTGGTCATTAGTGTGTGTTACCTAGTTACACTCCCCAAGGTACTCCAGTGTTTCCAACTGGACCCATTGGTTCCCATACGGCACTCCTGTAAGCGGAATGAGGAAGAGTTAGTTGTCTGTACCATTCATCAAAGCCTAGCCCCCTGAATCTATTTGGGACAGGGGCAGCTAGTACTCCACGTTGAAGATTCTCAAACCGTCCATACGGCCAAGGCTCTGCGGCTAGAGATGGAGCGAAAGGAACTGGAAGTCCGCCTGCGTTTATAGAGAACCTAGGAGGTTGCGGTCTTCTAGGTCCAAGAGGATCTTCAGAAACAAACTCACGCCAAGACAGAGATGGTTCTGGTGTTGGGTAAGGCAGTGTCTGTCTTCTAGGAGGTGCCATACCTATTGGGTAAGGCAGTTGCCGTCTTCTAGGAGGTGCGACCTCGTACTGTGTTACCGGATCCAAGTCACGGACTCCCGGATCTTCTACCATTCTACCTATATCGAATCCTGCTGCTATATCCATTTGGTTTGGCAACGGTGCTTCATGTGCTGGGACAGTAGCTCGTGCTGCCGCCATCCTTGCAGCCTGTACGTAGTCAGGTACGGTATTTTGCACCGCAGGTCTAGGAGCTACTGTTGCTGCTCTTGATGGTAGCCTTGATGCTCCTGCTGCCTGTGCATAATCAGGAACAAAGTCCTGAAATGTTCTTCGGCTAGGAGTGGGTCTTATTGCAATCCTTCCTGTTCCTCTTCGGGTTCCACCATACGTTGGTCCTTCAGCCAGTTGTGCTGCTACAGCCCAGTCCGGCATAGTTTGTGTTCGCATTGTCATAATGATCCCCCTAGTAGTTAAATAAGAACCTTGTTCTTGGATTTGATGCCATTCCTGTTACGTTCCGTGCAGACTGGGGTAATGACGTATACCGCTCTGACCAAGGGTTAGTTTCAAGGAAGTCCATGAAACTGGTAGGAGCTTCCCCTGCCCTCATTTGCTGTCCTGCCTGTCCGTAGTAATCCTTCATAATATCATCA
>Ga0114912_1001036_pt1 | contig 12366 bp, 6 predicted proteins | sample MalvirDeepMed_51_FD_89713 | JGI IMG/M metagenome (GOLD analysis project Ga0114912, IMG submission 89713) | Marine viral communities from the Global Malaspina Expedition - Malaspina viral metaG DeepMed_51 | ecosystem: Environmental > Aquatic > Marine > Oceanic | place: Mediterranean Sea...
GATCAGCACGATCTGGGGCAGGACTTCGTAATCGAGCTGTTCTTCCTCGTAGATCTCCTCGCCCGTCTCGGGGTCGAAGCCGGTCTGGACGCGGCGACCCAGCGGCGCCCCCTTGGCGATCGAGGCTTTGATCTTCTCGTTGAACGAATGGATGTTGCGCGAATTCACGCTCGACATCATGCGATAGCGCTTCTCCATCTCGCCCACCGCCCATTTGAGCGCGCGGACCGATTTGTGCGGTTCGGTGACGACCGGCGACAGGAGATGCGGGATGTCGTCATAGCTCTTGAGTTCGAGCACCTTGGGATCGATCAGGATCAGGCGGCACTCGGTCGGCGTGAAGCGGTAGAGCAGCGACAGCAGGATGCAGTTCAGCCCCACCGACTTGCCCGACCCGGTCGTGCCCGCGACGAGCAAATGGGGCATGGCGGCAAGGTCGGCGATGATCGGCTCGCCCGCGATATCCTTGCCGAGGATCATCGGGAGGCTGCCCTTGGCCTCCGCGAAATCCTCCGATTCGACCAGTTCCTTGAAAGCGACCGTCTGGCGGTCGGCATTGGGCAGTTCGATGCCGATCACCGTCTTGCCCGGAATGGGGGAGACGCGCGCGCTGATCGCGCTCATATTGCGGGCGATATCTTCCGCTAGACCGACGACGCGGCTGGCCTTGATGCCCGGCGCGGGTTCCAATTCGTACATGGTCACCACCGGCCCGGCGCGCACCGCCACGATCTCGCCTTTGACGTTGAAATCGTCGAGCACGTTTTCGAGCAGGCGGGCATTCCGTTCGAGCGCCATCTTGTCGAGCTTCGCCACCTTCTGTTCGCCCGGATCGGCAAGGAGGTCGAGGCTGGGCAGGTCGTATTCGGCGAACATGTCGCGCTGGCGGGGCTTGGCCGCCGGTTCGGCGCGGCGCGGGGCGGAGGTCGGGTCGGAGATTTCGGGCGCGCGGCGGGGGGAGGCGGGCTCTTGCGCAAGCGGTTCGGCGGCCTCTTCGGCGCGGGCGCGGCGTTCCTTGCGGCGGGGAAGGGGCAGGATGTCGCTATCGGCGAGCTTGTCCGCGAGGCGCGGGGCGCGGTGCATGAATTCGGGGAGAGTGAGGAATTGCGCCCAGTCGATCGCGAAGACGCGGGTGACCAGCGCGGCCCCGCCGAACAGCGCGACGATCCCGGCGAGCGCGATGATCCAGCCCGATGCGCCTGGGGGGAAACGGCCCGCCACCGCCTCGATCGCGCCCGCGCCCAGCAGGCCGGCAAGGCCCCCGAACCCGGCGGGAAGCCCATTGGCGCTGCCTTCGAAGATCAGAGCCAGCACCGTGGCGAGCAGGACCATGGCGGCCAGCAGCATTGCGAAGGGGCGCCACCAGCGGCCCTCATCCGCAGAACTGTCGGTCTCGATCCCGCGCCATAACCGGCGTGCGGAAATATAGAGCAGCGGCAGCAGCAGCACGGCGGTGAGGCCGAACCAGTAGAGGGCACGTTCCGCCGCCCAGGCGCCGCTCGCCCCCATCCAGTTGGCGATGTCGGTGTCGGCGGCGGCGGTGGACTGGCTGGGATCGGTCTGCGCATAGCTTGCCAGCGACAGCGCGAGGAACAGCGTGCCCAGGGTCAGCACGGCAGCGCCCGCAATCTGTCCGGCACGCCGCAGCGAACGCCGGAAGGCGGCCTTCCAGTCGGTTACCGTCAATGCCTGGCTTGCCATCCGAAATCCTTCCCGCCCGGTATGGTATCAGGGCGACCCCACCTGCGGGTCGTCCTTACTATGAGTCCGGGGTCAGGGTGAGGTCAAGCGCTGTTCGGCGAACGGCTCAGCCCGTCGATCGCGGCCCAGCGCGGCCAGCCCAGCGCCGCGGCGCGCTCCGCCGTCATTCCGCCCAGAGCGATAACGGGCAGGGATGTCCTCTGCGCGAGCGTATGAAAGCCGTCCATGCCCAGCGTCGTGCCCCCTTCGTGCGAGCGGGTGGGGAAGACGGGGGACACGAAGACGCCATCGGCCCTGGCGCGTTCGGCTTCTTTCAGTTCGCTTGCGTCATGCGCCGTGGCGAGGCGCAGCAGACCGGCAGGGGTCGGGCCGAGGCGGGAGGGCGCGCCGTAGATTCCGTCCGCCCCCCATTCGTCTGCCTGATCGGCGGTGCCCGACAGGATGACGCGATGCGCGTTCTCGCGCGCCCGCTCCGCCAGCTCGGCGAACCGGGCGGCGCGCGCCTCCGGGTCGAGATGATAATGCCGGAACACGAAGCCCGATTGCCGCGGCAGGCGATCGAGCGCCTCTTCGATTCCCGCATCGTTGCGCGCATCGGAGAGCAGCCAGAGGAGCGGCAGCGGGGCGGAAGGCTGGCGAATGGTCACCAAGCCGCTATAGCGCGCGCCATGACCGAACGCGCCCCCGTTTCCACGCCGCTCGCTCTCGTTCGCGAGACGATCGCCCATAGCTGCAAGATCGCCCGCCGCGAGCCCGAGGACGTGACGCTGATCGCGGTCAGCAAGACCCGTTCCGCCGAGGATATCCTGCCGCTGCTGGAACAGGGCCAGCGCGTGTTCGGCGAAAACCGCGTGCAGGAAGCGCAGGCCAAATGGCCGGAGCTGCGCGAGCGGTTTCCCGACGCGGAACTGCATCTGATCGGCCAGCTGCAATCGAACAAGGCGGAGGACGCGGCAGAGCTGTTCGACTGCATCCATGCGCTCGACCGGCCGAGCCTGGTCAAGGCGCTGGGCAAGGCGTTCGACAAGACCGGGCGGCGCGTGCCGTGCTTCGTCCAGGTAGATGTGGGGGATGAGAAGCAGAAGGGCGGGTGCCCGGTCGGCGAATTGCCCGCCCTGCTGACGCTTGCGCGCGAGGCCGATATTCCGCTGCGCGGGCTGATGTGCCTGCCGCCCGCCGATATCGAACCGACGCCGTTCTTCGCATTATTGGGCAAGCTCGCCATGGATCACGGACTGGCTGATCTCAGCATGGGGATGAGCGGGGATTACGAGACCGCGATCATGCTCGGCGCGACGCATGTGCGCGTGGGCACGGCGCTGTTCGGCCCACGAGACTGATTCGTGCCTGACCCGCGACTGACCGGACAGAGCCTTTCCCAAACGGAAAAGGGCGCCCCTCGCGGGACGCCCCTCTCCTCTCCAAGCGGGAAACCGATCAGAACTTGCCGCGCACCGTGATGCCGTAGGTCCGCGGTTCGGCGAGGAAGGCCGAATAGGTCTGCTGCGGCGCCACGAACGGCGTGTTGAACGCGACCTGCGTGTAATCCACGTCGAACAGGTTCTGCACCCAGCCTTCCACCGCGAAGCGATCCGCGATGTTGGTGACGCCGATACGGCCATTCACGATCGCGAACCCGTCCTGTTCCTTGCCGTAGAGCAGGTCCGAACCGGTGTTGTAGTCGCTGGTCATGCGGACGTTGAAGAAGACGAGGCCTTCCATCCCGCTATTGCCGAGCGGCGGGGTCCAGGTGACCGAGGAGGTCGCCACGATCTGCGGCGCGTTCGACAGATTGTCGCCCGGCAGCAGACGCAGCGCCGGGTCGAGCGGCACGCCGCTGTCGTTCCCGATCAGATTGTCCTCGTAGCTGGTGTCCGAATAGGTGAAGCCGAAGGTGAAGCCCAGATCGGTGGCCGGATTGACCGTCGCTTCCACTTCGACGCCCTGCGCGATCACGCCCGGCGCCACTGCGTCGGGGTTGCAGGCCCCGGTCAGACCGCTCGCATCCTGATCGGCACCGCCCAGATCGTCGTCGCAGGAGTTGATGTTCTGCACCAGGAAGACCGAGCCGTTGAAGGTGTTCAGCTGGAAATTGGTGAATTCCTGGCGGAACGCCGCGATGCTGAGCCCGAATTCGCGGGTCGAGTATTTCGCACCCACTTCATAGGCGTTCACCGTCTCTTCGGCGAATTGCAGCACCGACGGATTGATCGCGGCGGCGTTGAACGCGACCGGATTGGCCAAAGCCGAGCGATCGAGGTTGAAGCCGCCCGCCTTGTACCCGCGTGAATAGGACGCATAGGTCATCAGATCGTCGGTCGGCTTCCAGCTCAGGATCGCGGTGCCGGTGAATTCGTCTTCCTTGCGCTCGTCGGCGATGGAGACGCCATTCAGCTCGGAAGTCGAATTGCCCTGGCAGGACAGGGCCAGCAGGCCACCGGCCAGACCGCCCAGCGCCGGGTTGGCGAGCAGCGGACGCAGCAGCGCGCGGTTGGCCGGGCAGAACACGTTGTCATTGCCGAAGGTCGCGTCCAGCGTCTTTTTCTCGTTGGTGTAACGAAGGCCCAGCGTCAGATCGATATTGTCGGTGATGTGCAGGATGTTGTGCGTGAACAGCGCGAAGTTCTCGCTGTTCTGATTGTACTGGTCACCGGTCGAACCGCGATCGCGCACCTGGGCCAGATTGTTGATCGCACCCACGATCAGCGGGGTCGCGGGGCCGAAGGCACCAGCACCGCCATTGGCCAGCGTTAGCGCCGCGATGTTGGCGCCGAAGCAGTTGGTGGCACCCGGATTGGCGAGCGCGGGATTGATCGCCAGTGCGATGCGGCAATTGGCGAAGGTGCCGTACTGGCTGCCGAACCGCAGATTGTCCTTAACCGTCAGATCTTCATTGGCGTAATAGCCGCCGACCAGCCAGTCGAGCCGGTCGTTGAACGCGGTGCCGGTCAGGCGCAGTTCCTGGGTAAAGGTTTCGAAGGCACGCGCGCCGCCGAATTCGTTGGGCGCGCGATAGAGCAGGTCGACCTGGGTATAATCGGTGTCCGAACCCTGGAAGTTCGAATATTCGCGATAGCCGGTGATCGAGGTCAGCGAAACATTGCCGAAATCCCAGTTGAGTTCGCCCGAGATACCGTAATCCTCGGTCTCGCCTTCATAGCTGCGGCCGGGGGTGATGTAGATGTCGCGGTCGAAGGTCGACTGGGTCAGCGCATTGCGGTTCTGACCGAGGCCGAGCAGGATCGGGATGATCGGATTGCCGGTGCTCGTCAGCGCGGGCGAGCCGCCGACCGGGCGCCTGAACGGATCGAGTCCCGGCGATACGCGTGCGAGCGGGGCGAAATCGGGCTGCACGAAGGTCGCGGCGCAGCACGCCTCGTCCTTCTTCGAATAATCGCCGACGAGACGGAAGGTCAGGTCCTCGGTCGGTTCGAACAGCAATTGGCCGCGCACCAGATACCGGTCGCGATTGTTGATCTTCACATTGTTGACGACGTCGTTGTAGAAGCCGTCACGCTTGAAATAGACGCCGTCGACGCGCGCCGCGATCGTGTCGCCGAGCGGCACGTTGACGCCGCCTTCGGCCTTGATCGCGTCGTAATTGCCGTAAGTGAACGCGCCGTAGCCCGAGAACTCGAATTCGGGCGGGGCGGTGTAGATGCTGATAAGGCCGGCAGAGGCGTTACGGCCGCCGAGCGTGCCCTGGGGCCCGCGCAGGATTTCGACCCGGTCGAGCGGGCCGAGTTCGGACAGTGCGCTGCCCGAACGCGAGCGATAGACCCCGTCGACGAACAACGCGACCGAGCTTTCGAGGCCGGGATTGTCACCCACCGTACCGATGCCGCGGATACGCGCCGATCCGTTCGCTTCATTGCCCGTCGAGGAGACGAGGAGCGAAGGGGCGACCTGGTTCAGTTCGCGAATGTCGCTGGTGCCCGAATTCTGCAAGGTCTCGCCCGAGACGGCGGAGACGGCGACCGGCACGTCAGCCAAAACCTGCGCGCGGCCCTGCGCCGTCACGATAATGACTGCGTTATCCTCGACATCGGCGTTTTCGAGCTGGCTTTCGGAAGCCTGGGACTGGGCGAAGGCGGCTTGGGGAGCCAGAGCCGCACCGGCCCCAAGCAGGGCAAGCACGCGCAGCGACGCGAACTGGGATTTCATGCACTCTCTCCTGATTTTATGGTTATGACACGATTGCATAGCTATGCACGGCAAACTTGCAACAATCTATCGACGGGCAACCGTCACGCGTCTTCCAATTGTGCCTGTAATGCATCACTCGCAGCGACGAGGAGCGAGCCTTCGATACGCGCGAGGCGGGCCTCGCCGGTGATCTTGGAGCCGGTGACATCGGTCACGTAGAAAGTGTCCACCGCCCGCTCCCCATAGGCGGTGACATGGGCCGAATGGACCACCAGCCCTTCTTCGAACAGGGACCGGCTGAGGCGGTTCAGCAGGGCCGAGCGGTCGCGGGCATTGACCTCGATCACGGTGAAGCGGTTCGACGCCTTGTTGTCGAACACAATGCGTGGATCGACATCGAACGCCTTGGAGCGGCTGTGCGGCAAAGGCCGCTGCGCGAGGCGCGGTTCGAGATCGATCCGGTTGGCGAGCGCGTCGGCGATCGATTTCTTCAACCTGTCGAGCTGCCCCTCCTCCATGAAGGGGCGTCCATGCGGGTCTTGCACCAGGAAATTGTCGACTGCCCAGCCATCGCGCGAGGTGTGGATGCGCGCGTCGATGATGTTTCCGCCCGCCAGATGGATGCCACCCGCGATGCGATAGAACAGGCCGGGATGGTCGGCGGCGATCACCGTCACCAGCGTGGCTCCGCGCTGCTCGTAGAATTCGCAATGGATCGAGAGCGCGTGATCGGCCTCGCGCGCGGCGTGGTAATGGACGAGGTTGATCGCGGCGATGTCCGCAGGCTCGGCGATCCAGTAGGCATCGTCCAGCCGCCCGCCGACGCTCGCGACGAGATCGCTGCGCGGCCCGAGCCGCTTCGACACCTCCGCCCGCTTAGCCGCCACGCGTTCGCTGCGCCCGTGGCGCACATGGCCAAGCCGCAGGCGTTCCTGCGACAGGTCGAACAATTCGCCCAGCAGCTGGCCCTTCCAGCTGTTCCACGTCCCCGGCCCCACCGCGCGGATATCGACCGCGGTCAGGATGGCGAGATGGCGCAGCCGCTCGATGCCCTGCACGGTGTTGACGAAATCCTCCACCGTCTTGGGATCGGTCAGGTCGCGCTTCTGCGCGGTGTGGCTCATCAGCAGGTGATGGAGCACCAGCCATGCGACCAGCTCGGTCTCGCTGTCCGACAGGCCGAAGCGGGGGCACAGATCGCGCGCGACCTCGGCGCCCAGGATCGAATGGTCGCCTTTCCTGCCCTTGGCGATATCGTGGAGCAGCGCCGCGACATAGGCGACCCGGCGGCTGGCGACCTTGTGGATCAGCCGCGTGGCGCGCGGGTGATCGTCAGCGAGTTCGCCCTTCTCGATCCGCGACAACAGGCCGATCGCGCGGATGGTGTGTTCGTCCACCGTGTAATGGTGATACATATTGAACTGCATCTGCGCGTTGACGCGGCCGAAATCGGGCACGAAGCGGCCCATCACGCCCGCCTCGTTCATCCACCGCAACACGCTCGCCGGATCGTTGCGACCGCAGAGCAGGTCGAGGAACAGGGCGTTGGCGCGGGCATCGTGGCGGACCGCGTGATCGATCGTCTTCGCGTCGCGCGCGGCCTGGCGCATGGTGCGGGGATGGACCTCCAGCTCCTCCGCCTCGGCCAGCTGAAAGACCTCGATCAGGCGTACCGGGTCCTTGCGGAACCAGTCGTCCGACGGTGCCGCGATCCTGCCGCCATGGACGACATAGCCCTTCAATTCGCGCGGACGGCTGCGGAATCCTGCGAAGAAGCCGCGCTTGGCGCTTTTCTGCGCGAATTCCTCGTCCAGCTGGGCGAGGAACACGCCTGTCAGGCTGCCGACCCGCTTGGCCTGCAGGAAATAGAACTGCATGAACCGTTCGACCGCGCTCTTGCCGGGGCGGTCGGCGAAATTCATCCGTTCCGCGATCTGGCGCTGGAAATCGAAGGTCAGCCGGTCCTCGGCGCGCCCGGTGATCTGGTGGAGATGGCAGCGCACCGCCAGCAGGAACCGTTCGGCCCGGCGGAAGCCCCTGTATTCGGCCTTGGTCAACAGGCCGATATCAACGAGCTCCTTCGCGCTCCTGACCTGATGGGTGTATTTCCCGATCCAGTAGAGCGTCTGAAGATCGCGCAGGCCACCCTTGCCGTCCTTGATATTGGGCTCGACGACATAGCGGCTATCGCCCATCCGTTTGTGCCGCGCGTTTCTCTCGGCCAGCTTCTCGACCACGAACTGCCGCTCGGTCCCGCGCGCCACCTCGCTCCAGAACCGGCGCGAGGCCTCGTCATACAAGGCCTCGTCGCCCCAGACGTAGCGGGCCTCGAGGAGGCTGGTGCGGATCGTCAGATCCTCGCGCGCCAGGCGCATCGAATCCTCGATCGTGCGGCTGGAATGCCCGACCTTGAGGCCGAGATCCCACATCAGATAGAGCATCGCCTCGATCACCTGCTCGCACCACGGAGTGTGGCGCTGCGCGGTCAGGAAGGCGATGTCGACGTCCGAATGGGGCGCCATTTCCGCACGCCCGTAACCGCCGACCGCCATGATCGCGAGCCGCTCCGCGCTGCTGCGATTGGGGGCGGGGTAGAGATCGGCGGTGACGTGATCGTAGAGTACGCGCACCAGCTGATCGATCAGGAAGGCATGGCCGCGCGTGCAGGCATGGCCCGCGGACGGCCGCTCGCACAGCCGCCGGGTCAGCTCGGCACGGCCCGCATCCAGCGCCTCCTTGAGGGCCTGGACGATCTGCGGGCGCGCCTTATTGCCATGCTCCGCCACAAGCTCGGCGATCCGTCCGGCGAGGAGCCGCCGGTCGATGATCGCGCGCTGGTTCGGAACGGGAGAGCGGTTCACGCCGGGGCGCTATCCTTCGCATAGAGCGCCTTCACCGCGCGCTTGTCGACCTTCTGCGTGCCGAGGCGCGGCAATTGCTCCTCTGCCTGCCAGAGCCGCGCGGGAATCTTGAAATGCGCGATATGCTCGGCGAGATAGGCCTGGAGGTCCTGCGGGGACAGGCTTTCGCCCGGCTGGGTCAGATAGACCGCCGCCGGAATTTCGCCCATCCGCTCGTCGGGCAGGCCGAAGACCGAACATTCCGCCACCGCCGGGTGAGCGTAGATCGCATCCTCCACTTCGATACAGGCGATGTTCTCGCCCCCGCGGATGATGATGTCCTTCTTGCGATCAACGATATAGAGATAGCCTTCCGGGTCGAGATAGCCGAGATCGCCGGTGCGGAAATAGGCGTCGTCGGTATAGGCCGCCTTCGTCGCGCCCTCGTCCTTCCAGTAGCCGAGGAAGTTGGCAACGGAGCGGATCGAGATCTCACCCACCTCGCCCTGCGCCAGCGCCTTGCCCGCATCGTCGAGGATCGCCATGTCGACCAGCGGGCGCGAGGCCATGCCGGTCGATCCGGGCTTGGCGAGATAGTTCTCGTTGAGATTGCCCGCGCCGACCGCGTTCGTTTCGGTGAGGCCGTATCCCAGCAGCGGGAAACCATCGGGGAACGCTTCCCTGATCTTGGTGACGTGTTCCAGCGGACGCGGGGCGCCGCCAGCCGCGAAGCTCTTGCATTGCGACAGGTCGAACTGCTCGCGATCGGGATGGGTCGCCATTTCATAGCTCATCAGCGGCACGCCGACGAAATAGGTCACCTTCTCCTCGTCGAGGAGGCGCAGCGCCTCGCGCGCGTCCCATTTGGGCATCAGCACCAGCTTGCGCCCGATGGCGATGGACTGGAGGAAGACCGGGATTTCGCCCGTGACGTGGAACAGCGGCACCGCGACCAGCGCGCTCGGCTGCACGGTCGGCGCATCGCCGCGCTCGGTCAGCAATTGCAGCACCATCGCGGTCTGGCAGATATAGTTCATCGTACCCGACACGACGCCGAGATGATCGGAATAGGCGCCCTTGGGATTACCGGTCGAGCCGGACGTATACAGGATCGTCGCCAGATCGTCCGGTCCCAACTCGCCGAGCATTTTCTGGGCGGTGTCGCCATCGCCCATGATCGGGGCGAGGCCTTCCTCGCTATGGTCGAAGACGACGATCTTCGCCTTGTGGTCGATCCCGTCGAGCCGGGCGGCGCGCGGCGCATCGGCGAGCACCAGCGAACATTCACACAGCTCGATCCCATAGGCGAGTTCCTCGCCCGTCCACCAGCCATTGAGCAGCGTGGCGCAGCCGCCCGCCATCAGCGTGCCCATATAGGCGATCGCCCACTGGGCCGAATTGCGCGCCGCGATCCCGACGCGGTCGCCCTTTTTCAGGCCGTGACCGGTCGCCAGCCCGTCCGCCACCTTGGCGGCCATCCCATAGACCTCACCAAAGGTCAGGCGCTGCTCGCCATCGACCAGAAACAGCGCATCCTTGTTCTGATTGCAGAAATGCGCGAAATAATGCGCCAGGCTCGGCGGCGCGTTGACGAAGGCCGGCATGTCCACGCCGCGGCGGGTCACGGTCTTGAGGGCGAACATCTGCCCATCGGCGGTCACCGCATCGGTGATCCGGGTAATGTCGCGGTCGAGATCGGTTTGCATGGGTTGCGGCTATCCTCTCCAAAAGTCTCCGAAGGCGTAACAGAGCGGCGTGCAGTCTTTCGCGCATCGCCGGGCTGTGCCAAAAGCCGCCCTCCGACGAGGTCGCCCGGTGGCGGCTTTCGGTCCATCTATAAGGGATAACCCAGTGCTGTCACTACTCGCGAATGCGGGCGCGAACCCGATCCAGTGGGCCGAGCTAGGCCTGACGCCGGGGATCGATCTCGGCTTTTTCACGCTGCGGTGGTACAGCCTCGCCTATCTCGCCGGCATCCTGCTGGGCTATTGGCACCTTTCCAAGATGGTCAAGAGCCCCGGCGCCCCGATGGCGCAGCGCCATGTCGACGACCTGTTCTTCTACTGCACGCTCGGCATCATTCTGGGCGGACGGCTGGGCTATGCCGCCTTCTATCAGCCCGAACTGTTCGGCAGCCTCGCTCTGTTCAAATTGTGGACCGGGGGGATGAGCTTCCATGGCGGGGTGATCGGCGTGCTGATCGCGATCGCCTGGGTCGCCTGGCGCGGCGGGCTGAACTGGCTGCGCGTGTGCGACTATATCGCGGTCAACGTGCCGTTCGGGATGATGTTCGGCCGCCTCGCCAATTTCGTGAACGGGGAATTGTACGGACGCCCGACCGATGTCAGCTGGGCGATGGTGTTCCCGTCCGATCCGCTCGGCCTCGCGCGGCATCCCAGCCAGCTCTATCAGGCCGCGCTGGAAGGCGCGCTGATGATCGCGATCCTGCTCCCGCTGTTCTGGTATACCCGCGCCCGCTATCGTCCGGGCCTGCTGGTCGGCGTGTTCACCGTGGGGATTTCGCTGGCGCGCTTCGTCAACGAATTCTTCCGCGAGCCGGATGCCCATCTCGCCTATGTCGTCGCGGAAACCGGGTTGAGCCGCGGGCAATGGCTGACGCTCCCGATGATCGCCATCGGCCTCGCCGTGATCGCCTACAGCCTGACGCGCCAGCCCGCCCCCGCCACGCCGAGTGAACCACGGGCGGCGTGAGCGGAGAGACGGACGATCTGGGCGCCCGCTTCCGGCGCCTGATCCGCAGCCACGGCCCGATGCCGGTGGCGCGCTTCATGGGGGAGAGCAACGCCCGCTATTATGCGAGCCGCGATCCGCTGGGCGCGCCAAGTCCGGATGGCGAAACCGAGGGCGGGGGCGATTTCGTCACCGCGCCCGATATCAGCCAGATGTTCGGCGAAATGGTCGGATTGTGGTGCGCCGACCTGTGGATGCGTGCCGGACGGCCGCAGGATATCCTCTATGTCGAATTGGGGCCGGGGCGGGGCACGCTGGCGAGCGACGCGCTGCGGGTGATGCACCGCCAGGGCCTGACACCGCGCATCCATCTCGTTGAAGGCTCGCCCGTCCTGCGCGCAAAGCAGCGCGCGGCACTGCCCGAAGCCCAATTCCACGACGATCTGGCGAGCGTGCCCGAAGATGCGCCCATCCTGCTCGTCGCCAACGAATTTCTCGACGCGCTTCCGGTGCGCCAGCTGGTCCGCACCGAAACCGGTTGGCGCGAACGCATGATTGCGCTGGATGAGGACGATGGTTTCGTCTTCGCCGCGGGTCCCAACCCGATGGACGAGGCCGTGCCGCAAGATTGCCGGATGGCCGAACCGGAAAAGATCATCGAGACCAATCCCGGCGCGGCGGCGGTTATGGGCGAGGTCGTAAGGCGGCTTGGCCATCAGGGCGGGGCGGCATTGTTCATCGATTACGGGTATCTCGCGCCGCGTTTCGGATCGACGCTCCAGGCGGTGAAGGCCCATCGCAAGGTCGATCCGCTCGCCTTTCCCGGCATCGCCGACCTCACCGCGCTGGTCGATTTCGCCGCGCTGGCGGAAATCGCCCGGACGGGCGGGGCCGAATGGCTGTCCGCGACCACGCAGGGCGTCTGGCTGCGCGCGCTGGGGATCGAGGCGCGGGCGGCAGCTTTGGGCGGCGAGGCCGTCGCGCGCGA
>Ga0114912_1001040_pt1 | contig 12358 bp, 7 predicted proteins | sample MalvirDeepMed_51_FD_89713 | JGI IMG/M metagenome (GOLD analysis project Ga0114912, IMG submission 89713) | Marine viral communities from the Global Malaspina Expedition - Malaspina viral metaG DeepMed_51 | ecosystem: Environmental > Aquatic > Marine > Oceanic | place: Mediterranean Sea...
GCCATACCCCTTGCCGGGTTTGCATAAGCCAAAAATGGTTTGTTAAACAAAATAGAGAACGCAACACCATGAAAAGAGTCGGTAACGATGTACTTAGCCATATAGAATGAAGCAAGCCACCCTTCAACAGACTGGTCGCCGTCTGAAGAATTAAGCGCATTTACCCTTTCAAAAAGTTTGCCATTTACGGAAAGCGCATTCAATCCCAATGTATTTGACAAGTTTCTAATCACAAGCTCTTTGTCATCGTTTATGTCTAGTACATAATTGAGCAAGTAATCTTTGCTAGTTCTGCGTTCATCAAGATTGAATTTTTTAGCATAGTGCTGTGCATCTAGCAACATTGTGGGGTCTAAGACGTGAGTGGCATTACTGCTTAGCTCTTCAGCACACATTGTAACGGCAGCGTCTTCGCGTACTCCTACAGCATCGAACCGTTTTAAAAGCCTAGACGCCATAGCCTGCCGGCTTTCGTCATATTCCCATTTATCTGAGCCGAAAGATGCAGCATAGCTAAGTCTTTTTATCTCGCTATTTTCAGGTAAGAACTCAAAGAAGAAGTCATTAAGAATCTCTTTAGCATACTGAGGGCGCCATACCTGATCGCTGCCCACAACCAATGCATCAAAATCGTATTCATTGATATCGCTTTCGAGTTCATGAGAATGAAAAAAAGGCTTTGTTATTAAGGGAAAATACGTGTCTAAAAACTTTTTGTTCGCTACAGAAGGAGACAGCCCTACGGACTTAACGTATTTCTGCTTTGAAGGTTTTGCATGCGCGTGGTGAAACCGCCTATTTACAAATACCGCTTTCTGCCCCAACGTTTCTATTACTTCCATCAAAGCATAAGCTTGCAGATTTCCACCGTAGTTCTTATTCATTGGCAAGGTCAAAATCCCCACATTCAGAGGTTTTGTATTAGCTCTGCTCTTCTTTTCTTGTGGGGTATTAACTTCAGCAATAATAGATGCGATGACTTTTTGTAAATTTTGAAAGCAAACTAAGAGCTCTACGTTTTGAAAGAGTTTCTTGTGGGTATTAAACTCACCATTAAGTCTGAATTTCGTCGAGCTAGCTCGCTGAAGCAAATCAACGTGGACAGTGTTACTATTTGCTGCGTATATATTGAATGCGAAATGCACATTTTTATATTTAAAGTCTACGACGGCACATTTAGCTTGGTATATCCAAGCTTTTTTGAAAACTAAATGAATAAACTGCTCTTGTTTTGGTAAATTGCTAAGATACTCTTCAGCGTGCTGCTTAATTGTCTCCAACTTAATTGGAGTGCTACTTTCTTTCATAATCTTATGTGCCTTGAATATTAAACCTTGTGACCTTGAATTATTGGTGCATCCCCTAACTCATCTCTGATATTTTTTCCGAAACTATACTTAGGTCACTTTCGCTTACTGAGGGGTGCAACTTACGGGCAAAGCATGCACCTGAACTTAATATGGTTTTTATATCATTTCGAGCGATACTGATAGGAGAGCCTAGTCCATATCGCAAGTTGTCTTTCGATAACTCCTTTTTGAAAGGGTTCTGCTCCGAAAATAATACACTTGGATATAAGGTTTCATCTGGCTCGAAGGTTGTTTGTAAATGCTCAAAAATCTCAGTGAATAAGGAGCTAGATACTAACCATTCAACTTGTTTGCGATGCAGAACCATCCATGTCCGTCCGACTGTGTAAGCGTGCTTGGTCCAAAATGCTTTTCGGAAGTTTATTTCATCTTCGGTCAGACTTCGTATGAATAAACGTTTATTGCCTATTTCTTCGCAATACAGTGCACGTCTTTCCATTACCCTGCTTATTGGGTTTAGACTTCCGGTGTGCAATTCTCTATCAACTTCACTATCGCACACAATTTGTAATCTAGAGTACTTTCTTTCTACACGAGAAAATTCTTCACTTTGCTTAAGCCAATAGTGTGGTTTGTTTGGCTTAAACCCAAAGCAAAAAGAGGTTTTATTATTTTCTTTTTGTTCGAACTTCAAACGCTCAAAGAATTGACGCTGTGAAATTAGAGGTATATCCACGCCACTCAAATTAACAAAGTAATCCCAACCAGAAACTGCTAGCGCCTTTTCTATACTTTTCTTCATCTGGTAAATTTGAGAGGGGCCACACCAGGTGACTGGCATACTTTTAGAAGTGCTAAAGCCACAGATACCGCTGTGAAAGCTTTGATTCAATGACTCTAAGCTACTAACGTCGCCATCGTACGTCACATTGATGTGATTACCAAAATGAGAAAGGTGGCTAACTAGCCACCTTAAACGGTCTACATTACCGTGATGCTGTATGTCATAGTAAATCAATGTAATTCCCCTTCAGAAAAGAAAGTGAAGGTCTAAGGTTACGACAGAAATTACAGCTATGCATTTAATGACATCTTATCTTCTATTGAGATTAATGTAGATATGAAGTTTTCAGCTAAGACGCTATTGCTATTTGGAAGGAGATAAACCTTTTTGCTGTCGGAAGCTTTTGCGAAATACATTTCATTTTTATAGGCAAACTTATTTTCGAAAAAGTTAATTGTCCAAGACTCATCAAGCGTGTTTTCGGCAAGCCCATTTTTAACCACTGCAAACGCTTCAGTAACAGAATCATCTTTTTCACTTTTCAGCTTCAAATAGGCATCTCTAACTCTCGTTCGAGGATGTTGTCCAGTACGCTCTTTAAACCTATGATTTAGTAAGCGAATGATTTCTATATCAGCGAGATTCATAGACCTGTTAACTGCAGCAGCTTGCACAGTTAGCTCGACATCTAGGAGTTTACTACACATAGCCTGAGCAATATCTAAGCCTTCTGAAAGCATAGCATCATAATCAAAAACATGGATATGATTTGCTATTATGCTCCAATTATCTATTACACTTGAAGCATTTAGAATTTTAGATTGGAATGGCTTCAGAGCATGATTCAGGAAAAACTCAGACCATGTTTTACTTTCGCCTTGTTTAACCGATTCTTGCCAAGCTGAAACCAATAACTTCGAATACGCTCTCTTAAAGAAGATAACTTCAACAGTGAATTTTTCAGTAAATTTAGATAGGAAGCTAATATCTTCTCTCGTCAAGTCTTCAAAATTTTCACTTGATACTAACACTCTGTCTTCGTCTGTTTCGAAAAACTCTACAATAGTATCTGTATCTCTCTGTTTTATCTTTTCAACTAGCTTGTGGTGCCCCCACTGTGGCCCTATCAAGCTATCTGAATACAGAACGCCTTGGAGCTTCAAAGCATCACTCTGTTCAAACAAGTTTTTTTGTATATAGGTACTTCCCGTTTTATGCGGACCTATATGAATAAATAGCTTTTTCATTTACTTCCTATAAATTTTCTTCAACGCACACTAAATTGAAGTGAATATGCCTACCGACTCAAATATCTTTTTAAATCTCGCCACTCCGTTAACAAACGAGTAATTCTCTTGTGCGAGAAGTTTGCTGTTTTCACTAAAGCGTTTCCACAGTATCTCATCATCGTACAGTTTAATGATTGCTTGGACACACGCTTCTGGATCATTTGCGATGAGAGTATTAATACCGTTCGTTAAACCGGTTCCCTCCGCTGCAACATCCGTTAGAACAGTTGGCGTGGCATAGGCTAATGCGTCTAATACTTTCCCTTTTATTCCCGCGCCAGAGAGAAGTGGCGCAATAAAGATACGGTGCTCGTTATATACTTTATCTAGCGATTCAGCGAAACCAACTATATCGACATTCTCACAAGCAAATTTTTCAAATTCTTTTGGCATTTTACTGCCATACACTGTAAATGTAATATCAGGTCTCAACGATTTTAACTTAGGCATTACCTGTTCAACCATAAACTCTACGGCTTCAACATTTGGCTTGTGGCCATAGCCACCTAAAAATGCAATTCCGCTTCTATCTAAAAAGCCTTTGCCTGAAGGCTTTGGGTCGACTACCCATGGGGTTGTGTGCATGTTGCATGTTTTAGCTAAGTGGCTCGAGATTACAGCTTGCTCTGTAGTGTTGTACGTAAGAATAGCATCAACCGCTTCACACACCGCCAATTCTTCATCACGAGTTAATAATGCTTCATCCATTGCATCTTGATCGTCTTTTAGAAGAGCAGCTCTCATTTCTCTTAGGAAATGGAGGTCGGCATTATTAAATAGAACAGGTTTATTCTCTGCTTTTATACGTTCTATGTAATTTTTCGCTACTTCATAACGCGTAATATAGACTGCATCCATTTCCTCTAATCTACGGTCTAAAACATCATCCAAGGAGTAATAAAAAGGTACATAAAGAACTTCAACGCCCATATTTTGAAGCTTTTTAGTGTGCAGCCCCATAGCGGCTAGGTTCTGTGGCACAAAAGTAACCTTAAAACCGAGAGCTATCATCATTTCTATTTCTTTCAGCGCGGCATGGCTTCCTGCATCTACCCCTTCCATTGGAGTTGCATAATCGATTACTAAAACTCTTTGCTCAATGTTGCGGTCTTTCTCTAAATGTAAGTTTGATAACGAGGGTTTGGAACTATGTTTGTAAGAGTTGAACCAAGCTCTTCGAAAAGTAGCTTCGTTAACTTTTTGATATTGTTTTAAACCTTTCGACACATCTGTACCATGTGACTGGCCTTCAAAATGGATTACTTCTGAGTGCGGAACGTAAAGCACTTTGTACCCAGCGTCTCTCACTTTGAATGACAGATCAGTATCTTCATAGTAACAAGGTGCATATTCTTCGCTAAATCGACCTACCTTTTCCCAAACATCACGGGAAATGCATAGTGCAGCACCGGTAACATAATCGACCTGCCGTACATAATTCCACGAACAATCATAAGGATTAGCGTTTCTACCAGCGTTCCAAGGTTCACCGTTAGACCAGACTATTCCTCCAGCTTCTTGGAGAGTACCATCAAGGTTTAATAATTTTGAGCCCGTCATCCCTACGTTTGCATCAGCTTCGTGCTGACTGATAAGTTCGTCTAACCACAAACTTTTTACTTCGGTATCGTTGTTTAGAAATACAATATAATCGCCTGATGCTACCTCTGTAGCTTTGTTACAACTTCGAAGGAAACGTAAATTCTCGATGTTTCTAGAAATTTTGAGATTGGCTATGATTTCTTCAGCTCTGCTAGTTTCATCTGTAGAGCAGTCGTCAGCCAGAATAACTTCATAAGATGTTTTGTTGAAGGCTAACAATATTGAAGCGATGCAGTGATAAGTAAGTGAAAACTTATTATATGCGGGTACAACAATTGACACTTTAGGGTTTTCAAAGCTAGGCAAGGTTAGATTAGGAAAGTTTTTTCGCCCCTCATAACCTTCTACTAACACATTATGCGCAGTAGTTAAGCTCTCAATATCTACTTTTCTCTCTTTATCATGCAACTGAAGAGTTAATGATTCGTATCTTGCGTCTGCACTCGGAGGTTTACTGATATAATGAGGAATTGTTCTACTGTGGTTCAAATACTCCCATGGGGTGAGCACAGGGTCGCCCTGAATTTCTAGCTTTCCACAAAACCCTGGCTCACCATATATGAAAGCCACAACGGTATGTTTTGCATTATCTAAAAACTTTGCAGGAACGTATATATAACCAAAGCTAGTGTCTTTGGAGCTATCGCATTCGTAATGACCTATTATCTCATTTGCTACCCTGAACGCTAGGGTGAAGCCCCCTTGAGTCACTTGCTTGTTTTGAATGATAAAAGATAACTTGTTACCAACAAGGCTTTCAAACGAAACTGCTGCCCTACCAAGAGTATTTGACACTTTGAATTTAGAGGTAGCTATTTTCTTATCCGTGGCTTTATCTTTGATTACGATCGCACTTTCTTTTCTCAAAAGTTCATTATTTATAACCAAACTAAAACCATGCGCACCTTTATTGATATTATTGACACTTAAGTCTTCTCGAAATTCATTCGCCACTCCAGTCCCTAGTAACTGACCAGCTTCGTCGCATGCTGCTATCTCTAGTGGATGTTCATCATCTAAGTTCGCAGCCCAACCTCTTAAGATTCCGCCTTCAAAACTATCTATGTGGCCTGCCAAATTTTTATTTGTCATCGTATTCCTTACAAACTATTTGTTCTGTACTACAAGAGGCTCTGCGTATCGAAAAACCGGAGTTAAACTCGTTTTTCCAAAAACAAAAGTACGATAGTTTATTCGTATGTACTGTGTTCTTCAATAATAACGTGGAACTGCACTTACAGTGGCTCTCGCTTATCTTAACTTAATATAAAAGAGGAGAAGTCAATAGGATTTACTTCTGGTAACTCTATGAACTAAGTTTCTTTGTAATTTTTGCTTTAAGTTTTTTGATTACAGGGCCATGAGGGCGCTCTCTCAGAGCAGCGTTTACAATGCTCTCAGCATCTAAATAATCGCCTCTTCTATACATTAGGTCTGCAATATCGCGCAAAAACTCGCCTTTCTCGTAGCTTGGCATCCTCTCAATTTGTGCTTGTGAGAACCACTCTGAACTTTTACCTTCAAATTCTAAATTAAAAAATTCAGCTAGTTTAAATATCTCAAAATGAACTGACCTTTCACTTAGTTTAATCTCGATCTTCTTTCTTAACTCAGTGAAGAGTTCTGGCTCTCTTTCTGTCATCTCTGTGAGCAACTGGAATATTTGGATATTTAATTGCATTGCGTTCAGAGGTGACGCTTTAACTTTCTCTGATTTTGACAGGCTACGCACCTTGGAAAGTACCGCCTCTACTTGATGTTTAAAGTTTGATTCTGTTGTTTTTTCCAGCCGATAGTACAAATCCTTTGAAACACGACTTTCTATATCATGCTGTTCAACCTGCGTATCAGCTACACTCTGTAAATAGATATCAACCTTGTCGTTAATATCTCTAAACTCATCTGACAACACGAAATTCAACATCCGCTTTAGCTCTAATGCACTTAAGGGGTAACTTCGATTAACAAATTTATTTTCTATAATGAAATTTTTTTCGACTTGTTTATGGTCAAGTCCTAGCGACATTAGAAAGAGTTTTTGAATTGGTAACGTCTTTAGAGTAGCTTCGCAATAGTTTACTAGAGTGACCTTATTGTGGTCATACTCTTCCAACCATCTAGCATGAGCTTCACTAGTTAAAAAGCCGTTTGGGCTCTCTAATTGCACTTTGCAGTAACTGGTTATATCCGTCGTTAAAAAATGCCTTTTTACTAACTGGTTGTAATTTGAATATAACGCCTCTAGGGGAGCTCTATGAAAAACCAAGATTTTATACTTTAAGTCACCAAGTATAAGCGTCAGCTTATCTGGAGAATAGAAAATCGACTCCGCTGAAAGCAGAAGTACACAATTATTGTCTTTTGCTTCTTTGACATAATCACTGAGAATCGTGGCAGCGTCATCTAGCCTATTTTCGATTAAGGCCTGCCCTAATGCAGAGTGACCGCCAGATATTCCATTTTTATCCACACCGTGATTAGGATAGTAAAGTCCATGCTGTCTGAGCGATTCTCTGTTATCGAGGCAAAACTTTTGAATTGCTGTCGATCCAGTTTTTGGAGCGCCAATGTGAAAAATAACATCTTCGTTCGTTACAGAGGAGAAGTTCGGTAACTCAATATAAGATTTGCGTTTGAAAATCGACTTCATGTTTTCAGTTACGAGTTAAAACCTCGTCAGTATATTAGGCCTTAATTAATACATTAATTGAGTGTATCAGTTTTGGGTTTCCTGCACACGCTTACCTCAATCCTCTAAATAAAAGGACAACCACTCCCGTTCCTGAGAGTTAAGCGCGTTTTGTTGGGGCTGCCTATACATCTCTGCATTCCAAGCCTCGTACAAACTTTTAAGTTCTTCTGCTTTGTCTGGCATGGCTGACATTAAGTTATTGGAAACTGTTTCGTCTAAAGACATATCAAACAAAAACTCGTGCTCTGCACCCATTTTAAGGTACTTATAGTTACCAAGACGCACTGCTGACTGATTCCAAAAACGCCAAAAAAGCGGGCGATTCATAAGCACGTTGTTGTCAAAACCTTGAGTTGGAAAAATATCAACACCGTCGAGTTCAGATAAAACAGTTTCAGAAGCACCAGCACGTTTAATTGCAGAGTACAGCACATCTAAACTAATAACGGGCTCATCTATAACGGTATTGCTTTGAAGCTTTTCGGGCCAATGGACGATAAAGGGCACTTTTATCCCCCCATCCGTCAACATACCTTTTTCACCGAGCAAGGGGATATTCAGTGAACCATTCCAAGCCTCTTTTTCTGTTATGGGAGCATCAGTAAAGTCGAGTCCTATTGGAGCTCCGTTGTCGCTGATAAAAGCGATAATCGTGTTTTCCAGTATTCCATGTTCTTCAAGCTTAGATACAATGCTGCTTACGCCTGCATCTACTGCGTACATCATTGCCAACGCGTATCTACGCCGATCAGATGACTGCTCAGGGAATAGTGATAGATAATCTTCTGTCGCATCCAAAGGTACATGTGGTGCGTAATGAGCAACATGAAGATAAAACGGTTCATCGTGATTTATATCTATAAATTGCGTCGCTGCATCTGAAACAACATCTAACCTGTAGTCAGAGTTACTTATCCAGCCCAACTGGGTTTGATTGCCCTCAAGGTCATAATTAGCCCAGTAACGGTTTGCGTAACCGAAATAATTGTATTTATAACCTTTTGATGACGGGTAATATCGCTCCTTTAGCGATGAAGGTAACCTGCCTGGGTTAAACTCACTTATGGGAGTATTCGGAAAGTTTTCCTTAAACCATGGCTTTGAATTTTGATCTACTTCAAGGTGCCACTTGCCAACCATTCCTGTTGTATAACCAAGGTCAGAAAAGCGGTCTCCCATGGTGACCACATTTTCAGGTATTGGTGTATATCGGTTGTCATCTACTCCAAATCGTTGTTGGTACACACCAGTAACCATTCCGGCTCGCGAAGGTGTGCATTGGGGGGCAGTTATATAACCGTTAGAAAATAGCACCCCATTGGCCGCTAGCTTGTCTATATTAGGCGTGTTGATGTCGGTAACAATGTTATGGGCACCGATATCAGCATATCCTTGGTCGTCGGTGAAAATGACAATTAGATTTGGCTTGGAAGGAAGTATTAAAGACTGCGCGCTGACTTTAAATTTTGTGCCGGCTTCATTTACTAGGTTCGCTGTAATCGTAAATGATGTGCGCTTACGTACTTGGGGGGCAATAAAACTAAACTTGCCTTCGCTGGTATTTACTATATTTAGCGACCTTTCCAATGATGTATTCCACGACTCTATAGTAACCTTTTGCGAATTGCTGTCATCAGAGTCGTTTACAATTAAGGAAACTGTGTCATCAGAAGTAATTTCTTGTGGCAAAGTGATTGAATAAGAGCGACTTAATTGATCTTGTTCAGACACCGTTGGTGGCGAAGGTTGGGAATCGCCGCCACATGAAACTACACATAATAAAACTAAAAAAAACAAGCCACACAACTTTACAGCATCCATACTTTTATTCCAAATTCGGCGAATCGCACGTTACCAATATTCTTGTATTACTGATTGACGAATTATTTAACGTCAATAATAAAATAGTAGTTACAAACAACTAGCTGTTTTATTGATCTTTAATAGATTCTATTTCTTTAAGAAACTCATTTTTTTCATCAATATTTATCCAAGGTTCACGTTTGTGAGCATCTTTACTTATTTTCTTCTTCAGCGCTCTGTTTTTTTCTAATTGTTCAGGGTCTTTGAAAGTTGGCGCGTCATCAGAATTTAAGCCAGTGTTGATTGCAGGGTATACCCAGTGTTTTTCCGTGCTACCATTGTACCCCTGTCGGATGAACCTCTTAGTCCACTCGACATGTCCGGCACCGTAGCCACTAAACCTTGGGTCCAAGTACCCTATACTGTCGATGGCATCCTTGCTACAAGCTGTGCATTGCCCTGTAACCAATTTGCACAAGTAAGGTAAAGTACTCGACCCTGTACCAGACGCCACTGCGTCTTCTTTTTTAATTATTCGCTTATGCGCATAATTAATATGCCCCCATAAAAGTGCTGCTATCACCCACTCTTTTTGCCAGTTTTCTTTATTTGGTCGACAGTCGTCCTCCAGCAAAATTAAAACATCAACTTTTTTGACTTCGTTGAGATAATACAAAGCCCTGTTTTTGTTTCGCACAACGCCTTTATTCGGGCAGTTAGTATGAGGTACGTTATTTTGTTCACACCATTCTACTGTATCGTCTTTACTACCGTCGTCAGCAACAACGAGTTGATAATCACCTGTTGTGAACGCTTTGATGGCTTCGACAGTTTTTGTTAGATGGTCTTTTCTGTTGTATGTAATAACTCCAATCCCGACATTTAGCGAAGCAATATATTCGTCTGTTATTGAATCAAACAATTCAGATATAACAGGCCCGTCTGGACGGAGCATTTTAGCTCTTGCTATTAACCAAAAGCTTGTACTCTTATTGACACTCCTAAATAGTATCGCTAAATCTCTAAAGATCTCAGGAGTCAAATCTTCATGCATAATGAATTCATTAACTGGAAAATCCGCATGATTCAATACTAATGTAACTAGTGAAGTGACGTCTGTATATGGTGCACAATTTGAAACTAGTGCCGTTGCTGTATCTAAAGACACTCTTATTTTGATGGGGTTCTCAAGATCCATGCTTTTTAAACCAAGGAGCTTTGTGAACTCTTTATTGCCATTTTTTAATTCTTGTTTAACGAAGGCAAGTTCAGAGCTTTTTAGGGGAGAAATATCTTCTTTAACGAAATTTCGAGTTCCTATGCCCGTGCCAACCTGTTTACTATTGGCCTTTTCACGTACGAATTTAAGGTAACGTTTCGCCCGTTGCTTTATTTCGCCGGCTTCGCTTAGGAAGCCTAATCTTTGCAAAAAGTTTTTCATTTTAAAGTAACTTTCATAACTGGTCTTAGCAAACTTATGTGCTTTAAACTTGATCATCGAAGCTTGTTTCTATTGAAACTGTATGCTGCTTCCCTTCTAGCAGGCTATACGCCTGATTGGTATAAAGGATGACCATCAAATCACTCTTATAGACTCGCATAACAGGCTCAGATTGATATTATCCAACTGTACCTTCAAACAGTACTACCTGAGTTTTTTGCTCAACGACTTTAATACTCTGACCCGCACTAAAACTGCTCGGGTATCTATATGTCTTTCCTATGAATCCATTTCTATGAATGTTCCGCTCTGCAGCAACAGGTCTATAATCGGCGATCCTTATCTCATCTACAATATCACCATCTAGGGTCACATCAGCTTTAAGTGCCTCGTCACTCTCAAAACAACAAGCCCATATATTGAATAGCTTTCCTTTGTCTTTAGGTGCTACGTGAAGTTCTCCGAAACGTACAATAGGCAACTCTTTTCTAAAGAGGCTTTGGTGCAAATCAAACCGCCTTAAAGCGTATTCGTATAACTCATAATCCTGAGCATTTTCTTGCCTTATTAATAAGAGCTCATCTTCACTCAAAATGTATTCGTTTGAAGTCTTTGCTGCGTTTTTATTTATATCGAGTTCTTTAATATCAGTGCCATAGTAATAATTAAACAGTTCTAATGATTCGCTATAGCGCTCTGTGATTCCGATAAAACCAATTGCATCGTTCCAGATACCACTTAACGCTTTCGACTGCACATTGGCAAATCGGTTTTCCTTTATAAAGTCTTCGAAACTGCCTTTATAACCATGAAGCCTAGAAAAATGTTCATAGTGCGAGCGCACTTGTTGGGCAGGATTACGTACAAAGGTAACGACACTTGCAGTATCAAAAAACGGAGCATACTTGGGATATATGACATGCCCAGATAAAAACTTAGCGTTTTGCTTGAAGCTCTTCGCTGCTAAATACCTGTCCTTTAGTTCATATTCGTATTTTAAAATATCTTCGTGAGTCTCTTTGTTCCCTTTGCCATAGTCATAGTAGGTGGCGTCAGAGCCAAAATACTGCTCTGCAGCTAAGCGGAAACTAGAGCCAGCAGTTTTAGGGATATGGATGAAAAATAATGGAAAATTGTTGTTCATAATACTTCTAAAAGTCAGTTACTATTTAAGCGAAAAGTTTTCATGTGTATTGGATAAATTAGGGTTATAAGCGGTGTCATCGCACAGTAGTTTTTTCCACTTATCCTTCATATACTCACTTTCTTTATTAAATCGTGCCACTTTCTCTGGCGTGTCTTCTTCGCCGCGGCTTATTGACTCATGATGGTAAAGTTCAGCCCACGGGGTAAATAGGTTTCTATAGCCTGCAGTATGTACCTTCAAGCAAAAATCTACATCATTAAAAGCTACTGTTAAATCTTGTTCGTTTAACC
>Ga0114912_1001041_pt1 | contig 12355 bp, 9 predicted proteins | sample MalvirDeepMed_51_FD_89713 | JGI IMG/M metagenome (GOLD analysis project Ga0114912, IMG submission 89713) | Marine viral communities from the Global Malaspina Expedition - Malaspina viral metaG DeepMed_51 | ecosystem: Environmental > Aquatic > Marine > Oceanic | place: Mediterranean Sea...
AAAATACACCACTTCAAGATAACGAAACCTTCAGGAAGGAGAACGACCTTGATCCCGTAAAACCTATAATTGCCCTGTTACCGGGAAGTCGAAAGCAGGAAGTACAAAAAATGTTGGAGGTCATGCTTTCGGTAAAAAAGGATTTTCCCGATTACCAATTCGTAATTGCCGGGGCCCCCAGTCTTCCTGATGAATTTTATGCACCATTTCTAAAAGGTGATAAAGTGGAATATGTCTCCAACAAAACCTATACACTTTTAAAACATTCCCATGCCGCATTGGTAACCAGTGGAACGGCCACACTGGAAACAGCGCTGTTTGAGGTGCCCCAAGTAGTTTGCTATAAGGGCAATTGGATTTCCTACCAGATAGCAAAGCGAATCATCACTTTGGATTATATCTCCTTGGTCAATCTTATCATGAAAAGGGAAGTTGTAAAAGAGTTGATACAGAACGACTTGACCACTTCCAACCTGAAGAACGAGCTTTCCAAAATTGCAGAAGGGACCGAACGGGAACGTATTTTGTCGGATTATGCATTGCTCAAAGAAAAATTGGGTGGAAAAGGAGCCAGTGAAATGGCAGCCCGATTAATTGTGAAAAATGTGTAGTTTTATCTTCCAAGAATGTAAATCTATTCTTGGATGTTACGAAAAACCATAATCTTACTGTTGTTTTTGGCCATTACCGCTTGCGGCCCCGGCAAAAAACGACGCACCTACAGCAAGACCCGAACCGTTTCGGTAGAGGGGTCCACCGAAGACACTTCCCCTAAAATTGAACCTAAAAAGGAAAACAAGAAAGAGGGGCGTAAAAATGTTAAGGCAAACGAAATCATCTCCACTGCATTAAGCTATTCCGGAACCCGGTACAAGTATGGGGGCACCACAAAAAAGGGAATGGACTGCTCTGGCCTGGTCTATGTTTCCTTAAAAGAGAACGACATTATGTTTCCCAGATCATCCTACCAAATGGCCTTGGAAGGTAACAAAATCAGGGTAAACGATGTAGAAAAGGGGGATTTGCTCTTCTTTCAGACCAGTAAAACGGGACGACGCATTAATCATGTTGGGTTAGTGGTAGACGTCGACGGTGACGATATTAAATTTATTCACGCCACAACCTCACGAGGCGTATTGGTATCCTCATTACGGGAAGGATACTGGAACAGCGCTTTTGTAAAGGCTATGCGCATCCTGTAACGTGCGCCAACTTAATTTTGTGTCCATAAAACTCACATTGTGGGTGATAGTGGGCATCGTTATTGGTTTTAATTTTGAGATAGCTCCACTTCTCCCCCTCACAATTATGCTGGTTTTTTTACCAGTAGCTTATTTGCTTGGCAAAAGGCAACAGCGTGAAGGGTTCCCGTTTTTTGAAGTGTTGATTGTCCTCATGACTACTTCTCTTGGCAGTTTTGTTATCGGAATTTCAGTGGGCCGTGGCATACCTACCCATTACTCTAACTCCAATGATGATTTGGAAAAAGTTTGGAATTTAAAGGTGACGGAAGTACTTAAGTCAAATGACTACTCCCACAGATACATCACCAAAATTATTGCTGCCGATTCGGAAATATTATCTGCAAAGTTGCTTGTAAGTGTCTCTACCGATTCCAACTCAACACCATTGCAGGTTGATGATGAATTTATCACTTACTCCAAACCTGAAAATATACGGCCACCATTAAATCTTCACCAATTCGACTACAAAAGCTATCTTGAAAAGCAAGGGATTCAACATCAAATTAGAACCAATTACGCCTCCATTGCCAAGAAGGAAAATAGTTGCACAACCTTATTTGGAGCGGCATCCAATTTTAGGGAACACATTATTTCAAAATTGTAAAGTAGAAACTTTGGGCATCAAGAACTCGGGGTAATCCAAACCCTCATTTTAGGAAAGCGCGACGATATTTCCGAAATCACTTATAACAACTATAAGAATGCTGGGGCAGTTCATATTTTAGCGGTAAGCGGCCTCCATGTTGGAATCATCCTGCTTTTATTGGAGTTTCTTTTATCGCCATTGGAGCGCTTTCCCAAAGGCAAAACCATCAAGCTTATCTTGATTGTTCTGCTACTTTGGGGTTACGCTTTCTTAGCCGGGCTCTCACCTTCAATTGTACGTGCCGTAACCATGTTTTCCTTCGTGGTCTATTCCCTATACCTCAACCGACCTACCAACTCATTTAACATTATAGCACTTTCCATATTGTTTATTTTATTGGTAAAGCCACTGTTCTTGTTTCAAGTAGGGTTTCAAATGAGCTACGCAGCGGTATTTGCCATTGTTTGGGTTTATCCCAAACTACAAAAGTTTTGGTTTCCCGATAATTTCATTGTTCGGAAAATATGGCAATTATTATCGGTAAGCATTGCGGCCCAGTTGGGAGTTTTACCCATCAGTTTGTTCTATTTTCATCAGTTTCCGGCACTATTTTTTGTTTCCAACCTACTCATTATTCCTTTTTTAGGTTTGATTTTGGGTCTCGGAATCGTGGTCATCCTATTGGCTTTGACCAATCTTTTACCGCAATTTTTGGTCGATGGTTTCAATTGGGCGATTCATTTTATGAATTCCATAGTTGGTTGGGTCGCTCGGCAGGAAGGTTTCATCATCAAAAACATTCCATTTGATTCCGTTCAGATGATAGCGGGATATTTTATCATCACTGCTCTTGTGCTATTCCTATCCCGGCCTCGCCGGAAATCGGCTTTGGTATTCTTTGATGGACTGATTATTTTTCAAAGCTGGACGATTTGGAATCAAACCCAAGTGCACCAAAAGGAAACTATCGTATTAGCACACCGAACCAGAAATACCATTTTACTGCATCAACTAGGGGATTCAATTTCCGTAATCACTTCGGACAGCGATAATATTGGTACTGTTTCTACTGATTATGCGGTAGCAGAACGAATCCAAAAAGTGAACAACTCTGTATTGCGAAACAGTTACCAAATAGGTGACAAAAAACTATTTGTTATGGATAGTTTGGGTATTCTTCCTTTGGAAGAGCAATTAGACTACCTGTTACTGACCCAACCTTCAAAAGCTTATTGATTCCATGCAACCGAAAATAATACTTGCAGATGGCAGCAGCTATCCGAGTTTGATAGCTAAATGGCAAGCGACATGCATCAAAAAAGAAATCCCTTTCCACTATACGGGTGAAAGGGGATGTTATGTTTTTAGTTTGAAGAAAAATTAACCTCTTTCGATAGTTTCAACCTCATCTTCTGCAGTAATTTCAGTCTCATTGTCTTCAGCACCGTGCGTCAATCGCTTCAATGGTTTCAAAAGGAACAAAACCAACGTCCCGAACAGTACGGCAAAAATGAATAGTCCCCCGAACACTTTTAGTTCCCCTGCCTGAACCGAGCTTTCTCCAACGATTCCCGCAACTTTGTTACCTAAACCTGTGGCGGCCCAATATACGCCCATCATCAAGGCCATGTACCTTGCTGGTGCCAATTTTGTAAAGAATGATAATGATACTGGGGAAAGACACAACTCTCCAATGGTATGGAAAAGATACGTCAAAACCAACCAATACATAGCCGAAGAACCTGAACTTTCATATTGCAGGGAGGCAAAAACCATGTAAACGAATCCCACTCCCATGATGATAACCCCTGTTGCCATTTTAAACAAAGAAGTGGCTTCCTTGCCTTTCAGTTTTCTTCTTGCCCAGAAGTTTGCCACTGTTACGGCAAAAAGGATGATGAATCCGGCATTGGCTGCTTGAAACCATGCTGCGGGCACTTCCCAGCCCATGAACATTCTATTGGTTTTTTCTTGGGCATATAAGTTCATTAGACCTCCCATCTGCTCAAAACATCCCCAAAATACAATTACCATCAAAAGTGAAATGAGCAGCACAACATATCTATCCTTTTCGACTTTTCCGTTCAGGTTTTTGTAAATCATCATCATCATACCGGTGATGAGCGACAGGAAAACAAATAATATCCCATATCCCCAATTATCTGGACCATCGTATGTAAATCCTGCATAAATGGAATATGCCAAAAGAACACCCACTATGGTCAATTGCAATGGGGATTTAAGCAATTGCGAAAACAATTGTGCCAAACTTATATCAGAGGCTTTTTCCTCCAAAGTTGGCTGGTTCCCCACATGCACCAAAAACCGTTGCCCGTAGAGGTATACCAACAATCCCACGAACATTCCTATTCCGGCTAGGCCAAAACCATAATGCCATCCATAAACCGCAGCAACGATACCCACTGTGATGGAGGCTAAAAATGACCCAAGATTGATTCCTACGTAAAAAATACTAAAACCTTTATCCCTTCGGATGTCATTTTGTTTATATAATCCCCCCACCATGGTGGAGATGTTGGGTTTAAGCATTCCAACACCCAGGATTACAAAGCCCAAACCGGTGTAATAGGCCCATAAATAGTCTATAGCTAAGACCCCATGCCCAATGGTCAAGAGAATGGCTCCAATGGTAACTGCTTTTTTTTGTCCAAGGTATCTATCGGCCAAAAAACCTCCGGGTATACTCATTACATAAACCAACATGGTGTACCAGCCATAGAGTGCCAAAGCTTCGGTAGTTGTCCACCCCAGACCGCTTTGCGGATCATTCTTCAATGTTTCCGCAGTCATGTACAGGGTAAGTAGGGCACGCATTCCATAGTAAGAAAATCGCTCCCACATTTCGGTAAAGAACAATACGTACAATCCTACGGGGTGTCCAAATAATTCTCTTTTGTGGGCTGGTTTGGTTACTGCTGACATATTTTATAGTTTGATTATAAGTTCTCTTTAACGAAGTTGGTCAATTTGGTATATAGGTGCAGGCTTGTGTTGCCGCCATAAATACCGTGGTTTTTATCGGGATAAATGGCCCAATCGAATTGTTTGTTGGCCTGCACGAGTGCCTCGATCATTCGCATGGTATTCTGAACATGGACATTGTCGTCTCCGGAACCGTGCACCAATAAATATTTTCCTTTTAGCAATTCAGGATAGTTGAAAGGTGAGTTATCGTCATACCCTGTTGGGTTCTCCTGCGGCGTTTGCATGTAACGTTCGGTGTAAATGGTATCGTAAAAACGCCATGAGGTCACCGGTGCCACAGCGATGGCCATTTCAAAGGTATCATTGCCCTTTAATATACAGTTGGTGGACATAAACCCTCCATAACTCCATCCCCAGATTCCGGTTCTATCTTCATCGATATAGGAAAGCTCACTTAACTTTTTTGCAGCGTCGATTTGGTCTTCCACTTCATATTTCCCCAATTCCTTTTGGGTCAATTTTTTAAAGTCGCGCCCTTTTAATCCTGTACCCCTACCATCTACACAGGCAACGATATATCCTTCGGACACCAATAATTGGTGCCAGTAGTCCCGAGTGCCCATCCATCTATTGGCCACTTGTTGCGAACCTGGCCCACTATATTGGAACATAAACAACGGGTACTCTTTATTAGGATCGAAATCCGCAGGCTTCATCATATACATATTAAGGTCGTAGCCATTTACATTAATGGTAGAAAACTCCTTTGGTGCAATCTGATACCCTTCCAATTTGTTCTCCAATGCCGAGTTGTCCTTAATTTCCTTTATCAATTTGCCATTGGATGCATTGTGCAAGGTAAATTGATAAGGCGTAGTTGCACTTGAATATGTATTGATATAGTATGTAAAATCACTACTAAAGGCTGCTGAATTGGTTCCTTCCTCAGTAGACAATTCTTTCTTTTTCTTCCCTTTGCTCGAAATGCTATAAACTCCCCTATTGATGGAACCATTTTCAACCGACTGATAAAAAATACGGTCGTTTTTCTCATCATAACCGTAATAACTCGTCACTTCCCAAGGCCCTTCGGTAATCTGATTTTTCAATTCTCCATCTCGACCATATAAATATAAATGATTGTAGCCATCAGCTTCGCTGGTCCAGATAAAGCTATCATCGGCCAAAAAAGTTAGGTCATCATCAATATCAACATAAGCTGCATCGGTCTCTTCGAATAGAACGCTTACAGAATTATCCTTGGCATTTACATCATAAAGTTTCAAGTTGTTCTGATGCCTGTTCATAGTCTGAACACTCAAATGGTCCGGGTTGTGCATCCATTTGATCCTTGGGATATAGTAGGCACCGTCCAAATCCACATTTGAAATAGCTCCGGAGGCAACATCAAACATATGCAATGTTACAATAGAATTCTTTTCACCTGCTTTTGGGTACTTAAACTCATGCTGGGAAGGATAAAGTTCCGTGCCATAAACATCCATCGAGAAATGGGGAACCTCTGTTTCATCAAATCGGAGAAAGGCAATTTTGGAACCATCGCTGTTCCATTCGAAAGCGCGGACAAAACCAAACTCTTCTTCATACACCCAGTCGGTCACACCATTAATAATCGTTCCTTTGTTTCCATCGGTGGTGACCTGCTTGGTAGTTCGCTCCGCCAAGTCCATAACATATAGATTGTTATCGAGAACATAAGCCACTTTACTCCCGTCCGGTGACAAGGTAGGCTCTTGGATTTTGACCTCCGATATTTTCACCAATTCTTTCGATGCTATATCGTACACATAATAAATCCCTAAACGGGAACGTCTAAATATAGGTTCAACTTCCGTCGCCAAAAGCACTTGGGATTCATCATCACTAAAACTATAGGATGAAAAATATGGTACGGCATCCGATGATGCTACTATGGTCTCCACTTTTTGCAAAGTTTCGTAGTCGTACTTATCCAGACTACTGGAACGCGGGGAACGCGATGTATTTAATATGGTGTATTGTGTACCATTGTTCATGGATCGTAGGACATCCATGTATTCTGTCCTGAACTCTCCTCCAAAAATCTCTTCGAGGGTTATTTTTTTCTTTTGTGCTGTAGAAAAAGTAACAACTCCCAATAAGAATAGGAATAGAAAAGACTGTTTGTTCATGAAGTGAAAAAATTGATTAAAAACTCCCAAGTTTACTAATATTTATCGGAAAAATAAATTTTGATGTTGCATTTGCAACAAATTTTAACCTTTGATTCGAACCGTTTTTCATCAATTTTCAGAATCTCTGGCAAAATTCCCATTATACGTATATTTGAATGCTTTAACCCAGCTTTATGAACACTCCCGTTGAAGGATTTTCCAAACTTACCAAAACCCAAAAGATTGATTGGATCGCCAATAACTGCACCAAAGACCCAAAAGGGACAAAACAGGTGCTGGAGCAATATTGGAACATGGACCCAAGGGTACAAAAATTGCACGATGAGTTCATTGAAAACACCATAAGCAATTATTATCTGCCCTTTGCCATAGCCCCCAATTTTAAGATCAACGGAGAAATTTTTGCAATTCCCATGGCCATTGAAGAGAGTTCGGTGGTGGCAGCAGCAAGTAAAGCGGCCAAGTTTTGGTTGGAACGCGGTGGGTTTAAGGCTGAGATTATTGGAACTGAAAAAGTTGGCCAGGTACATTTTATATATAAAGGTGGTACAGAAAAGCTCTCCAATTTCTTTATTTCGGCCAAACCAGAATTGCTTAAAAGCGTTGCCACCATCACCCAGAGCATGGAAAAACGGGGCGGGGGCATTAACACTATCGAGTTAAGAGATTTAACGGATAAAATTGATGGCTATTACCAACTCCATTGCACTTTTGAGACCTTGGATGCCATGGGGGCGAATTTCATTAATTCCTGTTTGGAGCAATTTGCCAAGACATTAAAAGAGCAGGCTCTTTTATTCGAGGCTTTTTCCGAAGAAGAAAAGAACATTGAGGTGGTAATGAGCATCTTATCGAATTATGTTCCCGATTGTTTGGTAAAGGCAGAAGTAAGCTGTCCAATTGCCGACTTGGGCAATGCCGATATGCCAGCCGAAGCATTTGCAGAGAAATTTGTTCAAGCGGTAAATATAGCCAAGGTTGAACCCTACCGGGCAGTTACGCACAATAAAGGTATTATGAACGGGATAGATGCCGTAGTACTTGCAACAGGGAACGACTTTAGGGCCGTGGAAGCCGGGATACATGCCTATGCCGCCAAAGATGGGCAATATTCAAGCCTGTCCCATGCCAAAATTGAAGATGGTATTTTCAGGTTTTGGATTGAGGTTCCCCTCGCTCTTGGAACCGTTGGTGGATTGACCACCTTGCACCCGTTGGTAAAATTGGCTTTGGAAATTCTTCAGAATCCATCAGCAAAGCAATTGATGCAAATTGTGGCCGTTGCTGGATTGGCCCAAAATTTTGCGGCAGTACGTAGTTTGGTCACCACAGGAATTCAAAAAGGTCACATGAAAATGCATTTATTGAACATGTTGAATCAATTGGGGGCCACAGAAGAAGAAAAACGGAAAATGGTCAAACATTTTAAAGATGAAACTGTAACCAACGCGTCGGTTAAGGAGGCTTTGGAACGAATTAAATCGAAGTAATGAAGAAGGAATTTTATAGCAACGGTAAGTTATTGATATCAGGTGAGTATGCCGTTTTAGATGGTGCTTTGGGCTTTGCCATCCCTTCCAGTTATGGGCAATCGCTCCATGTGACTCCGACTACATCGGGTTTTCTGGAATGGACCAGTTTAGATGAAAATGACAAAATCTGGTTCTCCGCGAAGTTTGACCTCAAAGATTTACGGGTAGTTTCCACTTCTGATGAGACCATAGCCAAGACCTTGACATCCTTACTCTTGGAAGCCAATGCCCAAAACCCACTTTTACCGACCGATAGCGATGGCTTCCAGATTGAGACCCATCTTACTTTTCCAAGATCCTGGGGATTGGGTTCTTCCTCAACTCTTATCAACAATATTGCCCAATGGGGACGGGTTGACGCCTTTCAGCTTTTACAAAATGCTTTTGGTGGAAGCGGATACGACATTGCTTGCGCCCAATACAATTCGCCGTTGACCTATCAATTAAAAGATGGCAATCCTCAAGTTGAAAAAATTGATTTCGACCCAATTTTCAAGCAACACTTGTTTTTTATCCACCTCAACCAGAAACAAAACAGCAAAGAGGCCATTGCCAATTACAGGGAACAACAGTTTGACAAACCCCAACTGGTTAAAGAAGTTTCAGATATTACAAGAAGAATGATTGGAGCCTCTACATTATTCGGTTTTGAGACATTGATGGAGGAACATGAGGCCCTACTTTCCAAAGTTTTAAAAATTCAACCTGTAAAACAACGCCTTTTTCCAGATTATTTTGGGGCGATTAAAAGCCTTGGCGCTTGGGGCGGTGATTTTGTTTTGGCCACCGGAGATGACAAAACACGCTCTTATTTCAAGTCCAAAGGTTTTGAAACGGTGATTTCCTATTCTAAAATGTCACTATAGTTTTTCCTCCGAAGAGGCCTTTTTTCCCAATTTTTGCTCATCCGTAAACTCAAACGGGGTGTTTGTCAATTGGCACCCTAAAATTCAATCAATTGCCCTTATGTTTGATACATATTCATCAACTATTGATAATATGGCCAAAATCAACAAAAAGACAATTGGGAGCTCTCTGAAAGGATTCATATTCATTGCTCCTGCCGATGCTCAAAATGATACTGAAACTGAGCTAAGACTGGATAACTTTATCAATAAAAGTTGTACCACAAATTACAATCAAATCACCTCGGAATCTGTTCAGAATATTCTAAAGCATGATGTGTTCTATATCACCCAAGAGACAAAGAATATATATGGCGAAAAGGAAAAAGAGGTTCATGAGTTTATTGTGGTGGACACTGGTTTAGAGGTGAAACGGTTTGAAAGAATAAAAACCGATACTCCATTACCGGAACTTAGGAGTTATATACGTGAAGACTTTATGCTCAACGAAGAATCTGCCCCTCATTTTCAAACACTTTTGGATTACATCTACCCCATTGCCGATTGGAAACCCGATAAACGAGAGTTCTTTTTTAAAAATGGCAAATGGTATTTCCTTCGAGATGCGTATTTCCGTACCAAACAAGGTTTTGAAATAACGGTAGGACCAAAAGGAAAAATCACCCATATCTGTTATAAGATGAAATGGGATGAGTACGAAAGTAAATAGGCAATAAAAAAGGCATCCTGATCAGGATGCCTTTTTTATTATCATTTTGGCTAATAATCCTAGTAGAATATAGCTCTTTTATCTTCTATTTCTGCCTTATCTTTTAAAGCATTGTACACTGCCCCATTTACTCTGGCAGCAGCACTTGTTTGTAGATTTTGTGCATAGGTGCTATAGTTCTCCACATCGGCTGCTTCAGTTTTATTGGTCACTTTGATCATGTAAACACCAGTACTTCCCTCAAGCAAGTCAGAAGTTTGGTCCTTCTCCATGGCAAAGGCCTTTCCAACAACAAATGGCTCTCTCCCTGCCCCTGGCAATGTTGGCGAGGACAATGTAACTGCAGATGCATTGCTAAGGCTTACACCATTGTCCGAAGCTATAGCGTCCATTGCTTTACCTTTATTGGCCGCAATTATCTGTTCTGCTTTACGCTCCTTTCTGATGGCTGGCAAAGCAGTTGCCGAAGCATCTTCTGGTGCCATAAGTCCTTTTTTATATTTCTTCGTCAATTGCACCACGGCATAACCATTGTTTACGTTAAAGCGTTTGATATCGCCAACACTGGTATCGTCGTTAAATGCCCACTGTACAATACTGCGCTGTGAACCAAGACCCGGAAGGTTCTCTTCCATTTCCTTGATTTTGTTCACTGGACGAACGGTATAGCTACTTTCCCTTGCAATATCCCCAAAGTTCTCCGGTTCTGCATCCATAACTGCCATTTCATACTTAGTGGCATCGGTGAACAACGTGTTTATGGTCTCCTCGGATGGCTCAATTTCTCTTGACAAGGTAGCTACCTGTATCACATCTTGCTTATCATCAACCTTGATCACGTGGTATCCAAACTGTGTTTCCACCAAACCAATGGTTCCGGTTGGGTTTCCAAAACAGAAATCATTGAATTCATCTGCCATTATGCCTTCTTGGAAATATCCGAGGTCACCTCCACGTGGAGCTGATGGTCCATCTGAATTCTCCCTTGCCAAAGTTGTAAAGAGTACATCTTCTTTTTTAGCTTCTGCCAATAATCTTTTTGCTTCGGCTTCGGCTTCCTCCTTGGTTCTTGTAATGGATGGGTTGGCACGTTCGGCCCCTTCCCATGTAATCAAAATGTGACTTGCTTTTGCAGTTCCATTTTCTTTTCTGTCCATTACTTTGGATACTTTATAAGCATTTCCATCTTTATATGGACCGTATACTTCCCCAACACTCATTGCCATCAATGTATCGGCAACAACGGATGGGAGGTCTTTTTTAGCCTTGTAAATGGTATCGAACTTAGCGTCGGAATGTCTGTCCAAGAAAGCGGCCATGTCCGTAGTATTTCTAAATCCAAGAATGGTATCGTTGGCATCCTTTGCTTCTGAATATTCCACAGAGTCATCCAAGAGAGCAGTTATTGCAGTCTTAACACTGTTTTCATCTTCGGCTGATGGCTTTTCTTCAAAATAAACAAAACGAATATCACGTGCCTTATCCTGTTTGAACAAAGCTTTGTGGTCGTTGATGTATGACTGGATATCACTTTTTGAAACTTCGATGGTACTGTCTGGAATAGACGTGTAAGGAATACGAACGTATTGCATATCCACTTTGTCATTTGCCATATCATAGTTCAACTGGCCCTCGGTCAGGGTAGCAGTAACCCCACCTTTTACCAAGTTGAAATACATACGCTCCTTGGCTGCCTGAATGATAGACTCTTCATCTTGCAACCATGCATCGTATCGCAAAGGGTCGTTGGCTTTCCAATCGGCAATGGCACTTTTAAAGACTTGCTCGTTGAACACTCCATTTTCATCCTGAAAATCAGGAATCTGTGCATAGCCCGAAGTTCTCACGAACTCCACAATTTGGTCGCTTTCCACATCAATGCCCAAATCTTCGAATTGTTGGTTCAAGATAGCCTTTCTGATTTCTTGATCATATACCATGTTCACCAACTGGGTGGAGGTAACAGATGGTCCGTATCTTCTGGATGCCGTTTCAACCTGAGACCTAAACTCTTCTATTGGAATATTTTCCCCATTTACTTCTGCAACCGAGGAGCCCACTTTTCCACCAGCAAAATTATTACTGCTGAATACTCCGGATATTACGAATGCGAACAACGCCAAACCAATAATTAGAATAAGAACTGTTGTCCGTTTTCTAATATTCTCTAATATTGCCATTTTACTGCTTGTTTTCTTTAAATTCAGTGGGCGAAAATACCACTTTCTTTTCAAATAGGAAAGCTAAAAAAGGAGTGGAAATTATTAATCTTCAGTATGAACGCGCACACTCACTAAG
>Ga0114912_1001042_pt1 | contig 12352 bp, 11 predicted proteins | sample MalvirDeepMed_51_FD_89713 | JGI IMG/M metagenome (GOLD analysis project Ga0114912, IMG submission 89713) | Marine viral communities from the Global Malaspina Expedition - Malaspina viral metaG DeepMed_51 | ecosystem: Environmental > Aquatic > Marine > Oceanic | place: Mediterranean Sea...
CCATAGGGGGGGCGCACCGCGACCTGCTCCATCGCCTCGCGCAAAGCGACCTCCGCCTCTCGCGGGGCGAGCGCGAACGCGGCCTCTCCCGCATTTAGGCGCAATTCCTCGACGAAGCGCGCCAAGGCGCGGCCGTCCTCGCGCGCCCACACTTTCTCCCCGCAGAGACTCTCGCCCGCGAGAGCCAGCGCATCGAGGAGTTCGGCAAGCGGGATCGTCTCGCGATCGGCCAGATCGAGCAGAGGCGCCAGCGTATCGCGCACGATCCGCCACCATTCGGCAAGACCGGAAGCGGGCTCGACCCTCTTCGCGACGAGGCGCTGGACAGGCTCCAACCCTCCGGCCTTGCGCGGCCCGCGCAGATCCCGTTCGATCCGGCGCAAGTGCCTGAGCCAGGTCCCGCGCTCCATCCCTCCATCGACCAGCGGATGGCCGAGCAGGGCCATGAGTGGCACCGGGGCTGCCCGCTCCGCCATCGCTTCGGCTAGCAGGAGCATAAGGCGGCCCGCTGCCGTCTGTGACAGAGGCCGCCCGGCTGAATCGTCGGCGATGACGTCCCATCGGGCAAGATGGTGGACCACGCGCCGCGCCAGCGCGCGATCGGGGGTGACCACGGCAATGCGCTTGCGCGGTGTCTCCAGCGCCTCGCGTACGAGCAGCGCGATGGCCTGCGCCTCCTCCTCGGGATTGGCGCTGCGCATGACGCGCACGCCCGAGAGCCGCCGTTTTTCATTTGGTAGCTCCGCCCAGACCTTGCTCGCTTCGGGCGGGAGGAACAGCGATCCGATCGCATGGCTGCGCTCCGGCGGGGCGGCGGCCATGCCCTTGCGGTGCCAGGGCCGGACTTCCTCGCGTGCGACTCCCATCCGGTTGAGCAGCAACTTCAAGTGATATTGCGGGTGGGTCACCGCATCGTCACGCGCGAACGGGGTTTCGCCCGGCCCCGGAGCGGCCCCCGCCCGGCCCAGCTCGTCCCAGACCTCGCTCGAAAGCGTCAGGTCGAAATCGGGCAGGATGACCGCGCCCTGCGGCAGCTCGCTGACGACCTTCAGCAACCGCGCAAGAGCGGGGGCCGAACTCGTCACGCCCGCCGCTATCAGGGGCGTTGCGGGCGGATGCTTCGCGAAACGCTCGGCGGCGTGATCGAACAGCCGGTTGCGCCGCGCCGCCGCGTCGATCGCGCCGCGCTCGTCAAGGAACGCGCGCCATTTTACGAGGACGGTGGCGAAGAGATGCAGGCTCTTCTGCCAATGCGCCGAAAGGTCGGGGACGATATCGACCACGCGATCGTCAAGCAGGTCGGCAGGATCGACATCCTCCACCAGCAGGCGATCCATCGTCGCTCCCGTTTCGCGGGCGAGCCGCAGCAGGGTGGCGCCCCCCGGCGCGTCATCTCCCATCGTCTCCGCGATCAGACCCGCCAGCGCGAACAGGCGCCGCTGTGGATCGATGGCGGGCGGCACCGCGCTGGCGCCCAAAGGATCGAGCAGAGGCCCCAGCGCCTCGTCGAGGTCGAGATCGCCGACCACCACCATACGCGGCATCAGCAGGCCCATCGGCCCTTCACCCCCTTCGGCGCCCTCCCCCGCGTGACGGATGAACGCCTCGCTCACCGTCCTCACGGCGCGCGAACTCGGCAACAGCAGGGTCAGCCGTGCGAGACCCAGCCCCAGCTCGGCATAGCGCGGGACCAGACCCGCAACGAGCGCATCGGCGAAACCGCGATGGGCAGCGATGGAATAGACCTCTGGCGCGCGGCGTTCAGCCACGTTCGAGCACGTCCTCGCACACCGCGATATGTTCTGGCCGTCCGACCTCGATCCACTGGCCGCTGAAGGCGAGGCCGAAGAGGCGATCCTCCTCGATCGCGCGATCCCACAGGATATTGGTGGAAAACTTGCCCTCGGGCGCATCGCGCAACAGGCGATGCGAGACGAGCTGGATGCCGGTATAGATGAAGGGCGCGATCCGACCGGGCAGCTTGCGTTTCAGCCGCCCTTGCCCGTCCATGTAGAAATCGCCCGTCCCGTCAAAATTGGTGGCGCGCGCATGGCTGACGAGGAGGAGCAGCGCATCCATCCGCTCCGCATCCCAATGGCGCGAGAGATCGCGAAAGGCGTTCAATGGCCCGTCGAGCCAGATGCTGTCGGCATTACAGGCGAAGAAGGGGTCGGGCAGTTTGCCATCGGCCTGCGCCTTCACCATCCCGCCCCCGGTTTCGAGCAGCTCCGCGCGCTCGTCCGAAAAAACGACTTTGGGCGCGGCGCGGTGGCCGACATGGGCCTCCAGCGCGTCGGCCAGATAATGGACGTTGACCACCGCCTTGGCGACGCCTGCATCCTGCAAACGGTTCAGCGCGTGGTCGATCAGCGGCTTTCCCGCCACGCGCACCATTGGCTTGGGCTGGCTGGCGGTGAGCGGGCGCATCCGCTTGCCGAGCCCGGCGGCCATCAGCATGGCAGTGTCGGTGACGAGCGCGGGCTCGCTCATGCGATCTCGCCTCCGTCCGCATCGCGCAGATGCGGGGGGATGTTCTCCGCGAACCAGCGCGCCACGGGGGCAAGCGCCTCGTGCGCAAGATCGCGCTCCATCGCCTTCCACACGCGCGGGATCATGCGCAGATAGCGCGGCTTGGCATCGCGTATGTGAAGTCGCGTGAAGATGCCGACAATCTTGGCGTTACGCTGTGCGCCGAGACGCGCGTAGTCCGCTTCGAAATCCGGCCCCGGATCGCAGGCGGCGCGATAGCGGCCGAGCATGGTGCGCTCCAGGCTCTCGGAAACGTTGCGGCGCGCATCCTGCAACAGGCTGACCAGATCGTAAGCCGGATGCCCGACCAGCGCGTCCTGGAAATCGATCAGACCCTGCGCGCCGTTCACCTTGCCCGGTTCGAGCAGCATGACGTTTTCGGCATGATAATCGCGCAGCACGGTGACCCCGGACTGCTGGCGCTCGATAAGCGGCGCAAGCGTCTCTTCCCAGGCCGCGCGCCAGCCCGCTTCGTCCACGCTCAGTCCGGCGGCGGGGCAATACCATTCGACGAACAGCGCCGCCTCGCGCTGATACACCGCCATGTCATAGGGATCGAACGGACCGGGCGGAAGCGCCTGCAACGCGGCCAGCGCATCGATCGCGCCGGCATAGATCGCCTCCTCATCCTCGGGATGATCGTCGATCCATTCCTTCATGCGCTGATCGCCGAAATCCTCGATCAGGACGAGGCCCTGTTCGGGCCGCGCGCCGAGGATTTCCGGTCCGCGCATCCCGTTCTCGCTCAACCAGCGCGCGACATGGAGGAAGGGGCCAGTGTCCTCTTCGGGAGGGGGCGCGTGCATCAGCATCGCGCTGCGATTCCCCATGCGGAGGCGGAAATACCGGCGGAACGAGGCGTCGCCGACGAGCGGGACGATTTCCGCCCCGTCCCATCGCGTGTCGCCAAGGAAGCTGTCGAGGCCTTCGGGAAGTGCTGCGTTCATGGCATCCGGCCATGCCAAGCCGAACCGCCTTCGACAATGGCGCGGCGCCCTTCCCCACTGTTTTCGAGTTCGACCGAGAGACATTGCGGCTCGTGCGAGAAGCCGCCCGCCCTTTCCGGCCACTCGGCCAGCAGCGCGGCACCAGCGCGATAATCGTCCAGCCCGATTTCCTCGACCTCGGACGGATCGTCGAGGCGATAGAAATCCGCATGGACGATTGGAGGGGTCGTCCGTTCATAGGTCTCGATAATCGTGAAGGTGGGCGACGGCACCTCTCCGCGATGGCCGGAAGCTGCGAGGATCGCGCGCGAAAGCGTGGTCTTACCCGCGCCGAGATCGCCCGACAGAGCGACGACATCGCCCGGCCCGAGCCGTGCCGCGATCCGCCTGCCCAGCGCATCCACCGCCGCAAGATCGGGCAGCGAGACCATCACGGGCGGACGATCACCGCCATCGTGCCCGAACCGCGACGGCTTTGAAGTTCCAGCGTTCCACCATGCGCTTCGATCAGCTGGCGCGCGAGCGGGATGCCCAGCCCCTGGCGGCGTTCGATGCCCCGCCCGTCCGCCGTCGGGCGGATGCCTTCCAGCGCGCGGGCCATGTCATGGTGGCTCATCCCCTTGCCCGTGTCGGCGATGGAGATCCGCGTCACGTCCTTTTTCTGGCGGATTTCCACGGTGATCTTTCCGCCCGAGGGCGTGGCGCGAATGGCGTTGTCGAGCAGGTGGGCGATCGCGCGGCGCAATTGCTGGGGATCGGCGGAAACCGACTTGTCCGGGTCGCTGCGCAGATCGAGCGTCAACCCGCCCGCGGTAATCGCATCCTCGCGCTTGCGCACGATCTCGGTGACGAAGGGAAGGAGCGCGATCTTCTGCTTCGTCAGCGGCATCAGACCAGCTTCACTCTGCGACAGGTCGAGGACGTTTTCGACCTGTTCGGTCAGTTTGCTGACCGATTGGGCGATGGCCTGCGCATAATCCTTCGCCTGCGGGCTCAGCTCGCCCGCGACGCCGCTGGTCAGCAATTCGGCAAAGCCACCGATCGAGGTCAGCGGGGTGCGGAATTCGTAGCTCATATTGGCCAGGAAGCGCGTGGTGACGGCGTCGGCTTCCTCGAGGGCGCGATTGCGTTCGCGCAGCGCCTCTTCCGCCTGGCGCGAGGCGGTGATGTCGAGCACGGTGATAAGACCATTGCCGTCGGGCAAGGGCACGCTCGCGAAATCGAGCGTGCGCCCGTCGGCGAGCTTCACCGTACCGCGCTGCTTGCGCCGGTCGAGCGTGGCGGCGCGAATGACGTGATTGATCGCCGCGACCTCCTTGGGATCGGCCAGCTTTTTCGCGATAGCTTCGAGCAGGTCCTCGGCCTGGGGATGCCCGTCGAGCGCTTCTTCCTCCAGCCCCCAGGCGCCCGCGAAACTGCGGTTCCAGAGTTCGAGGTGCCCGTCAGGCGCGAACACCGCGAGCGCTTCGAAAAGATTGTCGAAAGTCGCGGTGCGCGTGCGCAACAGCGTGTCGCGCGTGGCGGAGAGCGCCAGCTGTTCGGTGCGGTCTTCCGCGATGAAGACCAGCCCGCCATCGGGAAGCGGCTGGCCGAGAATGCGCAGATGGGTCGAATCGGGAAGCGGCCAGTTCTCCTCATGCGTTTCGTCGGTCAGGAACCATCCGGCCACTTCCTGCCGCCAGTTCGGGAAATCGCGGACCTCGGGGATGCGTCCGTTCTCGCGCGCGGCCATCAGCATCTGTTCGAACGTGGTGCGTTCGCCGACGATTCCCGGCGGCAGGCCGAACACACGATGGAAGGGCTGGTTCGCGAACGTCATCCTACGGTTCGCATCGAACTGCGCGACGCCGATCGAAAGCTGGTCGAGCATGGAACGCTGGGCTTCGCGGAAAGCGCGGAATTCGCGCGCCTGCTCCTCCATCTCCTCGATATCGACCGCATAGCCTGCGATGCCATCGCCGATCAGCGGCAGGTCGGTCACCCGCAGCGAGCGGCGCTCGCCATCGATCGTCGTGGTCACCACGCGCTCGATCGCCTTGCGCCGCTCGCCAGCCTGCTGCGCGACCTCGCTGGCGCTGACACCGTCCATGCTCTCGACGAGTTCGATCTGCTCCCTGACGACTGTGTCAGGGCTGTCGGACCCGACTGCGGACACGTAGGCGCGGTTGACCAGGCGCAGCTGCATATCGGCGCCGCGAAACCACATCGGCATCGGCGCCGCTTCGATGAGGCCCACCAAAGCGCCGAAATCCTCACGCGCACTGGCGGCCTGTTCGCGCAGGGCCGATAATTCCCCTTCGCTTTCGGTGAAGTCGAAGACCCAAATCAGCGCGGCCCCGGCAGGCGAAACGCTGGGGTCGGCCAGCGTGCCGCGCAGCGTCAGGGCCTTGCGCGATCCGAGCGGCGCGAGCGTCATGGTGAAAGAGGCTGCGGTCTTCTGCGTGCGGCGCACATGTCCGGTCAGCGTTTCGAGCTGCGCATCGTCGAGTCCACCGTCACCGCCCCCGCTCAGCTCGCTGAGATATTCGGGCATCCGGTCGAGGCCAAACCAGCCGGCAAGGCGCTCGGGAGCCTCGATCCGGCCATCCGCACGCACCAGCAGCGGCACGGCGGGCGATTCCTCGATCATGCGGGACAGGCGCCGGGCGGAGCGGCGGATCGTCTCCGTCCCCTTGCTGCGCGCGCTGGCCCTGAGCATGAACCAACCCGCCACCGCCGTCCATGCGGCGAGCAGCAGGCCGATAATCACCATCAGGGCGGGCGAATCCGTCATGACAGGTCAGCTATGCCGCCCGTCCACCCGATGCAATGGGCGCTACGCAATAGGCCTGGATGAGAACGGGGCCGCAAGTCTGACGGCCCCGTGCCCGTACCATCAATAGCGGTAATGTTCTGGCTTGAACGGTCCTTCGACTGGAACGCCGATATAGTCCGCCTGCTTCTTGCTCAACTGCGTCAGCTTCACGCCCAGCTTGTCGAGGTGCAGCGCCGCGACCTTTTCGTCGAGGTGCTTGGGGAGGACATAGACGTCATTCTCGTAGCTCCCCGCGTTCTTCCACAATTCGATCTGGGCCAGCACCTGATTGGTGAAGGAACAGCTCATCACGAAGCTGGGATGGCCGGTGGCGCAGGCGAGATTGACGAGCCGCCCCTTGGCGAGAATGATGATTTCCTTGCCGTCGGGGAATTTCACGAGGTCGGTCCCCGGCTTCAGCTCGTTCCACTCGTAATTGTCGAGCGCGCTGATCTGAATCTCGCTGTCGAAGTGGCCGATATTGGCGACGATGCTCATCGGCTTCATCGCCTTCATGTGTTCGGCGGTGATGACGTCTTCGTTGCCGGTCGTGGTCACGAAGATGTCGGCGCGCTTCACCGCGTCTTCCATCGTCACGACCTCATACCCTTCCATCGCCGCCTGGAGCGCGCAGATCGGGTCGATCTCGGTCACGAGCACGCGCGCGCCGCCATTACGAAGCGACTGGGCAGACCCCTTGCCGACATCGCCATAGCCCGCGACGCAGGCCACCTTGCCGGACAGCATCACATCGGTCGCGCGGCGGATCGCATCGACCAGCGATTCGCGGCAGCCATAGAGGTTGTCGAATTTCGACTTGGTCACGCTGTCGTTGACGTTGATCGCCGGGAAGGGAAGCTTGCCCTGCTTGGCGAGGTGATAGAGGCGATGAACACCCGTAGTCGTCTCCTCCGAGACACCCTTGATCGCCTTGACGCTGGCGGTGAGGTAGCCGGGCTTGCGCTTCAGAAATTCCTTCAACGCGCGCTGCATCTCGATTTCTTCGGCGTTCTGCGGTTCGGGCATGGTTTCGCCCGCCTCAATCCGCGCGCCCCACAGAGCGAACATGGTCGCATCGCCGCCATCGTCGAGGATGAGATTGGCGGTCAGATCCTGGTCCGCCTCGCTCGACCAGTCGAAGATCCGGCCGACATAGTCCCAGTATTCGGCCAGGCTTTCGCCCTTCACAGCGAAGACCGGAATGTCCTGCGCCGCGATGGCGGCGGCAGCGTGGTCCTGGGTCGAGAAGATGTTGCAGGTCGCCCAGCGCACTTCCGCGCCCAGCGCCACCAGAGTCTCGATCAGGACGGCGGTCTGGATCGTCATGTGGAGCGAGCCGACGATGCGCGCCCCCTTCAAGGGCTGCGCCTCGCCATATTCCTCGCGCGTGGCCATCAGGCCCGGCATTTCGGTTTCGGCGATATTGATCTCGGCCCGCCCGTAATCGGCGAGTGAAATGTCCTTGATGACGTAATCGTTGAATTGGGCCACGGGCATCCTCGGTGAAGGGAGTTCTGAAGAAAGCGCCGCACCGGACTATCGATACGCGAGGCGACGCCATGAAACGGCCCCGCTCCTAACCGCTTAAACCAGCGAGGACAACGGCCCCGCCCAGAATGCCGCGATCAGCGGCGCGAGGCCTGCCGCGGATGGCGAATGGGCTCGTATACCGGGTAAGTCGCCAGCAATTCATCCGCTGCGTAGGACAGGCGGATGGCATCGCGATCGCCGGCGAGCTGGCGGGCGATGCTGCCCAGCTCGTGACAGCTTAGCCACGGGTGTCCTTCGCCATATTGATTGGCCATCGAAACATCGCTGCGGTCCATTTCGCGGACCGCGCCCACTTCGCCGTACCTATAGGCGAGCTCCGCCTTCAAAACCATGTTGGCGCGGTTGAGCGTGGCGAGATGCGCGCTTGCGAAGGCATCGTAATCGGCCTGGAAGTTGCTCGCGCCGCTTCTGCAACGCAGCGAAGTCACCATCAGCATGATGTCCAGCTTGCGAATGTTTTCCGCATTCGCTGCGATCTCGTCGATCTCGTTCGAAACGCTGCCATAGGGATCGGCGTCGCGATATTCGGCCTGCGCGGCGGTCGGCACGATCAGGCAGGCCAAAGCAGCTGCTCCGGCACGGATGGCGGCAGTTTTGAATCGGATGGCGGTCGATGCGGTCATGATTGTCTCCCTGTTCGACCGCTTGTCGCGCCCTGCGATTTCCGGGTGAATAAGGAGATTGGTAAAGCGCCTTTAACAGCTGAACACTTGCAAGACCGGGGCGCGCGCCTAACTGCCGCAGGCAAGGATCAACAAGCAGGAGTAAACCGAACATGACGATTTCCGTAGGCGACAAGCTACCCGACGTGACGCTGGTGAAGCCGACCGAGAACGGGCCCGAGAAGATCCAGTCGGGCGAATTCTTCGCCGGACGCAAGGTTGCCCTATTTTCCGTTCCCGGCGCGTTCACGCCGACCTGTTCGGCGCGCCACCTGCCCGGCTATGTCGAGAAAGCCGACGAGCTGAAGGCGAAGGGTGTCGACGAGATCGCCTGCACCGCCGTCAACGACGCCTTCGTTCTGGGTGCTTGGCAGGGTGCGAACGATGCCTCGGACGTGACCATGCTCGCCGACGGGAACGGCGATTTCGCGCAGGCTGTCGGCCTCACGATGGATGGCAGCGGCTTCGGCATGGGGCAGCGCGGCCAGCGCTATTCGATGATCGTCGATGACGGCGTGGTCAAGGAACTGAATGTCGAGCAGCCGGGCGATTTCTCGGTCTCCAGCGCGGAGCACATGCTCGGTCAGCTCTGACCGCATGGTGCGTGATCGGGCGAGGGGCGCCTAACGGCCTCCCTCGCCCGATCATCACCCATACCCCATCAGTTTCATCACTTCCTCGCGGCTGCGTGGGTCATCGAGGAAGGTGCCCATCATCCGGCTGGTGACCATGCCGACGCCGGGCGTGCGAACCCCGCGCGCGGTCATGCAGGCGTGGCTCGCTTCGATGACGACGGCGACGCCCTGGGGTTGCAGATTTTCCCAGATGCAATCCGCGACCTCTGCGGTCAGTCGTTCCTGGACCTGGAGCCGACGGGCGAATCCATGGAGGACCCGCGCGAGCTTGGAGATGCCGACCACGCGGTCGGTCGGAAGATAGGCGATTGCGGCCTTGCCGATGATCGGGGCCATGTGATGCTCGCAATGCGACTGGAAGGGAATATCCCTCAGCAGCACGATCTCGTTATACCCGCCGACTTCCTCGAACACGCGGCTGAGATGGACCGCCGGGTCCTCCTCATAACCCAGGCAATATTCCTTCCACGCGCGCGCCACGCGCGCCGGCGTTTCGAGCAGGCCTTCGCGCGTGGGATCGTCACCCGTCCATTCGATCAGCGTTCGGATCGCATCCTGCACCGCTTCGGGCACGGGCAATTTGCCCCGCGGATCATCTTCGTCGGGTCCGACCAGACTGCTCATTTTCCCCTGATCCTCTTCAATCGGGCGCGCACGCGCCGCAGACGGCTTCCTTTGCGGAACAGCCCGCCCTTTGCAAAGGGTTCGAACATGTCGTCGGGATCGTCGGGATCGAGCAGCCCGCTTTCCGCAAGGCCTTCTTCCACCCCGTTCAAATCCGGCGGGTGGTAGCGTTTCAGAGTCCGCCCGCCCGGTTCCTGCGCATGATCGATCATCGCCGCCATCGAGCCATGGCGTTCGTGCAATTCGCCGATCTCCCCCTCATCAAGGCCGATATGCTCCGCCAGGAGGGAATGGCGCAAAGCCGTGATCGCGCCCCTCGCATGATCGTTTCCGGGCCGGGTGGAATCGACGAAGACATCGCATTCACTGTCGAGCCCCATGGATCGGTTGTTCATGTTCGCCGAACCGATGCGGAAAATCTCGTCGTCCACGATCATGATCTTGGCGTGGACGTAGATCGGGGTCTCGCCGCTATAGGGCGTCCAGATCGAAAAGCGCCCCTTGCCATCGACCTGCTCGATACAGCGCACCAGCTCTGCCCGCGCGTGATCCATCGCCTGCTGTTCCAGCCAGCCATCCGCATGGGCGGGATGGACGATCAGAATCTCGGGAGGATCGTCTTCCTCCATGCGCTTGAGGATCGCTTCACCGATCGCGCGCGAGGCGAAATACTGGCTCTCGGCATAGATGAAGCGACGGGCTCGCTTGATATGCTGGACGAACAGGGCTTCGATCTCGCGAATCGCCTGCCAGTCGCGATGTTTCGATCGGGTCCGCGCAATGCCGATCTCGACATTCTCGAACGTGGCGTCGAGGCCTTCTGGCCACAGGCTCTTTTCGGGAGCGCGGATCGGCATCAGGGGCTTGCCCCCTGCCCTGATCCAGCGATCGCGACCCAGATCGCTCAAAGCTTCGGCGATTTCGCCCTCCATCATCATGGAGGCATCGTGCCACGGATCGTATTTACGACCATTCGGCGTCCTGCGGAGAGGCTGGTCCTCCTCGTGGTCGCGCGTGTCCCAGCGCTTTCCGGTCATGTCGATACCGCCGCATACGGCGAGCGAACTGTCGAGGACGGCGATCTTCTGGTGATGGCTGCACCCCACCGGATGCGCGCTGTCGAACTTGAAATCGATCCTGCGATGCCGGATCCAGCGCATCAGATCGACCCACATCGACCCGCGATAAGTGAATTTGAAAACGCCGAAGCTCCATTTGAGGATTCGCACTTCCAGCGTGGGGCGATTGCGGATCATCCAGGCGATGAAGCTGCCCAGCCGCGCCGGATATTTCTTCTTCCACGCCCGCTGCCACCAATGCCGCCCTTCGGCGAGGTGGATGCGCGTGTCGAAATCCCATCCGATCAGAAAGATGCGATACCGCGCGTTGAGCATCGCGGCCTGCATGATGGCGAAGTAATCCGCCGCATCCACGATGACCCGCGCGCGGCTGGCGTGGACATAGCGCCACACGCCGGGCTCGACACTGTCGTCGATACCCGGAATCGCGGTCTGCTGTGCGGTCGGTTCCAGTTTGGTCATGCCCCCCCCTAGAATACTATTCCTTGGCGTCTTCCTTTTTCTCAGGTGTCACCTCGGCCTCGGCCTTCTCCTCCTTCTTCCGCCGCTCGAAAACCGAGCGCATGTGCTCGCGGTCCTTATCGTCGAGATATTTGGCGAAGTCGGGGAAGTGGTCCTCTTCCTCTTCGTTGATATGATGGCGGTACTGGTGATCGAAATCCTTGAATTTCTGCAACCAGGCCCCGCTGGCCATATCGGTCGCGGCCAGATCGTTGAGCGCTTCCTCGATCTCGTGATGCTCGGCGACCGAATGGCGGGTCTCGCCAGTTGTCGGGGGCTTGCGCAGCATGGTCGAATAGAGCGCCTGCTCCTCGGCGGCGGCGTGTGATTTGAGCTCGCGGGTCAGCTCCGTGAACAGCATTTCGCGCTCGTCGCTGTCTCCGCTGGTCTCGAGAAGCCGGTCGAGCAATTCGCGATGGCGATCGTGATCGCGTTCGAGTGTCGCGAAGATTTCGTGTGTCTGGGCCATTATCGGACGTCCTCTTTCGGGATGGCTTCGGTTCGCAGGTCAAACATGCGAACGCCCACGATGTTCCGGGGCCATGCATTGAACCCCTTTGTCCTGATCTTGCGGATGATCTGCGCGCGCCACATATCCGATCCATGACCGCGACCGAGCACCCCAGCGAAGAAACGATGCAGCGGATGGCCGAGCAGGTTCTCGCCAACCTTCCCGCCGCCTTTCGCGAGCAGCTGGGCCGGGTGGTGATGCGCGTCACCGATTTCGCGACGCCCGAACAGCTCGCCTCGGTCGATATGGACGAGAAATGGCATTTGTCGGGGCTTTACGAAGGGCGTCCGCTGCCTGACAAATCCATCTGGGAAAGTGGCGATATGCCGCCGCGCATCTGGCTGTTCCGCCAGCCGCTGATCGCGGAGATGGAGGAAACGGGCGTGGGTCTCGAAGAGCTCGTCCGCCATGTCGTGATCCACGAGGCGGGCCACCATTTCGGGTTCAGCGACGAGGATATGCACCGGCTCGAGGACGAGGCTTGACCGGCACCTTCTGCCCGCAAACGCTGCCGTGATC
>Ga0114912_1001046_pt1 | contig 12333 bp, 9 predicted proteins | sample MalvirDeepMed_51_FD_89713 | JGI IMG/M metagenome (GOLD analysis project Ga0114912, IMG submission 89713) | Marine viral communities from the Global Malaspina Expedition - Malaspina viral metaG DeepMed_51 | ecosystem: Environmental > Aquatic > Marine > Oceanic | place: Mediterranean Sea...
GTGGGAGAAGACCGGTCTTTTAGAAGGGATTGAGAATGATAGAAAGAAAAATAGTATGGCGGTTCTGCTAGAAAACCAAGCCAAGGAACTTCTCCGCGAAGTTTCAAGTATGGCCTCGGGTGGCGATGTTGAGGGCTTTGCGGCCGTCGCGTTTCCGATCGTCCGTCGTGTATTCGGCGGATTACTGGCTAACGATCTTGTTAGCGTCCAGCCGATGAGTTTGCCCTCGGGCCTCATCTTCTTCTTGGACTTCCAGAAGACCACTGGTCGTTTGGGCACCGTCGCGCAGGATTCTGTGTATGGCGGCGGCGTAGTTGGCCAGCAAGTCACTGGCGGCGTCGACCTGAAGGATGAGAATGGCGAAGTTGCATTTTACAGCCTAGATCAGGGTTATGCTGCAACTACCGGTTCAACCACTGGTATTGGCCTTAACTTGATCGCTACCGGTACCGTTGGTGGTACTTGGGGCCTCGTTCCCAACTCTGACGGCGCTGGCCAAAACGGCGGCATTACCGATTTCACCGCTGGTGATAACTTGGTTAATTACGATCCGGATCTCGACGGTACAAAGGTTGCTGTGGGCTATTGGGCTGACGGCATTGGTACTCTAGAGGGCTTGCAGTGGAAGAAGGATAATTACATTAGTATTACCGGTTCATTCATTAAGCAAGGTGACGCCGTTGCGCTATCTCGTATGGCTCGTCGTTTGACTAACTCCAGTACGAAGTATGCTAAGCCTTCTGCGAACCACACTGGCTCGCACGTTTGGATCGTTCAGTATGCAACTGGTTCTGAGAGCTTTACCCAGCTATCTGCGTCGTTCATCGACTTTGATAGTGTTGAGTTCGCCACTGAAGACAACTTTGATAACGTCGGCAGCCGCGCTTTAGGCGGTGTTGTTGGCGCTGATCTTTGGGGCTTGGAGCAAGCAACAAATGCTGTTGGTGCTACTGCTGGTATTATTCCGGAAATCGACATCAAGGTTGATTCCGTAAGCGTTACCGCAGTTACCAAGAAACTCAAAGCTAAGTGGACTCCGGAATTGGGTCAAGACCTTAATGCTTATCACAATCTTGATGCTGAAGTTGAGTTAACCTCGATTCTTTCAGAGCAAATTGCTCTTGAAATCGATCGTGAAATTCTTAACGATCTCGTCAAGGGTGCTACTAGTAAGCTTTACTGGTCGCGATCACCGGGCCTGTTCGTTAACCGCGAATCAGGTACCGAAGTTGGTGCAACCTCGGCTGCTCCCGACTTCACTGGTACGGTTAGTGAGTGGTATGAGACGTTGTTAGAGACCATCAATGATGTCTCTGCTCGTATCCACCGTAAGACGCTGCGAGGCGGTGCGAACTTTGTCGTTACTTCACCTGAAGTTGCTAGCATCATGGAAATGACTGCTGGCTTCAGAGCTTCAGTCGCTGTTGACGGCGAATCAGGCACTGCTGGGGCTGTTAAGGCCGGTAGCGTCAATAAGAAGTGGGACGTTTACGTTGATCCTTATTTCCCAAGAAACTTGTGTTTAGTGGGACGTAAGGGCAATAGCTTCTTAGAGAGCGGCTATGTATATGCGCCATATGTGCCATTGCAGGTTACGCCTACTATCTTTGGACCGGAAGACTTCGTGCCCCGTAAGGGTGTCATGACGCGCTACGCGAAGAAGATGGTTCGTCCTGATATGTACGGCTTAGTTGTTGTACGTGGTCTGGTTGGCGAGTCTGGTGCGACTAGCTAAATCAGCTAAATAGGAATTATATTCCGGCCCCCGCTCTTCGGAGCGGGGGTTTTCTTTTGTGGTGAACTATTTATAAGTGAATGAGACATCTCATTCACAACTTAGTTATCGGGTAGACTTTGAGCTACCCCCCAGTATTGCTGAAATAGACCAATGCGGGGACATGATTATAAATGGAGGGTTTTTAACTATGGGTACAAAAAGAGTGGGCCTCGCGAGAATAGAGGCATTAATAGAAAATTTGAAAAGACCGGTAATCGATATGAATCAGAGAAGAATTCTGCGTGCTAGTGACTTTACCGCCGATGCATATACTTTAACAGTGGCTGACTCTGGCAAAATTATTTTGCTTGATGAAGATGCGGCAACCACGATAACGATGCCAGCAGTTAAGACTGCCGATATCGGTATTACTTACACGATCATCGAAACAGTGGCCAGCGACAACGATCGCACAATCAACACTGCATTTAACAATGATTATTGGGTTGGTGGCGTGGCTAATTTGCCAACAGGTGTGGAAGCCGGCTCAAAACCATTTGTGCCCGCTGCCGCTACTAATACTCAAATCACATTTGATGACAACTTACAGAACGGGGCTGGAGCGCTCGGTTCTTATGTACGGCTGACAGCGATTTTAGCTGGTAACACCGAAGCCGGCGGCGGCGCTAAGCTTGTTTGGCTCGTTGAGGGCGTTATGGGCACTGCGGATCCAAATGGTACTGGTGCAGCCATCTTTACCTAATAAGTAATAGTTAATCTTTAACTATCTTATTAAACCCCCCAACCTCGCGGTTGGGGGGTTTTCTTTTGTGTTTAATAGTTGATCAACATATGTTAAAATAATATTTCACAAGGAGTTCGTTATGGGAAAGAAGCGAAGAGTTAAAAAATATCTTCAAAAATTTGGTAATAAATTTAAAGCTAAATTTAGCGTTTTTCTTCAAGAAGCTAAGATAGAAGAGCCACAGCCCGAAATTATAGAAGAAAAAGAAGAAGTTGCTGCAATAATTAATGAGACTCCAACTTTAGAAAGGGTAAAACCCGAAGAAGTTGTTGAGCCAAAGGCAAAGCCAAAGCCAAAGGCAAAGCCAAAGGCAAAACCGGCTGTTAAAAAAAGACAAAGAGTTACAAAAAGAAAAACAACAAAGCGCAAAACCACTTAAGCAATCTTTTTTGTTGCCGCTCAACTAATTACCAATAGGAGAATTAGTGAATGGCGAAACCAACTCTAACACCGGCTAGTACTATAAATGCAATTGTTTTACCGGTAACGGGAAATATTGACAATATTTCCAGCACTCTTCCTTATGGCATGTACTCAACAGAAGAGACTTTTTTGCAAGCTGCAAAAGATCAAGTTGCATATGTTTATAAGAAACTTGGCGGCGATGTTTTAAATGTAGAATTAACAGAAGGGAACGTATATGCTGCTTATGAAGAAGCAGTATTGGAATATTCTTATATTGTTAATATTCATCAAGCTAAAAATTCGTTAGGCGACTTACTTGGCACTACAACTGCTTCGTTTGATCAGGATGGAGAAATAAAGGTCGGTGATGATTTGGCAGGAAAGAATATAGAATCTAAATATCCTAGATTTACATTCCATTATGCACAACGCGTCGGCGACGGTGTTGCCGATCGCTCATCTTTCACCGCTGGCGGCGCCGCAAACGTTTATTCGGCGTCTTTTAGTTCCACCTCTAGTGTACAAGATTATGATCTACAAGATATAGTATATTCAGCTTCAATTGATTCTAATAATTCATATTTTCCGTTTTATGGAAAAGTTGGACAAAATAAAATTACTATTAAACAAATGTATTATAAAACTAATAGAGCGCAATGGAGATTTTTTGCTTATTATGGTGGCTTAAATGTTATAGGCAATTTACACTCCTACGGTCAATATTCAGATGACTCAACTTTTGAAATTATTCCTGCGTGGCAAAATAAATTACAAGCCATTCAGTATGAAGATAGTATTAATACGAGAGTTTCACATTTTTCATATGAAATACTCAACAATAAACTTCGTATATACCCCAGGCCAACTGATTTTGGGCCTAGTAAATTTTGGTTTAAGTTTATAGTTGAAAATGAAAACGATCCTTGGGAAGAGGCAGATGGCACTAGAAAAAGGGGCATTGACGGCGTTAATAATATCAATACGCTGCCTTATGCTAATATAAAATATATAACAATCAATTCCATAGGCAAACAGTGGATACGTCGGTTCGCCTTGGCACTTTGTAAAGAAATGTTGGGCCAAATACGAGGGAAGCTCGGTGGAGTTATTCCAATTCCCGGCGACACTATAACACTTAATTCCAGCGATTTATTAGGCCAGGGGAAAGACGAGCAAGATAAGCTGAGAGAAGAGCTTAAAACAATTTTGGATGAGTTGACATATGCTAAGCTGGCAGAAAAAGATGCGGCAATCTTAGAAAGCACTACGAAAACTCAAGGCATGGTGCCGCTTCCAATATTTGTGGGGTAAATGAATGGCAGACAATGAATGGAAACAACCAGATGCGCCACCACCGCCTTTATTTATTGGTGATAAAGAAAAAAGACTAGTTAAGCAAATCAACGATGAGGTTGTTGAGCGCATTGTTGGACAAACTGTTTTGTATTATCCAATAAGCGTTGAGCATTCGAACTTTCATGAAACTTATGGCGAGGCAATAGAAAAATCATTTTTGCCCCCCATTAGAGTTTATGCCTTGGTTGAGTGGGAAGGGATTATAACTGAAACTGGAAAATTTGGCGTAGATAGAAAGTCGACTATAACTGTGCATTTCCACAAAAGAAGATTAACAGAGGATCAAGATTTATTTGTCAGGGAGGGTGACTTTGTTTTGTTTGGAAGTATTTTTTATGAGATAACTCAACTGGATGAACCAAAATTACTCTATGGTGAGCCGACGTCGAGATTTGAAATTGTTGCGAAATGCACAAGAGCAAGAGAGGGCAAGTTTAATGCCAAGTGAAAAAGTTTTAAATTTAAAGCCTTCAAACTTTGAAACAATTGATAAAGCTGTTTTAAAGTGGGTGGATGAAATATTGGGTTTGCACGCAACTACAAATGATGGTTGGAAAAAAGTGCCGGTTGTTTGGATTACTGCAGAGCGCGCATTTCAAATAAAACACAAAAAAGAAATGAGAAGTGTTGATTCTGAATCTTTGATCTTTCCTTTAATGACAATTGAAAGAAGTGGAGTAACTAAAACTCCGGTGAGCAAAAGACCGATACCCGGAAATATATTTCCAAAAGATGATTATAGAAAAGGCTCTTTCTTCTTAACAAGAAAAATAAATCAAAATAAAACTAGAAATTTTGCAAATAAAGATAGAAGAAGAGTGTATGGACAAGTTAATTTTCCAAATAGAGATGGATTTGGAAAGAAAATTAAAAATGAAAAAATTGTTTACACGACGATGACAATTCCAATGCCAGTTTATTATGATGTAGAATATACTATTAATTTGAGGGCAGATTATCAGCAACAAATGAATGAAATGATGCAGCCTTTTATGGTTTATGCGGGCGGCATAAATCAGTTTAAGATAGAACAAGATAGACACAAATATGAGGCTTTTATAGAAGATGCATATTCGATGGAAAATAATATAGCTTCATTAGCAGAAGAAGAGAAGAAATACGAAACAGCTGTAAAAATAAAAGTGCTTGGATATATTTTGGGCGCAGACAAAAATCAAGAGACTCCGCACATTGTTATAAGAGAAAACCCGGTAGAAATAAGATTTCAGCGCGAGCGAGTTATGATGGGTGACATTGAAGACGAAATGGCATCAGAAAAATTAAGATCTTTGTAGAAGTTAGTTTTTTGAGTTTTGATTAACTAATTACTGTAGCATACATATTACGGCTTCAGGAGAGTTATAAGCATGAGCGAAAGAAAATTTAAATTTGTTTCACCGGGTGTATTTTTAAATGAAATAGACAATTCGGTATTGCCCGCAGATCCACAAGATATTGGTCCAATTGTTGTTGGTAGAACTCGAAGGGGCCCTGCAATGCGGCCCATCCGCGTTGAATCGTTTGCAGAGTTTGTTGATGTTTTTGGTGAACCGCACCCTGGCGGCGACGGCACCGATGTTTGGAGAAATGGCAATTATCTAACTCCACTATATGCATCATATGCTGCACAAGCATGGTTAAAAAATTCACCAACAATTAATGTTGTTAGGCTATTAGGCAAAGAACACACAAATAGAACTGCTGCTAGTGCAGGCGCCAGCGGCGGCCAAGCTGGCTGGGCAACAACAAAATTTCTAGATGCAGCTAAAGCAGAATCAAGCAACGGCGGCGCTTACGGCATGTGGGTGTTTCCATCTGAGTTGTCGCACTCGGTGGCGGCCACCCACAGTACCTTAACTGGCTCTGGCGTCTTAGCTGCTGTTTGGTATGTTGATCAGGGTTCGGTTGGCCTGACAGGCACAGACACTCATGGCACCTCACAAAACGAAGCAGTAAAAGCTGGATTTATCGCATCAGACGCTGATGGTGATTTTACTCTTGTGATTACAGGTAGTAAAAATGATGTTGGCGATGTCAATGCCAATTCAACAAAAGTTAAATTTAATTTTAACAGAGGTAACAGAAATTATATTCGCAACGTATTTAATACAAACCCAACTCTTGGATCAAGCGTTGCAGCAAAAACTTCGTCTTATTGGCTTGGGGAAACCTTTGAAACGGCAGTGACGGACACTGCCAATTCGCGAACAAGGTTTCTTCTTTCTTCTTCTGTCGGCGGTCGCGACGCGCAGAACTTTGCCAATCAGTCAAATAAATACTGGGGCATTATTCTTGGATTGGGCAGTCGTGTTGCAACCGACAAAGAACATTGTCGCAGACACACTGGGAAATCTGAAGGAGCCACAGGTTGGTTTTTTGCACAGCATTTTGGAGCAACGGCAAGTTTTGATGCAACAAATATGCAGGAATTATTTAGATTTCACGGTTTGGATCAGGGCGAGTGGGTGCAAAATAATTTAAAGATCTCGGTTACAAATCTTAATTATTCATCTGATAATTTCAATAAATATGGCACTTTCGACGTTGAGCTTAGAAGAATTGGCGATACTGACAGGGCGCCGCAAATTGTTGAAAAATTCAGCAACTGCAATTTAAATCCAAATTCGACAAATTATGTTGCAGCCAAAGTTGGTGATATGTACGTCACCTTTGATGCAACTCAGCGTAGCCTATTCGAAAAGGGTGCGCACCCAAATCGTTCAAAATATGTTCGAATTGAGATGAATAAAGATGTCGACGCCGGCTCAACTAATGAAGAATATTTGCCGTGGGGTGTAAATGGGCCTCCGCAATATAAAGATTTTTGGTGGTCTTCCGGTTCTGTCGGTTATACCGCATATGCAACTGATTCACTAAGTGCTTCTTTCTTTTCAACCGGCGCTGCAGGCGACGGCGGACCGGTCCACGCAGCCCCCGCAGACGGCGGCGGCAAGTCTACACAAAGTTATGTTGGTGTATATACGCACTTTGTGGACGATCTTGGTGCAGAGACATTTGCACAGGGTTATGATGTAAGCGCCGGCGGCGGTGGCATCACCGGCTCGACCGCGGTCGCTGCCAACGCCTTGACTGTCAAGCATGCAATTAGTGGCAACTACAAGGCATTCCCAACTGGCAGCCGGGTGATCTTCCGCTACCCAAAAGTGGGCCTGAGAGAAAACGCCAGACAAGAAAGTCTGTCAAGCGTTAAAGATGCTTATTGGGGCGCTTGGACTGGACTAACCAAGACAAATGGTAAGTTTGATGAATCAACAAGAGACCTTGTTAGAGCAAAAAGCGACGGCTTGAGTAGCCAAACAGACGTAGACACCACTTATACTAGATTTATGTGGCGCTTCTCACTAGATGATGTCAGCGGCTCATCGGCTGGTAACTATTACTACATTTCTGGTTCACACAAGTCCCCGGAGTATGTTACTGTTGCTAGCGGCTCCTATAAAGATGTTATTGATCTAGGGATTGCTAAATTCACTACTGTATTCTATGGCGGCGTTGATGGCTTTAATATTAAAGAAAAAGACCCAACACGCAGCGGCTTGTTGCACAATGCTTCAACCACGCCTACAGAAGTTAACAGTTATGTGTTCAACACATACAAAGAGGCTCTTGATATTATCAAAGATCCAGAAGTTGTGGAATACAATCTAGCTATAGCCCCGGGCTTGGCTCATGAGCCTTTAACAACACACCTTATGGATATTTGTGAAGCACGCGGTGATGCCATGGCGATTGTTGATCTTAAAGGCGACTTTGAGCCGGCACACGAAAGCAGCAGTGGCAAAACATATCGCACTACTGTAAAAACAGCCGTAGACAACCTTAGAAATCGTTATATAAATTCAAGCTATGCTTGTGCATATTACCCGTGGGTACAGATTAAAGATACTCTTCTGGGTAACCTTGTGTACGTGCCACCTTCAGTTGCTGCTCTGGGTGCAATGTCGTACACAGACAAAATAAAGGCACCGTGGTTTGCCCCGGCAGGCTTTAATCGCGGCGGACTTTCAACTGGTGTCGCTGGACTGCCAGTTGTTAACGTAACTCAGCGCCTGACTGCACAAAATAGAGATGACTTGTATGATGCGAACATTAATCCAATTGCAACTTTCCCGAACGAAGGTATTGTAATTTTTGGACAAAAGACGCTTCAAGTTACAAGATCCGCTTTGGATAGAATTAATGTTCGAAGGCTACTTCTCTTTGTGAAGAAGGGGATATCTAGAATTTCAAATGACATTTTGTTTGAGCCAAACGTAACTGCTACTTGGGATAGATTTATTAATCGCGCTAATCCTTTCTTAGCTGATGTTAAAGCAAGGTTTGGCCTCGATGATTATAAGTTGGTTTTAGATCAAACAACAACTACGCCAGATTTAGTTGATAGAAACATTATGTATGCAAAAGTATTCTTGAAGCCCGCACGGGCAATTGAATTCATTGCAGTTGATTTTATTATCACTAATACTGGCGCTGCTTTTGAGGATTAATACTAATTATAGTAGAAAGGAGTTAATATAATGGCGGGAAAAGAAGCAGACGCATTGCCACAATGGCAATCAATGAATATTGAACCCAAACGTAAATTTAAGTTTATTTTGCGCTTAGGGGACATTCCAGCATGGGTTGTCAAAAGCGCAGGAAGACCAAGCATTACAGTTTCAGATGGCGCCAAACATCAATTTCTATCACATGAATTTAAGTTCCCCGGTAGAGTTACTTGGGGAGACATTGAACTTCAATTAGTTGATCCTATTAATCCAGATATCGCCGCGACAGTTTTTAATGTAATTGAGCGCGCCGGTTATGAAGTTCCAAGCAACTGGACTGGGCAAAATGAAAATTGGAGAAAAAGCATTTCAAAAAGAAAGTTTGCTTCCGATAGCCTTACCGATGTAACAATTCAAACAATTGATTCGGATGGTAAAAAGGTTGAAGAGTGGCGATTAGTTAATGCGTGGATTAAATCAATTAAATATGATGACGTTTCATATGATAGCGAAGATTTAATGACGGTATCTATTAGTTTGGCATATGATTTTGCTCACCTTGAGTCGTTCGCCTAAATTAAATAAATGGTTCAGTCAATTGCTGCAAAAATGCTCAATCAAATTGGGGCGCCCACATGTAAGGTGGAGCCACTTGGTGCATCCCCCTCTTGGGATCGCGTCGTCGTTGACGCACAACAAAGTTATAGATTTTTGTTGCGCCTTGAAGACATCGACGTTGCGCTTATAAGTGAAGTTGCGAGACCGTCATACACAATTAGCACCTCAGAACACAGATTGTTAAACTGGCATTTTCATTTTCCGGAAAGCATTAAATGGCAAGAAATTAGTTTTACAGTAAGAGAATTATATTCAGCCTCAACTGCCAATACTTTTATGCAAAAACTTAGAGGCTGTGCATATGATTATCCAGATCAGGTAAGTTCAGTAAATATAAAAGATTTATCAAAATATGGCTTGGTAAATAGCTTGGGAAAAGTTGCCATTCAAATGCTTAAGCCAGACGGTGAAGTCCACGAACAGTGGTTTTTACATGGGGCTTTTATTAAGGGAGTTAAGTTTAGTGATTTAAATTATAACAGCGATGATTTAACAAATATCAAAGTTACGGTATCATATGATTGGGCAGAACTTGAACTTGGCACTAATGTTAATAATTCCGGGGTCAGTGAATAATAAGAGGTATAAATGAGTAATGGAAACGCAGAAAACTTTGTTTTCCCAACTAAAACACAACAACAGTACACACCACCAATTGACTTGGTAAAACTCCCCTCAGAAGGAAAATTTTATCCAAGCGATCATCCACTTCACAATAAGAAAACAGTTGAAGTTTATTATATGACGACTAAAGAGGAAGATATTTTAGTCAATACAGCATATTCTAAAGCTGGCATTGTTTTTGATAAATTAATTGAAAGTATATTGGTAGATAAAACAATTAAATCTTCTTCGTTGTTGTCGGGCGACAGAGATGCAATATTATATAATGCAAGAATAAATGGTTATGGGACAGACTACACTGTTACTATGTCTTGTGAGCTTTGTTTTGCTTTGAATGAGTTGGAGTTGGATTTAACTAAAGCCAAAAATAAAAAAGTAGATTATTCTGATGTTGATATCACACCGGCTGGCACTATTTTTGTAGATCTGCCAGTGAGCAAAATGAAAATTGAATTAAAAATGTTAACGGGCGTCGATGAAAAAGAATTGTTTGATAGAGCCGTATCAAAAGAAAAACATAATTTACCAGAACAAACAATAACAGAGCGATATAGTCAAATGATAAAATCTGTTGCTGGCAATGATGATCTAATTTTTATTAGAAACTTTATATCAAATATGCCAATTGCAGATTCTAGAGCATTGAGAAAAATTTATGCTAAATATATTCCGGGCGTTGATTTCATGTATAAATATGAATGTTCACGGTGTGAACATACTAATGAAGGGGGTTTGCCTATTACGGGCAACTTTTTTTGGCCTGACGACTGAGTATATGAACGGCGTATATGAGACTTTCTTTCTTTTAAAACAACATGGCAATTGGGGTTTCCACGAATTATATTCCCTGCCTATAAAATTAAGAGATTGGTTTGCTAAAAGATTAGCCAAACATTTAGAAGAGCGTAATAAAAATAATTCTCGATAAAACTATTTATACAGTAGGGAGAGGATTATTTTATGGCATTTATTTCGGCAAACGCTAAAGCTTTTCTAGAATTCCTTCACGCTGGCAACGTAGACAAGGCTAAGGAACTCGCTGATACATTTCCAGCGAATGAAAAAAAATTAGCATTAGGAATTTTAGGAGACTTTAAGCGGAAAAAGCTAAAGTCAGAATCCAAATTTGCCGGCAAGGGCCTCGGCGCCGCCAAACTTTCTTTATTAGAGAAAGGCTGGTCGGTGTTAGAAAAAAAACTCCCCGCCATGGCGGTAACAGTAAGTAAATTTGATGAAATGGGCGCAAGCTTAACAAAGCTGGCATCCACCACACGCAGTCAAACCAGCGGCATGATTGCCGATTTAACTAATCTTCAAAGGAGAAATGCTGATTTAGGATTTTCGACCGAGGACGTGGCGAGGAGCATGGAAGCCGCACTGGAAGGGTATGCAAAGGTATCAGGGCCCACCTTTGCAAAAGATTCAATGGCCATTACTAAACAAGTTGTAATGTATCAAAAGCTTGGCGTGTCGGCAGGCACAACTCTGGGCGTTTTTAATAAATTTGAAGGAGTGTTGGGCAAAACGCGTGAAGCAAGTTTAAAAACAAGCACGGTTTTAAATAAGTTTGCTCAAACAACCGGTCAGAGTTATGCGAGGGTGTGGCAAGATTTTAGCAGCCACGTTGAAAGCTTTATGGACATTCTTGATACAGAACAAATGACAAGACAAACACTTTTGTTCCAAACAAGAGCACGTAGAATGGGTCTAAGCGTTAGTGAAATAATGACGCCGCTGCAACAATTTGAGACTTTGGATAGTGCGCAGGCATCTGCTGGTAAAATTAATGCAGTGATGTCTTCGCTGGGCGGTAGCTTTGATGCAATTAAAGCCGCCGGAATGGATTTTCCAGAAAGAATGGAATATATTTCTAAATCAATTCAGAGTGTTATGGGCAGGGTGCAATCAGCCGGCCCTCGTGCCAGTCGTGCGTATACAATAGCGTTGCGAAAAGCATATGGCTTGACTGCAACACAGTTCAGGGCAATGGCATCTTATAAGCCGGGTGCGGTTTCTGCTGGAGAAATGATGATGGCAGAAGGCGACATGAGGGGTATGCGGCCTAGAGAGACCGACGCTGCAGTTCAGGCCGCGGCAACAAAGACGACGCTCGTCGCCGCACTTAAAGACTCAAGAGAGTCAATGATGTATATAGCGCTGCCAAAGGCTGCCGGCATCGTCACTACCAGTGTTGCTGACGCTCTGGTAAAAGGCGCCTCGCAAATTGATCAATTCGGCTATAATTTAGTTGAAAACATCGGCGGCAAGTTGGCCGGCGCCGTTGGCAGCGGCATTGCAGA
>Ga0114912_1001050_pt1 | contig 12310 bp, 13 predicted proteins | sample MalvirDeepMed_51_FD_89713 | JGI IMG/M metagenome (GOLD analysis project Ga0114912, IMG submission 89713) | Marine viral communities from the Global Malaspina Expedition - Malaspina viral metaG DeepMed_51 | ecosystem: Environmental > Aquatic > Marine > Oceanic | place: Mediterranean Sea...
ATTATAAAACAGTAACTTGCACCTTTTTTATATGTGTAGAGTTAGCGTAGTGTCACGATAAGGTGTCACGAAATGAAAACCCGCTACCTCTATAGAAACAAACATGGCGTTTACTGTTTACGCTTTGAACTTCAATCTAAGCCTAAAAACACGTATCGCCAACTTTTGATATCATTGCGAACCAAAGAACCGCGTATTGCACTTCAGCATTACAGCACGGTTATGCCCGAAGTTTATAGAGTTCTTTGTAATTACAGCGACAGTCTAAGGTTGAACGTGTCTGAAGCACCTAACGTTTTTGAAGTGAAACGAACGATTAGAGAGTTAGTAGCCCGAATCGTAGAATCAGAAAAAGACCCTTCTATTTCTAAGTTAATGTCACATGTTCGTTACCGTAAACTGGACAACTATCTTGACGCAACATTTGAATCTCTGGACTTAACTGAATCGCAGCTTATGGCTCTGAAACGTAAGCTGAGCATTTCTGAGTCAAGAGAAAGAGCGTTAGTTACCTCGCTAACGAATCACTCAACGACAGCCTCACCTGCAAGCATAGAGAGCCATTCTATTGGTGAACTTGTGGACGATTACTTTAATTTTAAACGAAAAAGTTGGGTCACTAGGACAGCTAAGCAAGCTTTGTCTAATCTTACACGATTTGCCGAGATTATTGATTTTGAATACCCTTCAGCTCAAATTGACGGAAAATTGATACAGCACTATGTAAACGTCATGACTAAGCTCCCAAAAAATGCAGGTAAACGGAGAAAAGAGATCACGACAACCAATTCAGAATTGGTCGCAAAGTGGTGGTTAGATTTATCTGTAAGCCACAGTGAAACTGTTTTAGGAGCGGGTGGCCTAGAGAAGCACTTCTCCGACATTCGAATGTTTATCAAATGGTTACACGAACGGCACTATGTCTCTCTCGATTTCTCGAAGCACCTTGAAATAGCTAAACCAAAAGGCGCTAAGTTTGTAGAGAAAAGAGCAATGTATGATACGGCGCATATATCCAAGATCTTTTCTAGCTATATATACGGCGACACGTTAAGAAATAGAGAAGCCCCTAAAACATATCATTTCTGGGCACCATTGATTGCGCTTCACACAGGCATGAGAATTTCGGAGATTGCTTCTTTAGAGGTACAAGATGTTTGTTATCAAGATGGTGTATTGGTGTTCTCTGTTAACGATGAATGGGAATCAGTTGAACTGAAGAAAAGTCAATTTTCGAAATCAAAAAAGACTAAGGATTCCTTGCGGAACATACCTGTTGCGGACGCCATATTAAATGCTGGCTTGCTTGAGTTTATAGGAAAAAGAAAGTCTGGCTTACTCTTTTACGACCTAAATCTGAGCGATACTAAGGGTTTGGGCAACACTATTTCTAAATGGTACAACGAGGCCTTTGTTAAGTATGCCAATATCCCGAAGCGAAACGAGAAAAACACCCCGCTAGCCTTTCACTCATTCAGGCACACGTTCACTTCGCTTCTTGATAAAACAACAATCGAAGGGCAGCCTCTGCGGCGAAATGAGAGCTTTTACATTACGGGTCATAGTGACGACAGTGTTAGAACTCAAACGTACAACCACGGCAGTTACAGCGGCTCGTTTATAAAAGCCTATATTGATGCTATCGACTTCGGGATTGATTGGAGTGCGGTGTCCTACAAAAAGTTTCGAGAGCGTCGTAAAGCATAAAAACTCGTCACAGGTCCAGTTTTATCCTTGCCAGCGCTTAGCTAATCTCTAAATTAAACATCAGGAGATTAATATGGAACAACTGGACCTCATCAACGCTTTAGACGAAATCGATTTAGTCCTTACTATCACAATATCCGCTTTCGACGCTGAGATAAATGAGCAACATTTACGTCTTGTGAAAGATAGCATTACCCCATCACAACAAAAGCTTACTGCTATACTTCAGCAACTAGAGTTACTGAGTCAAAGGAGCTAGTTAGTCAATACTTGTTTATGGCCCACGCTTGCAAGGTGAGACCAAGCTGCTCGTACATCGGGACCAGCTCTTCTTTTTCTGCCAAGTCGATAAGTTCACCAAGAATAGTCAAAGAAAACAAGCCTACTTTTTGCATTAATTGAAATACCTCATCATCGCTTAAATTCGGGGTAATATAATTTTCATCTCCAATTTGCCTAGCGGCATTCTGAATCCCCCCGTGAGTGAAGCTATGCATAAAATGTCGTAGCCCATCCCACATTTTTGAGAATATAGGGGGGTTACCAGTATGTGACTCGATTTCTTGAATCAAATCCCATGCACTCTTCCATTTATCCGTTTCTATGCATTTAGCAACTTGCTCATCGGTTGCGCAGCGATGTAACCATATTGCTCTAAAGGTTGTTTCAAACAGAGGGCGTAACAAAGCATACGAAGATGAATAATTCTTCTTTTGCGAAAGTAGTTGAATCGCATCGCAGTGATTTAGTGACACGAAAAGCATTGAAGAAACTAAACGGTTTCTTCTAGTGCCACTAACAGAACAAGATTTTGATAATGCCCATATCTTTTCAAGCTGCTCTCTAACCTTAAATATGCATTCCATGCTGCCTACCCTTTGACAATTTGACGTGTGCGCCTACAAGAGCTCTTTCTACGCTCTGCGATACAATGACCCACTTTGACTTACCGTTCTCGCCGCATTTAAGCTTACAGCGCGATTAAAGCGGTTCTGCCTTGTGATGACCGGATAGCGATTCATATAACTCTCTTATTATGGGCTTACTATAAGGATTCTTTGAAACCGTCGAATCTTTTTAAAGCCGTACCCACGGCACCTAAAACCTTATATCTAAGACTTTGTGTATAGTTAAAATATTGAGCCATCTCAACGCTTTTAGACTAACTACTTGAAGCAGTTTCTGTGTCGACATCAAAGCCATCAATAGCGGGTAGCACAAAGTTTTCAACATAGCTCAGCAGCTTATCTAAATGTAACTGACTTTCCGTTTGTGGGTTGAGTTGTTTGGCTGCATGCTGAATCACAACGCGCGCAGCTATCAATGTAGCTTTATGCTGTTTATTGGCCATGCATGCTAACTTGCCAATCTCGCCTTTACGTAGAAAACGTGAAGCATTTTCGCGTAATGTGGTTACTTCAATACCGTTTATAAATTCTAAGGTCATTAGTGTAACCAGATAGCCATAGCTGAATTTCACATGTTGCTTGTTGACTCCTTTACTTGTTCTAATAAGTGCGAGCTTATCTTCCTCGTCGGTCACCAGGCGAACTAGGTTATAACTGTTGTCTAAGCGTTTTAGCTGTCTGGCATTAGTCAAACCAAAATTGGTCGCCCAGTAATAAAGCGCTGCTTTTTGGTGGTCACTCAAGCCTTTAAGGACTTCTGGCTCTGTTGGCTCTGATTTTGGCTCAGTCTCTAATATCAATTTAGCAAGTTCGTATTCGCTCAACCCTTCGTCTTCTGTATCAGAATTTACATCTTGTCTATCAGGTTTCGAAGAAGGAGTCTTTACCTTTTCGTGCCCCGCTAGCGTTTGATATGCATCGTCTTCAATCAGATGCGCTAACCAATCCCGTTTGTTATCGCCTTTTTTTAGCCATATCTCACTTAAAAATTCGGTCAGTGATTCATTGTCGCCGTCGCTAACCACGATAGGTAATTGAATAACTTTTGCCAGATAGTCGCGGGCGATTGCGCGAGCGTCCTGCAGAGTATGATATGGTTCAATTCCCTTGTAATGCAGCGCTAGCGCGGCTAGCGCGATACGCTGATCCACTGCCACCACAACGGTCACATGGGGTATGTGCAGTACCAGTCGAATTGCTTCAAAGGTTTTTACAATTCCATTTGGACTACAGCGGTCTAGGTCGTCGACTACAAAGAGTAAACGACGAGGTTTAAAAAATTTGCTTAAATAGTCATGACATGCTTCGTCCTCAAACCCGAGGCGGATTTTGGCAATTAAACGTATGTCTTTTTGCATTTCGGCAATTTCGCCGATGTGTGGGGCATAGTTCGGTAACTTAATGTAGGTCAGGAATTCCTTAGTCATTGGTTGGGAGATAATATAACGCAATTGTTTAGGAAGCTGCCACAAGCTAGCTATTATTGCTATTAACGCACCGCTGGTTAATGGTTTCGAAAAATCAGGTATCTGATTTTGGCTAATACCCTGCCTCGCTAACCATGCCGAGGCTATAACAAAAAGTGATAACCAACCAATAGACAGTAAAACTTTATTTAAGTGCTTTGTTACGGCAAAACCATAAATAATACGAAACCGGCCACTCACTATCCAACCGAACTGTCGAAAAAGGTTTGACGCTGACTGTTTAAGGCGTGTGCCAAGACCGCTTTTCATGTCAACAGTCTGAAACTTGTCATGACTGGTTAACGCTGAAATCACTTCGTGAGCCATCGCCGCTTGACTACTTTTAGCGTGCTCATAGGCCCAAGCATTAAATTCACCGAACAGAAATTGCTGTGTACAGCCACGGTCCTTAAGTTCTTTCTTTAATAATGCCAATATTTGAGATTTACCGCTTCCCCAGTTTCCCATCAATCCGATAGTAAGCGGGTGTGTGTGCTCTTTATCACAAAGAATACTTGCCAGTCCGTTGACCAATGCACCGCGGTTTAACGTATCTCTGTCAGAATTAACGTCTTCGGCGCTTACTTTGCTCAATGCCTCGTACAAGGTCTCGTTCGATTCTCCGTTTTCATCATCGTTTGTAACACCACTCAAATACTTATCGTAGATATATAGCATTTGTGTCAACGCTTTAGCACTATCTGGGCTAGTACCGGAAATTTCGTTAATAAGGGTTTCAACGGCGGGCCGAAAGTTATTGGTTTTGATGTTCCTTATTTCTCTAGGGCAAGTGTCTGACCACAAGGGGCTATTAATTACAATAAGGGTAGAGCTAGCACTTTCAGCAGCTTTGAGATCATGTAAAAAAGCGAGAACGACTTCGGAAGCTGCACTTTCGGCAGTTTTAGGATTTGTTGAAAAAATGGAGTCACTTTCAAAGAGCGCAAGAACATTGACCACAACATCCTTAACGCAGCGCACAGCAAACATGGCTTTGGTTGCTATTTGTTCGGCAGTCTCTCTGGCGGACTCGCTAGAGACCTTGGAAGCGAACTTAGAGGGTATGGTTACGGTTGACCTGGCGGCGGCTGCAGCCTGGGTGATAACATCGACGACGTATGCAGCTACATCGTATTCTTTTTGAGTAGTGCCTGAAGCGGCATAGGCAGCTTCAGATGCACTGCTAAAAGCAGAAGCGACTGCAGCGGTTGCAGACGCGAGTTTCAACCGCTCTCGCTGCTCATACGGTATACTTGCCTGTTGGAGTACAAGGCGACTGGCGTAAAAGCTCGCCATTAAATAATATACGCGGTTATCCAATACTACCGATGAACTGTCACTTTGTTGTGGGTCATATTTCAGCCCTTCTAATGGAGGTTTAACTGTGACGTGTTCATTTTTAACCCAAAAGGCAAATTGCTTTCCTACGCCAACCAAAGGAAAAACGCGCAAAGCTGCTCGGGCGGCTAAAACTGCAGGCCATATGGTGTCTTTTTTATATAAGGCCTCAAGACGTTCTTTTACGTTGTCTTCAGTCCACTCTATTTCAGTATCAGTAACCGCCATATGACATTACATTCCGTTGTTTTACCGAAGGATTATTGAATGTTGAGTGAAGTTTCCAACATAACACTTAGCATTGGTGAGACCGCCTAATGTGAATGAGTAAAGACCTATACGAATAATCTTAGATTAAGATGATACACAAAGAGAGCTCTATACTCTAAATCGACGTTCTTAAGCCGCCCAAAACTGTTTTTGCGACTTCACAAGCCAAAACCGGAACTAACCCCTGTTACGCACCACCAGAGAGACTGTGGCGGCTTAAACCATGCTTTAACAATCCAACTCGATACGAGACCTGTCTATCCCTATGTTCAAAAGCCTAAGTATAAGGGTTGTTTATGAAGGCAGCTTTTTTTAAGAAAGCATAGCTACCAACGAGCAGGCTTATACCTAGGACTTCGTTCACCTTACCCGAGTAATTAACGCAGTGCGAGCAGCTTTTAAATATTCTACTCGTTTTGGCCCACCGGCAAGGGCAACTTTCAACTTAACAACCGTACCGTTGGGAAACTCATCAAGAGACGCTTTGTGACAAGATATGTTCATGACTCTTTCGAAAGGCTCTGCTTTTAATGTTTTAAGACGTTTCTTATCACCTTCTGTAAAGACTATTGCTTCCACTGTCACCCTATCCGAGTCACTTTTCACATTTAGCTCTGTCTTCTTGGTTTTTGGTTTCATTACACAGGAGGACACTATGGAGCTGCTCAATGCACTGAACGGGTAGCTATACTCCCTAGAGGCACTTGGTTCTCTGGTGTTTAGCTTGGGCTTATAGAATTGAATAGCAGCGGCTTCTCTTAACTGAGCTGTTTTATCAGTCGATGCAACCGCTAGAATGAAATGCTTGAAGCCCACTGGAAAGCCTCTTATCGCACTTTTGAAGCTGTTGTTATAGTTTCTATCAGTCTTCTCTGAAGCGCTCCTAACATGCTCCTGCCAGCGTCTAGCAGGGTCAGCGGTATAACCAACGTATAACCCTGCTGCACATTCATGGCCGTAGACGACATATTTAGCATTTGTCACAACGTCCGGAGTAAGGCCGTTAGCGAGATAGAATCTGACTTCCGTGTACATATTTAGAGTCCTTTCGTAATATGGTCTATGTCCCAAGTTAGTATGAATGCACCTTTAGGTCAATCTGGCTTGATGTTCCCTAGATGGCTTTACTAACTCTGGGGGGCGCTTTACCGCATTGATTGTCTCAATCAGGTGAGCTTCGAAATCGAACCCAACCGGAACACCAACAATGTGAAAGCTTAACTTCTTAAACTCAGCTTCCAATGCCTTATACTGCCTATATCGCCATTCTCGCCTAACCCTATAATTTAGCAGTTTCCGACCAATCTTTGATTTGTTTTCGCAGCCTTTCACGATTGGTGAGTTAAGCCCTTTTGCCAAATAATCAACGAGCCCTAGGTCAATCTTTCTATACTCATTGAATTTGCCAGCAGCCTTCACACTATTTGCTTTATATTCAAAGAAGACGCTAACAGCGGTGTCTATGTCTCGTATAGAACTACGAAATTGAGCCTTTATGAGGTCTTTTATCACTTTTTTCGTTAATATAGAGCTACATTCGAGCAGTAGGTGCGCGTGAAGCGCTCTGTACGGCTTTTTACCGCCCTTATTTTCGATTTCCCGCTTTGACCTTTCTACTACAAAAAAACCTCTTGTGAGATCACCCAGAGCGTTTCTTGCATATCTTGAAACTTGGCTCTTAAACTGTTTGAAAGTTTTAACACTCTGTTGAGCTTTCAGGCTGGTTTTGTCATCAAAGTTAATCACGATGTGGACTAAAGCCGAGTTTCCTGCTTCAACCGATTCATGCATTTCCTCAAACGTAAGTGTTAATTCTTCGTCATGCTTGTAATAAAAAACCTCAGTCGCTCTGAAGCTGGCGCATGGAATCGTTCTCAACGTACCCAGGTTTCCACGTTTAGGATTCGATGGTTCACCTCTCATCTTTTTTATGAACAAAGCTCTGTTTAAGGCAAACTCTTTAAACTCTGCAAAGCTCACTTTGGAATACACAATATGTTTCTCACTGTGGTAATAAGTACCATATAATCGAGTAAGGTGTGCGCCGTTAATCAAAGACAATACTGAATCGTAAGCCTGTTCTAGTCTGTAGAGATTCTCTTCGACATTTAAAGACAACATTTTTTGCATTTAAACGCGCCCCCTTCTTATAGTTGATAATACACAAGCATAAGAGTTGGGAAGTGGCTCTATTGAGGGGGGAAACAGGGGGAAACCGGGAAAATATCTCATATCACCCTCTCCTTTCTGTAAGCCAAATCAGCACTTCGTCGCGCATATATCCAACGCGGCGTTTACTCATCTTAAATGACTTAGGAAATAAGGAGTCTCTTTCCAGACGGTATAAGGTCGACCGACTTAAGCTCGTTAAAGCAATTACCTGTTTTCGTGTAAGAAACAGGGGAAGTTGAAGATTGTTGTTAGCCATTTCATTCCTCTTTGAATCATTTTGAAACAAAAGGCTAAAACAGGCCGTGGCACGAAGGTAGAGATTATTCAGGACATCTCAAAATCAACAAAAACAATTAATTCAAAGGGTTAAAAATCTCTTGCACTAAATACTTACTCTCCGTTTGTCTATAAATTCTCCATACATCATCATAACAAATGCGAGCACCCTCGAAGTTAATCACCTTTTCATTGCCGTTCTTTCGAAAACCGAATTCATCCACCATTAGCGACCATAAAATCGGCTCATCTGTCGAGCTCCTATCTATCCTTCTAGGCAGACGGCCATGCCGCAAAGTGAAAGTGAGCGCAGCTGTCAACACGGGTGATAGGTCTAATCTATGGTTTTTTCGGTTTTTCAACCTAACATAGGAATTTGATATGGGTTTCACACATTCTTTATAACGTTTGACAAGCGACGCAAGAGCAGTGTCATACTTAACGGGGGAGACGTATAGGTCGTTAATATTCAATTTCAAAGCGTAATGAGTACATAAAAAAACGTTAACCCCTTGGCTTGCCCCTAGTAAGAATTCGACACACTCAGCACTGCCCAAAGTATTACCCTTTACAATCTTCTCCACAAGACTGTGACTTAGAGGTAAAAAATCACTTTGGCTTATGGAAAGCTTCTTGCCGTTAAGCGAGTCGATGTAATCAAGTACGCCAGTCTCTTGTTGAAGCGCTTCGACATCAATTTTTGAATTGAGAACGTCAAGGTACGACATCAGTTCTCGTTCGTCTGATATCCCCTGTCTACTCTCCCACGCATTCATGTATTGCAGCTCAATTCGATAATTCTTCTTAAGCGGTTGATATATGCCTATCAGCCCTGAACAGGAAGGTGAAAGCTCGCAAGCAATGTATTCACGCTCAGGAGCCACCAACTTATTAAACGGAATATTTTTCATCTTTCACTCTTCTTTAACCGGAGCGAAACCTACCACAAAGGCAAAATTCAATGAAGTAACAAAACCAAACAAAATGCCCGCCTTTTAAAGCGATTTTGCTTACACTGTAAAACACACAACCACCGTTGTTGTTTTTTACAGTATAAATTGAGGGCTCAAATGAACGAAAAATACATAGCTTACCTAAGAGTCAGCACAAAAGAGCAAGGTCGGTCAGGATTAGGCTTGGAAGCCCAAAAAAGAGACATCAATCTCTTCATTTCAAACTACGCCTCAGAGGACGATTTGATAGAAACTCACAAAGATATAGTAAGCGGCAGCAATTCGTCGCGACAGGCGCTTACAGAAGCCATAACAAGGGCTAAACAACTCAACGCGACATTAATAGTTTCGAAGCTTGACAGGTTGAGCAGAAAAGTGTCATTTGTAGCAAGTCTAATGGAAGATAAACTCTTAAAATTGAAAGTTGCCTCGATGCCTCATGCTGACAAGTTCCAGCTTCACATTTATGCGGCTCTGGCAGAGCAAGAGAGAGACTTTATTAGTGTAAGGACTAAAGCTGCTCTTCAAGAGAAAAAGGCTCAAGGCGCAATACTTGGAGGGTTGCGCGATAAGACTAATGCTCGAAACAGAAAAAAGATTGAAGATGCTAACAAGCGGGCTTTAAGCTTAGCACCAATTCTCACCCCAATGGTTTATGCCAAACTCAGCTACAGAGAAATGGCCAGAAGGCTCAACCACATAGGTTTCAAGACCGAACAACAGAATGAGTACTCGGCTCAAACTGTCAGAAACATCGTAAGGCGCTACCAAAGCCTTGATATGAATCAGTCTCAACTCCACCTGTCAGGCTCAAATAATAGGACTCAATCAAATCTGACATTCGCATATGTCCCAGAAGCTGCCGTTCAAAAGCAGCCATCATAATGTTATGTTTGTACGTAAAGCGGTCAGTGGTTCATTGCGTTTTTAACGGCAGCTATGAGCGATAAGCGGACGTTGATGCTGCCCTGGTAGCCAGCTTTAGAAAAATAGTGGACACTTAAGGTACTAAAAATTGGACTCTGCCAAACAAATATTTAGTTGCGAACATGATTGTCTGAAATTTTCCTAGCAGATTAAAATTATTATCATTATACAAACAATATTCAGTCATCACTTCCAGATGTTTTAGCATGAGCGATGATAATTTGCTTATACCTATGATATTCCCATATTAATCTAGTTGCTTTTAGATGTGCATTTTCTGTTATTAAATCTTCGCGTAGCAGCTTTGCAATAATTTCCAAGCTTTCGGATGGCTGATCTCTTATTAGAGAGGTTACTATTGCCGTTACATACTTGTCGTGAATATTGTTTTTGAGTAGATGACGTTGGATATTGTCTAGAGTTTCACTCACCTTTCGTTTGGCCTTCAGAAAAGACAAGTAAGCCCGAATAATATCAAGCAACTCTGCTATCACCGTAAATGGAAATCCTATTATCTGAACGATAAAGTAACACACTTCTTTAAGAAACTGACTAATGAAACTTGGAGATGCTCGCAAGGTATTTGATACAATCATCAACAATTCTGGAAATATAGGAATAATCACGATCACAATAGTGCTGCCAAGATAACTAACACTTTTATCTAATCCAATTAGTTCAACCAATGTTGAAAATAGGGTGATAATGATTACAAAGTACACCCAAAATATTGGAAGTCTGTACCTTTCTAAATATTTGTCTACCAAAGATTCAAGACTCATAGTTCAAAGCCCCTTTAAACGGACTATGAAACGTTTAAAGAACCTTAAGACAAATATTAGGGCTAATAATACTAGTATCGCTATCTTCGCTGTCTCGTCAACTAATGTAATTATATTGTGAACACGCTCAGGTAATCCTAATAGGCTAGTCAACCAATTTCCAAGAGACATCAAACCTACTATCAACATCACTATTATAAAATCAATTAGAATTTCTATGATATCTTGCCACGCTATTTTTAGTGGACCCTCCTCGTCGTTAGAAGACATAAGCATAATTCCTTGCGATGAATAGAATATAGATATTAGGTGTAACCAAGATAAATATCTAGCTATAGTTGTTCAGAATTTGTTCATGATTGGCTCTTGGATTTCGGGGAATATCTTTCTTTATAAGTACGTAGCTGTTGTTCGAGTCGCGACACACTAATTTCCGCTTTTGACCAAAATCAGAAGTAGGAAATCACATTGTTGACCGTCTGATAATTGTCTAATGCTGTCTCTTAAGAATCAGCGAATCAAAATCCACTATACGCTCATAGCTGCCTGTCTTATAGAGACAGGACTTATTCATCGAAACTGTCAGGTCAGATATAAGCTACTACACTTGATACAACTAGTACGCAACTGAAAGGTTTATATTAAGCTAATATGTGGTAGCTCATTTCTATTGTGGCACTTTTGACCAAAGATTTGTAATCTTACTTAACAGGTAGTGAAAGACCAATAGCAAGCAATCAACTTTTTTGCTATGTATAGCTTTTAGTCTCAGTGAGCTAGCGAACTATTTATCACATTTGTAAGCTATTTTTTTTCGCTTTTAATTGGAATAACAGGTGCAGCAGGCTTTACTTTTGGCATAGGTGTTCCAGTGCTTGATGGTGGTAGACCTCGATCTTCGTTTAGTTGTACTCGTGGCGGTATGTGTACATTGATAGTTTTATCTTTATTACTCATGTGAGTTCTCCGAGAACATATAGAATTGGTTAAAATATAATTTTGCAGACTCTTTAGCTTTATCTAATAACTTTTGATTTTCAGGTAAGGCTTGGCTACCTAGATGCTTTTGTATAATTTGTCTACGTTGCTCTTTTATTTTCATATGTAAATTATGTATTTCTTCCTCTGTGAGCCTTCCTTCAGAAATACCAAACCAATTGCTTTCCATACTCAAAAAAAGGCTTTCTAATTCATTAGTCATTCCGAATAGCGCCTTCAACCTCTTCGAATAAGGAAGGAAACTCTTTATAGCATTGATGAATTGTGACAACGCGATCAAACCAGCCCATAGAAACTGCAAATGTTGCCAAATAATCCAGCTAGCAATACTTCCATTTGACATAACAGCCAGAAATGCGTTCACATTTCTATCGTATCTAATTGTTTCTTCTAAGTAATTCTCTAGATAATAAACATGGATTTTTAGCTGGTCCAACTCCCTCCAGAAACGCTCCTGATAAATATAGCTCATTCAAAAAGTCCTTTTATAGCTGTCAGCTCAATGTGTCGAC
>Ga0114912_1001054_pt1 | contig 12291 bp, 23 predicted proteins | sample MalvirDeepMed_51_FD_89713 | JGI IMG/M metagenome (GOLD analysis project Ga0114912, IMG submission 89713) | Marine viral communities from the Global Malaspina Expedition - Malaspina viral metaG DeepMed_51 | ecosystem: Environmental > Aquatic > Marine > Oceanic | place: Mediterranean Sea...
GTCTTCTAAGTGTCTAAATCCATCTTTAATATTTACTTTAACTTCATCTACTGTCTCTTTTAGATGAAATACCTCTGTATTAACACCTGTTAAGCTAGATTCTATTTTTGATACATCACCAGATACTTGTTTAAGATCCTTCTTGAAATTTTCCCTTTCTTCATCAATGAATTTGTCTCTTGTTTCCTGAGTAGCCTGCATTTCAATTAATTGCTCTTTAATTGTCTTTTTAGTTGTCATTGTCAGATTCTCCATTGCTAGAAATTGAATATGCTAATTCAAGCTTACCTTCATTAATCTTTTCGCCTAATATCATTTTACGAAGAGCCTCTACATCTTGCTCTTCGGGTTCATTTCTAGTCTCAACATCCTGAAGCATATCAATAGCAGAAGATTGGTCTATATGGTCTAACAAAGTATGTAAAACTCTTTTTAACCTAGTTTTATCTTTATCATCCAATGTTATCATATTTTCAGCACGAGAAGCTTGATTAATGAATCCACCAAGATTTCTAAGAGACTGAGTTAAACGCTGTAAGTCCCTCATAGATATTTTAGGCATAAATATTTCTATTGTTCTATCTTTTCCAGAGATCTTCTCACCATGTATCTCTGCTTGATCAAGAACAAAATCAAACATTTCTAATAGCATATCACGCCATGTATATTGTCTATCAGCTAATGTTTTAAATACCCACTCATTTACATCACCTCCAGCTTGTCTACCTCCACCTGGATCACCAAAAGCTTGAGACGACAAACCACTTCCACCCCAAATCATATGCATGAATGTTTGAGCATCATTTTGTGCATCATCCGCTTGCATGTCAGGAGACATAGGCTTTCTTTCTTCTTTCTCATTATGTACATATAATCTACCAGAACGTTGTTTTCTCTCTTGTATAATTAAATTAGCTAATCTTTTATCTAATTCTGTCTGATCAGCACCATCGACCTTAATATCCCAAAGGAATTGAGACATATGAGCTTGTCTTTGTGCTCTATTAAATACAAATTGGTCATATATATCTATCCAGTCAGCAATATGATAAAGATCAGAAGTACCACGTAGACCTTCCATTGGTTTGTTTATAGCAAAGAAGAATACATCACCACCATATTTTAGAAAATTAGGATTAGGCGTTATTCCATCAGGCAACATAATTTCAGTATCTACTTTAATAACCTGTAATTCCTGCTTTGCTACCGCCTCGCCTTTAGCATCTTTACCTTCTTTAGTAATTAATACTTCAACTTCATGCATATTCCTGATATTAGGCCATAAGCTCTCTATGATAGAAGGATGTGCAGCACCAAGTTGAACAGCGCCATTTACTTCATTAATATAAGCAGGATATAAAGCTTCTCCATAAAGACTAAAGGATACCACCCTTTCAGGAAAGTACCTTCTCCAGTTATTTCTTCTATCTTTCCAGAATCTTTGTATTATTCTATCAACCTCTGGATCTTTAGCCTTTACTATGACTCCTTCACCAACTACAAAGGCTTTCTGAACCTCAATAATCCTATGGGCTATAGGATTACGCCTATATAAGTATGTAGCGACCTGAAACATCCTATCTTGTGAAAATGTAGGAAGATCTCTGCCACCTACCGTTAATGGAATCCAGCCAATATTCTCTGCATCATCTATATTACCTTGACCAGAGGTAGAATAAGGCAAATTCTCTCTAAGGTTTAACATCTTAGCTACTGAGTTCTTAAACCAATTCATTTGAAGTACTCCGAATATCATGGAATGTTCTTAGTCCAACACCCTCTCTGCGAATTGTTCCTACACCATCATCATTGTAATAACTATCTAAGGCTTCTTGCTCTTCAGGTGTTAGGCTTCTATCATAACGTTGTTGATATACATTCTTTACAAACTCTTGAATTTCCTCACTAGTACCAGGCTCCATTGCACTTGCAGCAGTTACAGTAGTTATAATAGACGTTAATACACCTGCAATAGCATCTAAAGTATCATCATGTGGTGCATCTGGAAAAGATACCCATTCTTCTACAAATATACCAAATTCATCAATTGGTTGCCACCTTTCAAGTTCATCCTTATATCCAGGTATTAATGCTCTACCTGCATTGAAATGAGCACCAGCAGCTTCAAATTTAATCTTCTTGTCTGATCTGTGCCAATTCTTATCAGTTTCCTGGATATTGAACATTAATTCATTTTTAACATGATTATAGAAGTATAACTGAGGACCACCAACTTCAATAACTATAGTCTCTGGTGCCCATATAGCGTACATATCCTTAATTAGTTCTACTTGTACCTCTAATGGAGCTTTAGTACGAATTAAGTTTAATAGATATATTTTGTTTTGAAATAATCCTGCTGTAGCCATTGCAAAGAAGTCAGCACTATTTCTTTGTGAAGCTGCTGGATCTATAAAAGTTACTACCTTTTCAAAAGATAAAGGACGTTCATTAACATCATACCAACTTAACCATGAACGCTTAAGATAGTTACCTTGTGTATCAATTGGAGAAGATAGATATTGAGAGGAAAAAGATACTGGACCTAGTTCTTTCTGCCAATTGCCAAGAACACTCACTGGAAATTGCTCAGGCCAATATGAAGAACCATCGTCTTGGATTGCCTTGTATACAATGACCTTCCCAGGCATTATACTGCTACTTCTGTACCAAGATTACGTTTGTTCTTTCTATTACGTTTTTCTCTTGCTATAGCGGTACGATTACCTTCTTTCATATCCCAACAATCTACACATACACCATCACCAAGTTCTCCATAAAATGTACATGCTCTTCTCATAGGTCTATAACTACATAAACCTATACTAAATACAGGAACATAAGGATCAGGAATATCTTTAGACATACTATTAGGTCTACCACCATTACTAGTACGAGGTTTTCTTCCTTCAACAACCATTTAATGTCTAACAATCCTAGGACGTTGATCAATATTGCGAGTTCCAGAAGTCTTTAGCCAATCTCTCATATCATCTGGTAAATGTCCTAGTACCCACTCGTACCCACAATCATTATCACATGGGTATAGCTTGTTTTCACCAATTTGTGATTTTAATAATTCATTTTGAACCATACACTTAGGACATTGCCATACAAGAGATTGACCATCTTGCATAGGAGTAATCTTAATCTTACGCATAGGAGCTTCAAATGGATTAATTAATGTCATTATGCAACCTCATAGCAATATCAAATGTTACAGCATTTTCTCCTCTTGAACTTACTGAAGCTACAATAGAACCCCAAGTATCTGCATCAAATCTAATTTACTCTTGAGGCTCTCTCTCAAGAGGATCATTTGCTAACTTTCGTAATACGGATACTGATCCATCATCCTCTCTTTTAAAGAAATAACCACTATGAGCATGAAAAGCATTTAATATTATAACTTCTCCAATTCTAGTTCTAATTCCCTATATCGCTTAACTTGTTCTAATACTTCATCTACCATGTTACCAGATAAGTCTGCACCAGTCTCTAACATCTTAGAAATAACTGCTATATATATGTCTTTCATAGACCATCTAGACCCTACTACTACAACTTGAGTTTTAGCATGACGAGATCCTTTTAATTCCTCATTAAACCAATAGTTAATGTCTAATATCTGAGAATCTGTCTTTACATCGTTTCTATCAATTATATCATCAAGAATAATAACATCAGCCCTACGACCAACAACAGCCCCACCAACTCCAACACAAAAGATTGAAGCATCTTTAGCATCTACACGAAAGCCTAAATTATTAAATTCAGGTCTACTTTTGACGATCTTTTCAGTTTCATTCCACTTTACTGTTTCTGATTGTGCTGAAGTAGATATAGTAGGAATCATATCACCAAAGAGAAGCTTAAATTTATCTAGCTTCATAATTGATTCTATACTTCTACCAAAAGATTGAGATAATGTAGCTGTGTGAGAGCCTAGTATAAACCTTATACCTCTGTCTTTACCAATAGTATATGCAGGATAACGAGTAGACACTATAGAAGTCTTACCTGAGTTACGAGGAATTATCCCTGCTACGTCTTCACCTGTATCTAAAGCTTCACAAAGCTCTACATGATGTGAACTATTAGTCTCTTCAAATACATATTCATTGAATTTCTGTAATTTAGTCCTAGCATCTATAACAACTCTATCTACAGTTACCTTATCTGTGATAACCTTAAATAATTCAGTAAGTTGGCCCTTGTTAATATTTAAAGTATCAACATCAGAAGTGAATATATCAGGCTTTAACATTACTTAGTAGCTACTGGCAAAGATATACGATTTAAGCCATTATTAATGGCCTCTCTGATATCTGCATCTTCTACGTTCTTTTCTATTACTTCACCTATAATACCCATAATTACCTGAACAACTTTAATATCAATAACATACTTTCTGCCAATCTCTATTTCGTGCTTGGTTTGAACTAGTTTAGCGACATTCTTAGTAATACTAGTAATACTACGAGTTAATTCAGCAGCATCTAATTTTATACCTAATTCCATTAACTCTTCTTTTGTACATGCAGCAAACAAAGCTATATGTTTGTCAAATAACTCTAAATAAGACCTATTTAGTGCAATCTCTCTATCTAACGAGTATATATCCTCATCTTGTAGGTAGAAGGCCATTCTGTCTTTAAGAGCAGGAATTTCATACATTCTTACTGGAGAATAATTAGATCTTCCTTCATGCCAATAACACCGACCTTCTCCAACATGGTCAGTACCTTGACCATTAGAAAGTTGACAAATACCACCTTCAGTTGTAGTACCACCACAAATACCAAAGCGTCTATCTTTATCTATAATTATTTTTCGTTTTGCTTTGTCTATCGTATCAGTACTCATAATGGTAATTCCCTATGCCTAAGATTATGCACATGAAAGTACATCTTCAAAATATGTATATCATATGGAAAGTAGAAATATTTAGATATTAAAATAAGTCTATCATACATTATATTTATCCATGATTATAAAGTGAACCACACTTTACACACTTGACGTATTTATTTACCCTACTAGAGACAGAAGAGTCTATATATGTAATAGCTAAACATTCTGGATTAGGACATATCATCTTTAGAACTTTTAATGCCATATCATGTTTCCATTATTGAGTTGTTCTTCCGCAGCATGTTTAATATTTAAAGCAGCATTAACATCTGCGTTAATCCTTTCACCACAGCAAGTACATTCAAATAACCAAGGTGCTACTCTAGATGCTCTATCCACAAATTTACACTTATTACATATTATACTAGATTTAAACTTATCTACATAAACTATCTTAATCTTTGCATTTAATCTTAACTTAACATATCTAACTATTAGGTCATTTGCTATAAATAAACCCTTTATGCTCTTTTTCTCATTCTTACTATAATCATCATGTTCTTCTAATGCTATGATGCTGACATTTTCATATTGAAATATCTGTCTAAATAATCTACTTACATCTATATCATTTTTTACAATATACTGAAAGCCAGTAGACAGAGCTACATTGCCAATCTTCCCAATATCTATACCAATTACTTGCTCTAAAGCATTTACAGTATTAATAACCATAGTAATACAAGAAAATGCTATCACATAATTGATAAACTGTCAACTAGGTAAAGTGTATCAATATACAGGAAGTTATCAAATCCCTTATTAATGTAACGCGCGTCCTTTATAAAGCTTTATAGTTATTTAGTTATTTAGTGATATCAATATATTTACTATTGACAAACCCTAAAAATATCATTACAATTAGGGGTGGAGGCCGGGGTGACCCGATAGATAGAGGGGGTTACAATAATAATATATATAATAGCAGCTTTTTAATTGATTTTGCTTTTAGAAAACTCGTAACTCCGTCGTACCCCGTCGTCTTTTATAGAAGTGCGGGCTCCTATCTCACGTAGTGTGTATGTCGAGGCGAAACTTTGAATATTATTAAAAGAATCTGGCATCTTATATTTTATCATCCAGAAGATCAAATTACATATAGAGATTTTCCTTATGGAGCTTAAATTGTAGATGTGGTAAAGGGAAAAGGAGATTCTACTTTAAAAGATTAATTTCCTATAACTTTTATTTCCACGAATATTCATCCCCATAGATTTTTATTCCACACAAGATTTATCTCCACAATATTTGTGCATTTACTTGTTTTAATAGCGAGTTTTGCTCGAAAACGAAAATTTGTTAGCGCTTTTAATTCTAGTGACCTTTACCAACAATCGTTATTAACTGATATGGGTTCCCATACTTGAATCATTGTTAGCAATTAACCATTACTTGTTAAAACGAATATATAGTATTCTATTGACATTGATCACGCATTTATGGTTACAAAATTGGTCAGTTTTCAAAGAATTCGACATTACGATTTGCTATCATGTATTGTCTAAAATGTAGCGAATAATGCGGTATTGTTATAAATTTGGTCACTATCGACTTTTCGTTAGCTAGTGACAATTACGCATTCGGCGTGTAAAATTATAGGTAGGAACACCCAAATAATCTCTAACGTGGGGGCTTGAATTTGATTATATAAAAAAAATAAATAGCTAGCGTATGCACGTACAATCGGATTACAGTTTACTCTATCCGTTAGATATCAAACCAGATGTTGCGAATTGCGTAGAAATACCACCATATCATAACGATATCAAATTAAAAATAGGACGTGATGTAATGACTACGCAACCCACGAATACACTAGAAATACCCAGCGTGGTAGAACCAGATGGTGCTAACACGCCTAATGTATCTAACCCAGGTGAACCAACAGTGGCACCGCCTGCTAATGACGTTGATGCGTTGGTAGGTAATAACAATGGAAACAATCAATCTGAAACAATCGAACCAATCAAAACACCAACGGCACATGATACCATAGCAGCAAAACGTTTGGCATTGGAACAACAACTGGCAGAACTGGAACAACAGGAAACGATAGCAGATATAACAGATATCGTTATTGACATGCTAAACGCATCGAAAAACGATAAATTGAAAACTGCGAAATCTGCTATGGCATCCAACATCAACCTATCCATCATGTGGGACAACGATAAATCAGAATTTCGTTATGCTGAAACACACAAACGTGCGACAGTGGTTTCACAGCCCCATGTGCCAGGTAGTAGCAATGGTACAGCAAAACGCACATGGTTCGTTTCTGTCACTGGCCCTGATGGTGTTACATATGCTGCACCAATGAAATCCGATGTTAGCAATGACATTCCAAAACTATCGGGGATAGTTGGCATTGATTTAGGCCATGATGGAAATGGTAATTCAACATCAACATTGGCAAAATGCAACATGCTAAAATCCAAAAATTGGACGTTTGAAACTGCCAGTAATTTCTAAAACATATGCAATTCGCAACATCAAAAAAATCCATTAAAAAAATGGTTTGAAAAACTTTGAAAATAAATCAGAACAAATGATCCGATCTTATGATCAGAACAAATGATCAGAACTTATGATCCGACTAAATGTTCCGATCTTATGATCCGATCTTATGATCCGATCTTATGATCCGATCTTATGTTCCAAAAGAAGTTAAAAATCAAACCAAGAATTTTTCTAAGTGTCTATTGTTAACAGCGATTTTTGCCTTGATTTGTATTGTTAACTGCGATTTATCTCTAACTTTGAAAAACAATTGCCATAACATTATGTTAACTGGAATAAGTTATAGAGAATATGGAGAATATCGAAGGTAGGTTAATATGGATAATTGGTTCTCAAATAATGTTGGAAATCCACATTTTTGGAGATGTTGGATTGGATTCTTTATGTATTATATCTTTCTTAAGAAGCCAAGGTGGTATAGAAATATAATAGAAGATTGGGGTAATCATTAATGCATAGCAAAATCACCAAAGAAAGAAATACGGATAATATTTAGATGCCAGGATTAAGAAAGGTACAACTAAAAATTAAAGGTGATAAAATCTGGAGAGAATTCTATGTTGATTTTAATCTTTATGAATATAGGGAGGTGATAAATCCACATAATTTCTATCCCTTTAATAGCTCTAAGATAAAAAACATAAAAATTAACAAGGAGAATAATGTTAACTCAAAAAGAAATAGATGCTATTGTTAACGCTTCAGATTGTATGATTAACTTTGCTCATATGAATCATTATATGCGAGATATTTATGGTATTTATATTGACTTTATTGAAGATGATAAACGTTGACCCGCTCAAATAATATCTGACGTGTCAGATGAGCCATTAGGAAGAAGTCTTGATAGAATTTCAAAGCATTTAGGTTATGAAGATTTTAATATGTATAATAGAGATTGTATAGATAATCCAAGAGAAGTCCTAGATAGAATCTACAAGATGGCAGGATTAGAATGAAAGTTCAAGATACAATATCAATGTGGACAAAAGATTTATTTGAGAGTCACAAACGTAATATGACTCGACTCCAAGAAAGAATTACCATCTTTGAAAGAAATAAAGAATTAATAGAGTCTTTACCAGAAGAGCTTAGTTACCATATGGTATATCTAGAAAAGATAGAGTTCACAGCTCTTTGCGAGAATGACATTCAAGTACGACATTTAATTGCTAGAATTCGTGAAGTGATGAATGTTAAAGAGTCAACAAAGGAACTTAATTCTGGTAGTGGTAAATTATCATATATTACAGAAGTAGGAGAAGTAAAAACAACAGTCCATGGAGGAGATATACCATCAAACTGTAGGTTAATTCCAAAATCTCATAGTTACATTACATATGAAATGGAGTGCAAGGAATGAGAATAAATTTATGATACACAGAACAATAAGGATTAATTGATGCACTTAGATTATATCAAGCAAGTCAATTAATCAATCGTCACGGACAACAATCATATAATTATCTTCCATATGAAAAAGCTGATGAAATAATACAATTTTTAACAAAAGATTTAAGTAATTGTGTTGCATCTACAATCACTTCTGGAAATTATTTATAGGAGTAAAAATGCTGTTAGTCTTGATTAATAATGATGAAATAGCATACGAAGAATTTGAAGGAGATTTTAATCCTCCAGGATATGCTCCAGTTTGTCCTTCATGTGAAGGTAAAAGAACATTCTTCTCAATGTTACTATATCCTTACTTTAATCAGAGTTCATGGCAATGCACGGATTGTGGAGAAATATTTGGATTGAGGTTAATATGATAGGTAGAAGTCCAACAATCATAAATGGAGAAAAGACACAAACAATTGCACTTGTTAGCAAAGAAGATTTATTATATTTAAGAGCACTAGGCGTCAATACTTCTAAATTAATTAGAGAAGCTTTTACTAGATATATTGCTGAACATGAACAAGAAGTTGTAATTAGTTACTTTAGAGATTTGAGGTATGAACTAGATTATCCATAATTAAGCAGATATTTTTAAGATTTGAGGTTAGTATGAAGCTATCAAATAAAGATAAAGCAGTACGATAGTTAATTACAGCAAGGAGGTAACGTGGCTAAGTTTATTGTGAGTGATCTTCAAATGATGAGTAATCCTGACCTCTGGCCTGGAGATATATTACCCTTAAAGAGAAAGGTAGAAGGTAAATTTCCATTTGAACCTGGTTTACTTCTTCCAGTAGGAGAAAATAAATGTAAAGTATATCTTGTTAATATGTATGATTTACCCAAACCTATAGAAGAAATTCCAACTTTAGAATACAATACATTTCAAGAAATACTTGATGCTGGTTGGGAGATAGATTAATGTGGAGATAATTGGAAATGAGAACTTTATTAAAATTGTTAATCTAGCAAAACACAATCAACCTTTCCCTCATACTTTATTGTATGGCCCATCTGGTTCAGGAAAGACAACTTTAGGAAAGTATATAGCTAATGCTATTCATGCCAATCCAGAAGATGTAGTAAGTCTTTATGGACCTGATATAGAGAAGATGATTCTATCTTTAATGTTAAGAGGTGTAAAACAGAATAGCTTAATCATAATAGATGAGATACATGCATTAAAGAAAGGTTTAGTTGAACAGATATATCAACCAATTGAAGAGTTTATTTTTGGTGGAGAAAACATTAATCCATTTACTATGGTTGGTATTACGACTGATCTTAATATGCTACCCGATGCTTTAATTCGAAGATTCAGATTAGTATATAGAGTAACTCTTTATACAATAGAACAATTATATCAAGTAGTTCAAGGATTAGTTAGTAAAACATTTTCAGAAGAAGCAATGAACTCCGTTGCTACATTTTCTAGAGGAAGTCCTGGATTAGCTAGAAACCATGTAGAGTTAATGGAATCAATGTTTCCAAATGAAATAAGAAATAGAGAAATATGCGAATACATGAATTTAAAGCATATAGATAGTTTAGGACTAGAGGAGGTAGATATAGAATATTTAAGAGTAGTTGGTAGATTTGATTCACTTGCTCTATCTACGCTATCATCATTACTATCAGAAAGAGAGAAAACTATTGAAGAAAACATAGAACCATTTCTCTTTAGATGTGGTTTCGTAATGAAGACAAGTAAAGGTAGAGTATTAACACCACATGGTAAAAGCTACATTAGACTAAAAGGAGAATAAAATAAATAAAATAGATAAGTTTTGGATGGCCTTTGTAGATTCAGGATACCTTGCATCAGGTTCAGTTGTGAAACATAGAACAATAGAGTTAGCAAAAGAAGAGGCTAATAGACTTTTAAATACTAGAACTACAAACAAAGTATACATTCTTGAGGTAGTAGGCTTTTACACATCTGAATTAGAATCACCAACATGGAATCAAACAAGAAATGAATAAAGATATCTCTCCAAAGAAGGGTGAAGTATTTTACTTTCAAGCAGAGGTAATTTATGTAAAATTCATTAAAGACCACATATTAGTTAGATTAGAAGAAAAATATTCAAAGACTAGATTTAATCTAAAGTATCCTCAAACTGAATTACCAGGATTTAAGGAGGAGTAGGTATATTTTTTAAGCGTTGTTTTTTTTGAAAAAAATTCTGTAGACCTATTATTAATAGCGAAAGAGAGGATTAGATGATATTTAATGTAACTCTTCTTGTAAAGAATAGTATAGATATTAGAATGGAACATGACGAATTTAAAAGTCTTATAGAAACACTTATATTATATAGAGATAAAAATAAATCTATTCCAATAGATTATGTAGATGTTATTTTAGATACAGTAAATACACAATTACCTGATATATATGATAAGATATACAGAGAAATAGCATGAGTATAATAACTATTAAAATCAATTGTCCTATTGAGCACATAGAAATGATATCCACCATCATAAAGGAGATTACAAATATTAAATATAAAGGACTAGATATTAAGCTTGATTTAAGTACAAATGATTATGTTGATACAGAACAAAAACACCTAACATCTCGTAAAGCTTGGACTACCTTAGAAGATCAAGAGTTGATCTCGGAGTTTAATTCTACAGATCTATCTTCTGGTAATTTCATCAGAGAGTTCGCCTGTAGTCATAATAATAGGACTGAAAAAGCAATAACGTTAAGGTTATCTTATTTGCGTAATAAAAAAAAGGATTTAGAGGCCTACTTAAATGACAACTGAACAAGAACAAAGAATACAGGCTAGAAATTATGCACTATCAGATTGTAGATATAGATATTATGAGTTTGAACCTAATTCATTTGAGGGAAGATATTATAACGCTAATGGGTTTGGTTGTGCTATCGTAGTTTGTATTGGAGTAGCAGATGATTGGTCAGCTTATATAGGAGGTTGTAATCCACAAAAAGAAGAGGACGGTATAAAATTTGTAGCATCATATGGATGTAAACTATCAGAGGAAGATGCAAGATACTTCTTTCCATTTATAGAGTTACGATATAGGAGTTAACTATGGAAGATCAGACAGAGTATTTCCTTAAATGTATAGAACAAAACAAACCACAAGAGGTTAATGATTCAGAATGGAGGCAAATATTTAATTTAAAAGTTGTACAACAATCCTGGGGAATAGAAGAAGATACTAAGCAAAATTATGAACGAACATTCTTAAACTGGAAAGCGACGGTTTATTTAGCAAAGTTTAACTTTATGTCAGGAAGTCCTGGATATGTTGGGCCATTATTTCTTTTACATGGAGATCATATAGTAGGTCCAGCCATCACAATTACTCAAAATGAAAGAAATGAATTATATGATGTTGAGGAATTTTAATGGAGGCAATAGATAAAGTATCCGAAATGGTCAAAGCAGGATTCCCTTGCTTCTATATATATACAGA
>Ga0114912_1001059_pt1 | contig 12262 bp, 13 predicted proteins | sample MalvirDeepMed_51_FD_89713 | JGI IMG/M metagenome (GOLD analysis project Ga0114912, IMG submission 89713) | Marine viral communities from the Global Malaspina Expedition - Malaspina viral metaG DeepMed_51 | ecosystem: Environmental > Aquatic > Marine > Oceanic | place: Mediterranean Sea...
GCGTCCGGGCGCATTCGCTACCGCAGCGCCAGTATCCGCACGGCGAGAAGGCCGAGGGCTGCATTTTCGACCGGGGCCTCCGGGTTCAGCCAACTCGTCGCAAGCATATGCCACTGGCCCGCCTCGTCTCTGAGCAGCCAGGTCAGGTTGAGCACGCCGGTTTCCGAGCCTCCCTTGAACCCGGCATAGGCCCAGCCCGCGCGCTGCGTTTCGGACAATTGCGGGCTGACGGCGAGGATGTCGAACAGCACGGGATCGTCCAGCGCCACCAGCGCGCGCAGCAGTTTGCGCTCGTCTTCCATGCTGGCGAACCATTCGAGCTCCTCGACCAGATTCGGTTCGCCCAGCGCCGCGACGACCTCGTCGGTTGTCACCCCGTCGCTATCCAATCCGGCGAGCATCGCGCGCCGCGTGGGGATATCGGCAGCGGCATAGGCGGGTCCTGTGTCGAGCGTCTTCAGGAGGAACAATTCGCGCGTGGTGAGGAAAGGGAGGCTGCGCTCTGGCGCCGAATGGCCGGTGCGGCGCAGGAAATCCTCGACCCGGTCGCGCCCGACGAGGCGAAGCAGCGTATCGGTGGCGGTGTTGTCGCTGATCGAGATCATGAGCGTCGCCAGCGATTGGACCGTCATGGGCGCGCCTTCGGGCCAGCTCTGGGTGATTCCACTGGGGAAGCTCGCCTGGCCGAGGGGCACCACCTGATCCCAACGCAGCCGCCCGTTCGCCACCGCTTCGGTAACCGCGCCCAGCACATACAGCTTGAAGGCCGAACCCAGCGCGAACTGGCGATCGGCATCGCCATAAGCGAAAACTGCTTCGCCATCGAGTGGGCCGAACCAAGCCGCTGTGGCGCCGGGCAGGGCCGCCAGATCCGCAGCGATCGCTTCGGCATCGCTCTGATCGGATTCGCTTTCCGCACCTTCACTGATAACAGGCGTGAAATCGGACAATTGCAGGCCCGCTATCCGCGCCTCGCCCGCATCGGCCAGGACCATCGTGCCCGATCCGATCGCCCGCTCGAACCGGATAGCGATGCGCGCGCGAAGCGGCCCCTGCCGTTCTACCGATTCAACCCCGAGCACCGCGCCGAACTGGCTGGCGAGCTGGCTGTTCATCTGCGCCAGCGTTTCGGCGGGGATCTGGGCGAGGAATTGCGCAGTGAATAGATCCTGAGGCACGATCTCGCCGCGTAGCCAGCCGATGACATCGTTCGCGCGCCGATCGAGCGGGCCCTGCTCGCTCGTACTGGTCTCCATTTCGGTCTGCGCCGATGCCTGGACGGGCATGAGCAGCGCCAGCGCCAGTCCGGCGGCGAACGTGGGTAAACGCATAAAATTCCCCCTTTTTCTCCTGCCGGGCACAATCGCGGTTTCGAACCTGTTGCGCAACCGTCTAGGCAGAGGGCGATCGCATCTGCAAGGGAGTGGCCATGCCGACCGAACGCCTCACCATCACCTCGCCCGCCGGAAACGAACTCGCCGGATCGCTCGAACTGCCGACCGGGCTGGTGCGCGGGGCGGCGCTGTTCGCCCATTGCTTCACCTGCACTCGCCAGAGCCGCGCGGCAGTCCATGTCGCCCGCGCGCTCGCAGCGGAGGGGATCGCCTGCTTGCGCTTCGATTTCACCGGGCTGGGGGATAGCGAGGGAGAGTTCGGCCGCGCGGGCTTCGCCACCGATGTCGCCGATCTGGTCGCGGTCGGTGCCTATCTCCACGACCGGTTCGCGCAGCCGATTCTGCTCGTCGGCCACAGCCTTGGCGGCGCGGCGGTACTGGCGGCGGCGGACGAGATCGGGCTGGACCGGGTGGCGGCGATCTTGCGGCGATCCGCAAGGACGGTGAGGGCGCGGTGACGATCGGAGGGCGCACGTTCCAGCTGGGCCGTGAATTCATCGAGCGGGTGGAAGGCGTCGACCTCCTGTCCGAAGTCGCGGCCCTGCGCCGACCGCTGCTGTTCCTGCATTCCCCAACCGACGAACTGGTCGGGATCGAAAACGCCAGCGCTCTGTTCGGCGCGGCGAAGCATCCCAAGAGCTTCGTCAGCCTGGAGGGCGCCGACCACCTGCTGCTGGACGAGACCGATGCCCGTTTCGCCGCGAGCATCATCGCCAGCTGGGCGCACCGCTACATGCCCTTGGACGAGGATTGGCCGATGCCGAACGAAGGCGTCGTAGTCAGGACCGGCCATGGCAAGTTCGGGACCGAGGTCCACACCGCGACGCATCGCTTCGTCGCGGATGAGCCGCGCAGCATTGGCGGCGACGATAGCGGCCCGACGCCCTACGATCTGTTACTGGGCGCGCTCGGCACCTGCACCGCGATGACGATGACGATGTATGCGGATCGCAAGAAATGGCCGCTCGAAGGTGTCTCGATCCATCTGACGCATGACCGCGACCATGCGAAGGATTGCGATCACTGCGAGGAAAGCAACGCCAAGGTCCAGTCGATCGATCGCAAGATTACTCTCGCCGGAGATCGACTGGACGACGCCCAGCGCGCACGGCTGATGGAGATCGCCGACATGTGCCCGGTCCACCGCACGCTGGAGGGCGAATTGCATGTGCACACGCGCACCGCGAAGCAGGATTAGGCCAGCAAGGCTATCACGCTGATCGCAAGGAAGAACAGCAGCATGACGATCGTCGACGCGCGCCACGCGAGCGAGGCATCCGCCATTCCGCGCCGCTGTGTCGTGTACCAGATCAGCCAGGTCGTCGCGATCGCGCAAGCGAGCATGAATCCGGTCGACGATCCGCCGGCCCAGCCGAGATAGACGATCGCCGGTTGCAAAAGCACCTGAAGGACCAGCGCGCCCGCGAACCACGCGATCGGGATCGGGCGATAGGCGGCATCGGATACGTACCAGTCGGGCAGGGCGGTGTCGGTCCGCGAAATCCGCCGCTCTCCCGCCATGATGTCGTCTTCTCTTTCACCATCCGCGAAATCGTCGTCACGCATCGATCATCTCGCGGTCCATGTCGCCCGCATTGTTCTGGATGAAGTTGAAGCGATGTTCAGGGTTGCGGCCCATCAGCTGGTCGACCAGTTCCTTCACGACCGCGCGCTGTTCGAATTCCTGGGGCAGGGTGATGCGGATCAGGCTGCGGGTGTCAGGGTCCATGGTGGTTTCGCGCAGCTGATTGGGGTTCATCTCGCCCAGGCCCTTGAACCGTCCGACTTCGACCTTCTTGCCCTTGAATACCGTGGCTTCCAGTTCCGCGCGATGCGCCTCGTCGCGGGCGTAGCGGCTCTCCTTGCCGGCGGTCAGGCGATAGAGCGGAGGCTGGGCTAGATAGAGATGTCCCTGGCGCACCAGTTCGGGCATTTCCTGGAAGAAGAAGGTCATCAGGAGCGTTGCGATATGCGCGCCGTCGACATCCGCATCGGTCATGATGATTATCCGATCGTAGCGCAGCTGTTCTGGGTCGCAATCCTTGCGCGTGCCGCACCCCATCGCGAGCGTCAGATCGGCGATCTCGCTATTGGCGCGGATCTTGTCGGCTGTGGCGCTGGCGACGTTCAAAATCTTGCCGCGGATCGGGAGGATTGCCTGCGTCTTGCGATTGCGCGCCTGCTTGGCGCTGCCGCCCGCGCTGTCGCCTTCGACAATGAAGAGTTCGGTCTCGCCCTCTCCCTCGCCCGAACAGTCGGTCAATTTGCCGGGGAGGCGCAGTTTCTTGGCGTTGGTCGCCGTCTTGCGCTTGATCTCGCGCTCGGCCTTGCGCCTCAGGCGTTCGTCCATCCGCTCCATCACCTGACCGAGCAGAGCCTTGCCGCGATCCATATTGTCGGAGAGGAAATGATCGAAATGGTCGCGCACCGCATTCTCGACGAGGCGCGCGGCTTCGGGGCTGGTGAGGCGATCCTTGGTTTGGGACTGGAACTGCGGATCGCGGATGAATACGCTGAGCATCACCTCCGCGCCCACCATCACATCGTCTGCCGAAAGGTCTTTGGATTTTTTCTGGCCGACCAGATCGCCGAAGGCCCGCAACCCCTTGACCAGCGCGGCGCGCAGGCCCTGTTCGTGGGTGCCGCCATCGGGCGTGGGCACGGTGTTGCAATACCAGCTGGTCGAACCATCGGAATAGAGCGGCCAGGCGATCGCCCATTCGACCCGCCCGGCTTCGTCCGCGAAGTCCTGACGGCCGGTAAAGGGCTGGGCCGTCACGCATTCACGCGCGCCGATCTGTTCGGCGAGGTGATCGGCAAGGCCGCCGGGGAATTTGAACACGGCCTCCGCCGGTACGTCATCGCTCGCCAGCGTCTCGTCGCATTTCCAGCGGATTTCGACACCCGCGAACAGATACGCCTTCGACCGGGCGAGCTTGAACAGCCGCTTGGCGCTGAAATTGCGGTCGCCGAAAATTTCGGTGTCGGGCGTGAAGGTGACCGTGGTGCCGCGCCGATTTGGCGTTGGGCCGAGTTCCTCGATCGGGCCGAGCGTCTGGCCCTTCGAGAATTCCTGCGCGTAAAGCTGCCGATCGCGCGCGACCTCGACCCTTGTGTGCGAGGACAGGGCATTCACCACGCTGACGCCGACGCCGTGGAGGCCGCCGCTGGTGGCATAGGCCTTGCCGGAGAACTTGCCGCCCGAATGGAGCGTCGACAAAATCACTTCAAGCGTGGATTTTCCCGGAAACTTGGGATGCTCCGCAACCGGAATGCCGCGCCCGTTATCCACTACGGTGACGCGGTTGCCGGTATCGAGCCGCAATTCGATCCGCGTGGCATGGCCCGCCACCGCTTCGTCCATCGCATTGTCCAGCACCTCGGCGACGAGGTGGTGCAGGGCGCGATCGTCCGTCCCGCCGATATACATACCCGGACGGCGGCGGACGGGTTCGAGGCCTTCGAGTACCTCGATCGAGGAAGCATCGTAATCGCCGCTGGAGGCGGGGGTGTTTTCGAAGAGATCGTCGGACATGGGCGATATATGCCCATCAGCCAGCAAGGTCACAAGCGCGCGCCACGCTCTGCCCCCAATCGAGTGACAAGGGGCGAGAGCCGGTGCCTACTCGAGGCTCAGTCGTCGAAACGGTTCGGCGCGGGGTCGACCACTACGACCTGGCCATTGCGGATCTCACGCACTTCGAAGGCGCGTTCGATCACGCCGCTGTGTCCAAAGCGGAAGGGGCCGTCGAGACCCACGAAGCCGCCGCTGTCGCGCAATTGCGAAACCGGGAAATCGCGCCCCACGCGCCAGTCGCGCGCCACGCGCAGGGTCAGCAGCACGGCATCGTAGCCGAGCGTCGAGATGCGATAGGGCTGAGCGCCGAAGCGCGCTTCGTAACTGTCCACGAAGCGGCGATAGCGATCGTCCGAGACAGCCGAGAAAATCGCGCCGCGCAGGGCAGACGCCCGCGTGACGGAGGCATCCCCGCTCCACAATTCGGTGCCGATGATGAGCGTGTTGCCAGCGCCTCCGGGCTTCACCCGGCCCGCCGCCTGCGTGGCAAGGCGCGCGCTGTCGGCGATCAGGAGCCCGCCGAAGCCGCCGCGCGCCACCAGCCTGTCCATGGCCGATACGACCGAGGTATTGCCGCGCGCATAGCTTTCGCTTCCGACCACGCGCCCACCGAAATCGGCGACGGCGGTCTGCAAGGCGGCTTCGGCGCGGCGCCCGTATTCGCCATCCGGCGCGACGACCGCGAAATCGCGCACACCCTTGGCTTCGCGCGCATATTCGACCGAGCGGCGGATCGACTGTTCGGGAATCTGCCCCATCACGAACACGTCGGGAGACGCGATGGCGGCATCGTTGGAGAACGAGATCAGCGGCACATCGGCTCGGCGGGCCTCGGACAGGACAGCGCCGACATTCTCGCCCATCAGCGGGCCGAGGATCAGCTTGTTGCCATCGGCCACCGCCCGGCGCGCCGCATCGCGCGGATTGATCGCGGTGTCGTAGGCGGTGATCCGCAGATTGTTCGCATTGGTATCGAGGATAGCCATCGTCGTGGCATTGGCGATCGACTGGCCGACCGCGCCGTTTTCGCCCGACATCGGCACCAGCAGGGCGATGCGATGCCGGTCCCGATCCTGGGGAAGTCCGGTCTCGGTCGGTTCGGGCAGGGGGGCGTTCTCGATGGGGCGGCTCGGTACATCGGCGCCCCTCGGGATGATCGAACAGGCGCCCAGCAAGGCCGCGCTTCCGGCCACCATGGCCAATCGGCGGGTGATTGCGAATGTCTTCATGCTTGCCCGGTCCCCGGTCCCTGGTTCATGGCTGTCGACGTGACCGACGAAGCGCCCGATCTCCAACCTCTTTCTCCCGGTCTCTATATCGTGGCGACCCCGATTGGCAATCTTGGGGATATCACCCTGCGTGCCGTGGACGTGCTGCGGCGTTGCGATGGCGTCGCGTGTGAAGATACGCGGGTGACAGGCAAGCTGATGAAACATCTCGGCCTGTCGAAACCGCTCTGGCGCTATGACGATCACAGCGAGCATCGCGATCGCGAGAGGCTGGTCAACTCGATGCGGGATCGCGCAGTCGCGCTGGTCAGCGATGCGGGAACGCCGCTGGTGTCGGACCCCGGCTATCGCCTCGTCAATGACTGCCGGGCGGAGGGGATACCGGTTACGGTGATCCCCGGTCCCTGCGCGGCGATTGCCGGGCTCACCCTGTCGGGCCTGCCGAACGATCGCTTCCTGTTCGCAGGGTTCCTGCCGAGCAAGGAAAAGGCGCGGCGCGACGCGCTGACGGATCTGTCCGGGATCGACGCCACGCTCGTCTTCTACGAGACCGCGCCGCGCCTTCTGAAGGCTCTGGCAGCCATCGGAGACGCGCTTCCCGAGCGCGAGATCGCGGTTGCGCGTGAATTGACCAAGCTGCACGAGGAATTGCGCCGCGGCCTCGCCCCCGGCCTGATCGCGTGGTTCGAGAAGCATCCGCCGAAGGGGGAGATCGTGCTGATGATAGGTCCTCCAGTCGAAACGCATTCCTCGGACGCGGATATCGAGGCGCTGTTGTGGGAGGCGCTGGATACCCTCAAACCCTCGCAGGCCGCGGCGCAGGTGGCCAAGGCGACCGGAGAGGACCGCAAGGCGCTCTATGCCCGCGCGTTGGAGATGCGCCGCGAATGAAGCGCCAGCTGGCGGAGAAGAACGGTCGCGAAGGCGAGACGCGCGCCGCGTTCTGGCTGCGTGCCAAGGGCTGGAGCATCCTCGCCACGCGCGTAAGAACTCCGCGCGGCGAGATCGACCTCGTGGCGAAGCGCGCCGGATTGATCGCCTTTGTCGAAGTGAAATGGCGGCGCAACAAGGCCGATCTCGATCTCGCCATCGACGAACGCCGCCTCGCCCGCGTGGCGGCGGCCGTCGAATGCGTAGCGCATGACTATGCGACCCAGGGCGAGGATATCCGCATCGACGTGATCCTGCTTGCACCCGGCGCCCTGCCGCGCCACATCGCCAACGTCTGGCAGCCGTAAGGGTTTGCTCTTCGCTCCGAACGTCATGGCAAGGAGCGGGGCGACGCGGCAATTCAGGAGCCAAGCGCGCATCCGCCCTGGATTGCTTCGCTTCGCTCGTAATGACGAACGGAAACGAGGTTGGTATGCCCTTGAGAGTAGCTGTCCAGATGGACCCGCTGGAATCGATCAAGATCGCGGGCGACAGTTCCTTCGCCCTGATGGAAGCCGCACAGGCGCGTGGGCACACGCTGTATCATTACGACGTCGGATCGCTCGCCTGGGAGAGCGATGGCAGCCCGCGCGGCAGGATCACGGCGATCGCACGGCCAGTGACTGTCCGCCGGGTCGAAGGGGACCATTTCCGCGCCGAGGACCCGCGCAGGATCGATCTCGCTCGCGATATCGACGTGGTTCTGATGCGGCAGGATCCACCCTTCGATCTCGGTTATATCAGCGCCGCCTTCATCCTCGACCGGCTGCGTGGCGAGACTCTGGTCGTCAACGATCCGCGCGAGGTCGTGAATGCGCCGGAAAAGATGTTCGTGCTTGATTATGCGCGCTTCATGCCGCCGACACTAATCGCGCGCAGCCTCGATGCGGTGCGCGCTTTCCAGTCAGAACATGGCGCGGTCGTCGTCAAACCGCTTCACGGGAATGGCGGCAAGGCGATCTTCAAGATCGACGCCGATGGTGGCAATCTGTCCGCCCTGTTCGAAGTCTTCAACCGCACCTGGCCCGAAGCGCATATGGTTCAGCCCTTCCTCCCCGAGGTGAGCGAGGGCGACAAGCGGATCGTGCTGATCGATGGGGAATTCGCCGGTGCGATCAATCGCAAGCCGGGGGAGGGGGAGTTCCGCTCCAACCTCGCCCAGGGCGGCTATGCCGAATCCGCGACCCTGACCGCGCGCGAGGAAGAGATATGCGCCGCGATGGGGCCGGAACTGAAGAAGCGCGGGCTCGTCTTCGTCGGTATCGATGTGATCGGGGGCAAATGGCTGACGGAGATCAACGTCACCAGCCCCACCGGCATCGTCGCGATCGACAAATTCAACGGCACCGATACGCCAGGCCGCATCTGGGACGCGATCGAGCGGCGACTGAACGCCTGAACCATTCGCGCGCCCGTCCGTTAGACGAGCCATGGACCATATCATCGTCGCCATCGTCGAGCGGCTCGGCCTGTTCGGGATCGCGCTGCTCATGGCGCTGGAGAACATCTTTCCGCCCGTCCCATCCGAGGCGATCATGGGCTCCGCCGCGCTGGCGATCGAGCGCGGGACGTTCACCTTCTGGGAGATCCTCGCGGTCGGAACGGCGGGAACACTGGCGGGAAATTACGTCTGGTTCTGGCTCGGCGACAAATGGGGCTACGAACGGCTCGGCCCGTTCATCGATCGCTGGGGGCGCTGGCTGACGCTGGAATGGGAGGATGTCGAGGCGGCGTCTCACTTCTTCCGCAAGCACGGCCATTGGGTCGTCTTCATCCTGCGCACGACGCCGGTGATGCGCACCATGATCAGCCTTCCGGCGGGGCTGGCGCATATGAACCCCTGGAAATTCTGCATCTTCACCGCAGCGGGCGCGGCCTTGTGGAACGCAATCCTGATCGGCGGGACCCAATGGCTGGCGCGCACTTTCGGGGATAGCGGCTGGGTGGTGAGCGGGATCGTCATCGCGACGATCGTCTTGTCGGTGGTCGGCTATCTCTGGCGGTTCATGACCTGGAAGCCGCGCGCCAGGCGCTAGTCGTCGGCCCGGGAGTGGGCGCGCGGATGGGCGGTGCGATAGGCGTCCAGCATCGTCGCCGCATCCACCTTGGTGTAGATCTGCGTAGAGCCGAGGCTCGCATGGCCGAGCAATTCCTGCAGGCTGCGCAGATCGGCGCCCGCGCCCAGCAGATGGGTCGCGAAGCTATGGCGAAGCGCATGGGGCGTGGCGGTCGCCGGAAGGCCAAGCGCGATCCGGGCCTGTGCAACAGCCTGCTGCACCATGCCTTGCGACAGCGGACCGCCTTTGACGCCGCGAAAAAGAGCATCCTCGGGTCCAGCCGCGAAAGGCTGTAGCCTGAGATATTCCGCGACCGCATCGCGCACGAGCGGCAGGATCGGCACGACGCGCTGCTTGCCACCCTTTCCGGTCACGGTCAGCCGGTCGCCGAGCGGGGCATCCTCGAAGCGAAGCGACAGCGCCTCGGCGATGCGCAGCCCAGCGCCATAGAGCAGCAACAGCACCGCCCGATCGCGCGCTCCGATCCATTCCGCTTGCGCCTGTTCCGACACCGTCTCAGCGAGGCCGATGGCATCATCGGGCGTGACCGGGCGTGGCAGGCCTTTCTTGATCCGCGGCCCGCGCAGGCGCGGAGCGGAGCGGTCGTCCAGTCCAGCCTGTTCGCGAGCGAAACCGAGAAAGCTTTTCAGGGCCGACAATTCTCGCGCCATCGAGGCGTTCGACAGGCCGTCCTGTCGCCGCTCCGCCAAGTGGCTGCGCAATCGCGCCGTGTCGATCCCTGCGAGCGTTGCGAAATCCTGCGCGTCGGTTGCCTCGATCAGCCGCCGCGCCGCGACGGTATAAGCACGCACCGTGTGAGGCGACCGTCGCCGCCCGTTCGTCAGATGCCCATGCCACGCCTCGAGAAGATCGGCCTTGCTCACGCGGCGACCAGATCGGCAGGCACGAGGTCCGCGAGCAGCGCGTCAAGCAGGGGCATCCCGGCGGGCGCGACGACGATCCGGTCGCCTTCCCGCCGCGCGAGGCCGAGCCTTTGGTGGAGCGCCAGCTTGTCCGCATCGATCAGGCGCTCCGGCACAAACCCGAACCGACCACCGAGCGATGCAAGATCGACGCCTTCGGCAAGGCGCAGGCCCATCAACAGCGCCTCGCTCGCCTGTTCGGATTGGCCCAGCGCACGCTCGTCCTGAAGGCCGTTGCCTTGCTTTGCGACAGCGGCGAGATAGTTCTCGGGCTTCTTGTGACGCAGGGTCGCCATGGCGCCCCGCCGCCCATGCGCGCCCGGCCCGATCCCGACATAATCGCGATAGCGCCAATAGGTGAGGTTATGGCGGCTCTCCTCGCCCGGACGGGCATGATTGCTGATCTCGTAGGCGGGAAGACCCGCCGCCTTGGTCATCTCCTGCGTCTGGATATAGAGGTCGGCGGCCCGTTCATCGTCGAGCGGGGTGAAGATCGCGCGCCGCACATCGGTGGCGAAGCGCGTCTGCGGCTCGATCGTGAGCTGATAGAGCGAGAGATGGCCGGTCCCGAATTCGAGCGCGCGCGTCAACTCCCGGCGCCACTGCGCCTCGCTCTGTCCGGGGCGGGCGTAGATCAGGTCGAAACTCACCCGGTCGAAATGGCGCCGGCCGGTTTCCAGCGCGACCAGAGCCTCTTTAGCGTCATGGAGCCGACCGAGGAAGCGCAGAACGTCGTCGTCCAGTGCCTGCACGCCGAGCGACACGCGATTGACACCCGCCGCCGCCAGCGCACCGAACTTGTCGGTCTCGACCGAGGATGGATTGGCCTCCAGCGTGATTTCGATATCGGGCGCAAAGCCCCATAAATGTTTGGCCTCGGCCAGCAGGCGCGCGACCAGTTCGGGTGGCATCAGGCTGGGCGTGCCACCGCCGAAGAAGATACTCTCGAGCGGTTCGCCCGCAGCTAGCTCCGCCTCGAAGCGCATATCCGCCAGCAGGGCGGCTTCCCAGGCAGCCGTGTCGACGCCGCTACGGACATGGCTGTTGAAATCGCAATAGGGGCATTTCGCCAGACAGAACGGCCAGTGGATGTAAAGCGCGCGCGCCATCGAATTCTGTCCAAACCTTTCAGCAAATCTTAATCCCGATCAGGCGAAATCGGCGCCATGGGACGGGTAGGGTTTCGCGCGGCCATCGCCAGCGCTCTCGCACTGACTATTGCCACGGCAGCGCCGCTTTCCGCAAGCGAGCGTGCACCCTCCGCGCGTAACGCGCCAAGCGAGTACAGTGCGAGAGGTCAGCAGATCCGCCAGGCAAATTATTCGGTCCGCCAGACGTCCGATCATGCCTCACGCATTCTGGCGCTGCACAATGCCGAACGCCGCCGCCTGCGCGTGCCCGACCTCGTCTGGAACGCCCACCTCGAACGCGAGGCCGCGGAATGGGCGACCTATCTGAGCCGTAGCGGCGTGCTGCAACATGCCGACGATCGCACCCGCAACGGGACGGGCGAGAATCTGTGGATGGGCACCTCTGGCGGTTGGGATGTCGACGGCATGGTCGGCATGTTCCTCGACGAGCGTCGCCATTATCGCCACGCCACCTTTCCCGATGTGTCGAACACCGGAAACTGGGCGGATGTCGGCCATTACACCCAGATCGTCTGGCGCGACACGCGGGAGGTCGGCTGCGCGGTGGCGAGCGCGCGTGGGAACGACGTGTTGGTGTGCCGCTATTTCCCCGCCGGCAATGTGATGGGTCGCCGCGCCCACTAGTCTTGCGCGGCTAGCCGCCGAACTGCTCCGCCACCAGCTTCGCAAAGGCATCGGCGCGGTGGCTGATCCGATGCTTTTCCTCCGGTGCGATCTCGGCGAAGGTCTGGTCGTGGCCTTCGGGCACGAAGACCGGGTCGTAGCCGAAGCCGAGTGTGCCACGTGGCGGCCAGGTCAGCGATCCGGGCGCGATCCCTTCGTAAACGGCGTACTCTCCATCCGGCCAGGCGATCGCGAGGACGCAATGGAACGCCGCGCTGCGATCGACATCGACTCCACGCTCGCGCAGCATTCCCTCGACCTTGCCCATCGCCATGAACCAGTCGCGCCCCGGCTCGCCCTCGAACCATTGCCGTTCGGCCCAATCGGCGGTGTAGACC
>Ga0114912_1001060_pt1 | contig 12258 bp, 9 predicted proteins | sample MalvirDeepMed_51_FD_89713 | JGI IMG/M metagenome (GOLD analysis project Ga0114912, IMG submission 89713) | Marine viral communities from the Global Malaspina Expedition - Malaspina viral metaG DeepMed_51 | ecosystem: Environmental > Aquatic > Marine > Oceanic | place: Mediterranean Sea...
ACTGGAAGGGCAAGGTGCCCGCGGCCCAGTTCTTCACCGCCGTGCCCTTCGGCATGAACACCACCGAGACCAACGCCTGGCTGTATCACGGCGATGGCATGAAGCTGTGGGACGAGATCTACTCGCGCCACAACCTCAAGCCGCTGGCGGTGGGCAACACCGGCACCCAGATGGCCGGCTGGTTCAACAAGGAAGTGAACAGTCTCGACGACATGAAGGGTCTGAAGATCCGCCTGCCGGGGCTGGCGGGCGAAGTGATGAATCGCATCGGCGCCAGCGCGGTCAATCTGCCGGGCAGCGAGATCTTCACCGCGATGGAAACCGGCGTGATCGATGCCACCGACTGGGTCGGCCCCTACAATGATCTGGCCTTCGGCCTGCATCAGGTGGCCAAGTATTATTACTCGCCGGCCTGGAACGAGCCTTCCGCCATCCTCGAAGGCACCGTCAATCTCGAGGCCTGGCAGGCACTGCCGGAAGACCTCCAGCAGGTGGTGATCCAGGCGGCCAGAATCGCCAATCACGCCATGGTGGATGAATTCGCGTTGCGCAACGCCACCGCTCTGACCTCACTGGTCGAGGAACACGGTGTGGAGCTGCGTGAATTCCCTCAGGATGTCTATGCGGCGCTGTTCGATGCCTCCAACGAGGTGCTGGACGAGTTCATCGCCAAGGATGAGGACGCCAGGCGCGTCTATGAGTCCTATCGCGCCTTCCAGCAGCAGGTCGCGCCCTGGTCGCGTATCGGTGAGCAGGCCTATCTGGATGCGCGTGGTCGGGTGCTGGGCGAAGCCTGAGCGAGTCTCTTTCCGACTGCCTGCCGGACTGTCTGCCTGACTGTCTGAGCGCGTGACTGATTGTTGACGAAAAAGCCGCCCCTGAGGGCGGCTTTTTCTTGGCGTGTGGCTGACAGGAAGAGAGGCGAGGCGCCTGGCTCAGTCCTGCTCAGGATCAGTCCTGCTCCTCGATGATGGCGGTGCTGGCCTGCTCCGGTACGGCGCGGATGCGGCCATTGTCATCGAGTGCCACCATCACGTAGCAGGCTTCGGTCACCTTGGTCAGCGCGTGTTGATTGCGCTCCTGCGGCGGGCGGATCCAGACCTCGACGGCGAGCCTGATCGAACTGCGCCCGACCTCGGCCACCTGAGTGAAGATATTGACCACCGAGCCGATTCGCACCGGCGACAGGAAATCGAGGCCTTCGACGGCCACGGTGGCAGTGCGCCCATGGGCGACGCGCCCGGCGGCCAGCTCACAGGCCTCGTCCATGCGGTGCATCAGCCAGCCGCCGCTGATGTCGCCATAGAGATTGGTGTCCTGGCGCTGGGCGATCAATTTGAGCGTCAGTGTGCCGTTCGGCGTCGGGATATCATCCAGAGCTTGCATGTCATGACTCGCTATCTTGTTGTTATAAAATGGTCATTTCATTTCTGCACCCTTGCGTCTGAAAAGGTGCGTCTTTTGGCGCAGGGCGCTGCCTTGCACAGGGCACTTCTTTGTACAGGGCACTGCCTTGCACAGGGGCCTTATACAGGGCACTTCGGCAATCGCCGAAGAAAGTCACCGGGTGCCATCGATAGCATCAGCGCGACGCAGACCATGGCGGATGAGCCGCAGCGGCTTCATCATCTCCTGTATCCTACTCCGGCGGACAAAGCACTGTCCTCACTGACAAGGGACTGTCAGGAGATTTTTTGCGCTGCAGCATGGAGTATCGTTCCTCAACGCAGCAATGACGGATACTCGCTGTCTTTCGCCATGCTGCACGGGCCGCCTTGATCCACCGTCGCATGCCCGTCACCACGGGCGTGGCAAGCCGTGGCCAGCTCCGTGTCGCATCGTCATCTTGTTCATTCTCTGGTGGGAAGTCGCCATGTCAGTTTCCGTCGGGTCGCTTGTCCGTTCAGGCTTTCGCGCCGTGTTCGCGTCGCGTCGCGGGTCATCCGCGTCCTCCTCATATGTGTCCTCCTCATGCGCGCTCCGCCTGCGCTCAGGGCTGCCGTCGCTGCGGCTGATGTCGCTTGCCTGCCTGCTGGGGCTCTCGGCGCTCTCGGCTCCGGCACTGGCCGACAAGGTGCCCGAATATCGCCCGGTGTCCGGGGTGGTGGGCAACCTGACGGCGGTGGGCTCCGATACCCTGTCGGTGCTGGTGACGCGCTGGGCTGCCCAGCTGCGCCGCTATCATCCGGGGGTGCGCGTGCAGCTGCAGGCCGCGGGCTCCTCGACGGCACCGCCGGCATTGATCGCCGGCACCACCCGCATCGGCCTGATGTCGCGCCCGATGAGCGATCAGGAGCGTCAGGACTTCACGCGTGAATTCGGCTATCCGCCGCTGGGCGTGCCCGTGGCGCTGGATGCGATGGGCATAATCGTGCATCGCAGCAACCCGCTGGAGGAGATCAGCATCGCGCAGCTGGATGCCATCTTCTCCGCCACGCACAACTGTGGTGGCCAGGCGGCCAATCGCTGGGGCCAGCTCGGGCTGAGCGATGAGTGGAATGACCGCCAGATCACGCGCTTCGGGCGCAGTGCCACCTCGGGCACCTACGGCGCCTTCCGCCGTATCGCGCTGTGCGATGGCGACTTCCGCCTCGATGTCAGTGAACAGCCGGGCTCGGCCTCCATCATCGGGGCGGTGGGCTCCTCGCCCAATGGCATCGGCTATGCCAGCTTCAGCACTTCTTCGCCGCTGGTGAAACAGCTGTCCGTCAGCCGTGAGGCGGGTGGCCACGCCGTCTTCCCGAGCCGGGCCAGCATTCGCGATGGCCGCTATCCGCTGACCCGCGCACTGTACATCTACGTCAATCGCATGCCTGACGAGCCGCTCCCGGCGCTGGAGCAGGCCTTCCTGTCATTGATCATGTCGCGCCAGGGCCAGCAGGCCATCCTGCGTGGTGGCTATGTGCCGCTGCCGGAAAAGCAGCTGCTGCACTGGCGTCAGCAATTGGGGCTGGAGGATGTGGATGCCCTTTGATTCGCTTTTGTCATCTCTCTGTCATCACTTGGACATAATCTCGGTGCCATACCCGCTTCATGCGTCTGCGGAGTCGACACTCCAGGACGCGAATCCTTTCGTGGTGATATTTCATGTCGGCAGTTGATGCCTCCCGAATGCAGCGTCGTCGTCTGCGGCATGACCGTCTTGCCAGTCTGTGGCTGACAGCGGCCGGGCTGGGCGTGATGGTCATCGTCGTCGTGATGCTGGCCTATCTGGTCAGCGTGTCGTGGCCGCTGCTCAAGCCCGCCAGCGTCACGTCGCTTCCTCAACAAGCGCTCGAACAGCAAGTGAGCGACCAGCAGATGCCTGCCGCTCAGACCGATCCTGACTGGCTGAGCACCTTGCCTGACATGCCGCTTGCCGCGCGTGACGGGCTGGCTGCCGTGCTGGCCAGTGATGATTCGACGGCGGATTCGCGCACCTCGCCGCTGGCGGGTGTCTGGCTCGCGGATGATCGCCTGCAGGTGGTTCAGCAGTCCGCCGCTGGCGTGCGACTGCGCGGCAGTGCCATCGAGGTTCCCGCAGGGCTTGAGCGCCGCCAGGCAAGCCTGATGCTCAGCCGTGACCAGCTGTGGCTGCGCATTCCGTACGAGGAGGGCGATGGCCTGTGGCTGGCGCGTCTGGCCTTGTCATCTCCACACGTCTCCGCAGGCGCGCTGGAGGACGATGCAGCAAGCCAGACGCCGCACTCCGAGTGGCAGCAGCAGTGGTTGCCGGGCCCGGCCAGGCTGTCTTCGCAGCAGGGGCGTCTGCTGGTCACCGCTGACCGCGATGGCTTCACCCAGTGGCAACTGAGCGAGGCCTCCACCGGGACCAAGCCGCTGGCGCGCAAGTTGGCACATCACGCTGTGGCCTCTTCTGCCTCCGCGTCATCGCCGGCGATCACCGCGATCAGCGTCCTGCGTGGCGGCAGAAGCCTGATCGTCGGGGACGCCGCCGGTGGCCTGAGCCATTACCTGTTGCCGGCGCACGCGCAGCCGCTGGTCAAGGCTGGCGTCTTTGACAGTGGCCTGTCGGCGCCGGTGGTGACGATGGCGGCCGCCCATCACAGCCTCGGCTTTGCCGCGCTGGACGCCAACGGCCGCCTTGGCCTCTATCTGGCCACCAGCGAGCGTCGCCGTCAGGTGCTGGACTGGCTGGATGCCGCTCGGGTCGCGGCTGGCGTGGCGCTGGAATTTGACAATGATGACCGCCGCTTGCTGGCGTCGGCGACCCGGGAGGCAAGGCTGCCCGGCCAGCTCGCTCAGGACGCGCCGCTGGGGGCGCTCGGCAAGGCCTATGCCGGGCTTGCGATACACGACCCGCATCAGGCCGTCGGGCTCGACGCCATCTTCGGCAAGGTCTGGTATGAGGGGCGCGCAGCGCCGGAGTGGATCTGGCAGCTGGAGAGCACCGGTACCCACGAACCCCGTCTGTCGCTGGTGCCCATCATGTGGGGCACGCTCAAGGCGGCGCTGGTCGGGCTGCTGTTTGCCGTGCCGTTGGGGCTCGGCTGTGCCATCCATGTCGCCTGCTTCATGGCGCCGCGCCAGCGTTCCCGCATCAAGCCGCTGCTGGAAATGATGGAGGCACTGCCGACCGTGGTGATCGGCTTCATCGCTGCCCTGGTGGTCGCACCCTTCGTCGAGCGTGAGCTGATGGCGGTGTTGCTGGGGCTGGTCCTGATTCCGCTGGGCACCATGGTGGCCGGCTTCCTGTGGACCCTGTCGCCGCGCGTATGGCGCAATCTGCTGCCGGAAAACATGGCGGCCTTCGGGCTGTTGCCGCTGCTGTTCGTGCTGCTGTGGATGGATGTGACCATCGCCGGCCAGGTCGAGCAGTGGTGGTTCGACGGCGACCTCCGTCAGTGGCTGTTCAGCCACTACGGCATCGATTACGCCCAGCGCAACACCCTGGTGACCGGCATGGCGCTGGGGCTGGCGGTGATGCCGACCCTGTTCACGCTCAGCGAGGACGCCCTCTCATCGGTGCCGCGCGGTCTGGCCGCCGGCTCCGCGGCGCTTGGCGCGACGCCATGGCAGAGCCTGCGCCGAGTCATCCTGCCTGCCGCCGCCGTCGGACTGTTCTCGGCGATGATGATCGGCATGGGGCGCGCCGTCGGTGAGACGATGATCGTGCTGATGGTAGCCGGCAATACGCCGCTGGTGGATGCCAGCCTGTTCGAGGGCCTGCGTTCACTGGCCGCGACCCTGGCCATCGAACTGCCGGAGGCCGAGGTCGGCAGCAGCCACTACCGCTTGCTGTTCCTCGCTGCCCTGGCATTGTTCGTCTTCACCTTCGTGGTCAATACGCTGGCGGAAGTGCTGCGACAGCGCTTCACGCCGCCCAATCAGGGGAGCTGGGGATGAGTCACCCTGACACCAATCGCGCCAGCTCCTCATTGCTGCGCCCGCGCGAGCCGCTGGTCGGGCGCCTGCAGCGCTATTGGCGCGACGGCGGCCCATGGGGCTGGCTGAATGCCATGGCGGTCAGTGTCTCGCTGGTGCTGGTGCTGGGCCTGCTCAGCCTGCTGGTGGTGGGCTCCTTCAGTCACTTCTGGCCCTCACGGCTGGTCGAGGTGGAGCTGACGGCACAGCCGGGCCAGAGTCCCACGGCCCTCACCACCACGCGCGGTGAGCCGGCGGCCGACAATCGCCATCTGCTCGGCGAGCTGATGCACGAGGAGATGCGCCGCGTTGCCTCGGGCGAGGGGGATGACGCTCGCCAGCAATGGTGGTTGCTGCAGACATCCTCGCGTGACGGGGCCGCGGCCAGCTGGCAGTGGCTGCCGGAGACGCTGCTCGACAGGATGACCTTCCCCAGCCAGGCGCTGATGCTGGAAATGCGCGACGGCCGCACTCTCTACGGCATGCCACGGGCGCTGAGTGACCCGATGACGGGGGAGATGGACCACACGCCTGACGTCGGCGACGGGCCTGCCCGGCCCTTGTCCGAAGACGCCGAGCCACTGTTTGCCCGCCTGAAGATGATCGAGAGCGAGCGCCGCCAGCTGCAGGCACTGCGCCTGGACAGTGAAGCCTTGAGCAGTCGCTATCAGGCGCTGCAGCAGTCGCTCGAATCCCGGCGCAGCGCCACTGCTGATGGTGACGCGGCGCGGACTCAAGAGGATGCTGAGCTCGAGCAGGAGATGCAGGAGGAGTTGGAAGAGGTGCGCAGTGCCTTCATCGAGCGTGAAGGTCAGCTGAGTGCCCTGCGTGATGCGCTGGCGGGCGGTCAGTTGCTGCTGGGCGGCAATGGCGGCTACGAAGGCCGCATCGCGCTCGATGATATCCGCAATGCCTGGCGACCCAATGCGATGGGCTTCAGCGGCCGGCTGATGATGACCTTCAAGCGCTTCCGTGACTTCGTGGCCGGCGCGCCTACCGAGGGCTTCGGTGGCGTCTGGCCCGCCATCTTCGGCACCGTGCTGATGGTGGTACTGATGTCGATCATGGTGATGCCCTTCGGCGTGATGGCGGCGCTCTATCTGCACGAGGTGGCCCATCAGGGACGCCTGACGCGCCTGACGCGCATCGCGCTGCGCAACCTGGCCGGGGTGCCCTCCATCGTCTATGGCGTATTCGGCCTCGGTTTCTTCGTCTATGGACTGGGCGCCGGAATCGATGAGCTGTTCTATTCCGAGCGGCTGCCGACGCCGACCTTCGGGACCGGCGGCATTCTGTGGGCCTCGCTGACGCTGGCCCTGCTGACCTTGCCGGTGGTGATCGTCGCCACGGAAGAGGGGCTGGCGCGCGTGCCGCGTCGTCTGCGCGAAGGCGCGCTGGCGCTGGGGGCGACACGCCTGGAAACGCTCAAGCGCGTGGTGATTCCGGCGGCCTCACCGGCGCTGATGACGGGGCTGATTCTGGCCGTGGCGCGTGCGGCGGGTGAAGTCGCGCCGCTGATGCTGGTCGGAGTGGTCAAGCTGGCCCCGGACCTGCCGCTGGATGACAGCTTCCCGTGGCTGCATCTGGACCGCAAATTCATGCATCTGGGGCATCAGGTCTATGATCTGGCCTTCCAGAGCAGCGACGCCTTCAGCAGTCGGCCGCTGGTCTACGCGACCGCGCTGGTGCTGGTGGTCGTGATTCTATGCCTCAATCTGAGTGCCATTCGCCTGCGTCACATGCTGGCACAACGTTACAAGGGAGCCACCGAATGAGGCGTGACTCTGAACAGCCCAAGCCCCAGTTGTTTCTTCAGGAGACGCCTGCGCGGCCGGCTGAGGACATCTGCCTGGAAACCCACCACCTGAGCCTCGATTATCAGGCACGTGTCGGCAAGGAGAACCAGACGCGCCGCGCCCTGGAGGACGTCAGCCTGCAGATCGCGCGCAAGCGCGTGACGGCCTTCATCGGCCCTTCCGGCTGCGGCAAGTCGAGCCTGTTGCGTACCTTCAATCGCATGACCGATCTCGACGAACAGTCACGTCTTTCCGGCAAGGTACTGCTCGAGGGCGAGGACATTCATGCGCGCGGCGTGGACGTGCCGATGCTGCGCCGCCGGATCGGCATGGTCTTCCAGACGCCCAACCCCTTTCCGATGTCGGTCTACGAGAACGTGGCCTTCGGGCTGCGGCTGGTCGGCGAGAATGACAAGCGCCACCTCGATGACAAGGTCGAATCCTGTCTGCGCTCCGCGGCGCTGTGGGAAGAAGTGAAGGACCGCCTGCACGACAGCGCGCTGGGGCTCTCGGGTGGCCAGCAACAGCGGCTGGTGATCGCGCGGACGCTGGCGGTCGAGCCGGAGGTGCTGCTGCTGGATGAACCGGCCTCGGCGCTGGACCCCATCTCGACGCTCAAGATCGAGGAGCTGATCCGTTCGCTGCGCTCGCGCCTGACGCTGATCATCGTCACGCACAACATGCAGCAGGCCGCGCGGGTGTCGGACGATACCGCCTTCCTGCATGAGGGCCGCCTGGTGGAATTCGCCCCGACCGATCAGCTGTTCACCAACCCGCGGCGCCGCCAGACGGAAGACTACATCACGGGGCGTTTCGGTTAGCGCGCTCATGCGCGAACGTGCAGCCGGGTAGCCTTTTCGCCCTGATATTGCTGACGATGGCGGCCAGATAGCGCCTTTGCGTCATGGGTGAAACATAACTGCAATCAAGTGTCGGCATGCTGAGGGGGAGCCCGCTGTGTCAGTCAGTAGTGGGCCATACTTGTCACGTCATTCATGTCACGCCCCCTGACTCGGTGGGCGACTTTCCGGGAGAGGGAAATGGATATCACCAGCGATTCGCACGGCAAGCATATCTCAGAGCAGTTCAATCACGAGCTGGATGCACTGAAGACACACCTGCTGGCCATGGGCGGACTGGTAGAGAAGCAGCTGCAGGATGCCGTCACGGCATTGCTGGAAGGCGATAGTGAAACCGCCACGCGGGTGCGCGACAACGACAAGGCTGTCAACGACATGCAGCTCAAGATCGATGACGAGTGCACCCGGGTGCTGGCCCGCCGTCAGCCGGCGGCCTCCGACCTGCGCCTGGTGCTGGCCGTCATCCGCGCCACCTCCGATCTCGAGCGTATCGGTGATGAATCGAGCAAGATCGCACGCAACGCCATCTCGCTGGTCGAGAACGGCCAGAGCCCGCGCGGCATGGTCGAGGTGCGTCATCTCAGCCAGCACGTGCGCAGCATGGTGCGTGACTCCCTGACGGCCTTCGCGCGCTTCGATACCGACCTTGCCCTCAAGGTGCTGCGTGAAGATGCCTCGGTGGATCTGGAATATCAGAGCGCCATGCGCTCGCTGATGACCTTCATGATGGAAGATGCGCGCCAGATTACGCCGGTGCTCAACGTGATGTGGATTCTGCGTGCGCTGGAGCGCATCGGTGACCACGCCGACAACCTGGCCGAGTACGTCATCTTCCTGGTCAAGGGCGTGGACGTGCGTCACACCGATACCCATGACCTGAAGCCGCAGGACCTGGACAAGAAGTGAGCTGACGCGCTTCCCTGCCCCTGTGTCGCCTCTTTCGCCCCGCACCTGCCCACCGGCAGGCCGCGGGGCGATTGCGTCGTGGGAGCGCGAACGGTGTCAGGCGGCCGACAGCTGCGCCGCGCAGGCGGGAGTGCTAGGGTGTGGCTCCGGCCAGCCCGCTGGCTGGCCGGTTCTTTTGAGATGACGAGGACGTCGCATGATTGATGCCGTATCGGCGCTGGTCCGCGGGACCCGCATGGTCTATACCCCCGGGCTGCGCCGCTTCGTATTCGTACCGCTGGCGATCAACCTGGTGCTCTACAGCATCACGCTGTGGGTATTGTTCAACCAGTTCGGTGGCTGGATCGATTACTGGATGCTCAAGGTACCGGCGTGGCTGGACTGGCTCAGCTGGTTGATCTGGCCGGTGCTGGTAGTGAGTCTGTTGCTGGTGGTGTTCTTCACCTTCAGCCTGGTGACCAACCTGATCGCCGCGCCCTTCTACGGCATTCTGGCCGAGAAGGTCGAGCATCGTCTGGATGGCACCCTGATCGATGATGACCGCGGCCTGATGAAGATCGGCGTCGACTCGCTGGGGCGTGAAATGGCCAAGCTGGGCTACTTCATCCCGCGCATGATCGCGCTGTTCATCATCGGCTTCATCCCGGGCTTGAACCTGCTCTCGCCACTGTTGTGGGGTCTGTTCTCGGCCTGGAGCATGTCGATCCAGTACCTCGACTACCCGATGGACAACCATCAGGTCAGCTTCGGTGACATGAAGCAGCGCCTCAAGGCGCGCTGGTGGCCCTCACTGACCTTCGGCGCCGCGGTGTTCGTCATGACGCTGGTGCCGCTGGCCAATCTGCTGTTCATCCCGGGCGCCGTCGCCGGGGCGGTACTGATGTGGCAGAGCCACTACCGTCAGTTGCCGGCGCCGCGTCGTTGAGACAGCCTGTCGCAGAGCTGGCTTGTCGCTGAACTGGCTCGTCGCTAAGTTGGCTCGTCGCTGAAATAGCCGCAGCGTCGTCTGATTGACCAAACGAAACGCCCCGCAGTCGCCTTCTTTCGAGGTGGCTGCGGGGCGTTCTGCGTTGGGCTGGCGTCCGGGTCAGATCATCACTGAGTCAGCCTATCACTGGGCTAGCGCACTGCTGGCCTGGGGAGCGCTCGCCTGACAGGCGCGCTCGTCGGGGAAGCGACAGCGGAAGCGCGCACCCTCACCGGGGTGGCTGTCGATCTCCAGATGGCCCTGATGACGAATCAGCACATGCTTGACGATGGCAAGCCCGAGGCCGGTGCCTCCCGTGGCGGTGCTGCGGCCCTTGTCGATGCGGTAGAAGCGCTCGGTCAGGCGCGGCAGGTGGACCGGGTCGATGCCGTCCCCGTCATCTTCCACCTCGACCAGCAGGCCCTGGTCATCCGCCTTCCAGCGCAGGGTGATATGGCAGTCTTCGGGGGTGTAGCGCACCGCATTGAAGACCAGATTCGAGATCGCGCTGCGCAGTTCCTGCTCCTCACCGCGCAGTGACAGGCTGGCATCGGCCTCGATGGAGAAGGTGTGGCGCCCCTGGGACAGGCCTTCGGCGTCGTCGCGGATATGGCCGAGCAGGGCGCTCATGTCGATGCAGCGACCATTGTCGGACAGCTCGTCGGTTTCCAGGCGTGACAGGGTCAGCAGGTCCTCGACCAGGTGCTGCATGCGGTCGGTCTGGCTCTGCATCTGGCCCAGTCCACGCTGCCAGCGCGGTGGCAGGTCATCGGCGTAATCGGAGTAGGTCTCGAGATAGCCGGCCAGTACCGTCAGCGGCGTGCGCAGCTCATGGGAGACATTGGCCACGAAGTCGCGGCGCATCTCTTCCAGGCGATAGAGGCGGGTGACGTCACGCAGCATGACCAGACGCTCGTTGTCACCGAACAGGGTGATGGAGATCTGCAGCGTCAGGTTGTCAGACAGCGGCGACTGGAGTGTCAGCGGCTCGCGGTAGGCCAGCCGATTGAAGTAGTCGATGAAGACGGGGTCACGCAGATAGTTGGTGATGTGCTGGCCGCGGTCGTGGCTGGCCTTGAGACCGACCAGCTGCTCGGCAGCGCTGTTCCACCATTCCATGTCACCGTGGTTGTCCAGCATCACCAGGCCGTCGCGCATGGCCTCCGAGGATTCCTGGATACGGTTGAGGATGCTGCGCAGTCGCTCCTGAGCCTGACGCTGGCCCTTCTGGTAGCGGTAGAGACGATCGAGCAGGTCTCCCCAGACGCCATCGCCGGGCGGCGGCTCTTCATGGGGATTGGTGATCAGCCAGGTGTAGAGGCTCTTCAAGTGCTTGAGATGGACGAACAGATACAGCGAAAGACCCAGCGCCAGGCCCCAGCCCAGATGGCCCAGCAGGCCACCGATCAGGCCGAAGCCACCGGCAAGGTAGCCGAGGCGCCATAGCTCGTTGGTCCAATAGCGCATGAATCCCTCAGGCCTGAGCGCTGAAGCGGTAACCGGTGCCGCGGACGGTCTGGATCAGATGCTGATGGCCTGTGCCCAGCGCCTTGCGCAGGCGACGGATGTGCACGTCCACGGTGCGCTCCTCGACATAGACGTTGCCGCCCCATACCTGATCGAGCAGCTGACTGCGCGTGTAGGCACGCTCCTGATGGGTCATGAAGAACTGCAGCAGGCGATATTCGGTCGGGCCGACATCCAGCGAGTTGCCGTGGGCGGTGACGCGGTGGCTAGCCGGGTCGAGCATCAGGCCTTCGACTTCCACCGCCTCCTCGACTCCCTTGGGAGTGGTGCGACGCAGCACGGCCTTGAGGCGGGCGACCAGCTCGCGCGGCGAGAAGGGCTTGGTGATGTAGTCGTCGGCACCGGCTTCCAGGCCTTGAATCTTGTTGTCTTCCTCGCCCTTGGCGGTCAACAGGATGATCGGCAGCTCCGAGGTGGTCTCGTCACGCTTGAGACGCCGCGCGAGCTCCAGGCCACTGGTGCCCGGCATCATCCAGTCCAGCAACAGCAGATCGGGCTTTTCATCGACGACGATGGCGTGGGCGTCCTGGGCATTGTCTGCCTCCAGCACGCGGTAATCCGCCATTTCGAGGGCAACGGCGATCATCTCGCGAATCGAGGATTCATCGTCGACAATCAGTACGGTCTTGGAGCTCATCGCTAGATCCCATGCAGCAGTCGGCGCACGCGCCAGAATGACAAGTCGATGACGATTACAACCCGCTTATATGACAACGAGATGACAACTGCCAGCATGGCAGCTTGCACGCAAGCCTGCCAGCCACCTTGGAGGCGCGGCAGGCAGGCATGAACCGTGGGCTGGGGAACAATAGAGGGCAGGGGTCGCTTTAAATTAAAT
>Ga0114912_1001064_pt1 | contig 12243 bp, 8 predicted proteins | sample MalvirDeepMed_51_FD_89713 | JGI IMG/M metagenome (GOLD analysis project Ga0114912, IMG submission 89713) | Marine viral communities from the Global Malaspina Expedition - Malaspina viral metaG DeepMed_51 | ecosystem: Environmental > Aquatic > Marine > Oceanic | place: Mediterranean Sea...
ATAATTGCCCTGATTTCCAAGCCGTGGCAATGTCTGCCAAGCCCTGAGAGCCAATGTAAGCAAGGGATATTGCAACCCACTGCTCGCTGTTAACGTATTCTGCGAGAAGCAAAGAAGTTGTGGATAACCACACCAACAGTTTCCTCGACATAAATCTCTCTAAATGTCTGTCCGCAAACGCTTTCATTCTTGCCATCATTTTATCCTCCGCTTTGATCGCTCTGCATACAACAACAGGTGCAGTCGCACCCCAAATCACAATCACATTGTTCACAACCACATATCGATGCCATCATTTTATCCTCGTTTTAAGCTTGTTAATTGTTCTTTAATCATTTTGACTAGCTCATTGTTCAATCGTTTCTTTTTAGACTCATAAGTCATTTTTGCTAACTTGGGAGACTTGGACTTAGAACCAGAAGAGCTTTCTTTCTTTTTAGATTTTTTCTTTTTTTCTTCCTCTTCGGGTTGGTCATCAACAGTGTCATCATCTTTTTCTTCCCACTCTTCATGTGTTTGGTTGGGATGTACCTCTTCGCACTCTTCTTCTGTGTGCTCTTCCTTTTCCCCGGACTCGTATTCACCAACCAAGCCTTGCACATCTTTGGCGTATTCCCGCCAGCGCGCTTCGTCTGATTCATATTCTGTTTCTTCCCACTTTTCTAGGACGCCTTTAAGCTCTTGTACAACAACGGAAACACTGGCCGCGGCCGGCTTGCTTGGCGGCGGCGTTTCAACATCTTCAGTGTCCAAAGAAATCTTGGCCGCGGCGGCTATTTTTTTATGTTCCTCTCTAATAATTTGTTTAATTCGTGCGGCGCTGATTTTCATTTTTTGTCCCTCTATTGATCTACATAAGCAAAGCTGTTCTTTTTTGTGATGTCAATTGTCATATCGACAACATCTTTTAAAGATTCTATGTGAGTAATTAGTATCACAATGTCGAAATAACTCTTTAACATGTCTAAAATGCGAGTAAAACTTTCAAGATGTTCTTCATCCAAAGCTGCTCCCGGCTCATCCAATATAATTAGATTACATTTTGGCATATTGCTAATATTTAACAAAGCAATTCTGATAGCGATAGCTGCAAGCGTTTTTTCTGCGCCGGAACCATTTTCAAGAGGTCGAGACTCGTGCTTTGGATGATGAATAAAAATATCTAGTTTATTGCCGTCCTTCTCAAAATAAACCTCAAATTCAACAATGTTGGCCAGTACTTTTGATATTTCTTCATTAATGACTGGCAAAGCTTTGTTAATAATATCAAACGCGATACCATTGCTGTGCATGCAACGAAGGAACAAATCTGTTGCTGCATACTCCATTTGAAGTTTTGCCAGTTCTTCTTTTTGTTCTTCAATGCTTTTGAGCTTCTGTGTTAATGCTCCATGTTTGACAGCAAGATCGTATATCGCCTCTTCGCACGAAACTAAACTCTTATTTAAGTTTTGTGCAGATTGCTCTTGTTCTTCCTTCTCTTTTGCCAGCTCATTGTGGTTCTCAATTGCTTCTTTATTTTCGCTATAATCATCAATCTTTTTTTGGTGTTCGTTGATGTTGTTTTTATATTCAGAAATTTTATTTATATTTTTTTGAATATCCAACTTGTATGCTGCGTTTTCTGTTTGAGCACGATCCTTTTTCTTTATGAGTTCTTCGTAGCTTTGGATGCGAAGACGTACTTTGGGCGTATCAAGCTTAACAATTTCCTTGTCTATCTGCGTTTTCTGAATCTTAAAATCCAAAATTTCTTTTTTGACTGACCCGATTTCTTGTGACGCGATGTAAGCATTCTTAATAAATCGACAGGAAGTCAAGTAATTGTCACCACAAGGTATGCCCTTTAATACGCACTCTTGTTTTTTGTATGAATCAAGCGTTTGCTCTCTAAGCGCTGATTCTCCAAGTAGCTTTTCTAATTCCTTTTGCTTTTCAACTTCGCTCTTAAGCCTGCCCTCAAGGCTGGTCAAATCAAAATCTTTCAGGAAATTGTTGGCTCGTTTTAGAAAAATATTATTTAGTTTAATCTCTTCTTTGAGTCCCTTATTTGTTATTTTTAGCTGGTTTACCAACTCGGTTTTATCTTGTTTTTCGCTTAAACTTTTTTCAACATCAATCGGATCAGTCGGGACAGCAGCAATCTTCCTCTCCAACTCTAATATTGTTGCTTTGTAACTTTCAATTTTCTTTTTAATCTCGTTGCATACACCCTTCTTTTTGAGAGTATCTGCTTCATTAGCAAAGATATCTTTTCTGGCAGTTGATATTTCTTCATCATATTCTTTTTCCTCTAAACGGCGTAATGTGCCCTTGAGGCCGGCTGATTCGTCCTTAGCTAGCCTAAATTTCTTTTCAAAAAACTCCAAATCCAAAAACTTGGCTAAAATCTCCTTGCGGCGAGTTGAACCCTCGTTGATAAATTGCATTGAGCCAAGCTGAGAAGACATCGAAGTCAAAAGGAAGTCTTCTATTGAACCAAATATTTTTTTAATATTTTTGTCTGTGCCATGGCGCTCTGTGGAATTAAAGTTGTATTTTTTGTTTAAGACGTTATCAGCACACGAAAACTCTACATCAGTTTTTGCTTCGTTTGTAGTTTGGCCTTTAAGTTTCTTAATGTACTTATCTGACCGCCTTGAAATTTTGTAAGTTTTATTACCAACTTCAATCTCCACCACACCAGATCCATAATCTTTGTGTTCGTTGATAACGTTGTAATTCTTTCGTATATTTTTAGAAGTATTATTATAAATTGTATAGAGTAGGCTATCGACGACGCTAGATTTGCCACTGTAGTTCTTACCAAAAATTCCGACAGTGCCAGCAAGTTTAGTAAAGTCCAATTCATTACCCTCCCCGTAATTGAAGAGATTGTCCCACTTAAAACTTTTAATTTTCCACGAAACATTTCTGGTTGTTTCCTCATCAGATTCTGCCAAGGTGTTGTACTTTGCATTAAGGGAATATACTTCGTTCAGTGTTTTTTCATCAACATTATACTCTCTTAAATATTCCGCTATAAGTTTTTCTTGCACATTCTGAGATCTTAAATTCTCGTGAATAATGGAATCCACCTCTTTTTCAACACTTATGCGCTCTCCTCTGTGGGCTCTGTTCAAAAAAGAAATAGATTCTGGTTTGAAGCGCTTCTTGGCGATATCTACGGCTTTTCTGAATATTTCGATGCTCTGGTTGTCTGAGGAAACTAAACGCAGCCTAGCGCCGGCTGGGGGGCTTACTGACTTAGGTATTCTTCCCTTGGGAGTAAGGTTAATCGTGACGAAAGGTTTTGGATTCTTAAGCTGATGGAAATCACAAGTAAAGTTTTCTTTATCTTTAATATCCCAAAGTAAAAATCCTTTGTCTAGTGACTCGCCAAAGTTCTGCTGAATGAGAGAGCCGGGGTACCTAGCCTTGCCGTGATCATCAACGATCTGATTCGTTCTATGAATATCGCCCAAAAGGCCATAATCGAAGTTTTCTAAGAAATCAATATCGATCTCGCCGTGTTCCATAATCCAGCCGGTGTCCGTTTTTGATCCAGCAACGGCGCCGTGATAGAGCGCTAGGTTAGTTTTGCTCGGATCTGACGGGGGTGCCCACTTGTGCTGATCAAGAATAGAAAGAACATTAAGTACAATGTCGGCGCCTACAGCTACCTCTTTTGTGTATTTGTGGAAATAAATATTTGGATCTTCCAACGCCTCAACAAGTGGTGAAATTGCATCGAGGCGGCTTGAGTTTTTGACATTGCAATCGTGGTTCCCCAAAATCATATGTAGTGGAGCAATCTTTGCTAGATTGGTAAATAGCCACGAAGTCAAGTTAAAATATTCTGGGCTCAAATTACATTTAGTATGGGCGGTATCACCGGTATTAACAATAATGTCTGGTTTAAGCTCTTCCAGCTTATCAAAAAGCTGTTGAAAAACCTCTCTATATTCATAGTGGTACTTATAGTTCCGCACATGAATGTCGCTGATATGCGCAATCTTCATATATTATCCTTAGAATTTGATATTACTCAAAAGCAATGATAGGGTGTCGCCCACTTCTGTGGCATCTTCCATTTTTGCTTTGAATTCTTCCTTCGTCATCTCGCCGACATCTTTAAAGCCGCTAGTATCTATTATACATACCTTAAGCCCATAACGCAAGAACTTTTCTACAATAGCATTTGTTTTGCGTGTTGCGTCTGGGTCTAGTGCCATATAAACAGTTGAGTTGTTTTCTATAATTTTTTGAAACAGCCTAGAATCTTCTCTTAGTGTTGATCCCAAAATGGGAATAGAATTTTCACCGACAACCATTGCATCAAAAACCCCTTCGACCAAAATCACTGGTTTTGTAAAATCAACACACAACTCATTAAAAATAATTTCACCCTTGGGAACTTCTGGATTTAAATATTTTTTCCAACTGCCGCTATACGACCTCGCTATAAAATAATTGACGTTCCCCTTCATATCAAATGATGGAATAATCAAGCGATCGGCATATTGACCCTTTGGGCAATATCCGATCTTCCAATAAAGGATGTCCTGTTTATTAATCCGCCTTTTGTTTAGATATGATTTGGCGGCGGTGGCCGAAAGTGGCAATCCTTTGTTGGCGAGTGAAATGAATTCTTTTGGCAATCTTAATTTTGGAAGTATTTTTTCCTCTGGCTTGTCAAAAAGATGATCTAGTTGATCGCCAACTTCAGAAAAATCTGTGATATTATTTAGCTTTTTCCACTCGGCTAACTGCTGAACGTTACCAAACCTTTTAAAAAGATATAGAAGTGAATTACCAGATGTATCACACACCCAGCATTTAAATTTGTTTTTCTTTAAGTTTACTGATAATTTCTTTTTATAGTGATCGCAAAAAGGGCAAGCAAACAAATGTTCTTCCCCGGAACAATAGCTTTGCCCCAACACATTTTGTAATAAATCGATCTTGCTCACAGAACCATTTTACAGTATCAACACACAGAAGTCAAATGTGCATATTTTGCCAACACAATACTGTCAGCCCTATCGTATGTTCCTGCTTTCGGATTACCGGCTTTAGTAAGCTCGTATTTAAAATTTGGAATAGTTTTATTAACGTGTTCCAAAACAACCTCCTTTGCTTTGGTGCCGCGTGGAACTTTGATTCCCACTTGCTTGCGGGCACTAGTCGCTGAAACATACTCTGGCTCTAGTTCAAATAAGTCATAACACAACCAGCTAATCACTCCGTTGAATTTTGATAACAATGTAAGTGTTTTAGCCGATGAAAAGCCGGCCCTAAACATTTGTAATGACTGCTCTATTGCTATTTTTGTAATGGGGTAATCCACTTTTATCGCCAGCAAGCGTTGTTTAATATATGTTGCTTTATCAAAAAAGCCTTTGATCTTACGAGTATCCCAAGCTTCGCAAAAAACGATATTGCCCTTGTCGTCTATTACTGTCGCGCCGGTAATGCTGGTTGAAATATCTAGCCCAAGTATCATACGTCTAACTTCAATTTAAAAGTATAATCCCTATCTTGAGTTTTTTTAATAGGGGTGGCCATTTTAGCTATGCCTATTAATCTTTTTTTATCATCATAAACGCCAATCTTAGAAATATATGTGATCCTTTCGAAACTAGCGGAATAGCTGCTGTGTGGGCTTTTAACTATATTTTTAATTGTCATTTTTGGATTTTCAATATATGCTTTTGAACCCGTATTAAGTGTTTGCGTCTGGCCATATGTTATATGTGTTGGGTTGTTAGAATAATTCAAATTAATTTTAGGTGCATGCGCAAACAAAGTAATTGTCGGGGTTTTGCTAGTGCCCTGATATTTTATTTTGAAAGCTGAGTTATCTGCGTTTTGATCATAGTTCCCAAAGTAAATCCACTTAGAGCGCGTTGAATCTGTTCCTACATATTGATCTGTGTGTCCTGCATTGTTTGTCATGTTGACTGCGCCGGTAAGAATTATGAAACCCTCATTATAAAGAACAACGCCAACTGTATCGCCCACAGCCGATCCCGTTGTTGTAACCAATTCCCCATTTCTTTTGGTATCTTCGGCTTTTCCGATTAAACTACCGGTAAAATAAAACTCCAGCTCAACGCTTCCCTTTTTAATGTTTGAACCATAAAAAATAGACGGAATGCTTATAAGACTAAGAGCATCATTTGAAAATTTAGTACCATAAATAAAATGTTCACTCAGCGGCCGATAAAAATTAATAGTATTTTGTAGCGCATCAACAGTTAATCTAGCTGTACCTTCGGCGTAATAATTGTGCGCGATTGTAGACGTTAAAGGATACGTGCCAACTATTTCATCTCCATAAGCAGAATCATTAAAATCGTCAGTAGAAACTGTAGAAAAAGCAGACAATGAGCCGTCTTTACTAGTAAACGGATAAATTAAATTGGAGGCGCGGCTAACATTAAGCTCATAAAGATTAACATGGCCAGCGGGGGTGTGTGAGTTATCGTTATTATTTTTTCTATTTTGATAATAAATGCTGTTATCATAAAGTAAAAATTCATACTTTGGATAAGTTACTAGAACATTATAAAACTTGTCATTCTCTGTAAACTTATACATTTATCCATCGTTTCAATTAATAGTCTAGTCTCACTCGCAACGTTAATTCTGTGCTAGGCGTTTTCTTTAGCGGCTCAGAAAGCTTAGCAACGGCCAATAGCTCATTGTCTGCTGAGTACAAACCAACGCTGGTAATGTAGCTGATGGGCTGATCTGTTAATTTTTCTTTGACCATGATTTTACTGCCCGTCAAATATGTTGGATTCGAACTATAATTATAATCATTATGATTGGCTCGACAGAAATAAATACTTGAGTTTAGCTCAGTTGTATTATTAAATTGGATATTATCGATTCTGTGTCTTAACGCATCAGACATAAGCTGAATAGTTGAGCCGGTGATTATGTCATGATACTCATCGCCCTTTGTTGAGTTCATCTCAGCATCAAATGTAAATATCTGATTTGAAGGGCCGTCAGGAGTTGTATCATAATTGGTGGTATCTGCCATCGGCAACACAACGACGCCGGCTTGATAAAAGATCAAGCCTATAGGCGGATTGTCTAAGCCAGATGGGGTCGTAAATGTTCGGCCACTTGTCAAAGCGCTGGCATATAAAATTCCATACTCGCCGGCCGGTGAATTGACTTTAAATTCATTATTGGCGTTTGTGTCCTCAATTTTAATTGCGCCGGCAGCTGCCTCAAAAGTGCTATCTGAAAGCAACGTCATCGAGAATGAGCCTTTTTTAATCTCATCTTTAACCAGCAAGCGAGAGAAGTTAATAAAGTAAGCATCGTAAATTTTATTACCACCAGTAAGATTTCCGTCTTCATCAAAAGCTCTTAAGCTACCGCCCGGCTTAAAGCCCATCAAAACTTGAGCCATTTGGTTATAAATCTGCATTTTTTCAGTGTTTTGACTACTTGTCGTATTTTGAAATTGCGAAGCCGAACTATAACCAAATGTAATATCAAAAATATGATTTGCCGAGGAACTAGCATGTGGATAATCAAACACAGACTGAAACATTGCGTGTGAATAATTTTTAACATGTGGCTCGGAGCCGTATGTTCCTACATATGTGCCGGAAATTAATGTGCCGGTTATTGGAATTGCTTCATGCAACAACGTCTTTGTTTGTGCAACGTCGTTGTTTAAAAATGTTTTAAATGTGCTTGCCATTATTTCTCCTCGTATTAACTAATCGTTAGGCGGTATCAGTTTTCCATTTTATAAATCTAACTGGGATATCTATACTTCTACCCATTGTAGCCGCCGTAACTCTTACTATAGTATCAATAGTATAATAATCGACGGTTCCATGAAGGTTTTCTTCTACACTCCCCAGTTGTGTAAAAAGAAATGTGCTTGTTTGCAATTGAATCGATGCACCTATTGAAAAATTGATTGTCGTACCACGCGGGCCGGAAATAACATCTTCCTTGGGAATCGACTTGCCGGCTTGATCAGTTGGTACGTCTGTAATATATGCAGTGTCAGTGCCAGCAGTAAAATAATAACTTGCAATATTATCATCATCTATAAAGGACGGAGTTGCATTTGCGTTACTTCCGGGCTGCCTTAAAACCCCAAGTCTATTATCAATTTCAACAATATATTGGGTCTCCTTTAAATCGCCCGGAATATCTACTGATGGCGGAATTTCAGTTGTATCTAACCCCTGATCTACTCTGATACAATTTGTTGATCCCGCGAAGCCTTTCATAAAATCAGCTATATTGCCTGAGCCGCCGAGGTGATCTGTGTTTTCCGTTATTTCATCAACTGAAACATAATAAGTAGAATTGACCGTTTGCAAAGGCTCTCCCAAAACCGGCTTGGCGCCATCGAGCGCGTTTAATTTCAATGTCGGCAAATACAATATGTTTGTCCTGGGAATTGAAATTAGCTTGTGTTTCATAAGAGACGTATTATTTGTAAAAGCCTCTAAAATCGGAGTCTTAAGAATATTTAAATCATAATATGCGCTGCCGCTGGCGTGGGCGCCAGTTGCTGCTGAGCCATCGGCTGAGTAATTAGCATTTTGATATAATTTATAATCAATTTCATCATCAGCTAAAGCAAATTTGGCAATTTTAAAACTGCCGTCGCCCTTGGCCATCCGAAATCGGCCCGTGTCGGTTAAGACTGCATCTAGTATGATATCCCCAGAATTATTTAAAAACGCCATTTTATTCTCCCCTCAATCATTATAAATAGTTTAGATTTTTGTTTAATATTATTTTAAGTATTATTAGTTAAGCTGGCTCTAAATCTCAAATTGATATCCATTTTTTTCTTTGTGTGTTTTGAAGTTATTCGTATTTTAAATTTTTTATCTTCACTAAAAATGCTCTCATCCAACACTCCTATGTATTTTATTAAATTTCCCTTATTTAGCTTCTTGGCGGAATCATCGCTGTCCGGTATTTTTAATGGATTGATCATAACTTGTTCAACAATCGGTTCAATTTTTAAAAATCGCTTAATTGATTTAACTCTTTTTTGAGCCGGCTCTATTTGTTCCAGATTTACAATTCGTATCTTTGGATAAATAGCACCACTGTTATTAATTAGTTCAACTTCATAAATTGCGGACGGGTTTGAAACAAGTCCGTGCACGTCGATCGACCGTGCCGTATAATAATATTTTGTGTTTGGAGCAATTTGATCAACAAAGCCGCCGTCTGCTGCTTTGATTGTTGTTAGGCTGCTGGCAGCAAAATCCTCATACCTTTCCGGTCTTTCTGTTGTACGAAAAACCTCAAACTTAACTACAGGATCGTCAGACTCAAAGAGGACTTTGTTGTCTGAAATGTCATGCAAAAAATGTTTTTGATATTTTTTAACATCTTCGAATAGACCTTTGTCGGCGTCGTTTAAAATAACCGGCGCTGCCATGTAAGAGCCTATCCCACTGTCAACTGTTATAAGAACTCTGCTGTCTTCATTTTTGTAAGGAACAATATTAACGTTTGGTTCTGTCGGCGGATTATCTAATACATAGATTGGATCATCTTTAGAGCCATATTCAAAATATGGAACGCGGATCATACTTACTGTTGGACGATAGGCGACTTTCACTTTTAGATTGGCATCATTAAATATGTATTTTGCATCCGGCTTTTGCCAATCAACCTTAAACTCATCTGGTCCTACATATTTATACTCTGTTCCAACCACCAAGCACCACACATATACTTTATATGTATACTCTGTATTATATAGCACCTGACTGTCAAAATATTTATGTGTGTCTACGTCTTCAGTATTTGGTATCATAATAGTCTGTATCGGATCCTGTTCTTCCGCGCCGTTCAAAACTTTATATTTATCTATTTGAAAAAACACTACTTCATTGTGAGGCGAGAGCGCTCCATTAAAAATATCTAAAATAGATAAATTGGTGGACGAATACTTTTGCTCTATGGTCGTCTTAGAGGTCGCACCTTTGTCAACTAATATTTGTTCTAATTTGCTTTCTAGAATTTTTGCCTTAAGTTTTTCTATAAACGAAGTCCCCCCCTCAGTTGGTATTTTTTCTTCTCCAGAAGTTATATATGTTACATAATCTTTCAGTGCTGGGTTCAAAGCGGCAGCACCCTTGGTAGCATAATCTTCTATAAATTCTTTTATAGGCACAGTAATTAGCTGGGTTTCTTCTGCAGTGTCATCATTCTTTAGCTCAAATTTATCGTTAACCTTTACATAATATGGCGTATTTGTTTTGTACTGTTTAAACCAGCCTGCAGAAAGCTTGCTGTGGGTGGCCGCCTTATACATTAGCGGAAACATGCTTTTAGCTTTAGCTAGAGTGTCTGTAATCGCTTCGACTTCTTGGCTTGAAAATTCAAGCTCAATGCCCACGGGAAAAAGAAATTTTTTCTCATTAAATTCTTTAAGTAAATCTGTATCTGTTGAAGAAAAAAACAAGTTGGCCATTTGTTTTGGCACACCATCAAAAAGCTTTTTGGTGCTTTCCCAATAATTTTTCCAATATGGAAGCGTGGGTTTGCCGCCGCTTGAATAACCCGCTAGTGTCTTAGCTAGTTTAAAGCTCCATTTACTTTTTAAAGCCTTATACAGAGCATGTTTTAAGCCGTCTTTATAATTTTTTAATTTTTGTGAAGTTGTATCCTCTAATTTTTCCAACAAAGATAAAACATATAAATTGTATAAAAGATTTTCTAAATTCGTGGCCACAAAGGCCAAATCTGGATCATCAGGATCAGCAGCTTCATAATCTTTTTCATAAAAATTATATGTCGGAGTCACTTTTGCACATTTAGGCTGTATCGGCATATTTATTTTTTTGATTATTTCTTCTGGGATTGGTACAGTCAAATCAAACGAATAATCAAAAAACGAAGTGTCCCAGTTATTAAAAAGAGAATCTCTTTCCTGCTCAAGAAGCAACTCTATATGCTTCATCACCGTTGCTCCCCAGTTTGCAGCACCAAGTTTTTGAAAATTAAGTGTCAATTCTTCTATAGCCCAATTTGTATCTTCAGGTGTCATTAGATCAGCCGGCTTAAAATCTTTCATTTTCCAATTTTTCGAGCCTTCATCACTTGATAGTGTAATGTATTTCATGCCCAAAGTTCTATTAGGCTCAACTTTTTTATTGTTATATTTTAAATCAGGTAAATATTTATAATCTTTGGTGCCGGGGGGAGTCATCATCGTTTGGGCTGCGCCCCAAGAAGTAAGATTTTTATTCCATACGTTGCCCATCAATATTCTAAGGGGATCATCAAACGATGACTTAATGGTCCGGCTATCTAATACAATTCGTTTCTTTATTCCCATTAGTACCCGCCTCCACCGCCGATGCCGCCGCCGGCGAGGCCACCGCCACCGCCGCCGCCGCCGAAGCCGCTGCCGCCGAACGGATCAATCTTCGGCTTCTTTTTCTTTGTAGTCTTCTTTGTGGTCTTCGGCGTTAGGCCTGCTGGCATGCCACCACCACCACCGGCGGGCCCAGCAACGTCGCCAGGGCCGCCGCCGCCGCCGCCGGCTGCTGCGGCGCCGGCCGCTCCGTAGCTACCTTGACCGCCACCGGCGCCCATATCCGCAGGGCCGCCAGGGGCGCCGCCGATGCCCATATCCGCAGGGCCGCCGACGCCAAGGCCGACGACGACAGGGGCCGCCCCGCCGACAGTCGATCCAGCGGCGCCTGTGGCAGAAATTTGGCCTGTTCCTAGTGCCACTACTTCGGGCAATAAGCCAACACCAACTTTAAGTGTGCTGGCCACATTAATGAAAAAATATTGATCAAATACTGGCAAATCTAAAAGAGGAGACTCGACAATGCCGAATGTTTCATTAACATATTTTCTTAAACGACAAAGCAAAAATGGCTTATTTGCATCCGCCAAGTTCTTATAATCATTCGGCAACGGTGCCCAACTTGATTCTCCGATAAGTTTTGTTTTGCCAAATTTATTTACTTTAAAACCAGTAAAATATTCGACTCTCATTAAATTTTTAAAGTTCATCCATATTGCCATAAATGATTTTGGATCTTTCATCGGATCTTTTGGATCAACATTTTGCTTATATTTCGAATACATATTTTTTGAATCTAGAATTAGCGCTTTAAGCTGATTTGGCAAACGCAGAAGCGCTTCTTTTCTGGCCGCGGCCTCAATACTAACTTCGGCCGATGCGGCCATTTCGCCGGCGACGCCCAGTAGGCCGTCGGCAAGGTCACCGCC